>Ga0070699_100000193_pt1 | contig 59750 bp, 60 predicted proteins | sample KBSK1503metaG_FD_65473 | JGI IMG/M metagenome (GOLD analysis project Ga0070699, IMG submission 65473) | Corn, switchgrass and miscanthus rhizosphere microbial communities from Kellogg Biological Station, Michigan, USA - KBS K1-50-3 metaG | ecosystem: Host-associated > Plants > Roots >... | reverse complement strand
GTTTGCGCCCGTACAGCGCCAGGCCCGTCGCCCCCACCCGGTCGGACCACCACTGGAACAGCTCGTCGCTCGGCACGCTCCAGCCGAGGTCGTCGCCGGACGCGGCGATGTAGCCATCCAGGCTCAGGTTCATGCCAAAGGTCAGTTTCCGCATGGCGTCAGCCTACCGTGAGCAGACCACACCGAGGGCCGGTTGACCACCGCGCCAAGCGGATGCTGCCTACGGATGGGAACGCTCAGCGGCACACGCCGTGCGTCCAGCACAGCTGCGGAGCCCCCGAGGGCGCACGGTCCCGTAAGCCTCGCCCGGTGCTGTGTCTCGGTAACCGTGCCCTAAACGGACGCCCCACCGGTGATGCCGAGGTAGGCGTCGCGCGGTGTCCGAGCTCCTTGACACTACGAACATATGTTCGTATAATGGTTTCGTGAAGATGGGGGTGGGGGGAGTCTCGGAGAAGACCAGCGTGCGTCTGGAGGATCTTGTCACAGCTATCGACGAGCACATCCGGCTCACCGACCAGCGCATTGACGACGAGCTTGCCCGAGCCGGCCGGCTCCGTCGTGCGCGGCGCCAGCTGGAGTTGCGGATGTGGCAGACCTCGCCCCTCTTTTGCAAACCTCGATGACCGTCTTCGCGACACCGTCCCACACCAGCCCCGTCTGGGAACCACTCTGTCGCGACGTCGATGAATTCTTGGACCTGGTTGTTTGCGACCTACCCTCCGGCGACATCACCGGCAGGCTCAAACGGCTCGGCTACGTGCGCGATCGCTTCAACCTGGCGTTCTCAAAAGAAGCGGCACGGTTTTCGGCCGAGTTTCGTGAGGAAGAGACCGCCAACCGGCTCGACGCGCCGACCGCCGGTGAGTGGATCCGGCACAACTGCAAGATGAAGAGCGGTGCAACCTACGACTGCATCAATGTCGGTGAGCAGCTACCGCGGATTGCGAAATGCGCACAGGCGATGGTCGAGGGTGAGATTGGTTTCGCCCACCTCTCGGTTATCGCGCGCACGGCGAGCGCCCTATCGAAAGCAGCACCCGAATCTGTCTTCGGGGAGGATGACGTCCTCGAGCACGCCCGGGAATCATCGGCCGGACGGCTCTGGCATTACTGCGAACGCCTACGCCACGCGCTCGACCCGGAAGGCGTTGAGCAGGATCATCGCGTGGCGGTCGAGGAGCGACGTCTGCAGCTGCGCGTCTGGGAAGACGGGTCGCTGCAAATCAGTGGAAAGCTGGACCCGGTCGGCGGAGCGGCATTACGCACCGCCCTCGAGCCGCTAGCACAGCCGATGGGCGAGGGCGACGATCGCTGCCTCGAGCGTCGCCTGGGCGATGGGCTCGTCGAATTGTCGCTTCATTCGCTCGATGCCGGGCTCGTGCCGCAGCACGCGAGCCAACGCCCACACCTTCAGGTCACGACATCGTTGGAAACGCTCCAGACCTTGCCGGGATCGCCGGCGGCGGACATGGAGTTCTCGACACCGATCTCGGCCGTAACCGTGCAACGCCTGGCATGCGATGCGAACGTTGCGCGGGTCGTCTTTGGTCCAGACTCTGTCGTGGTAGACGTTGGCCGGGCGGCTCGAGTGGTCTCCGGCGCAACCCGCCGCGCGCTGAACGCGAGAGACCAGCACTGCCGGTGGCCGGGTTGCGAACGCACAGCCTCCTGGTCAGCGGCGCACCACGTCGTTCACTGGACGCAGGGCGGTGAGACCGATCTGTCGAATTTGATTCTCCTCTGTCATCGTCACCATTGGATGGTGCACGAGGGCGGGTGGAAACTCGCCCGCTCGGATGATGACCGAGTGCTGGCAATCCCACCTGTCTACGATTACTGGCGGACGGCCCAACTTCAACCCTCTTCCCGACAATGATCGTGAGTGGCTGGCGATATTCGGATCGGCTGTTCGGGATGGTCATATCCGCACTGGCGCAAGCGCTTCTACCCCGAGAAGCTGGCCGTGCGCCAACACTTTGCCTTCTACGCTCAGCACTTCAACACGGTCGAACTCAATAACTCGTTTTACCGGCAGCCGCCGCGGGAGCGCTTCGTTGTCTGGGGAGAACAAGCCCCGCCCGGCTTCCTGTTTGCCGTCAAAGGCAGCCGTTATGTCACCCACATCAAGCGCTTGGCGGTCGAGCAGAAGTCGATCGACCTGGTGGTCGACGCAGCTCGCGGCCTCGGCGACAAGCTTGGCCCGACCCTCTTTCAGCTCCAGGCGAACTTCCGCATGAACATGGAGCGCCTGGAGCGATTCGTCGCCATGCTGCCGGCGGACCTGCGCTTCACCCTCGAATTCCGGCACGACTCCTGGCTGGTGCCGGCCGTGTTCGACGTGCTGCGGGCGCATCGTATCGCCCTGTGTATTCCCGACCACCCCAAGATGCCGAAGTCGTTCGAGATCACGAGCGACTTCACATATATAAGGATGCACCAGCCGCCAAGCGGGCTCGGCTATGGCGAGCGAGCTCTGCAACCGTGGGCGCAACGCCTCCTCGAATGGAGCGGTCAGAAGCTCGACGTCTTCGTCTACTTCAACAATGACATCGAGGGGCACGCCATCAAAGACGCGCAGAAACTTATATCGCTCCTGACGATGTGATGAATGGTGGCGGGAAGGCCGGGATTCGAACCCGGGGAGCGGAAACACCCGCTCAAGCGCTTAGCAGGCGCTCGCATTCGACCACTCTGCCACCTCCCCGCGGAGGCGGATGCCAGTTTACCCTGTTTCCATGAAACCTTCTGTCGATGTGCAATGGGAACGTTACGGTCGGGCGCTCATCAGCTCGATGAGCGAGGTGCTGACCGAGACCCCGGACCATATTCACGCGAACCTGCTCGAAACCGCCGACTACTGGCTCTCGCTCGGCCTGGTCCTGGGACTGCGCGAGCCAGACCAGGCGCAACGGCTGCTCCAGGTAATCGAAGCCTATGAGGCGGAGCGCGGCGAGCTGGCGCGCGATGCGACAACTCTGATCGGCCAGGTCTTCGAATGAGGCGCCGCGGGCTGGTCTCGCAGATGTACGCGGCCGCCCGACTGGCGAACGATGTTTCCACGCTCGCCTCGGGCGATCCCCACCGGATCGCGCGCCGTGCCAAGAACAAGATCGTGGGCCGGGCACTCGGCCGTGCCGGCCTCTGGCGATTGCTCTTCCGCTGACCTAACGCTTCAACCGCTGCGCGACCCGCCTTAGGTCCTCGATGAACGCGCGCATCTCGAGCTCGCGGGATTCGTCGTCAGGCGCGCGGAGGATCGACGACGGATGAACGGTCGCCATGATGACCGGCAGGCCGGGTCGCTCGATGAATTGCCCACGCTGTAGGGTGACGCGAAAGTCGCGGCCGAGGAGCGCCTGGGCCGCGGTGGCCCCGAGCAGAACCAGGAGCTCAGGCTTGATCAGAGCGATCTCCGCGTCGAGCCATGGCCGGCACGCATTGATCTCGGCGGCGTTGGGCTTTTGGTGGAGTCGCCGCTTGCCCTGCGGCTTCCACTTGAAGTGCTTGACCGCGTTTGTGATGTAGACGTGGCCTCGGTCGATGCCGGCCGCCTGGAGCGCTTCATCCAGCACCCCGCCAGCAGGTCCAACGAAGGGCTTGCCCTCCCGGTCCTCGCGGTCGCCGGGCTGCTCGCCCACGAACATCACCCGGGCGTGCTCGGCGCCTTCGCCGAACACGGTTTGGGTAGCGGTCTTATAGAGATCGCAAGCGCGACAGCCGGCGGCCGCCTCCCGAAGGCCGTCGAGCGTCAACTGGTCCGGGAGCTGCTTCTGGCTTCGAGCGGGAGACTTAATGTGAACTCGCTCCCCTGGCCCGGTGTCGAGACCACGCCGATGTCACCGCCGTGCAAACGCGCCAGCTCGCGCGCGAGGTAGAGCCCGAGTCCGGTGCCGGGCACGTCGGCCAGCTGGCTGAGGCGGCTGAAGCGAACGAACAGCCGGCTCATGTCCTCGGCGGCGATCCCAATTCCCTTATCGCTGACCCTGACCATAGCGAGCTTGCCGTCAATCGATAGGGCCGTGATGACATCGCCCCCGCGGGGCGAGTACTTGATCGCGTTGTCGACGAGATTGTTGACGACGATCTCCAGGCGCATCAGGTCACCCATGACCCAGAGCTGGCGGCCGACAGTGTCGTCAAACCGAAGCCGGTGCTTTTTCGTGGCCGACGTCCCAGCCATTTGCACCGTCCGCCGCACCAGTTCGCGTAGATCGATCCGCTTGCGCTTGAGTTGAAGGCGTCGATCCTCGAGCCGGGCCGCCTCCACCATCTCATTGGCGAGCAGACTGATTTGCCGCGCCTTCGCCTGCAGCACCGGTACGATAGGACGTAACTTCTGCGGGACCGGCCCGAGCGACTCGTCTTCGATCATCGAGAGGTAGCCGGTGAGTGTCGCGGCCGGTCCGCGAAGCTCGTGAGACGCAAGGCGCAGGAACTCCGACTTCGCCTTCTCGAGCTCCGCGAGATGCTCGGCTTTCTGTCGCAGCCGGTCCGCCTCCTGTTGATGGCGACGCCGGACTTCCAGCTTTTCCCGCGAATGTTCGGCGAGCACCAGGACGTGGCTGACCCCACCGCCATCCAGGACCGGGTAGACATCGATGTTCCAGATTTCGTTGGGCGTGTCTTTGTCCCCTTCGGCCGAAAAGTAGCTTTGCGGTTCGCCGCTGACGCGGACCGTCTGGAAGAGATCCACGATGGCATCGTGCTCACGGCGACTGAAGATCTCACCCAGTGTGAGTCCCTCGGCTGGGATTTGTTCCAGCCTTAGAACTCGGGCAAACTCCCGGTTCCCGTAGCGGAAGATGAAGTCATCGCGGTGGAGTTCGAAGAGCCCGATGCCGACCGGCAGCGCTTCGAGCACATGCGGCAGCAACTCGACCGCCTCACGGTCTCGATAGGGGCGATCCGGCGTTGGCGAAGAGGTCCCTAGCTTGATCATGTGAGTTAAAGGTGATATTGCGGCTGGCTTCATTTAGTATACCGCTAGCGTCAATCGTATAAGGCTGCGCAAAAATGGAGACGAAGCGCGGCAATTCGAACGCCGTTAGACTGTCGACAATGTCCGACCCCTCGACCCCCGTTCGGCTTGCCCCAGCCGCGGATGGCGGGCCGGTGGGGCCGGTCATGGTGATCGGGGGCGCCGAGGACAAGCTGGGTGAGCGCGTGGTCCTGTCCCGGTTCGTCCAGCTCGCCGGAGGTGACCGGGCGGACATCGCCGTGATCAGCACCGCCTCATCCCTGGGCGAAGCGGCTACCGACCTCTACCGTCATATCTTTTCCCGGCTCGGTGTCGCGAAGGTCACCGGGCTTCGGCCGGAGACACGCGAAGAGGCGAATGATCCGGGCATCGTCGAGGCGCTGCGAAACGTCACCGGCATCTTCATGACGGGCGGCAACCAGCTCCGGCTCTCTTCGGTCATTGGCGGCACCAAGCTGGGCGGCGCGATCCTCGACGCCCACGGCCGCGGCATCGTCGTCGCCGGCACCTCCGCGGGTGCCAGCGCGGTCGCCACCCACATGATGGCGTTCGGCAGCTCCGGCGCCACGCCCAAGAATCGGATGGCGCACGTTGCTGTCGGTCTCGGATTGCTCGTCAACGTCGTCGTCGATCAACACTTCGAGCAGCGGACGCGCCTCGGCCGGCTGCTCGCGGTGGTGGCGCAATCCCCCTCACTGATCGGCCTCGGGCTCGACGAGGACACCGCCGCGATCATCGACGCCAATGACATCCTCGAAGTCATCGGGCGCGGCGCTGTGACGATCGTGGACGGCTCCGACGTCATCACGGACGCCTTCCAGACCACCGGCCACAAGCCAATCATGGTGTCGAACGCACGCCTCCATTCGCTGCCCTCGGGCTACCGATTCGATCTGCGGGCGCGCCGCGTGCTGCCACGCGATAACGCGCGGAATGCGCACATCGCACAGCTGGCGCAAGGCCGCGTGGCCAAGATGGTGCGGCAGGCGGCGGCCGAGGGCGCCAACGATCGGGCATTGGAGCGCCGCCGCCGCCAAGAGGAACGAAAGGCCTCAGAGTGAGCCGTTCGCGCACGGACACGCACGTTCGGTCGTCAGGGTCGCGGGATTTCCCGCGTGTCGAGCGCGACGAGGACGCGAAGCACGAGCCCCTCGCCAACAAGCCGCCTGCCAAACCCGATCTCAAGATCCTCGAAAGCCAGGTGCTTCGCGGGCCCAACTTCTGGTCCTATGAGCCGACCATCCGTCTGCTCGTCGACCTCGGCTCGCTCGAACACTGGCCATCGAACACGCTGCCCGCCTTCACGGATGCGCTAATCGACCTGCTGCCGGGGTTGCACGATCATGGGTGTTCTCTCCACCGCCCCGGCGGCTTCATCGAGCGGCTCCGCGAGGGCACCTGGATGGGACACGTCGCGGAGCATGTCGCCCTCGAGCTGCAGCGGGAGACCGGCGGCACCACGACCCGCGGCAAGACGCGGCGCGCCGGAACCCCGGGCACCTACAACGTCGTCTACGGCTACAACGAGGAGCAGGTCGGGCTGGCCGCCGGCAAGCTCGCTGTCCGCCTGCTCAACCACCTGGTCCAGGCCAATCCCACCTTCGACTACGTCGGCGAGCTGGAGAGCCTCGTCCTGCTGGCCGACCGGGCGGCCTTCGGGCCTTCGACCCAGGCGATTCTCGATGAGGCCGCGCGCCGCGATATCCCGTACATCCGGCTGAACGAGCAATCATTCGTCCAGCTCGGCCAGGGCAAATACCAGCAGCGGATCCGTGCCACCATGACCTCGCGCACCTCCGCCCTCGGCGTCGACATCGCGGGCGACAAGAAACTGACGACCTCACTGCTCGCCTCGGCCGGACTACCGGTGCCGAGGAGCGACATGGTGCGCTCCGACGACGAGGCGGTCTTAGCGGCCGTGCGTATCGGGTACCCGGTCGTCACCAAGCCACTGGACGGCAACCATGGGCGTGGCGTCGGGCTCGATCTGCGCACCGAGGAGGACGTCCGGCGCGGCTTTGAACGCGCCATTCGCCAGACCCGCAGCGGGGTGGTCGTGGTGGAGAGCTTCATCCAGGGCAACGACTACCGCGTGCTCGTAATCGACGGTCACATGGTGGCGGTGGCGGAACGGGTCCCGGCGCACGTGGTCGGCGACGGCCGGCACACCGTCCGCGAACTGGTCGACATCACGAACAAGGACCCGCGGCGCGGCATCGGCCATGAAAAGGTGCTGACCCGCATCAAGATCGACGAAGCGGCCGACGAGCTCGTCCAAAAGCAGGGCTTCGCGCTCGACCAGGTGCCGCCCAAAGATGCCGTCGTCAAACTGGCGGCGACCGCCAATATGTCGACCGGCGGCATCTCGATCGATCGCACCTTTGAGGCTGACCACGACAACGTGGAGATCGCGGAGGAGGCCGCTCGCGTGGTGGGCCTGGACGTGGCCGGCATCGACTTCCTCACGCCGGACATCTGCCAGCCAGTCCGCGAGACCGGTGGGGCGATCGTCGAGGTCAATGCTGCGCCCGGCTTCCGGATGCACACCAATCCCACCGAGGGCGAGCCGCAGTACGTCGCCAAGGCGGTCATCGACATGCTCTTCCCACAGGGAACGCCGGCGCGCATCCCGATCATCGCCGTCACCGGCTCCAACGGCAAGACGACGACCGCCCGCATCATCGCGCACATCATCAAGGGCCTCGGGCACAAGGTTGGGATGACGACGACCGACGGCATCTACATCGACGGCCGCCTGGTGAAGCAGGCGGACGCGAGCGGCCCGCGATCGGCCCGCATGGTGCTCCAGAATCCCCGGGTCGACTTCGCCGTCTTCGAGGTGGCCCGCGGCGGGATCTTGCGCGAGGGCCTCGGCTACAGCGCCAACGATGTGGCCGTCGTCCTCAATGTCACCGGCGACCACCTTGGCCTCAAAGAGGTCAATTCGTTGCGCCAGCTGGCCGCCATCAAGCGGGTCGTGGTCGAAGCGGTTCCCCGAAGCGGCACCGCGGTCCTCAATGCGGACGACGAGCTGGTGGCGGAGATGCGGACCCACTGCAGCGGCTCGGTCATCTTCTTCTCGATGCGCGACGACAATCCGCTCATCGACCGCTGGGTGCGGCGCGGCCGGAAGGCATTCGTCATCGAAGCGCAGCCCGGCGGCGGCGAGATGATGGTGCTGCGTGAAGGACGGCGCAGTACGCAGATCGCCTCGGTCCACCTGATCCCAGCCACCTTCGAAGGCCGGGCGCGCGCCAACGTCCAGAACGCGCTGGCGGCAGCCGCCGCCGCTCATGCCGCCGGGGCCCACCTTCACGATATCCGGCAGGGCCTGCGTAGCTTCCACCCCTCCTTCCACGAAGCGCCCGGGCGCCTCAACATGTTCGAGCTTCACGGCATCAAGGTGATCGTCGACTACGCGCACAACCCCGCCGGCCTGCAGATGGCGGGCGATTTCGTCGAGCGGCTGACGGCTCCAGGGGTCAACGGTCCGGGCCTGGAGCCAGGGCGGCGGATCGCGGTCATCGCCACGCCCGGCGATCGGCGGGACGAGGACATGCGCGAACTCGGCCGCGTCGCGGCCCGCGTCTTCGACATTCTGATCGTCCGCGAGGACGCCAACCCGCGCGGCCGGCAGCGTGGTGAGATTGCGCGGCACGTGATGGAGGGCGTCAAGGCGACCGAAGACAGCCGGGTGGAGACCGCCGAGATCGTCATCGACGAGCGCCCCGCAATCGATGCGGCACTGAGCCGGGCTCGTCCCGGCGACGTCGTCCTCCTCTGCGTCGACAAGCCGGCCGATACCTGGCGCGATCTCGAGGCGCGCCGCGCGCTCCCGATGCCGCCGGCGAACTAACGCCGAGCTCGCTGAACCAGCTCGCGAAGTCGCGCCGGTCCGATGGCCGCGCCACCTCGGGCCCGCAGCAGCTGAAAGATCTCCGGCCGCTGGCCCAGGGCCGTGATCGCCACCACCTCGTGGGGCGCCGACTCCGCGAGCATCCACTCGAGCGCCTCGACCTCGTTGGGAAACACCGGTGCCGTCGCCTTCCCGCCGTCCTCGAGGCCAGCCTGCAGATGGTCGACGAGGTCCTTCGGATCGCGCCCACGAAGATAGCGGTGCAGCTCCGCGATGGCGGGCCGGTCGGCGCCCCGTGCCACCGTGTAGGCGAGCCGGTGCAGGATGGCATTGGTTCGATCGCCCGCGCTGCCGAACGCGAGGAAGATGCGGGCTGAGCCCGGTCGAAGTCCGTGGCAGATCTCGACCAGGCCCCGCATGCCGTCCTCGTTGTGGGCGTAATCGACGACGACGACCCGGCCATCGAGTTCGAAGAGATTGGCCCGCCCTGGGTTACTTTCCGGATCGAGCACAAACGAACGCAAGCCTTCGGCGACGGCTTCTTCCGCAACGCCCGCTCCGAGGGCGGCGGCGGTCGCCGCCATCGCGTTGCGAAGGTAGGGGCTGGAGATGCCGGCGAGCGTCACCGGGATGTCCTCGAGCGGGAGCAGGTGATGAACGTGCCGGCGCGATGACATCACGACCAGCATGCGATCGAGAACAGAGATTGCGCGCCCACCCTCGGCGAGTGTGGTGCGGATCGCCGGATGATCGGCATCGAGGGAGAACAGCCATGGACGTCCGGTCGCCAGGCGCCGCATCGCCAGCACCCGCGGATCGTCCGCGTTGAGCACATCCCAACCGTCCGGACGGGTGATGCGCGTGATGGTGCCTTTGACCTCCGCCAGCTGGTCGATGGTGCGGATCCCGTACTGGTCGAGGTGGTCCTCAGTCACATTGGTCACGACGGCGACATCGTTGTGATCGGTGCCGATGCCGCGAAGCAAGATGCCGCCGCGCGCGGTCTCGAGCACCGCGAAGTCGATACCCGGCTGCGCCAGTGCCTTGGCCGCACCGCTGAATCCGGAATAGTCGCCCTCCTCGACCAGCGCCTGATCGCGATAGACCCCATCGGTGGTGGTGTAGGCCACCGTGTGGCCGGCCGCCCGCGCCAGGTGCGCGATCAAGCGCACGGTCGTCGTCTTTCCGTTGGTGCCGGTGACTGCGATCACCGGGATCGAGGGGCTCAGCGTGGTCGGCGGCGCCCCGGCCGGCACGTTCTCCAGGCGTTTCGCGGCCGCCGCGATCGCGCGGTCCATCGAGCGCCGACCGTCGAGCCCGACGGTGAGCAGCGGCACTAGCTCGCGGGCGAAGGCCTCGGCGGCTCCTCGCCGACGCCAGGGGTAGGCGACCACGATCTGCTCGGCTGCCGGGCCGGGTCGCCCGCGGACGGCGAGACGCGTCCCAGCGGCGTCCGCAAGGGCGCGCGTGAGGTGGACCATAAAGCGCGCGATGTAGCGTCGCCGCTGGTCGCTGCCCGCCTGGCCAGCACTGGCCGACGGGGTAAACGCCGTGCGGTGGGTCAGCCGCTCGACCCGCGCCTGCGGAAGCGTAAGCCAGGGCGAGACGTCCAGCGTCAGTTTGATCGCCGGGCGCGTGAAGTAGAGGTTGGGTCCGTCGAGCACGCGCAGCTCGACCATACCGGCTAGGGCTGGGTCAGCTTCTTTCCAGCGTCGTCGAGGTGGTCGTGGGCCTCGGCCACCGTGTCGTGCAGGCGCTCGAGCAGGACCCGGTAGTCCAGCATCAGCCGCCGGGTGCGCTCCCGGACCTGGCGGTACTCGGTGATCGGCGGTCGGGCCGTTTCGGTGAAGGGCTGCAACATGGTGCCCAGCTCACGCGCCTTTCCCGACATCACCTGCAGGATGATCGCCCGGAGCTGGGGGGAGACGCCCTCCATGATGTCGGCGTAACCCTGCAGCAGCGACAGCTGGCCGCGGACCTTGAGCGCCATCGCCGAGGCCCGCTGATTACTGGGCAGCTGGCCGCGGCCGGGAAGCGGGATGATCTTGGGCGTCCGTTGCGGGAGTGCCGTCATGCCGTGAAGACCAGCCCATAGCCGCGACGTGGCTCGCTGACCAGCCGGGCGGGCACGCCGCTGGTCGCCAGGTGGCGGCGCAGCCGGACGACGTAGGTACGGAGCTGCTCGGGTGATAGCTCGGGTGCGGCCCAGGCGAGGCCGACCAGCTGCGATGCCGAATAGAATTGGCCGGGCCGGCGGGCGAGGAACGCCAGCAACTCCGCTTCGCGACGGGTGAGGGTGATGCGTCGTCCCGCGTAGCTGAGCACCCTGCGCCGCACATCGAGATCCAGACCCGCGAGATCCCAGAGTCGGCGCTCCCAGAGCTCGAGCCGGGACTGCAGCCGGCGGAGGTGGGCCTCCATCACGCGCTCGTCGGCATCGCCACCCCCGTTGCGCAGGCGGGTCAGCGTCCGCTGCGAGAACGTGACCAGCTCGCGATAGATGCTGACCCACTGACGCGCGTCCTCGAGGTCGCGAGTCTCGGGGACCTCCCCTGGGAGCAGATAGAGATCAGCGGCAGGGCTATTGGAGAGATTGACCCGGGCCATCACGCCGATACTACGCCGAACCGACCCGGTTGTAGCATGGGCGAAGGAGGGGAGATTTCGTGCACCAGGAGCTACCGTCATCCGAGCCGGATGAGGTTGAGCTAAGCGGAAAGGCTCGACCCTTCGCCGGTGCGGCCTTTGACGTGGTGGCGCTGGCGTCGTCGGCCGGTGGCATTGCCGCGCTGAGCGAGATCCTGGGTAGTCTGCCGGGTGATTTCCCCGCCGCGATCGTCGTCGTGCAACACCTCGACCCCCGCCACCGCAGCCTGATGGCTGACATTCTCCGGCGCCGGACGGCGCTGAACGTGGCGCAGGCTGCCGAGGGCGACTATATTCGCGCGGGCACCGTTTACATCGCGCCCCCTGATCGCCATCTGCTGGTCAATGCCAATGGCACCCTTTCCCTGAGCCACTCGGAGCTGGTCCATTTCGTGCGGCCGAGCGCCGACCTCCTCTTCGAGTCAGTCGCCGCCAGCTACCGCAACCGCGCGATTGCGGTCGTGCTCACTGGGACCGGTAGCGATGGATCGATGGGAATCGGCGCGATCAAGAAGATGGGTGGGACCGTCGTCGCCCAGGACCAGGCGTCGGCAGAGTTCAGCGGCATGCCGGGCGCGGCGATCAGAACGGGCAATGCCGATTTCGTCCTTCCGCTCGACGAAATCGCGCCGGCGCTCGTGACTCTGGTGATGAAGGAGTTGTCGAAATGACCGAGGAGCCGGAAGGCCCCGACTTCGAGCGTTTGCTCCAGTACCTGCGAGAAACGCGCGGTTTCGATTTCAGCGGCTACAAGCGGACCACCCTCCTGCGCCGCATTGCGAAGCGGATGACGCATGTCGGGGCCATTGGTCACGGCGCCTACCTCGATTACCTGCAGGCGCATCCCGACGAATTTGGCTCGCTCTTCAACACCATCCTGATCAACGTCACCAGCTACTTTCGAGACGCTGCGGCATGGGAGTATCTACGAGCGGAGATCCTCCCCAGGATCATCGAGGCCAAGGCCCCGTACGAGCCGATCCGGGTGTGGAGTGCCGGAGTCGCGTCGGGCGAGGAGGCCTACAGCGTGGCCATGCTCCTCTGCGAGGTGCTCGGCGCCACGGAATATCGGGAGCGGACGAAGATCTATGCGACGGACGTCGATGAAGACGCCCTGAGTCATGCGCGTCAGGGCAGGGCCGAGGAGAAGGACCTGGCAGAGGTCCCCGCCAGTCTGCGGGAAAAGTACTTCGAGCGGGAAGGCGACGATCGCTACCTGCTCCGCGGCGAACTGCGACGCTCGATCATTTTCGGGCGTCACGACCTGGTACAGGATGCGCCAATCTCCCGCATCGACCTGCTGATCTGCCGCAACACCCTGATGTATTTCGAGCCCGAGGCCCAGGCGCGGATCCTGGCCCGCCTGCACTACGCCTTGAGTGAAAAGGGCTACCTGTTTCTGGGCAAGGCCGAGATGCTCCTTCGGCGCGACACGCTTTTCGTCCCGGTCGAGCTGAAGCAACGGATCTTCAGCAAGATCCCGCAGGTTGCACAAAAGGAGCTGCGGATCGCCGCCGCCCAGGCCGGCGCTCCCGAGCCGGCCAGCCATTCGACGCGCCATGGTCGTCTTCGCGACCTCATGGTGGATGTCCTACCCGTCGCCCAACTGGTGGTCGACCTCGCCGGCATCGTCATCGCCATCAACGAGCGCGCGCGTTCCATCTTCGGCCTCGTGGTCGCCGACGCGGGGCGCCCGCTGCAGGATCTCGAGGTTTCGTACCGGCCGATCGAACTACGTTCACTCATCGACCAGGCGTACCGCGACCGTCGACCGGTGGAGGCGCGCGACGTCGAACGACGAACAGCGAATGGTGACTCCCAGTATTTCGATATCAAGGTGGTGCAGTTGATCGACAAGGATGGCAGCCTGCTAGGGGCCAGCATCGCGTTTACCGACGTCACGAGTTACAACCGCATCAACCGCGAATTGGAGCACTCCAAGCAAGAGCTCGAAACGGCGTCCGAGGAGCTGCAGGCTACCAACGAGGAGTTGGAGACGACCAACGAGGAGCTGCAGTCGACCGTGGAAGAATTGGAGACGACCAATGAGGAGCTGCAATCAAGCAACGAGGAGCTCGAGACCATGAACGAGGAGCTCGAGTCGACGAACACCGAGTTGGAGACGATCAATACGGAAATGCAGCAGCGCGGAACCCAGTTGGACCATATCAACGTCTTCATGCAAGAGGTCCTGGCCAATGTCAAGACGGGCGTAGCCGTTCTCGATAAAGACCTTCGCATTCAGCTCTGGAACCATCAGGCCGAGGATCTCTGGGGCGTGCGTGCGAGTGAAACCGTGGGCCAGCCACTGCTCAGCCTCGATATCGGCTTGCCGGTCAGCGAGCTGGTGGCACCGATCAATGAGGCGATCAAGAGTGCCAGCGGCTTTCGGCAAGTGACGGTCAGCTCCACCAACCGGCGCGGTAAGCGCTTCATGTGCCGGGTGCAATGCAGCGCAATGGCCGCGGTCGACGGCGGCCGCGGTGCCATCCTGTTGATGGAAGCCGTGGAGACCCAGAAAAACCCGTGACTCAGGCGTCTCGTCGTAGGCGCGCCTCAGCCAGCCCAGGTGGCTATCTCGCGGATGTGCTCGGGAGAACTGCCGCAGCAGCCACCGACGACCTGGGCTCCGGCATCGATGAAGCGCCGCGCAAACTCGGCCATCTCCGCGGGGTCCGTGTCGTAGCGGGCGATGTCGCCGACCATGCTCGGCAAACCCGCGTTTGGCTTGATCCAAAGGGGGATGCCGGCGTTCAGGGCGGCGAACTCGTGGACGACGTGTTCCATATCCGGTAGCGACCGCCCGCAATTGGCTCCGATTGCAGCCACGTCGAGCGGACCGATCGACTCGATGACCTGGGTCGGGCTCAGGCCCATCATGGTGCGGGTTCCTCGATCGAAGCTGAAGGAAACGACCAGGGGCAGGGCGCTCGAACGGCGCACGCCGTCGATTGCCGCAAGTGCTTCGTCCAGCGCAAAGAACGTCTCCAGGAGCAGAAGGTCGACACCGCCCTTAGTCAGCGCGCCGGCTTGTTCGGCATAGGCATCGGCGGCGGCCGCCGGTGTCAGCTCGCCTAATGGGTCCATCAACATTCCGGTCGGGCCCATTGAGCCAGCCACGAGGACGCCCGGGCTGGTCGAGGCCGCCTCGCGCGCCAATGCCGCGGCGGCATGATTCAGCTCGAGGGCGCGCCCCGCGTATCGCGATTCGCGCAAGCGCAGCGACGTCGCCCCGAAGGTGTTGGTCAGGACGATGTCGGAGCCCGCTTCGATGAACGCTCGGTGGAGCGCGAGCACCTTCTCCGGCTGGTCGACGGTCCACTCTTCGGGCGCCACGCCGATCGCCAATCCCATCTGTTGATAGTTGGTGGCGGTGGCGCCGTCGGCGATTAAGATTTCGCCCGTCTTCAGGCGCTCGACGAAACCCTTGCCCATCAGTCGATCACGATACCGGCTGCCCGCCACGCCGCTATCCTTGGGATCGTGACCGATGCGACGACCGGTCGGACCACGACGAGCGGCGGGCCCCGCCTCGACGCGAGCTCCCTCGAAGATGCGAGCGCCTTCGTCCGCGCCGCCGGCCTCATCATCGACGAGGTCACCGATTCTCGGGTGACTGGCCACCTGGAGCTGGGTCCCAGCCATCTCACCCCCTGGGGGATCGTGCATGGCGGCGTGTACTCGACGGCGGTCGAGAGTGCCGCGAGCGTCGGAGCGAGCACCGCCGTACGCGCACGCGGAGAGGTGGCCGTCGGTCTCACCAACACGACCCACTACTTCCGATCGCTCACCGCCGGGAGGGTGGTGGTCGAAGCGGTGGCTCTCTACCAGGGCCGCAGCCAACAACTCTGGCGGGTCGATATCACCGACGAGACCGGTCGGCTGATCGCGCACGGTGAGGTTCGCCTGCAGAACGTCGCCGCCCGACCCTGAGCTTCGCAACCCGAGATCGGATTTGAGATTCGGTCGGTTAGCTGGTATGAGTCGGACGTGAAGCAAACGGTCTCCCGATCCCCGGTCGCCCAATCGGCACGAGATTTGTGTCTGGCACCCGGGCGCAGCATCGAAACTGCCCCCACCCAGGGCAGCCGTTACGGACGCATGTTCCCTGATCTGCCGGCCGCTCGGTTCGACGACGATCGACTGCTCGCCCTTGGCATCGAGGGCAGCCTCTGCGATGGTGGGGCCTGTGACACGGAGAGCCACATCGAAGCCGGTCAGCCCTTCTTCGGCCAGTACGTCGCACACGACCTGACCGCCGACCGTTCGCCGTTACGGCTGCACGGCGACGTCAATACACTGCGCAACGCTCGGACGCCGCGCGCAAATCTCGAAGCCCTTTACGGCGCCGGACCGGTCGGCGCGCCCTTTCTCTTCGATCAAACGGATCCAGCCAGACTGCTGCTTGGCGTTGGCGGTCGCGATCTGCCTCGCAACCATCAGGGCATCGCACTCATCGGCGACCCACGAAATGATGTGCACAGCTTTATGACGGGCCTCCAGGTGGCGTTCATCCAGGCGCATAACCGCCTGGTCGATCAGTTGAGGGCGGACGCCGTTCCGGAGTCAGCGCTCTTCGACGACGCTCGCCGTGCCTTGATCTGGCACTACCAGTGGGTCATCCTCAATGATTTCCTTCCGAATCTCGTCGGCAGCGCGATGACGACGAGCGTCCTCCGGGATGGCCTTCGTTTTTATCACCTTACCGGCGATCCATTCATCCCGGTCGAGTTTGCGGACGCCGCGTATCGCTATGGCCACTCGCAGATCAAAGGCGACTACCAACTCCGTCCGGAGGGTGGGCGCTTCCCCGTCTTTCCCGATCTGGCCGGTTTCCGGCCACTCGCGCCGGACCATGTGATTGATTGGGCGCTCCTGTTCGATGCGCCGGGCAGGCCGCCAGCACAACGCGCCAAGCCGATCGACGGCCAGCTGCCCACTTCACTCATTCGGCTTCCGGAATCGATCACCGGCATCGTCGACGTCAGCGCCTACCGGTCACTTGCCGCGCGTGACCTGCAGCGCGGAATGGGAACCGGTCTACCATCCGGCGAAGCGGTCGCTGCTGCCATTGGGACCAGAGCGCTGACCCGCCAGGAGCTCGCCCTCGACGGTTGGCAGGACGAAACGCCGCTCTGGCTGTACATCCTTCGCGAGGCGGCGGTGCGCGGCGGCGGCGACCACCTGGGCGAGGTCGGCGGGCGCATCGTTGCCGAGGTCATTGTCGGCATCATCCGCACCGACCCCGAGTCGTATCTGACCAACGATCCGGACTGGCGGCCTACTCTCCCATCTCACGAGCCAGGCAGCTTCAAGATCCGCGACCTTCTCGTCCCAGCCGGCTAAATTCCAAGGCCGTCTTGACAGGCGACCCTAGTTAGTGAATAATCACTACATGGTTCGCCAGGCGACCGCGAAGAAGGGCGGCGATCTCCGTCATACGGCCGAGGAACGCCGTGCCGAGGTGCTCAAGGCCGCCGTAGCCGAATTCGCCCTGCACGGCCTGCACGGCACCTCGACCGAGATGATCGCCAGGCGAATCGGGATCTCGCAGCCCTACATCTTCAGGCTCTTTCCTTCCAAAAAGGAGCTCTTCCTCGCCGCCATCGACCAGTGCTTCGACCGGGTCGAGACGACCTTCAGGAACGCGGCCGGCGACTCCTCGACCAGCCCCGATTCGGGGACCCATATGGTGGCGTCACCGGTCGAGGCCCGCCTCCACGCCATGGGGCATGCCTATCTGCGCCTGATGGCCAAACGGGAGCTGTTGCTCTTTCAGATGCAGGCCTACGCGGCCTGCTCCGACGACGACGTACGCCGGAAAGTAAAACACCGCTGGGATCGGCTGATGAGGGTCACCGGCGAGATCAGCGGCGCGTCGCCAACTGAGCTCACGGCGTTCTTCGCCCGCGGAATGCTCATGAACGTGTTCGCGTCGATCCGCTTAGTCCCGGAGAACGCCCCCGACAAATGGGGACACCAGATGCTCGGCTTCGAATGAAAAAAATTTGGCCGCCGGATTTAGTGAGTAATCAGTCATAAGGAGGGAATTGGACATGATAACGCCGAATCGCAATCCCTGGCCGGTACTGCTGGTGACGGTGCTGGGCTTCTTCATGATCATGCTCGACACGACGATTGTGTATGTCGCGACACCGAGCATCCTGACCAGCCTCCACGCCTCGCTCGACCAGGTACTGTGGGTCTTCAACGGCTACCTCCTGACCTACGCCGTTCTGTTGATCACGGCCGGCCGGCTGGGTGACCTCTTCGGCCCACGGCAACTTTTCGCTACTGGTTTGATCGTCTTTACCGCGGCCTCCGCGTTGTGCGGACTCTCCCAGGACGCTAATCAACTGATCGCCGCCCGCGTCGTCCAGGGGGTCGGTGCCGCGATGCTTGCTCCCCAGACGCTGACGATTCTCATGGCCATTTTCCCGCCCGCGCGCCGGGGCGCCGCGTTTGGCATCACCGGTGCGGTGATCGGTGTATCGACCGTCGCGGGACCAACCATCGGAGGGCTGATCGTCACTAACGGGGACTGGCGGTGGATCTTCTTCCTGAACGTTCCCATCGGCCTCATCGCACTGGCCGGGACGTTCCTCGTGATCCCGGACGTTCGCACCGGCCGGCAGCATCGACTTGACCTCGTCGGCGTGCTGCTGTCGAGCGCCGCGCTTTTCGGTATCGTGTTCGGCCTGATCGAAGGGCAGCGCTACGACTGGGGCACCGTCACTGGTTGGCTCACCATTCCGATCGTGATCGGCGTCGGCCTCGCGCTCCTGATCGCTTTCCTGGCCTGGGAGCGCCTGCAAGCCGAGCCCTTGATTCCCCTCGGCCTGTTTCGCGATCGCAACTTCTCGCTGATGAACTGGGCGGGTACCGCGATGTCGTTTGCGATGCAGGGCATCTTCATCCCCATCACCATCTACACCCAGTCGGTCCTTGGCATGACCCCCTTGCAGTCCGGGTTGACGATCGCGCCCATGTCGCTCACGGCCGGAATCGTGGCGCCCTTTGCCGGGCGCATGGCCGATCGCTTCGGCGGGAAATTCCTGCTGATGGCAGGACTGGCGCTGTTCGGTGCCGGCGCCGCCATCGTCACGGCCGAGGCAACCGTGACTTCGACCCAGATCACCTTCCTCCTCCCGTTCGTGCTGACCGGGATTGGTCTCGGGCTCGTGTTCGCCCCGATGACGACCGTCGCCATGCGCGACATCAGGCCGCACATGGCCGGGGCTGCCTCGGGGGTTTTGAACACCACCCGACAGCTGGGAGCCGTGATCGGTGCCGCGGCCGTTGGGGCCGTGCTACAGAACCAGCTGGCGGTCGCCCTCCACACCCAGGCGGTCGCCGCCGCCACTCACCTGCCCGCCGCCTTCCAGCAACCGTTCGTCGATGGTTTCGCGCAAGCGGCGAAGTCCGGCCTGCAGGTCGGACGCGGCCAGACCGGCGCGTCGCTGCCGGCCAACCTGCCCCCCGCCGTGATCGGGACGGTCCAGCGCCTGGTGCACGATGTTTTCGTGAATGGTTATGTCATCGCGATGCGGCCGACCGTCGGCGTCGCCGTGGCGGTTCTCGCGGTCGCCTCGCTTACTTGTTTGCTGGTCATCAATCGGCGCCAGGTGCACGATGAAGCAGCGGCCCCGGTCGAGGTTGCCGCCGTCGGCTAACGCAGCGTAGCTAGGCCGTTCGTTCCCGGAGCGTCTTGAGGAGCGCGATATCTTTCCGCTTGGCGCAGACGTGGCTACCGGACGAGAACGGAAAGATCAAGGCCGAGCGGATCATCTCCTACGCGACACCGTGGACACCACGGTGATGATGTAGTTCAAACTTCCGCTGGGCGGCCCCGGGCTGGCATCATGAACGGCATGCCGTTCTTTGGTTATCACATGCCCAGCTTCACGTTTCCGGGTGTACCCCCCGACAAGCTCTTCGATCATGTGGGTGACCTCGCGCGTTCGGCCGAATCCGCCGGCTTCGAGCTGGTCACCGTGATGGACCACTTCTATCAGATCGCCGGCATCGGCGCGGAGGAAGAGCCGATGCTCGATGGCTATATGGCGCTGGCCGCGCTGGCGCGTGAAACAAGCAAAGTGCGCCTGGCGACGCTGGTGACGGGGGTGACCTACCGCAACCCGGCACTCGTAGCCAAGATGGTCACCACCCTCGACGTCATCTCAAAAGGACGCATGATCTGCGGCATCGGCGCCGCTTGGAACGGGTCGGAGCACATCGGCTACGGCTTCGAGTTTCCGCCCATCCGCGAGCGCATGGACCGGCTCGACGAGGCGCTGACCATCATCAGGCTGATGTTCTCGCAGGAGCGGCCTTCTTTTGCTGGCACGCATTACCGGATCGACCGTGCGCTCAACAACCCGCGCCCACTGCAACCGGGTGGTCCGAAGATCCTGGTCGGCGGCGGCGGCGAACAGCGCACCCTACGCCTCGTGGCAAAACACGCTGACATGTCGCACTGGTTCGGCCCTCTGGCCGACATCAAACGAAAGAGCGAGATCCTGAACCGCTACTGCGACGAGGAGGGACGGGATCCTGCAACCATCACCAAAACCATGGGCGCACCCGTTGTCCTCGTGGAGAACGAGGGGCAGGCGAAGAGTGTGATGGAACGGATGCCACCCGAGCGGAGGGTCATGTTCCAGCCGGCCACCCCCGATCAGGCCGCCGAGATCTTGCAGGACTTTATCGACGTCGGCATTCAGGGATTCACGTTCGGCAATCCCACCCTGCGCACGCCCGAAGAGTTCGAGCGGGCAGGGCGGCTGATCAGCGCGATCAAGAACTCGTAGCCCCTCCTTATCACGGATGGACGGACTCGGGCTGCCTCGTGGATGCGGCCTGGCTTTCAAGGACCCGTCGGACGAGCTGCTTGAGCGCGGCGCGCTCCGATGGGCTCAAGGCGGAAAGCAGCTCCTGCTCGAGCTTGTCCATGCCGCGCTCGGCGCGCTCCAGCACCTTCTTGCCGCGGGGCGTGATCTCGACGATGTGCCGGCGGCGGTCGTCGGGATCCCGCCGACGCGCGATCGAGCCGGCCTCCTCCAGCCCGTTGAGGAGCAGGACGAGGTTGTTTTCGTCCATCCCGAGGCACTCGGCGAGACGCTGTTGCGGGACACCACGATCGTCCAGGTTCGTCAGCGCCAGGTAATCCTTGATGCTCATGCCCGGCAAGGCCTCCTCCGACTTGCGGTAGACCGTTTTCGACAACTTGGCCAGGAGGACGGCCAGCCTGGGACTTTCCGAATCAGTCATCTGTATTCAATTTAGCACATTTCCCGGCACTGTGTGATAATACACAGCATAGTGACTATCATAGAGCGTCGGTAATCAAGGAGTTATGACCATGATCGAGCAACCCGTCGTTTTGATCAATGCCTTCGAGGTCCCCAGCGGTGCGGACGAATCGTTCCTGGCAGGCTGGGAGCGAGCCCACGATTTCCTGCTGAGCCAGCCCGGGTACCGCTCCAGCCAGTTGCACAAGAGCGTGGAGCTCGGCGCCGACTTCCGCTACGTCAACGTCGCCCTCTGGGATTCGGAAGATGCCTTTCGGGCGGCCACCTCGCGACCCGAGTTCCGCGAGCTCAGCACGGAATATCCCTTCCACTCATCGGTTTATGAAGTGGTGAGCGCCGACCAGCGCTGGGTTCCGCGGGCGCACTGAGGTCAGTTGTGAGTGCAGAGCTGAGAATGACCAATCAACGACCTGGTTCCGCCGGCCACCTGACGGATGGATTGAGCCGCTCGCGAACCATCATCGTGGTGGCAGGGACCATGCTGGCGCTGTTGCTGGCGGCCCTCGATCAAACGATTGTTGGGACGGCCATGCCGCGTATCGTGGCGGATCTCAACGGTTTGTCCTACTACGCCTGGGTGATCACCGCGTACCTGGTCGCCTCGACCGTGATGGTGCCAGTCGCCGGCAAGCTCGGGGACCTGTTCGGCCGTAAGCCATTTCTGCTGACCGGCATGGTCGGTTTCGTGGCCGCCTCCGCGCTTTGCGGTCTCTCGCAGAACATGACCGAGCTCATCATCTTCCGCACCATCCAGGGGATCTTCGGCGGCGTCCTCTTTGCCACCGTCTTTGCCGTCATTGGCGATCTCTTCCCGCCGCACCAGCGGGCGCGGGTCGGAGGACTCTTCGGGGCCGTCTTTGGTCTTTCCTCGGTCCTCGGTCCCACCGCTGGCGGCTATATCACCGATCACTTCGGCTGGCGCTGGGTGTTTTACGTGAATCTGCCCATCGGCATCGTGGCAGTCCTGATCGTGGCCGCTACCCTGCCCTTCGTCCGATCAAAGGCCTCGGTGCGGGACATCGACTTTCCCGGCGCTGCGACGCTGATAGCGGGCTTGATTCCGCTGATGGTCGCGCTCTCCATCACCAGGGACCACGCCTGGACCTCACCTGAGGTGCTGGGCCTGTTGATCGGATCCGCGGCCATGCTCGTCCTTTTCTTCGTGGTCGAGCAGCGGACCGACAACCCGATTGTCCCGTTTCGCCTATTCACGAACGCCACCTTCAGCGTCTCGATGCTGACCAGCTTTCTGACGGGCTTCGCGATGTTCGCGACCATCATCTTCGTGCCGCTGATTTATCAGGGGGTGCTGGGTGTCACCGCGACCAACTCGGGACAATTGTTGACGCCCATGATGCTGGGGTTGGTCGGCGCCAGCGTTCTCGTCGGGCAGGTGATGGTCCGTATCCGCTTCTATCGTTTTCTCGGCACCGCGGGTATTGCCCTGATGCTGCTCGGCATGTGGTGGCTTTCGCAGGTCACGACCAGCACGTCAGCCCTGGAGGTCGTCCGCGATATCGTGCTCGTCGGCGCCGGCTTGGGCGCTACCTTCCCGCTGTATTTACAGTCCGTACAAAATGCGTTGCCCCGGCAGTTCCTTGGTGTTGCAACCAGCCAGATCCAGTTCTGGCGGCAGATTGGTGGCACGATTGGTACGTCCGTGCTCGGCACCGTGCTGGCCTCGAGGCTGGGGGCGAGCAACCCGCAGGCCGTCTTCGATCCGAGCGCCATCGCGGCCAGGCGGGCCGCCGCAACCGCGGCCGGAGGACCGCAAGGAGCCGCCATCTTCGACCGGGTGCTTCATGCGCTCAGGGTCGGGCTCGCCGGGACCCTGCATGACGTCTTCCTCTATTCCGGAGCCGTGCTGGTCCTGGCGCTGGTCGCGTCGCTCTTCCTCCGCGAGGTTCGGCTTCGGGGCCAGGACCAAACCCAGACGGAGGCTCCGCCAAGGACCGATGAGGTTTTCTCGGCGGCGTAGTCTGGATAGGCAGACAGATTTTACTCAAGGAGGCTGATTTAGGGCATGAGAAAATTGATCGTCCTCACGTTCGTCACGCTCGATGGAGTGATGCAGGCCCCGGGTGGTCCCGACGAAGATTCGAGCGGCGGTTTCAAGTACGGCGGATGGTCGATGCCCCTGTTCGATGACGCCGTCGGCCAGGCGATGGGCGAGCAGATGGGTCATCCCTTCGATCTGCTCCTGGGCCGGAAGACCTACGACATCTTTGCCGGTTTTTGGCCGCACGCGACCGACCCGACCGGCGATGCGATCAACCGGGCGACGAAATATGTCGTCACGCACCGCCCGGTCAGCACCGACTGGAAGAAGACCGTCCCCATCGAGGGCGATGTCGTCGACAAGATCAAGAAGCTCAAGCAAGAGGACGGCCCCGAGCTCCAGGTGCACGGAAGCAGCAACCTGATTCAAACGCTGCTCAAGAACGATTTGGTCGACGAGCTCTGGCTCAAGATTTATCCGATCACCCTGGGAACCGGAAAGCGGCTCTTTGGCGAGGGCACGAAGCCGGCCGCTTTCCGCGTGCTCAAGAGCAACGTCGCGCCAAACGGTGTCATCGTGGCCTCGTATGGCCGAGCCGGTGACGTCAAGATCGGAACGGTCGAGCTGACCGCGTCGGGCGATCAGGTAATCCGCCGCTAAGACCCGGTCCCATCTTTGCTAAACCCTCCCCCAGTTGACCGGGGGAGGGTCAGGGTGGGGCATATCCAGGCGGGTAGGAGTCGATTCAGCCACGGCGGATGTTCGCTAACGGCCGCGTATGTTTCACGTTGGTACGCCTCGGCTTACGCGGTGCTCATCGCGATTGCTTCGGTCATCGACGTGCCCATCGCCCGCGGATTTGCCTCTGTTCAGCTAAATCTGCTGATCCGGCTCGGCAGCCTTTGGCGACTTCGCCGTAATGCGCCATAGGTCCGCGATCCTTCCAACACCAGTTACTCCCATCGGGCGATGGTGGCACGGGCATCCTCGAGCAGGCGCTCGATCCGCTTGCGCGAGCCCGCGAAAACCGTCCGGCCCCCCAAGCGACGCGGCTGCACCAGCCCGGCTTCACGGAGAATCTTGAGGTGCCCGCTCACAGTCGGCTGGCTCAGGTGCAGCACGCGGGCGATCTCCATCACGCCGCTCGGCGCCGACAACAATTGGATGAGGATGTGGACGCGGCTCGCCTCGGAAAGTACCCGGAGCCGGTAAGCGACGAACGCGGCATCTCGCCCCTTGCGTACAGGCAACAGGTCGTTGGCCGGCACGCCGACGTGAACGTACGAACCGAGGTCGACGGCGTGCCCACCCGACATACAGAAGTAGAGCGGCGACACAACGAACTCGTCCCGCTGCTGGAAGAGATCCTCATATCCGAACTCGTCGGCTCGGGTGAGCGGGTGTCGGGGCGGCACCAATTCGTCGATCGTCGAGCCGGCATTGAGCCGGGTCTTCCAGATTGCGCAGGCCTCACGGACCGCCGCACGCCCGTTTTCGGCCCACCTCGCCGCAGCCGGTTGCCAGGCGTCAATCAGCAACGAGCGGTATGCGCCGCGCAGAACGGCGTCACGACGGAGACGCCCCAGTCGCTTGACGATCGCCTTTCGATCCTCTGCTGACTCGGTGAGCAGCTCGAGGCCGGTGGCCGACGCAATTCGGCCCGCCTGCAGGGAGCCGAGCAGGGGTTCGACCCGGTCGTCCAGCAGGCAGCCGGCGAGGTGAGCGAGGGGCACCAGTTCCGGGCAGCCTGGAAGTCCGTCGCCCCAGAGCCGTTGTGCCCGCTCCATCAGCCGGCTTCGCAGCCCAGGGGCTCCAGGTACCAGGCTGCCGTCGAGCTCCGCGAGCGCCGGCTCCGCATAGCGCGCAGTTTGAGTCACCAGGTCGAGGATCCAGGCGAGCTCCGAGGGGGCTGACGGGGTCACCGCGCGACAGCTCAGGGGCGCGGGCTTTGTCGGCATACCTCGCTCCGCAATCGTACTCGGGTCATCATCGGTCTAGCCCGATGATCCGTATTGACAACCCGGCTTGACGTATCATCACGGACCGATCTACGCTCGCCGCAGTGGAGTCTTGAGATCGAGCCGCCTGCGCATTGGTCTGATTGCCGGGGGCGCCGCCACCGCCTTCGCCTTGGTGCTCGTCGGCATCGCCGTGCTGCTCATCAGGTCCCACACCGCCCCGGCTCCGCTCACACTCACGTCTCCGGCTGCTGCCTCGACGCCCGACGGACTCCAGGGCACCTGGAAAATAAGCTCGGGTTCAGAGGCCGGCTACCGGGCGAGAGAAAAATTGATCAACCAACCCGAGCCGACCGAGGCGGTGGCGCGAACCAGCCATGTAACGGGAGGGCTGGTCATCACCAGGTCAGGCTCTTCGCTCCGGATTACCCGCATCCATTTCACCGTCGACCTCTCGACCCTGCAGAGCCAGGACAGGTACGCGATCTACCAGGCCTATCAGCGCGACTTCTTCGTCAAGACGATCTACCTGAACTCCGACACGATGCCGAATGCGGACTTCAAGGGCGACCCGGTCACGGTCCCGGCCAACATCGGGGCGGGGCCTGTCACCCTGTCGGTCACCGGCAAGCTGACGCTACATGGCTTCACGAAGCAGGTCACCTCGCCCGTGCAGATACAGATGAACGGTAGCCAGATCGAGGCAGTCGGTTCGACGAGCGTCGATATGCGGGACTTCGGCATCGAGGTGCCCGTTATCGGGTTCACGACCGCCGAGCCCATCGTCACGATCGAGTATCACCTGCTCCTGGCTCACGCCTAGGCTCACCGGCGCGGTTTGCGTCCCGCTCGTTCTTCGCAAGACCAGCGCGCGGTCGGGTGCCAGCCCTATGGCCCTTCCTTGTTGTCGAGCACCTCGCGCAGTTTGCGCGCGAACTCTTCAGGCTTACCCGCATATCCGCCCATTTCGGGGCCCACGAATCCGCCGTGGTGGCTCGGGAAGACTGTCGCCCGCTGACCGAGCAGCTCGGCGGCAGCCAATGACGTGCGCCAGGTCACGGTGCCCTGCGACTCTTCGCCAACGGCAATGACGATCCGCGTCGGTGCCCCGGCCACCGCTTTGAAGTCTGGACGGTAGGCAGTAATCGGCCGGGATCTGCCTGATAGCAGCGGGTCGTCACGCGTGCCGTCATCGTCTGCGGGCATCCCGAACTGAGTTGGATCCGCCGCGGGCTGCGCGAAGTACTTGTCGTTGAACTCGCCTTGCCACGACGTCATCCTGATGAAAGTCGCCATGCCAGCCCATCGCCCGTTGGCCTCGTATGCCTTGCGAACGCCGTCCTCGGCCCGGTCGGCCTGCTTGGCGTCCGGAAGAAGTGCGAGGAGCGGCGGCTCATGTGCCACCAGCGTGGTCAAGTCCCTGGGATAGGCCGCTACGAGCGCGAGCGCCGTCACGGCGCCACCACTGCTGGCGAACATCTCGACCGGGCCGGCCCCTAGCGCCTCGATCAGCGCGTGAAGGTCGCGCGCCTGGAGGTTCGGCACGTTCTCGACTCGACCGTCTTTGCGTTTGCTGCGGCCGAGGCCGCGCGGGTCATAGGTGACAACTGTGCGGTCGGGGAAGTGTGAGGCCAGCGTCTGGAACCCGCCGGCGTCCATTGGCTGGCCGATCATGAAGAGCACTGGTCGGCGATCAGCGGTGGGAAGCGGCCCGTGCACGTCGTAGACGATGTCGGCCTCGGGAGTTTGGAGCGTGTCCGTCGTCTTGATTCCAGCCGCGGATGTACCCTGTTTCATAACAGGTCCGATTTTACGGAGTCTTGGCTAGAACCGCTCGCCCGCTGCAGCCAGCTGGGGCATCGTGGGGCACAGACAATGTGTACCCGATCGGTCAACGGTTGACAGGCGAGAATGATCGCCTAATGGGTCAGAAGCGGAATGGAAGAGAGACAAAGCGACTTCCCGAGTTGCTCGTCCGAGACGCCAACGGCTGGCGACGGTGGCTCATTGCGCATCACGCAGATTCCAATGGCGTGCGGTTGGTTCTCTCGAAGGGTGGCGCAACGAAGCCAACGAAGCTGACTTACGACCAGGCGCTCGAAGAGGCTATCTGCCACGGGTGGATCGATGGCCAGGGCAGCCGCCGGGACGACGCGACGTATCTAGTACGCTTCACCCCTCGACGAAAGCGCAGCGTCTGGTCGAAGCGCAACACTGAAATCGCGGAACGCCTCTTACGTCAAGGACGCATGCGTCCGGGCGGCCTGGCTGAGATCGAGCGAGCGAAATCGGATGGCCGGTGGACAGCAGCGTATGCGGGCATGGCGAGCAGCGTCGTTCCGCCTGACCTGGCTAGGGCTTTGGTTGCGAAACCTGCGGCGAAGGTGATGTTCGCCGGCCTTTCGGCACAGAACCGCTATGCCATCCTGTATCGAATCGCTCAGGCAAAGCGGCCGCAGACGCGAGCCTCTCGGATCGAAAAATTCGCAACTATGCTTGCGAGGGGTGAAACGATCTACCCCCAGCGCCCCGTCGGTACCAAGTCAGGGCCGTTAGGCGAACTCACACTGGGCTAAGGCGTCGGGACGCCAGCAAACCTGGCCTCGATGTTGCTCGCCGCGCCATCGCTTGGCGACGCGAGGAATGCTTCGAGAGACTTCCGGGTTCAGTGGCCAGCAGCCGAACGCGCAGCCTCGACGACGCCCCAGATTGCTTTTTCGATGCGCTGGGCGGCGCGTGCTCCATCGGGCTGACCAACGTCCAACCAGGCAATGACGGCCTCGACCGCCAGCGTGGGGAGGAGGTTTGAGGCCCAACGGGCCCAGGCCGGGTCGGGGATCCTCCCTGCCAGGGCGCGGCGAGTCACCGCAACCATCTGGCGGCGTCGTTCGTCCATCTCTTGACGGAACTCGGGTTCGCGGGCAGCATAGTGGAAGAGCAGCCGGAACCCGTCCGGATCCTCGGCAGCCGCCGAGAGCAGGCCCTCGACGCTGGTGGCACTGAACTGGGGCGCCCCGGTCGCTGCGGCGAGACGATCACCGGCACGCCGCAGGACCGCACGGTAGAGGTCGGCCTTGGAGGCGAAGTGCCGATAGAGAATAACCCGGTCGACCCCGGCTTCGGCCGCGACGTCATCCAGACTGGTCGACGTGAAACCGGCCCGCGCAAAGGCGTGGGTAGCCGCCATCAGGATCTGCTCCCGTCGTTTGGCGCGGGGAAGCAACTGCCGCCGAGTTGACTTCGGGGGTGGAGCCCCTTCGCCTTTCTGGCGCCTCACCATTGTCGCCCATTCTTAGCATATTGTCTATTCTTCTGTGTCTATGATAAAGTAGACACTACTGAATAGACAGGAGGGGGAAGGCCATGGAGATGGTCCTGCAGACCCGGGGCCTGCGCCGGAGCTTTGCCAGCCGACGCGGGGTGGTAGAGGCAGTCGCCGGGATTGATCTGAAGATCAAGGTCGGCGAGATCTTTGGATTCCTCGGTCCCAATGGTGCCGGCAAGACGACCACGCTGCGCATGCTGGCGACGCTGCTGTCGCCCAGTGGCGGCGACGCCACGGTTGCCGGGTTCGATCTGCGGCGCGCGCCAAACCGAGTTCGGGAGCACGTCGGATACGTCGGCCAGCAACCTGGCGCTGACCCGAGCCTGACCGGGCGAACTGAACTGGTGTTCCAAGGCCGGCTCTACCGGATGTCGGCGGCGGAGGCGGGGCGACGGGCCGATGAGCTACTGTCGATCCTCGAGCTGACGGACTGTGCCGATCGAGCCACGGAGACGTACTCAGGCGGGCAGCGCCGCCGCCTCGATGTCGGTCTCGGGCTGATGCATCGACCAGAGCTCCTTTTCCTGGATGAGCCCACGACGGGACTGGACCCTCAGAGTCGCGCTCACCTGTGGGACGAGGTGCGACGGCTGCGGGAAGGCGGCACGACCATCTTCCTCACCACCCACTACATGGACGAAGCGGACGCCCTCTGCGACCAGATCGCCATTATCGACCAGGGCAAGATCGTTGCCGAGGGCACCCCTCAGGCATTGAAGGCGGAGATCGCAGGTGACCTCGTTGTTATCGGCGTCGGCGATCGGAGCGAAGCGGCGCTGGCTCTCTTGCGTGACAAGCCGTTTACGAGGGAGGTGCCCGACCGGATTCCCGCGAACGGCCGCATCAGCCTCTATGTCGACCGAGGGGAGACCGCGATGCCAGCCATCCTGCGGCTCCTTGATGGAGCAGGTCTCAGCCTGGAGACGATCGCATTGGCGAGGCCAAGCCTCGATGATGTGTTCCTGCAAAAAACCGGGAGATCGCTCCGTGAGGTAGCCGGCTGATGGTTCAGGTCCTCCACGACCTCTGGCTCGTGTTCCGGCGCTACCTGGTCAAAGCACTGACCAGTCCCATCTTCATGCTCGTGAGCCTCTCCCAGCCGGTCCTCTATGTCGTGCTCTTCGCTCCACTGCTGACGTCGGTGGCGCAGCTGCGAGGCTTTCCGCCTGGAGGCGCCTACAACGTCTTCATTCCCGGTCTCCTCGTCCAGCTGAGCCTTTTTGCGACCACCAGCGCTGGCTGGAGCCTGATCGCAGAGATCAAGGCCGGGGTCACGGAGCGACTGCGCGTGACACCGGCCAGCCGCGTGGCGCTGCTGCTGGGACGCGCCCTGGCCTCGGTCGTGACCCTGGTCCTGCAGGCGATCGCGATCATTGCGGTCTCGCTGCCGTTCGGCCTACGGATCGAGCCGGTCGAGGTCGCGGTGGTGCTCCTCCTCATCGCATTGATCGGCCTGATGATGGCGTCCGCGTCTTACGCGATCGCCCTCCTGATCCGCAACGCTGATACCTTCGGCGGCATTGCATTCAGCATCACGCTTCCATTGCTGCTGCTATCCGGTGTGCTGCTTCCCATGAGCCTGGCGCCGAAGTGGCTGCAGACGGTCGCCGCCTTCAACCCGCTCAGTTATGCGGTCGATGCGGCGCGAGCGGCGTTCAACAACCATCTTGGCGATGTGAGCGTTGTCAAGGGCTTTGCCCTGATTGGCCTGTTGGCCGCACTCTCGCTGATGGCGGCGGTGCGCTCCTTCTCCCGGGCCCTGGCCTAGAGGGTGAACAAAGAACGATGGCAATGAGTGGCTTGAAGGATGTAGACACCTTCCGGACAGGACTCCTTGGTCGGCTCGTCCGACTCGCCTTGGCTATTGCGGCCGGGCTAACTTTGGCGTCGATCGTCGACAGCCAAGGTTCGGCACGTTTCCGCAATCCGCACATCCTGACGGAGCCCAGCGCGTGGTTTCTCCATGCCTTGATGCTTATCGTGTTCATTTTGATCGTTGGTGCCGTCTCGGCCGCTGTCCTTGGTGATCGCGGCGCGAGGCGGCTCCAAGTGGTGTCAATCGTCGCCATCGCCGGGACGGTGGTCGTCGCGGGCGCGCTTGGGTACGCCAGGACTGGATCCGTGTGGGGCTTTCCACTCGCCGACCTGGTGTGGTACTTCGATGTCTTCGTGTTAATCGCCGAATTCATCGCCTTCATCCTGGCGGTGATCCTGGGGACGCCGGGGTGCGAGATCGGTGTGTGGCCCGACTTGATCTCCCGCGCCCGCGAGGAGAGGGCCGGGCCGACGGAGGGACTTGCGTGCGTGATCGGCCTTCATCTGATCGACCACTGGGAAAGTCAGCGCCGGTCGCGTACCGGTGGGCGTGACGGCCCCCGCAATCTCGTGGCGGAGGAAGAGGGACTCGAGATGGTCTACTATCCGACCATCAGGCGAACCGGACACTTCGTATAGAAATCCGGTCCAGCTCCGCCGCGACAAGGAGAAAGCAAGGTGACGCGGGGGACGAAGCCGACGGCGGTCGGCAGGGACGAGGAGCTTTCCAGCATCGTCCGATTCCTTGACGCGCGCGACGAGCTTCCTGCTGCGCTCCTGCTCGAAGGGGAAGCCGGCATAGGCAAGACGACGCTCTGGCAGGTCGGCACCGCAGCCGCCCGGGAACGCCGCTTCCAGGTCCTCGCATGCCAGACCGCTCCGTCAGATACGCCGCTCTCCTTTGCGGCGCTCCGCGACCTCCTCGAAGGCGTTTTCGACGCTGTGGCGGCGAGGCTCTCGATCCCGAAGCGTCGTGCGCTTGCCGTCGCGTTGCTGCGCGAAGATCCTGTCGGGGCAGCCCCGCCGCCGGGCGCGGTTGCCGCCGCATTCGTTGACGCCCTTCGCATGCTTGCGCTTGCCGGGCCCGTCCTCCTCGCCATCGACGACCTCCAGTGGCTCGATCGACCAACGACCGCGGTCCTGGAGTTTGCCGTTCGACGGCTGCAAAACGAGCCCGTGGGTCTTCTCCTTACGCGACGGGCAACTCGTGCCGATCTGCTTCCACTCAGGCTCGACCGCGCACCTGCGGTGCGAGTCGATCGGCTGACGGTCGGCGGGCTCAGCCTTGGAGCCATCCATGTCCTCCTTCGCCATCGGCTCGGCATACTCCTCCTGCGGCCAACCCTGCGCCGGCTCTTTGATGCCTCGGGCGGGAACCCATTGTTCGCTCTCGAGCTCGCGGGAGCCCTCGAGCGACGGGAGTGGCAGCCGGCGTCAGGTGAGCCTCCGCCATTGCCGGCGACATTGCAGGAGCTGGTCGGCGACCGGCTGGCTGATCTGTCCCTCCCGGCGCAGACAGTGCTGCGCGTGGCGGCTGCGACGCCCATGGCCACGGTGAGGCTCGTTCAGGAAGCGGTAGGCGGGGATGTGGCGGCGGCCGGCCTCGAAGCGGGACTCTCGGCCGGCGTCATCGAAGTCGATGGCGAGCGGGTCCGGCTTGCACATCCCCTGCTCGCCTCCGTTGTCTACGCGAGCACTCCGCCGGCCGCCCGTCGTGAGATCCACAGGCGGTTGGCCGATGTGGCACCGGATCCCGAGCAGCGCGCCCGCCACCTCGCGCTCGCCTGCAGCGGCCCCGATGCAACAGTTGCAGGCGTCCTCCAGGAGGCGGCGGCGCGAGTGCGAGCCCGCGGGGCTGTGACAGCCGCGGCCGAGCTTTCCCAGTATGCCATCTCGTTGACGCCGGCCAGCCAACCCGACGACGCCCTGCGGCGGATGATCGAAGCGGCTGGGTACCACTTCGACGCTGGCGACGCCGTCGCCGCGCAGACCATGCTCGACCAAGCGGTTCGCTCCGCGCCGGGAGGGAAACGGCGGGCTGAGGCATTGACGCAGCTGGCGCGAACGCATAACTTTGGGGCGAACCTCAGGATCGGGGCCGACCTCTACCGCCAGGCACTGGCAGAAGCCGCGGATGACACCGCGGTCCGGGCGGAGGCCGAGCATGGCCTGGCCGTGGTCCAGATGCGAATGCTTGAGGATCTTCCGACTGCCGCCGAGCATGCCCGGGAAGCCGCCTCACTGGTCGAGCAACGAGGCGAGCCGCGTGCCCAGTGCGAGTTCCTCACGACCCAGGGCCACATCGAAGCACTCATGGGGGAGCCGTGTGCCGCCGCGACAATGGCGCGGGCGCGCGAGCTCGCCGATTCGATCGGAGACCACGAGGGCCTTCACTCAGCGGACTTCTTGCGGAGCCTGCGCGGCTGGCGGTTTACCGCTGCCGTGGTCGCGCTCTTCACCGACGACGTCAAGAACGCCCGCGATCGACTCAACTCGATGCGCGCTTTCGCCCTCGAGCTGGGCGATGAAGCCTTGCTTCCGCTGCTACTCCGCTACCTCAGCTACGCCGACTTCCTCGCGGGCGACTGGGCACTGGCCGGACGACGGGCGGATGAGGGATACGAGGCGGCACTTCAGACGGGTCAGGCCTCGCAGTTGGCTGTGCTCGCCGCGACACAGGGGCTGATTAACGCCCATCTCGGCTTGCCAGAGGCAGCACGCGTTGCGGCCGGGGAAGGGCTCCGCCTTGCCGCCGAGACCGGCGCCATGTTCGGGCGCTTGATCGCCCTGTCGGCGCTCGGGTTCCTTGAGCTTTCACTCAACAAACCGGGTGACGCAATTTCGCACCTCGCCCCGCTCATCGACGAGATGGAGGCTGCGGGCCTTCGCGAACCGGGGGCGACATCGTATTTCGGAGACGCCATCGAGGCGCAAATCACGCTGGGCCGACTGAATGAAGCTGGGGCGCTACTGGAGCGGCTTTTGGAGCGGGCCCGGCGGCTCGACCGATTCTCGGCCATAGCCACCGCTGAGCGGTGCCGCGGCCTCCTCTGCGCCGGACGGTCCGACTTCGATGGCGCCCGCAGAAGTCTCGCGGAGGCGCTGGCCGCCCACCAGCGGGCAATGATCCCCTTCGATCACGGCCGGACACTTCTTGCCCTGGGATCGGTCGAGCGACGAGCCAAACGGAAGCGTGCGGCGCGGGAGCGGCTGGGACAGGCGCTGGCTGTGTTTGAGCAGCTGGGAGCGCGGCTTTGGGCGGAGAAAACGCGGGCCGAACTCGCGCGGATCGGTGGCCGCACCTCGTCGAGAGACGAGCTGACGGCCGTCGAGCGGCGGGTCGCCGAGCTGGTCGCTGAGGGCGGAACGAATCGAGATGTCGCTTCCCAGGTCTTCGTAACCGTTAAGACCGTCGAGTTCCATCTCAGGAACATCTTCCGCAAGCTTGGGATCCGTTCGCGAGCCGAGCTGGCCCGGCAGGTCGGTGAGAAGGCGGCTGCGATTCATGGGGGACCCTCGACAAAAGACTAGGGATCTCATCGTTTCCCTCGACCGGCTGGGGCAGCGATGATGGCCGGCATGCGGAACTTCCTGGTGGAGTCATATGTACCGCGTTCGCAAGCCGGCGAGCAAGTGCAGGCGGCGAACCGGGCCAGATTGGAAGCCGAGGCTTTCGCGAGCGAGGGAGTTTCGGCGCGCTACATCCGGTCGATTTACGTGCCCGCCGACGAAACGTGCTTCCACCTGCTCGAGGCCGCGTCCGCCGAGGCTGCTGCGGAGCTCGGGCGCCGGGCCTCCATCTCGGTCGACCGCGTGGTGGAAGCAGTCATCATCGCACCTTCCGGTCTGGATCGCAGCGAGGGTGCACGTGAGGAGGAGCTATGAAAATCGTGATGCCGAACAGCGCGAAAGCGGTCTCTGCCCAGCGGGGAGGCGTCGGCTCGTGGGCGCGACTTCTGATTGTGGTTTGGGGTGCCGCCCTATCGGGCTGCAGTGCCGGCGCTGCGCAGCTGTCGACACCAACGCCGATCGCAACCGTCGCGGCTATCCCGCTGCCGGCGGCCCAGACGTCTCAGTGGTTATCCTTCGACGCCGCGACGAAAACCGTGTCTTTGAGCATGCTCGCCGGCAGGCCGGACGCCAACAATGGCTATAACTTCAACGGCTACAGCAGCGGAAGTCTCGTGATCAGCGTCCCCAAGGGATGGCGGATCACCGCGCAGTGCAAGGTCGATCCTCTGTCGGGCGCGCACTCGTGCTCGGTGGTGAGAGGCCCGGACACGGCTCAGCCTGCCTTCCCCGGGTCGACGCTTCCCGATCCAACCGGAAGCGGATTCGTCACCGCCGGAGATACCAAGACCTTTACCTTCACCGCGGACGCTCCGATGGTCGGCCGGTTTGCCTGTCTGCTGACGGGGCATCAGGCAGCCGGAATGTGGGCGACCTTTCAGGTCACCGATTCTGGCCAGCCGTCCATAGGCACCACATCCTGACTGGGTCTCGGAGGGCAAAAGTCGCGCCCCATTAACGCAGCGGGCTTAAAGGGCTATGCCTCGGCGGTGTCTGAGTTCCTTTCGTTGATCATCGCAACGACTCTGCCCGTTGATAAACGGCGCCGAAACGGCGTTGACGTGTGCCCATGGTTTGCCACCTCCTTGGTGACTTCACGAACAGGCCTTGCCAGTCAAGTTGCCAGTCAGTTCACCGGCAGAGGTCGCTTGAAAGAGGGATTTTCGAATACGGAGGGAGAGGGATTCGAACCCCCGAAGGCTTGCACCTTAGTGGTTTTCAAGGCCGCTTGTGAGCGTCCGCCGACGTTCGTAATCGTTCGCCACAGTTCGCCCTGTATAGAAAGGGCGCGGCTTTCGTCCGCCGACGTTCGCTGACGTTCGCCATAGTTCGCCGCCGTTGCCGTCACCGTTGCCGTCACCCCCGGGCACTTAGCCGTGAAATGCCGTTGATGCGGGAAGCCATTCCATGAAGCGCGCCGACCAGCCAACTCGCACCTCAACCCATGGGCAGAGCTGACCTACCGTTGATGCAAAGCGCACAAATCCCTTTTGCGCCAGTGCATGCATGCATCCCCGACTGGACACATAGATCACTCCGTCACCCCAGCGACAGCGAATACGCTGAATGTTCCGAAGCGGAATGATGCCTGATCGAAGGGGAGCTTTCCATGCGAGCTGATCAATCTCCTGTCTAAGGTCATAGGCGATTGTGAAGAGATACCGGTATACGATGAATCCAGCAACAATCATCCATACGATCAGGAAGGCCCGAACGCCGAGAACCTCGTTCGACGTCACCAAATGAACGGCCGCCAGGATGATGCCGAGTACGAAGAAGCCGCTCACCCCAAAGATGAATGCCCGATAGAACGGGCCTAGGCTGTAGCTCATTCTGCTGTCGATAGAACCATGGCTTCGGATCGTCGACTACCCAACTGAGATCCGGGCCAGCGGCGAGCAATCACAGGAGCACGCGGAGCGTAAGGAGCCAATCTTGACCAGCATCAGCAGCTTTCCTTCGTTGTGACCTCCGGAATCGCAACGCCAGGCTTAGTCTGTTCGGGCATGCCGCCCTGGCGGCGAATTGGTCGAAGAGCGCCACCAAGCAGCCGATTCGCTTTGCCCTGGGCGCAGACACGAAGAACCATCCCGGGACACCGGCATCGCTGACGTTTTCCGGCATGACCTCGCCAGGCTGAAGATCGGCGTGGTCGTGTAAGGAAGCCCGAGCGGAATCGATCAGGCGCGCTCGCGTCATTGATCGTCCTCCCAGTTGACAGTCGAATCCATCTCTCCTGTAGATGCGAATGCGCGAGCGGCTCGTAGCGCAGTCACGAAGTCAACACAATGCCGAGCGGGATAATCGCCCTCCTGACCGCCGACGGTCATCGTCACCATTCCCGTAGATGAAGCGTCCCCAGTCGCAATCTTGAAGTGTTCGCCGTCATAAGTTGCCGTAACGACATATAGCCCATTGCTGCCGCCCCCTCCGATGAATATCACTGACGACTCCTTGAAGACGATCGACACCATCGTGTACACGCGACCATCCAGCGCTTGGATCGCTGCGGCGACTGCATCGAGTGTTGGTTCGGCAACAACGCTTGACTTCTTGTGAATGCCTTCCCAGTGTTCCGTGACCAACTCAGCTGCCACCGCAACTTCTAGCTCTACTTCGGCGTCGGCCCAATTTCTTTTCGGATCGCTGGCAACCCATACAACTCGACCGCGGACGACACTTCGGCTCCGAGAGCGCCGGCGTCTGAGTCTGGCCTTACGTGCCACCAGTGGTCGCCACTCTGCGGCATCAGCTTGCCAAGTCGCGCCTGCCAAATCTTCGGCCCATAAAACCGCGTTGAGTATGGCCGCTCGGGGTATCCGTGCTCCGCCCTGAGCCGATCCCAGGTCTTTTTGTCAGCGACGGTGAGTTGAATCGTAAACTCCAGATCTGTCGAGTCGCTCCATCTAGATCGTTGAATGCCGAGCAAGATCCAATGTCGGTCATCAGGAAGTACGAAGTCCTGTCCGCTACCTTTAAAGCCCATCGCTCTGCATGCAGGACCGAGATGATTCCTGGTGAGCTCTCGAAACCGATCCTGGGCCGTCACCATCGCGTCTAACCTGGCTATTCGACGGATCTTTGGGGCTCGACCATTTGGGTAATAACGTCCACTATATTTCGCGCCGCTGTGGAGGCTGAGCTCCAGATTTGCACATTGTCGGTCCTTTATGGGGCGGTCCTATCTCCGGACCAAGGTGGCTGCTGCTACCTAACTGGTTCCCTGCCCGTACCTCGTTCAATGGGAGTTTTTCAAGCTCCTCAAGGCAGTACCTTCGGCATTCAGCATCTGGTGCCTCGTGAGAGCAAGTTTCTACGGCCGCCTTCGCCTCCTTCGTTCCTAAGAGGCGGAGACCCTTCGACAACCAAGGCATCAGTTCATGATCATGGGCGCGGACGCGCCGTATCAATTCGTCGCCTTGATCCTCGAGAAGCAGCGAAACGACCGCGGCAGTATTTCTGTGCAAGGCATTGTTCCAGCGTGCGGCGCTCTTTTGAATTGCTTGGACTGAGTCTTTATCTCGAATTGCTGCGAGAGCCCACATCGCCGTGATCGGTTCGTAAAACTCCTTCGATTCAAGCTTCCGGCGAAAGGCTTCTGCAAGCGTCGCTGCAGCTTGTCGATCGAGCGCTACGATTTCTTCGACCGCGACATCGCTAACGTCTGGGTCCGTGTCTTTAGCCAGTCGCAAGGCAATCCTAACCGCGTCCTCTTTCGGAAGGCTCCGGCTGGCGGCCCAAGTGGACCAGGCACGCACCACAGGATCCTGGTGGGCAGCTAACTCCTGGAGGATGCGCCTGCCGTCAAGAGGTGATGAGCGGAGAGCATTTAGCAATTCCTCGGCATCCGGGCCATCATCACTTTGAATCTCCGCCGCCACATCGCTGGCATTTAGGGGTGTCGTCATCGCTGGATTAGCGGCATTCGTTGTTCATGGCCAGGATGACCAAACGTAGATCCCTCAGCCATCCGTTCTGATATGCGAATTGCGCCTCTGGCTCAAGATGCTTGTAAGCGTGGCTAGAAACACGGTGGTACCAACCCCAAAGCTTGGCCAGGCACCAACGTACTATTCGGCAACTCCGTAGGCAAAAAACGCGTAGGGCTGGACGCCATCGCTGCTTTGCCTGCGAATAGACGTAACAGCACCGTAAATGGCAGACGGATGCGCGCAGTCCGGCACCGCCGACGCAGACGCCACCCCTCTCAATTAGGTCCTCTCGTCAGACTCGTGCCGGACACCTCGCTCATCTATTCGCAGGACCCAGCGGGAGCCATGTTTGGCGAGCCAATCTGGTGCCCGTTCGACGGTTCCGCTCGCGAAAAGGTCATCGCGCCCTCCCTGGTCGTCCACATCCTCGTCAAACGCCGTCGCCCGCAAGCCCGCCTCGACGGACACCTCGTTGCCATCCCGATCGCGGCAGGTCTCTGCGTGTGAGAGGCACAGAACGTGTGCCGACATAAAAAGCCCATTGAAGTCAGCGTGGAGCCTCAAACCTTTGTCGTTCCCCCTCATTATCACAACAACTTTCGAGCGATGAGCTTCGAAACTTCCCACCAGGGGGCGGCGTCTTACGCGGAACCGCTGATCCCGCGTGGGAGCTCCTTTTGGGGATGTACGTAGTTCCGGTAATCCCTGAGCACCTTCCCTACATTACGCGGCGACCGTGAGATCCATCGAAGATCATGGCCCACGTGGATGTAGTCCTTAAGGGTCCACTGCGCTAGGGGTTAGGGCTGGCCGCTACGGTCCGTGGGCGCGTTTGTTGCCATGTTCAAGCGCCGCTCGCCGCGGGGCTGGTGGCGGAGGGCGAGATTCTCCGAGAGCAGATCGGTATCGCGTTGCAAGAATGAGCGGAGGGAGCCGAAGACGAGGTTAAGGAGCTCGGTCATCGCGGCAGGCTAGCAGGGCGAGCCGGCAACCCTCCTAATCACCAAGCCAACATTCCGATTGGGTAGCCGGTTGGCATTCGGATCGTCTCCCTCCCCCAACGCCCGGTTGCCTTCCAGAATGTAGAGCTGCTAATATTTGAACGGACGTTCAGAACGACCGTTCAAATATGAAACCCAAAGCCAGGTCCATGAAGCCAAGGGCGAAAATCCGCCCACGAGGTCGAGTGGCCTCGCGGACGAGAGTGATGCAGGCGGCTCTCAAAACCCTTAAGAAGGAGGGTTTCGCGGGCACGTCCGCCCGAGCGGTCGGTAGAACCGGAGGCTTCCCGCCGGGCCTCATCTATTACTACTTCGACAGCCTCGAGGCGCTCTTGCTGGCTGCCATAGACATGACCAGCAGCGCCAGGCTGGCGCGGTATCGGGACGTTCTCTCGAAGGCTGGTTCTTTCGCAGAGATCCTCGAAGCCGCCGCGCTCCTCTACCGGGAAGACCTTGACACCGGCCACGTCGCCGCAGTGCAGGAACTGATCGCCGGCGCCTCTTCTTCCCCGAGTCTGCGAATCGGGGTCTCGCGACGGATCGCACCCTGGATTGAGTTGGCCGAAGAGCAAATCACTCGGTTCGCCGATCGATCAGCGAGTGGCGCGTTTATCCCGGTGCACGCAATCGCCGAGCTTGTGGTTGCGCTCTACGTCGGGCTCGAAACCCTTGCGCATCTGAAAAGGAACGGCTTGAGAACTGAGGAGCTTTTCGAAGCGGGCAGGATGGTCGCACCGCTGATCGACGACGTCGTGGAAGGCGGCAACACGAAATGAGATCGCCAGCCTTGTTTGCCATCGCCTTGTCCTTGCTGATAGCGGGATGCGCTCGGCCCATCGACCTCCAGGACAACGACCTGCCGGTTGCTTCATCTGGAGCGCCAACCTGCGGAGGCAGCTCCGTGGCTCGCGGTGCTACTGCTGGAAGGCTTTCGACGTTAAGCTCTGCAGCCCACACGAGCACCAGCCGCGCCATGTCTCTCCTCTACCAAGGAATTTCCCAGGAGGATTCGACGGCAAGCGCCCTCTACGTGGTCAAGGCGGATGGTACTGGCCGACGTGAAATCGTCCATGGTTTCTTCGACGCCACTGATCCGGTCGTGTCGCCGGATGGGAAACTGGTCGCTTTTGTCGAGACGCCGGCCAGCCTCGAGCACCAGCGCCTGGTGGTCGCTGACGTCGACGGAAGCAACCAAACCACGCTCTACGGCTCGGTCGGTGATCACGGTTATCTGAATAGCCTCAGCTGGTCGCCCGACGGCCACCGGATCGCCTTCCTTTCGGACGGCGCACTGCGAGTGGTTGACAGTGCCGGAAAATCTCTCGCCAAGTCCATCGCGGAAATCAGCGACCAGCTCGCCGACGTCTGGACAAATGCGGTGGCCTGGTCGCCCAACGGGTCATCGATTGCCTTTCTGGATGGTCCCCCGGAGGGGCCAAGTATCGTGACGATCGTCAGGCCGGATGGCAGCGGCCGCCGGGACCTGGTAGGTACGAATGGAAGCTTCGCCTGGTCACGCGACGGGCGATCGATCGCTTTCACTAACCGGGGCATCTCCGTCGTATCGGTCAATGGAGGCAAGCTCAGGCATCTGGTGGCGACGCCGGAGGGAACTGGGGTCGACAACCTTATCTGGTCTTCGGATGGTACTCAGGTGATCTTCCAGAGCGGCGATCTTGATGTAGCGGATTTGTGCATTTACTCCCTAGACGATGGCCACGTCCATCGGCTCGCCGACTGCATTCCGACTAATAATGCCCAGGATCTCTCGCCTGACGGCCAGGAAGTCGCGTTCGTTCAGTCGAGCTACATCCCAGACTGTGACCACTCGCAAGTTCACAGGATTGCGCTGGTTCCGGTTTCGGGCGGTACGGTCGCGAACGTCGCCGACCAGGGTTGGAGTCCTCAATGGCTCGGCGGTTAGCGGCGGCTCTTGCCATCGCCCTCCTGCTCTCTGGCTGTCACTGGCTTGGATTTGAGCCCACGCCCTCACCCTATGTTGTCAGACCGGACGTCCGAGAGAACATTGTGCCCATCTCTTCTGGCAACTATTGGGCCGTGGCCTGGCTGCGAGATGGAACCATCGTCATGAACCGCGCGCTCGATCTCCACCCCTGGATCGGTTCGACCCAGGTCTGGGAACTCCGCTCTGACGGCAGTGGCTTCGCCAGGATTCCACTGCCCGATGATCCCACCTGTCGGGTAACTGAGTACGTCAGTCCGACGGCGCTGAGCGATGGCCGCCTCGGTCTGACCAAGATCTGCCACCATGAACTCGGTTCGCCGACCGAGTCAGACGCATACGCCGTGGCTTATTCGATAAGGACCAGGGCGCTCGAGGTGCTCACCCCGGCTATCAACCCTTTCCCCCATATGATCTCGTGGAACCCAACTCTCGACCAGGCCATCTCGCAGCAGAGCAGTGGCATCGTCGGGAGCATCTTCGAGATCAATAGACACGGGACGAAACTTCTCCACGTACCGATCCGGGACGGAAGCAACGTCTTTTGGCTCGACGACTACTTTCATGCAAATCTCGAGGACGATGCTCAAGTCGCGCGTGAAGGACGGGCGGAAGCCGGTGACTGGTCGCCAGATGGCCGCACGATCGCCTTCCTGGCCGAAGCCCGCTCGATAGGCCTGACCGGTTTCGACCGAATGGACGTGCCGTTTGACATGTACTTCATGAGTCCGGACGGCAGCCATCTGCGCCAGGTGATGCCCGAGGTCGAAGGCCCTGGCCTGGTGTGGTCGCCCGACGGCCGCTACCTGGTCTTCGGACATGCCGGTGGGCTGTGGCTCTGGCGAGTCGGATCGTCCCGTGCTGTAAGGATTTCGTCGGTATCTCCCTTCGACGTGGCGTGGTCACCGGAGGGACGATCGCTCGCAGCAATCCGCACTCTGAACAACGATGACAACCAGTACGAGCTCGTGATCCTGAATCTGTCCCCCGCCTATCAGGCCACATGGCGGAGTTGAGCGGTCATGGCAGCATTAGTTCGAGTCACTCGCCGCTACGGTCGTCTGCGCCGACGCTCCTTGATGCACAAGGACCCGGACCGAGCGCCCGATCTGGACGACCGGCACCTCGTCGTCGGGCTAGAGAATAAGATCGCCGCAAGATGCAAAGCGCTGGAAGCAGAGGTGTTGGCCGAAGCCCAGAACCGCCCCGTCGACGAGATCGTCGCTATGCCGAGGCTTGGCGTTACCGCGCCAGGCCCGTCCGACGACCGCTAGACGCTGATCAGGGCATGCAAGCCAGCGGTTATGATGGCGGCCGAGTTTCTGCGACGACCACCTAGGCAAGTGTCTTATTGAATTTCTTCAACCGCACTTTCCGAACCCTCGACGATGGCGAGCGCATTGATGGCACGTGGCGGCCCATATTCATCAACAACGGCGGGCATTATTTCCTGACCGACCTGAAGATTTACGCTGACGGTCTCATTGACTGTTGGGGCCTGGTCAACCTAGACGAATTTCGTGAAAAGGTGCGTCGGGGATGGGTCGCGACCCGACTTCCCGAGAATGGCCAAGCGAGCGCCTCATCATCTCGGGAGTTGGCAGTTCAAAAATCCCACTGTCATCGATTCGGAGTTACTCATCAAAGAAGTCGAGGACACCATCGCAGAGTTGCAGGGAATCGCCACGAGTTCAACGAGGTGCCTGGCCGCTCTAGATGCCTTCGCCGCGAATCCTTCTGAGGAGAGCCGGTTGCACCTGAAGGAAGCGTACCTCGCGATTCCAGTTCACCTTCGAATGTATGTGCTCGGAGACCAAGATATGGCGGATTGGCCGATCCGGGTGCTGGTCGGAGAGATTGGAGAGCCGTTGATGCCTCGAGTTCCGCCATTCAAGGAGCGCCCCATCACCAAGGAGGACAGAGAAGGAGTCTTCCGATACTTGGAGGCCCGGAAGGCGCGGGCGGCGCGATATCGCGCCGAGTCCAACGAGGGGGATCCTGATGGCCCGCCGGCCGGTAGCACCCCTGCGTCCATTGGTTATGGCGGGATGAAGATCGTCAAGGGCGGCGGCTGGGTAGATATGGACGGCTACGGCTACCTCTCCAACGATGTTCCAACGCCGGTGGCGGTCGATGGAGTCGACTACCCATCCGTCACGCACGCATACTGGGCGATGTCGACAGACGACCCGGTTGCGAGGGAGAACATCCGTCTCGCACCCAAAGCTACCGTCGCCCATGACCTCGGACGAGCGGCCAGACGGCGCGCTAACTGGCCTCTGATTCGCCTCGCGGTTATGGCAGACCTGGTTCGGCTCAAATTCAAGCAACACCCCGAGCTCGCCGCCAAGCTCGTCGCCACCGGGGATGCCAGGATCCGAGGCATCGGGTTCACTGGGCGTTATTGGGACGAAAGTGGTTCGCGCGGGCGAAATTGGCTCGGCCGGATTCTTGAGATGGTTCGGTCCGAATTGCTCCTGCGGCAGGACAACGGGGGTCTATCCAGTTCGTGAGCTCGGTATTAGTAGAGCGACAGTGGGTCCGGATCTTGGCCCTTGAGCAGACGTTCGCATGCTGCTCGCACCAAGTCTCGGTAGTTCGGATCGAACGGCTCTGCCAACGCTTTCTCCAGCACGCCTGATAGCTTCCACAAGGCAACTACCTCTGCCGATTCGTGGACCACCTGTCTGAATCGCCCATCTTCCTCGACGCGGTGTATCCACTCAAACAGCACGAGCGCTTCGTCCCGAGAGAGTTGCAGATGGACTATGTCCTCGCCCTCGCCTTCGGTCATTGGTTAACTCCTTGCAAGAGGGTCCTGTCAGGTGCCTCGTGGTCGCGGCCTGCGGTTTGGTCGCCATGGATTGCGTTGGGCAATGTCTGAGCCGCCACCGTCTCGCTTACTCTAGACACGAACAGCCATGTGGCCCGACCCCTGCATGCCGCGGTCGCAGGCCACCTTGGAAGCTCTCTTCGGGCTAGAACCATCCCGTCGGTTCGGGGTCCCCCTACCACCTTAAATCTTTCCGAATCCCGGGTTTGCGATCAGTCGCCCTCAAGCGACCTTTGGGTAGGCTGACACGGTGAGCGTGCCCCATGCGAAGAGCCCTCCGGTCGAGATTGTCGGTCTCCATCCAATTCCGGGCCATGATGATGTTCATCTCTTGGAAGTTATGGTTTACAGACCTGCCGCATCTTTCGATGTGAGCCAATTCACGCAAGAGGACCCCGGCCAGCCACGCCCTAATTGGCAAGTCGCCTACGACGAGAAATACCTGAGCGCTGACGGCGCCAGTGTGCTGTCGCAATTCGAGGCGCCTCCACTGGCAGGAGATACGGCGCGACTCGCGTTCTTCATGTTCTTCCTCGACCTAGATCGCCCACTCCTGACGCCATTTGGCCCGGTTCCGCTGCCCACCCCAACGCCGGCACCGCACCGACTTCTTTCGATCGCACGCTTCGAGCCGCCAAATTAAGCCCGAATGGCGGCGGTAAGCACTTTGATGATCCGACCATGCTTGATCTCGGCTAACGTAAGCGCCCGGGAGAACGACGCGACAACGCGGGCCTCGGGTGACAGGCGAGAGGCCGCCCGGACCGGGTCGTACTTAAGGACGGCAGCGTCCGCGAGCTCGCGGACCAGCCTTCGCACTGAGTCCGGCTTCGGCCAGTCCACCCGTTCTTGAATCTCCCGCATCCGCCAGCGCGCGCCCGGGTGGGCCGCGACGTCGCGCAGGATCCCGACTTTGTAGGGTGCGTGACGCCGCGCTAGGAGGCCGCCGAAGATGCCGAGCACCGGCATCGCCGCCTCGATCTCCGGGAGTGGCGTCATCTCTCTTGCTCTCGCAAGCTGCGGCTGCCACGGCTCGCGTTCGCTGCTGTCAGCGCACTCGGCGATCACTTCTGATTCCTCGTTAGCCATGCCGGACCTGCCACCTCTTGAATTGCTCGTAAAACGGTACTCCGATTCGTCGAGCTCAGTAAAGACGGGTACAACTACACCATGATGGTGCGACAGCTGCATGTCGCAGACGCGGGGCGAGCGGGCGGGGGGCTACCTACGGCGCAAGCCCGAGGTGATTGGTTTTGTTATTGCCGGCGCCGAGCCGCGCTCGCCCTAGTTTCGGTGCCAATGACCAGAACTCAGGCGATGTAATACGTCAGGGTAGGCTCCGTTCAATGTGGTTGCCGTCACGGTTGCCGTCAGGACGTTCGTTTGAGGCAGATGCTGGACATGAAAGGCGATAACAACGGTAGGCGATTCGTATTCAGAACCTGGCGGAGGGAGAGGGATTCGAACCCCCGAAGGCTTGCACCTTAGTGGTTTTCAAGACCACCGCCATCGACCACTCGGCCATCCCTCCGGCGATCATCAATGATACCGACGATCACCCACCGAACACTTTCTTGAGAAGCACCGACCCGAGCTCATCGCTGCGCACGCGGTAAGGCACGAATCTCTTGGTCAACGGCTCGACGGTGATCGTCTCCGAGTAGCCGAGGCCGGGCAGCGCATCTGAGGGAATCAGGAGACAAGAGTCGTCGACGCGATCGTCGTTCCCGAGCAGAACCAGAAGCACATAGAGCCTCCTGTCGATAAAGAACGGCGCTCGCTGCACCTCGAAATGGACGGTCCGACCGGGCGTTACCTTACCGGTCCTGATGTGCAACCCTGCCATCTGACGGCTGGCCAGGTCGTGAAGCAACAGCGTGACAGTGTCGAGCCGTACCCGGTCTTCGGCAATGACGATCGATCCTCCTCCGGCACGTTCGAGCTCGGTGGCCGCCCAGAGGCGACCGATGTCGCCACGCCACATCGTCGGGGAATCGCCTTCGACAAGCGAGTGGGGTCGTGGAGGGTGTGGCACGGGCGGGATCGGCGTCGTCCAACCTGGAATTGTTCCCAACCAGGCGGATAGGCGGTCGGCGTCGAGGAGGTAGTCCCTCCATAAATCGCCGGCCTCCCGCGAAGTTGGCCGTGAACGAGAAGCATTCCCGGCCATGTATGAGCGCGCGATGGCATCGTTTGCGGAATTCGGGTACGGGAATCAAGAAGACGCGGCGGTAGAGCTGGTCGTACGGCGCTGGCCGTGCACGATGGCCAGGTAACCATGGGGATCGTCGCCCACGTCATTTATTGGGATATCGAGATTCCCGTTTCCATCGGGACTGAGGTGCTGGAAAGCTTTGACCTGGATGGGAACAGTCAGGAGCGATCGAAGACGACGCAAATAGAGGTCGACACCGCGATCACCAAACGGACGAGCAATTGTCCCGGAGCCGCTGCTAGCGGCCTCGAGGCTGACAGCGAGGAGGTCCTCAGCCATCGGCCCAAACTGGGCGGTTGTGAGTTCGCTTCGCCAATCGGGGCGGTGGGGTGGATCAAGGCGTACAAGCGGGTCCAGCAAAGCCACCTGCAATGTGCAAACCAGCGCTAGGCAGTTTCCTTCGGCTGTTTCAGAGCTAGCCGCTAAGGCTGCTTATCGCGTAGCTGCCACCGCCTCGGTTGGCCCCCGGCGGCTGCAGTTCCGCTTGCAGCGACAGCTGCCGCCAGCCAGGGAAGGCGGCCAGCACCAGCAGGACGCCTCGCCACTCTTTCGCGGGTGGCACGGCCGGAACCAACCAGCTGCTCCAGGCAAAGAAATCATCTGCCGATCCGCTCACGCGGCCCCAGCCCGCTGACTCGAGCTGCTTTGCGAAATAGGCCTCGAGTTCCATCGGGGCCATCTCCGTCTGCGCCCGGGCGTCCGATTTCCACCTGCCTCCTCCGCCACCCATACCCTCCGGCAAGAACTTGACTCCCGGCGGCGGCTTCAGGTTCGGAAGCACTGAAAAACCCTCTTCGCGGTCCATAACCCGGCCAAGGTTCGCAAGCATGTCTTGTGCGTGCACGGGGTCGTACCGAACCCGAAGTTCAGCACCGCCGTCCTGTCGGTCCGCGGCATGCAGGTAGACCATCGCCGACTCGCCTTTATCGACAAGCAGCGTCGACCCCATCATGGCGCGGTGCTGGAAACCACCGCCGGGTGGGCGCGGTTGCTCGATGCGCTGCCAACCGAGTCCGACCAGGCTGGTCGCGTAATTGGCGGCGACGGCTTCGGGGTCTCCCTGACCCTCGAAGATCATCTCGGTTCCGACCAACTCGCCGGCGCGACGACGAACAACGCTGCCGAGGAACCTCAGCTCCGTCCGATCCACGAGTTCAGACGGCACTTCCTCGGGATAGCCGAGGGTCAGATCGGCTGTCGCCGGACCTTCGGGATCCGGCCATGTCAGCAATCGTCCCGCGAGTTGCCGGAGCTGGCGCTCGCGTTCCGTCTCCGGCGCGGCCCCGCTCACCGGATGACGTCGAGACCGCCCATGTACGTGCGCAGCGCGGTGGGTACCCGGATGGTGCCGTCCTCCTGCTGGTTATTCTCAATGATGGCGACCATCGTGCGCGGGAGAGCCAGACCGGATCCGTTCAACGTGTGCACGAAATCGACCTTTGCGTCCTTGCGCCGGTAGCGGATGTTCGCGCGCCGTGCCTGGAAGTCGTTGTAGTTCGAGCAGGATGAGACTTCCAGAAACCGCTTTTCGCCGGGAGACCAGGCCTCGAGGTCATACGTCTTCGACTGGCCGAAGCCCATGTCGCCAGTACACAGCAGGATCACGCGGTACGGAATCTCGAGCCGCCGCAGAACGTCTTCGGCATCGTTTACGAGCAGCTCGAGCTCCTCGTTCGACCGTTCGGGCTCGACGAACTTGACCATCTCGACCTTGTTGAACTGGTGCAACCGAATGTAGCCGCGGGTATCCTTGCCGGCCGCGCCGGCTTCGCTGCGAAAGTTGGTCGACCAGGCAACGTGCTTGATCGGGAGTGCCGAAGCCAAGAGGATCTCTTCTCGATACATGTTGGTCACCGGAACCTCCGCCGTCGGCACGAGGAACAGATCACGTGCCTCGATGCGAAAGGCGTCGTCCTCGAACTTCGGCAGCTGGCCGGTACCGGTCATGGCAGCGCGGTTCACGAGCAAGGGCGGAAAGACCTCGATGTAGTCGTGCTCGCGGATGTGCAGATCGATCATGAAATTCAGCAGCGCCCGCTCGAGGCGCGCACCCGCGCCCTTCAGGAACAAGAAACGGGAGGTCGCGACTTTGACGCCTCGCTCGAAGTCGAAGAGGCCGAGCTGGGTACTCAGCTCGTAATGCGACTTTGGGGTGAAGGGGAATTCGCGGCCCATGCCCCACTGGCGGATCGTCGGGTTGGCGGATGCGTCAGCTCCCTCGGGTACCGAGGGGTCAGGGAGGTTGGGAACTTCGAGCAGCAAGGCATTGAGCCGTGCGTCGATCGGTGCCAGCTTCTGCTCCAGTGCCTTGACCTCATCCTTGAGGACGCGCATGGCGTCGATACCCGCCTGATCTCTCGTCTTCGCCATCGCCGCCGATCGCTTGTTCTGCTCGGCTTTCAGCTGCTCGACCGTCGTCAGCGTTTCCCGCCGTTGCGCATCGAGCCTCAGGATGTCGTCGACCGGCGCCGTCTCGCCCTTCTTGCGCGCCCCTTCCCGGACGACGTCCGGGTGTTCGCGAATGAAGCTAAGGCTCAGCATGACGGGCCCGCAGGTGCGGAAAGAGGATGACATCACGGATCGACGGCTGGTCGGTGATGATCGCAGCCAGGCGGTCGATGCCGAGTCCCATGCCCCCGGTCGGCGGGAAGCCATACTCGAGCGCCGTCAGGAAGTCCTCATCCATCGGATGCGTCTCCTCGTCGCCGGCGGCCCGGGCGCGCGCCTGGTCGACGAATCGGGCGCGCTGGTCATCCGGATCGTTCAGCTCGGAGAAGGCATTCGCGATCTCCTCGCCCGCGATGAAGAGCTCAAAGCGATCCGTTAGGCGCGGGTCCGAGCTACGCCGCCGCGCCAGCGGCGAGACCTCGGTCGGATGGCCGAGCACGAACGTCGGTTGCACCAGCGTGTCCTGCACCAACTCCTCGAACAACTCGGCGATCAGGCCGCCCCATCCAAGCCCTGGCTTGGGGTCGATGTTGTATTTCCTGATCAGTCCCTGGAGCATCGGCACGTCGGCCTTCATCAGGTCTTCGTCAACCACCTGACTAGCTGCCTCCACCATCTCGATGCGTTTGAAGGGCCGGCTGAACATGATTTCCTGTCCCTGGTACTGGATGGTGGGCGTACCCTTTACCCGCTCGACCAGGTGAACGACGAGCGATTCGGTGAGCTCTAGCATTCCCTCGACGTCGGTGTATGCCTGATAGAGCTCGAGCATCGTGTACTCGGGACTATGCCACTGGTCCATCCCCTCGTTGCGGAAGATGCGGCCGATCTCGTAAACACGGTCGAAGCCGCCGATGATCAGCCGCTTGAGGTACAGCTCGAGGGCAATGCGAAGGTACAGATCCATGTCGAGCGCGTTGTGATGGGTCCGAAAAGGCCGTGCCGCCGCACCGCCCGCTATCGCCTGCAGCACCGGCGTCTCCACCTCGACGAAGCCGCGACCTTTCATGAACGTACGGGTCTCCTCGACCATCCGGCTTCGCGCGAGGAAAACATCCATCACCTCGGGGTTGGCGATCAGGTCGAGGTAACGCTGCCGGTAGCGGAGCTCCTTGTCTTTTAAGCCGTGATATTTCTCGGGCAGCGGCCGCAAGGCCTTCGCCAGCAGCACGAAGTCCTCGATCTCACAGGTGATCTCGCCCCGCTTGGTGCGAAACAGCGCGCCATGTACGCCGATGATGTCCCCCAGGTCAAGGTCGGTGAATCGCTTGTACGCTTCCCCGCCGAGCTTGTCCACCTTGGCCAGCAGCTGGATCCTGCCCGCGAAATCCTGGATGTGGGCGAAAGTGGCCTTCCCCATCACGCGGATGGCGACCAGGCGCCCGGCCAGCGCCACGCTCTCCGTGCGCGTCTCGGTATCTCCCGATTTTTCGGCCCGCTCGAAGAGCGCGAGCGCCTCGGCCGAGCTGTGCGTCCGGTCGAAGCGACTCTGGTATGGCTCGATGCCCTGCGAGCGAAGCGTCGTCAGCTTCTGACGGCGCTGCAGTTCCTGTTCGGTCCGCTCCCCTTCCATTCCGCGAAAGTCTAAAGGGTCGCGGCGGCTGACCCGCTAAAGAATGTCGAAGGCGCGGCTTTCCATCGGTCGGTCCGGACGGAATGGATTGTCGGCCGGCTTGAGCTTCCCAGTGATCGCGTCGACCGCCCGCCGGCTGCCGCCGATGCTCCCCATGATGCCGTGGCCGCTGTAGCCGGTGTTGACCGCCAGCCCCGGTATGCGGGTGGGTCCCAGGAGCGGGCGCCGATCGGGCGTGTAGGTGTACTGGCCGGCCTGCAGCCACCACTGCAGCCGCGACGACGCCCACACCTCTTTCCAGAACGGGACGATGCGCGCCAGTGCGTGATCGCTGGTGGGATCCAGCAGCCCGAAGGCAAACGATGCGGACGTCGGTACGTCGTCGAGGGGCGGCTCGGCAGCCGCCGGTGCGGTCCACAACGCGTGGGCACCGGTGCCAGCGGGTCGCCAGTGCGCCCCGGTTTCGAAGTCGATGGTCATCGGCGCGTCTTCAGGGACCTGCGGCACATCCGGCATGATCAGCTTCTGCCGGCGGACGGTCGCCAGAGGCAGGTCGAGGCCGGCGAGCTTGCCGACCGGGCCCGATAACGGACCGGCGGCGATGACGACGTTGCCGGCCTCAACGTTTCCATCTGCCGTCGTGACGCCGTATACCCGGTCGCCCTTGACATAGAAGCCGGTGACCGCGATGCCCGTTCTGATGCGGGCGCCACTCGCCCGGGCAAGCTCGAGGGCGACGACGCGAGGCTCAAGCCAGCCGTCACCCGGGCGGAAGCGCGCGTTGACGATATCGGGTGCCAGGTAGGGAAAGCGCCGCCGCGCGTCCGAGCCATCGAGCAGCTCGACATCCGTCAGTCCCCACCGGCGTTGCGACTCGACCAGGTCGGCCTGGGTGCGAGCCCCCTCAGGTGTCCGGGTGACGAACAGGTATCCCTGGTACCGAAGGCCGATATCGACGCGCGATTGCAGGTCGTCGAAGAATGCGACGCTCTCCCGTACCAGCTCGACCTCCTCGACGTTGTCGAACTGCAGACGAAAGGCGCCGGTGGCGACCGGGGTGGTCAGCGTCGCGAGCGCAGGGCGCTTTTCGAGGACGATCGTCTTGAGTCCAGCACGCTGCGCGAAGAAGGCCGTGGCGCAGCCGATGATGCCCCCGCCAATGACGACGAGGTCGGCGGTGTCGGCCGCTAGCGCACCTCGACGATCAGCATTTTGGTGGAGCCGCCGGGCGTCACCACCGAGACGTCGTCGCCGACATGTTTGCCCAGCAGCGCCTTACCCACCGGTGACTCGAGCGAGATACGTCCCTTGCTCGGTTCCGCCTCGGCGGATCCGACGATCGTGAAGGCCTCGTCGCCGTACTCGTCGTGCACCTTCACGGTCGACCCGACTTCGACGATGCCTTTGACGTGCTTACCCTCGATGATGCTGGCGTTGCGAACCAGCTTCTCCAGGAGGAGGATGCGGCCCTCGACGAAGCCCTGCTCGTTCTTGGCGTCGTCGTATTCGGCGTTCTCGTTGATATCGCCGAATTCCTTGGCCTGACGGATGCGCTCGGCAACCTCGGGCCGGCGCTTGTTGCGCAGCACCTCGAGCTCCGCCTGCAGCCGGTTCAACCCTTCCTGGGTGAGGTACACAACCTTGTCGTTATCCATAGTTCTCCTTCCCGGAACCGCGTGGCGGCTCCCAGAGCCGCCGTATTATACGGGATTCCCGTCGCGAGTTCGCTAGCCCAGAATTTGAATCGAAAGCGGGGGCAAATTCTCGCGCACCCGGGCTCCAGCACCCATCGGCAAGACCGTCAGGAAAAGCCCGTGGAGCGTGTAGGTCCCGGGCGCCAGCTGGCTGGAGGTGGGCCAGTCGGCGGTAAAGATGGCGGTCTCGCCGGCGGCGAGCTGCTTGTGGCCGAAGGCCATGCACATGATCGCTGGAACCGGCTCTTGCCAGACCTGCCGGCGGTGGTTGTCCTCGGCCCAGATGTGCAGCGTTTGGACGCAGCCAATCTCGTAATCGATCGGCCCGGTGACGGTGAGGGTGAGGTGAACTATGCCGCCAGCCGTAAGTGAGGCCGGTGCGGCCTGGGCATGGAACGGGCCGTTCGTCCTGGAAACCGTCCCCGACGGACTCGGACTGGGGCTTGGCCCTGGACCCGCCGCTTGCGCTCCACAGCTGGCGACGATCAGGGCGACGAGCAGCAGCCAGAGACGTTGCATGCCCCTATGACGCCCGCCCGGGGCAAAAGTTCCCTGGTCAGGCGGCTTCGCAGGATGGCGGAGCCTCGTCGATCTCGGCATCGAGCAAGAAGGTGCCGGGATCGATCGCCATGGCAGCGTCGAGCACGACCGTGACGTCGATCGGGCTGGTAAGGGACTGCACCATCGTGCGGAGCCGCGCCGCGCCCCGGAATCCCCTGAGTCCCCAGGCGATGAATTTCCGCAGCAGGCGCGGGCCGCGCTCGGGGCCGTAATAGTCGAGGACCAGGTCGCAATGACGCCGGACCAGTTCGATCTGCTCCGGCCAGGCCAGCGACGGAATCGATTCACCGGTCGTCAGGCGGACGACCGTTTGCCGAACCAGCCACAGATTGCCCAGGATACCGCGGCCCAGCATCACCGCATCGACCCCACTCTCGCGCCGACGCCGCTCGGCGTCGTCAGCGGTGCGCAGATCGCCGCTCCCCGCGACCGGGATCTTGACCGCGGCTTTGACCTGCGCGATCGCGTCCCAGTCGGCCCACGGGTCGTAGCGCTGCGACCGGGTTCGACCATGAACGGCGAGCCCCTGAATGCCGGTCGCCTCCAGGCGCGTCGCCATCTCCAGGTGGTTGCGGCTGGCAAAATCCCAGCCGAGCCGGATCTTGACGGTCACCGGAACGGACACAGCGCCCACCACGGCGTCGGCCACGCGGCACGCGAGTTCAGGATCCCGCAGCAAGGATGAGCCGCCCGAGGTCTTGACCACCTTGGGCACCGGGCAGCCCATGTTGATGTCGACGATATCCGCGCCGGCCGCTTCCGCCATTCGCGCCGCCTCGGCCATCACCGCCGGGTCGCCACCCATCAGCTGCACCGATACCGGTCGCTCATCCCAGGCGAGGTCCATCAGGCGGAACGACTCGCGGTGACGCCGCACCAGCGCTTCGCTGCTGATCATCTCGGTGCAGGCCATGCCGGCGCCGAACTCGCGCGCGATCTTGCGGAATGGGGCGTCGGTCACGCCCGCCATGGGGGCGACGTAAACAGGCGAGAGGAGGGTATGCCGGCCGATCTTCACGGGGCCACCAGCCTATCAGTCTTTTGGGCGCAACCGGGTCTCGAGCAGCAACGCAATCACGCGTTGAGGTCGTAGATCAGCCGCAGCCCTTCCAGCATCAGCCGCTGATCCACCAGCTCGATCACCGGCGTTTCGGCAGCGATCAACCCCGCGAGTCCGCCGGTTGCGATCACCCTGGGATTTTCGCTCAGCTCCTTCTTGATCCGGGCCACCATACCCTCGACCTGGGCGGTGAAGCCGAAGATGATGCCCGCCTGCATGCTCTCGGCGGTGGTCCGGCCGATCACATTGGCGGGTGCCTTGAGTTCGACGCGCTGCAGCCGCGCCGCCCGCTCGTACAGCGCGTCGACCGAGATCCCCATCCCCGGCGAGATGGCGCCGCCGAGGTAGTCGCCTTCCTTGGAGACGACGTCATAGGTGGTGGCGGTGCCAAAGTCGATGATGATCAGCGGGCCGCCGTATTTCTTGAAGGCGGCCATGGCTGCCACGATGCGGTCGGCGCCGACTTCCTTGGGATCTCGGTAGTGGATCTTCAGCCCGGTCTTGATCCCGGGGCCGACCATCATCGGCTCCGTGCCGAAATAGCGTTCGATTGCCTGGACCAGGCTGCTGTTCAGGGGCGGGACGACGCTGGCGATCACCACCGCGTCGACGCTTTTCGGGTCGATCCCCTCCTGCCGGATCAGCTGCACCATCAGCAGGCCGAGTTCGTCCGGCATGCTGTCCCGCCGCGTGGCGAGGCGCCAATCGTGCCGCAGCTGATCGCCCTCGAAGAGCCCGAACGCCAGGTTCGTGTTCCCGAGGTCGATCGCCAGCAACATCGCCGTCAGTCTAGCCGCGCTGGGCGGGACACTTTGGTTCTTACAATGGGGCGTGGTCAACGGCCGGCCGAACGCGGCTGCCGAGGAGATGCGCAAGCTGCGGCCGTTTTGGCGGGACGGCCGGATCCTGCAATGGCCGGCTCGGGAAAGCCGCCGACGGCTGGTCCTGGCCGAGGTGGTCCGGGCGTTTCAACCGGGCAAACGCCTGGCGGAGGCGGAGGTGGACGCCATGCTGCGTGAGTTCTGGCCCGACCACTGCCAGCTCCGCCGTGCGCTGGTCGAACGTGAGCTCCTGAATCGAAAAGACGGCGTCTATTGGCGCGTCGGCTAGTAGACGTCTTCCTTTCGGCTATCTTCGTCCGACTCGGGAACTTCCACCTCATCCTCAGCTGACTCCACGGTATGCATCCCGTCGAGTTCCTCGCTAGGCTCCTCGCCGTCCTCCTCGGGCTCCTCGGCATCGGCCGCGCGGTTGAGCAGCGAGTCCTTGGCGTAGGGCCGGAACTCGTCACGCCCCGCCTTCTTGATCGGGAACGACGGACGCCCGAAGAACTTCGGATCCTGGTAGGTCTCCCGGACGATGACCTTGACGCCGGCCGGGTCACAGGAGGCGACGGCCCCGGAGTACTTGTTGCCGCCTTCGAGGAATTTGATCAGGCGACGCCCGAGGGCGTGTTCGAGGTGGCCCAGGTAGACGCCCCGGGAGGTCTCCACGTTCATCGTGTCGCCGGCAACGATCAGCTTGACCGGGTCGCCACCAGAAACCTTGGCGCAGGGATCACCCTCGGCATGCATGTGGAGCCCGGTCAGGGCCGTCTTGCCCGTCTCTTCGATGAAGGCATCGACGTTGACCTTCGCCTTCGAGGTCGGAACCGGCTGGCCGCCGCGGAGCACCTGGAGCTTTGCCAGGTTCTTGACCGCAATCGGATTTACGGGGTTGAGCTTGAGGGTGCTCTTGTAGGCATCGATGGAGCTCTCCAACTGACCGAGCTCGGTGTAGGCCTTGCCCAACCGGTTGAGGGTATCCTCGTCTGGGCCGAACCGATCCATGATGCCCCGATTGACCTGGACCGCTTCCGTCCACTTGCTCGCCAGGGCCAGCTCAATCGCCTCGTCGACGTACTGCGCCCGTGGTTTGATGCGTTCCGCGAATTCGGCCATCGCTTGCCCTCCTGAATGCGTGGCATACCTTACGCGCGCGCGAAAACCGTTGTCAAGCCCGCATACGGTCTTGCCGGCATCACAACGGGGGATCCGTTCGATGCTTGTGCAAATTGCCGCAAGATTATTAATAGGTATTAGAAGAGTTGCCCTATTTGTTGCAGGCACTGTGGCAAGGTTGTATAAAGAGCTACGCCTTAGGGTAGCGCGACCCCGGGAAGCAATTCACCAATTGGAAGGAGGACGTATATGAGATTGCCGAAGTTGCTCGCCGGGCTTGCCGTGGCGAGCGTGGCGCTGGCGGCCTGCGGCACGAGCGGCGGGGGCCAGACCATCAAGGGGACGATTAAGATCGGCATCGACCTACCGGTCAGCGGCTCGGACGCCTCGGACGGGCAGCCGACCCAGAACGGCGCCAAGCTGGCCATCAAGCTCGCCGGAAAAGTCTGCGGCGCCTCGAGTCACACCGATGCCTGCTTCACCCTGGCGTCGTTCCCGCTGGATGACGCCGTCAACGGGGTGCACGATCCAGGGCAGGGCGCCAAGAACGTCCAGCAGTTCGTCGCCGATTCGGCCCTGCTCGGCATGGTGGGGCCCTTCAACAGCAGCGTGGCCCGCGCCGAGATTCCGATCGGCAACACCGCCGGCCTGGCCATGATCAGCCCGGCCAATACCAACGAATGCCTGACGCAGGAGCCGGCGGACGGTCACTGCGCAGGGCAGGCCGCCAAGCTGCGCCCCAAGGGCGGGAACAACTACTTCCGCGTTTGCACCACCGACCTGATCCAGGGACCCGCCGCGGCGGACTACGCCTACAACAAGCTGGGCAAGAAGAAGGTCTACGTCTTCAATGACCAGCAGACCTACGGGCTCGGGATCGCCAAGAACTTCGCGGCGCAGTTCGCCAAGGACGGCGGCACCGTGCTCGACTCGGATCTCGGCGGCTTCGACCCGGGCTCGACCAACGACTTCAAGAACCAGATCAACCGGGCCAAGTCACTCGGGGCGGACGTCGTCTTCTTCGGCGGCACCACCGCGACCAAGGGCGGCCAGATCCGCAAGCAGATGGCCGGCCTCCTGGATGTCCCGTACGTCGCCGGTGACGGCATCTCGGGCGACCAGTTCGCCAAGGATGCCGGCGACAACGCCAACAACAGTTACTTCACAGTCGCCGGTCCGTATCCGCAGAAGCTGGCGACGGCCCAGCAGTTCAACTCCGACTACAAGAAGGAGTACAGCGCGGACGTCGGAGCCTATAGCGCGCAGGCGTACGACGCGGCCAGCATCATCATCGCCGCGATCAGCAAGGCGATTGACGATGCGGGCGGCAACATGCCGACCCGTGACCAGGTGACCGCCCAGGTGGCGAAGACGCAGAACTACAAGGGCGTCATCGGGACCACGAGCTTCGACTCGAACGGTGACACCACTCTGAAGATCATCACGATCTACAAGTGGACCTCCGCGACCGACACCGGCGGGACCTTCGTCGACCAGGTCACCGTCGCCTAACCAGGCAGATGTCATGAGGGGGCAGGGCCGCGCGCCCTGCCCCTCATCCTTGAATGGGAACGGTCGGCTGGCTAGACTGTTCGGCAGCCGACCGACCAGGGCGCCGGCCGGCCAAGGAAAGGGATGAGGTTCTTTGCTGACCAGTTGATCCTGGGCCTGACCGACGGAGCCATCTTTGCTCTGATCGCGCTGGGCTACACCATGGTGTACGGGATCATCGAGCTGATCAACTTCGCCCACGGCGACATCTTTACCGTCGGCGGCTTCATCGGGCTCACTCTGATCGGGATGCTCGGCCTGCAGCACGCCCCCGCAGCCCTGCTGGTCCCGGGCGTCATCCTTGTTTTCCTGGTCGCCATGAGTCTCAACGGCCTGCTCGGGGTAGCGATCGAGCGGGTCGCCTACCGGCCGCTGCGCAATGCGCCGCGGCTGGCGCCGCTGATCACCGCGGTCGGCATCTCGTTCGTGCTCGAGGGGATCCTCTTCCTGCTGAAGGGGCCCAATCAGATCTCATATCCCAACCTGCTGCCCGGCGGCAACCTCAACCTCGGATTCGTCTCGCTCGGCATCGGCAACCTTGTCATCATCCTGATCGCGCTCGGACTCATGATCGCGCTCAACCAGTTCATCCAGCGCACCCGCATTGGGCGGGCCATGCGCGCGACCGCCCAGGATCGTGACGCCGCCCGCCTCATGGGCATCAACATCAACCGCACCATCGCCATTACTTTCTTCATCGGCTCCGCGCTGGCGGCGGCCGGAGGGATCATCTACGGCTTCGCCTACCAGACGATCGACTTCAGCCTTGGCTTTCGTAACGGCTTGATCGCCTTCACCGCTGCCGTCTTCGGCGGTATCGGCAACGTGGTGGGGGCGGCGATTGGCGGCTTCGTCATCGGCATCATCATCGACTTCGTCGGCGGCTACTTCGCGGGCGGCCAGCAGTGGTCCGACGTCGTTGTTTTCAGCATCCTCATCATGGTGCTGGTCTTCCGGCCGACCGGGCTGCTCGGCATGCGGGTACCGGAGAAATGAGCCAGCGAACGGGACCTCCTGCCGCCGGGGGTAATCGGAAGCCGAGCTGGTTGGGCCGCATCGGGCGTGCGCAAAACATCCCGTATTTCCTCCTGGGCATCGCCCTGCTGCTCTTCCCCATCCTTGACTCCGACCGATCCCAGATCGACGTGGCGGCCTTCGCCGGGGTCTGGGTGCTTCTGGCCCTCGGCCTGAACATCGTCGTCGGCTATGCCGGGCTGCTCGACCTGGGCTACGCGGCGTTCTTTGCGATCGGCTCGTACGCATTTGCCATCCTGGCGTCCGGCCAGTTCAACATCCACGTCTCGTTCTGGATCCTGCTGTTCTCGTCGGCGTTCATCGCCGCGTTCTTCGGCGTCCTCCTCGGCGCGCCCACCCTCCGGCTTCGCGGCGATTACCTGGCGATCGTCACCCTTGGCTTCGGCGAGATCGTGCCCCGCGTGTTTCGCAATGCCTCGGTGTTCACGGGCGGCGTCAACGGCATCGTCGGCGTCGACCAGCCCAAACTGCCCGCCGTTTTCGGTTGGAGCGGGAACTTCGGTTTCAATCCGATCCCGTACTACTACCTGATTCTGGGCGTCATCGTGCTCTCGCTCTTCCTGATCAACAACCTGCGCAGCTCGCGACTGGGCCGGGCCTGGATGGCGGTTCGCGAGGACGAGGTGGCGGCCGCGGCGACCGGCATTAACACCGTCACCACCAAGCTGCTGGCCTTCGCCCTGGGCGCCTCCTTCAGTGGATTCGCCGGAACCTACTACGCCTCCAAGCTCTTTATCGTGAGCCCCGAGTCGTTCAGCTTCCAGGCGGTCTCGGTGGTGGTGCTGGTGATGGTGGTGCTCGGGGGGATGGGCAGCATGCGGGGTGTGATCATCGGCGCCCTGCTGATCTATTTCATCCAGTCGTACGTCTTGATCCAGCTGCCAGGTTGGATCGCAACCGCCACCGCCGCGCTGAACATCGACTTTCTCACCAAGCTGGACATTGGCAGCTACGTGCAGCGCTCGAACTTCCTGATCTTCGGCATCATCCTGGCCGGCATAATGCTGCTGCGACCGCAGGGGCTGATCCCAAGCGCCCAACGCAAAGTCGAGCTGGAGCTCGGCACCTCCGACGAGGCGGTGTCCGACCTCCGCGGCTCGGCCTGAGATCCTCGATGCCAATCCTGGAGACGAAAGGCTTGACCAAGCGTTTCGGCGGCCTGGTCGCCGTCAACAGCGTCGACATCAGCGTCGAGCCGGGCGAGATCTTCGCCATGATCGGGCCAAACGGCGCCGGTAAAACGACCGTCTTCAACCTGGTGGCCGGCCTCTACAAGCCGACCTCGGGGCAGATCCTCTTCAACGGCAAATTCGTCTACCCGGTGCGCGAGTTCCGGCGCACCTACCTGCCGCCACTCGCCGCCTATTACACAGTCGCCGACAAGGTTCGCCGGCAATTCGGGTTCGGTCCGATGCCGCTCGGTCTTCGCCCGCATGCCGTGACGGCGCTGGGCATCGCCCGCACCTTTCAGAACATCCGGCTCTTTTCCTACATGACGGCGCTGGAGAACGTCATGGTCGGCGAGCATCCGCGCATGCATGCCAAGGTCTGGGACTCGCTGCTGCGCACGCCATTCGCCCGCCGCGAGGAGCGCAAGGTCCGCGAGCGCGCCCGAGAGCTGCTGCGCTTCGTGGGGCTCGAGCGTCACCGCGACCAGTATGCGCGCAACCTTCCATACGGCTTTCAGCGGCGGCTGGAGATCGCCCGCGCGCTGGCCACCGAGCCGCAACTCCTGATGCTCGACGAGCCGGCTGCCGGCTTCAACCCGCAAGAGAAGAACGAGCTGATGCAGCTCATCCAGGACATCCGGAGCCAGGGAATCACCGTCTTTCTCATCGAGCACGACATGAAGGTCGTCATGGAGGTCTCGGAGCGGATCGTCGTCCTCGATTACGGCGAGAAGATCGCCGAGGGTCCACCGCAGAAAGTGCGCACCGACCCGCGCGTCATCGAAGCCTATCTGGGCAAATCAGCCTGATGGGAGTCCTGCTCGAGGTCGAGCGGATCGACGTCTTCTATGGACGGATCCAGGCCCTGCGGGGCATCAGCCTCCATGTCGACGAAGGCGAGATCGTGACCCTGATCGGCGCCAACGGCGCGGGCAAGACCACGACGCTTCGGGCGATCTCCGGCCTCACGCCGGCCTCCGGCGGCAGCATCCGGATCCGCGGCCAGGACATCACGCGGACACAGGCGGAGGACATCGTGGCCAAAGGCGTCGGCCATGCCCCGGAAGGCCGCCGCATCTTTGCCCGGATGACGGTTCGCGAGAACCTCGACCTGGGCGCCTATATCCGGCGTGACGGAGAAACGCGCCACGATATGGAGCGCGTCTACACCCTCTTTCCCCGCCTCAAGGAGCGGCAGGGGCAGCTCGCGGGGACACTCTCGGGCGGCGAGCAGCAGATGCTCTGCATCGGGCGGGCCCTGATGTCGCGACCGAAGGTGCTCCTGCTCGATGAGCCCTCGCTTGGACTCGCGCC
>Ga0070699_100000192_pt1 | contig 59837 bp, 55 predicted proteins | sample KBSK1503metaG_FD_65473 | JGI IMG/M metagenome (GOLD analysis project Ga0070699, IMG submission 65473) | Corn, switchgrass and miscanthus rhizosphere microbial communities from Kellogg Biological Station, Michigan, USA - KBS K1-50-3 metaG | ecosystem: Host-associated > Plants > Roots >... | reverse complement strand
CCACCGTCCTGCGATACGTTTCCAATGAACGTAACGCCCGGTTGGAGACTGAGCAATCCGGCAACGTTTCTGCCCTCGAGCGGGAGTTGTCGGATTTGTGTTTGGCTGAAGGTGTTTCCGATCGTCGCGTCGGAGGTGTTGAGGTGAACTTCGCCGCCCGTAACCGTGACGGTTTCGTTGACGTTTCCGACCTCCAACTGCATGTTGATGCTCTTTGGTGTGGCAACCAGCATCTGAACATTCTCTTGAATGTTTACTTTGAAGCCCTTCGCCTCAACACGGATGCTATAGGTTGCCGGGGCTATTTGACTGAAGGTGAACGAGCCATCTTCACCGGTTCTGACTTCGCGGCTAATGCCGTTCGCGGTGTTTGTGATGGTGACCGTCGCTCCCGAGAGCACTTTGCCCTGGGGATCGGTGACCGTCCCCGAAAGGCTCGTTGTGTCCTGGGCTCTCACAATCGTGCTGCAGAGCAACGCCATAATCATGGCAAGCACAACTTTTTGCTTAAGGATCCGCCTACTCCTCCTAAACATTTTTCGCCTCCATTTATCCTCGCCTGACAGAATCCATGTCAGAGTGAGCGTGGTTAGGTTGGTTGATTTCGGAGTCGAGACCTGAACCGGACAGCTTTCGAGCCCTCAGCCGGTCAGATCCTACCCTGGGCCTGGCTACACGTTACCGAGGTCAAAACTCGCAAGTCTTCGCTCGCTATTTCGCACACCTTAAAACCTGGAGGATTACGACTAAATGATTGCTGTTATGAAGGCGAGCGCATTCTACAAATCGGCGGGAACACAGTCAAGCCGCGTTCGGCTTTCGACAAAACCTCTTTCCGCTCAGTCGACGATCCGAATGTGAAGATCGCGAAGCTGCTCGTCAGAGACCGCACTTGGGGATTCGATCATCAGGTCCGCCGCTGTCGCGGTCTTGGGAAATGCGATTACTTCTCGTATCGACTTCTCACGCGCAAGTAACATCACCAACCGATCAAACCCTATCGCCATGCCACCGTGCGGCGGAGTCCCGTACTCGAGCGCATCCAACAGGAACCCAAACTTTTCGCGCGCCTCTTCGTCGCTCATGCCGAGCGCCTTGAAGACCCTCCGCTGCAATTCGCGTGAGTGGATTCGAATAGAACCGCTGCTCAACTCGACTCCATTCAGCACCAGATCATAGGCTTTTGCCAGAACCGACGCAGGATCAGATTCAAGCCTGTCCATGTCCTCGTCGCGCGGACTGGTGAATGGATGGTGCATCGGATAGTACCGGCCGTCCTCGTCGTGATATTCGAACATCGGGAAGTCGAGCACCCAAAGAAAATTAAACTTTGTGGAATCGATCAATCCTTCGCGCTCGGCCACTTCAGTACGCAGCGCGCCCAGTGACGCCGCGACGACCGAAGGTTTGCCGGCGACAATCAATGCGCAGTCCCCAACCTCGCAACCGGCTGCCTGAGCCAGTTCCGAGACTTTCTCCGCTCCAAGCGACTTCGACAATGGCGATGTGGTTTCCCCGGCATCACCCGTCTTTATGAAAGCCATTCCGCCGGCTCCGAACCGCCGCGCGATCTCCGTCAACTCATCGAGATTCTTGCGGGAATACTTGCCGCCGCCCTTAACGTTAATGGCCTTGACCTGTCCCTTGGAATCAAGCGCGGTTCGATACGGAGCGAAGTCAGTACCGCTAAGCTTGTCGGAAAGATCCATCAGCTCCATCGCGAACCGCGTGTCCGGCTTGTCGGTGCCGTAGCGGCGCATCGACTCGGCGTAGGTCAGCCGGGGGAAGGGAAGATCCACTTTCAAGTCGATCAATCGTGCCAACTCGGACATCAACGGTTCGACCACTTTGAATATATCGTCTTGCCGGACGAAACTCATCTCGATGTCGATCTGAGTAAACTCAGGCTGGCGATCCGCGCGCAGGTCCTCGTCGCGGAAACAATGCGCGAGCTGAAAGTATTTATCGTACCCGGCGACCATCAGAAGCTGTTTGAAAATTTGAGGCGACTGCGGCAACGCGTAGAAACGACCCGGCTGCAAACGGCTGGGCACGATGTAATCGCGCGCTCCTTCGGGGGTCGTCTTGATCAACATCGGAGTTTCGATTTCATAAAAGCCCTGCTCATCCAGAAAGCGGCGGACCGCGATGGCCGCCCGATGACGCAGACCGATGTTGTACTGCATCTTTTCGCGGCGCAGGTCGAGATATCGATACTTCAACCGCACCTCTTCGCTGGCTCCTTTTGCATCCAGTTCAAAGGGAGGGGTTCTGGCGTCGTTCAGGATGTAGAGTTCCATCGCCTTTACTTCAATGCGGCCGGACTTAAGATTCGGATTGATCTTTTCCTTGTCGCGCATCAGGACTTTGCCCACGGCCGCGATGACGTTTTCACCGCGCAGCTCCTTCGCGCGGCGATGAACCTCGGCGTTCTTCTCTTCGTCGAAGACTATTTGCACGATTCCTTCCCGGTCGCGAAGGTCGATAAAGGTGAGCGGGCCAAAATCGCGGCGCCGGTGGACCCAACCCATAAGCGTCACTACCTCGCCGGCGTGCTCGGGCCGCAGGTCGCCGGAGTAATGACTGCGTTTCAAACTTCCCAGACTGTCTAGTGTTGGCATAAGTAATTAGTGACGAGTGAAACGTGATGCGTGACAGGACAGCTCGTCACGTTTCACGTATCACGCATCAATGTCACGATCAGTTCTTCCTCACCCAGGTTCCTTTGCTCGCCCGTACTCATGTCGCGCAGCACGTACGCGGCTTTCTGGATCTCGTCGTCACCAACAATCAAGGCGTACCGCGCCGCAATGCTGTTTGCGATCGCGAGTGACTTTTTCAACTTGCGGCCTTCGAGATCGATTACCGCGCTGACGCCAGCTTGACGCAATCGGCGTGTGAGCGCCAGCGAGTGCGCACGCGCTGCTTCGCCGATGTACGCGACGAACACCGCGGGTGTCATTCGCAGAGAGCCCGCGCGATTAGCCGGCAGGCTCATAATCATTCGCTCTATGCCGAAGGCGAAACCGAACCCCTTGGCGGCCGGACCGCCCAGCATTTGCGAAAGACCATCGTAACGCCCGCCCCCGACGATCGTGTTCTGAGCGCCAAGCTGCTTGCCGGTGATCTCAAACGCCGTCCGCATGTAGTAGTCGAGCCCGCGCACAAGCCGGGGCTCGACGGTGTAAGCTATGCCGCGCGCATCCAGATATTCCCTGAATGTCGCGAAGTGCGTTTGACAGGCTTCGCAGAGCGAATCGGTGATCATCGGCAGCTCTTTCAAGTAAGGCTGACACGATTCAACCTTGCAGTCGAGCACGCGTAACGGGTTTGTCTCGTATCGCTGGCGACAGCTCCCGCACAGATTCGGAAGACTATCGCGAATCGCCTCTTTCAACCGCGCGATATAAGCGGGGCGGCAGTTCTCATCGCCGATTGAATTCACCAGCAGCTCAGTTCCGGTGATACCCAACTCTTTCAAGTACCAGTCGAGCATTTCGATGACTTCAGCTTCGATCGCCGGATCATCGCTTTGGCCCAGCACTTCAACTCCAACCTGTCCGAATTGCCGGTAGCGGCCCTTTTGAGGGCGCTCGCGACGAAATTGTGGGCCGATGTAAAAGAGCTTCACGAGACCCGGTTGATTGAACAGGCCGTGTTCAATGTATGCTCGAACCACCGACGCTGTTTGCTCGGGTCGAAGCGAGACTCGCTCTCCGTCGCGGTCTTCAAATGTGTACATCTCTTTGTTCACATCGGTGTCGGTGCCGACTCCGCGTTCGAACAATTCCGTTCTTTCAATGACAGGTGTGCGAATCTCATCGAAGCCGTAGCGGCGAAACGCTTCACGCGCGGTTCGCTCGACGAGTTCCCAGCACTCGATCTCGGCGTCGGTCTTATCGCTGAACCGCGCGGGCAAGATGTCTTGTGTTCCTCGGACTCTGCTAATCATTTATCGGGCCAATCGCAAAATTTGAGATTTCAAATTTCAAATTTCAAATGAAGTTGCTTCGGCCTCACGATGCGAGTTGCGACAAATACTCATTCTTGTACTCGATATAGTGTTGCCAATGCTGATCAATCCGGGCGACCTCTTCCTCGGTTACCTGCCGCCGAACCTTCGCCGGCGCGCCCATCACCATCGATCGCGGAGGTATCACGATGCCCGGCGTCACAAGCGATCCGGCGGCGATGAATGACTCTTCTCCGATCGTGACATTGTCCAGGACAATCGCGCCAATGCCGATAAGACATCTGTCACCGATCGTGCAACCGTGAAGCACCGCGGAGTGCCCGACCGTCACTCGATCGCCGATGACGGTCGCGAATCGTCCCTGAGTCACGTGAATGACGGTGCCGTCCTGGATATTGGTGCAATCGCCAATTCGTATGTGGTAGCAGTCGCCCCGCAGAACGCAGTTGAACCAGATGCTGGAGTGCTCGCCGATATGGACATCGCCAATTATGTGCGCGCCTTCGGCGATGAACGCGGAGGCGGCGAGTTTAGGGGCGATGCCTTTGTATGAAACGATCATTGTTCTACTCATGTAGAGCGAGAAAAACGCTGTTAGCGGAAAGAAGTGACGTTAGCATAGCGCTCTAAAGGGTCGCAAGTTGACACGATTTTGCCGCTGGCTTAGCATCATCGAGATGTGTTCGACCTCGCCTGAAAGACATTCATCCAGACTGTTTGATCTTCGGCCCTATGCAGTCATCATCGTTGTCGCGTCGATGTCAGCGTGCGGTAAGCCGTTCAATGTCAAACCGAGGACCGAGCTGCCAAGGGCCGAGTACACGGCCACGGCGACAATCGATCAGATCGCCGTGCAGGCCAAGCCGATCACTGATGAGAACCTCCTGTATCAAACATTCGACGCGAATTTGATTCTCGCCGGCGTATTGCCCGTGCGAGTGATGCTGACGAACTCCGCCCGGGAGTCACACAGTCTCGCGAAGGCTCGTTTTGCAATTCGCGCCGGAACCGCAGCACGCGCTTTCAAATCAGTCGCCGCTCGCCAGGCATTCAAGCGCGTTGTTTCCTATTACGAGATATCAACGTATAACAAGGCGGGCTTCAAGGAGTCGCTTGATGACTTTTCCGCTTATGCGCTCGATACCGACCGTCCGCTAGCCGGGCAAGAGTCGCGAGAAGGCTTATTGTTCTTTCTCGTTGCGGGCGATGTAATCCGCGAAGCGGGTCTGATATTGGAGATCAGCAAGCAAAACGGAAAACAAGAAACGGTCCAGGTGAAACTGAATTAAGGAGCTTCAATCTTTGATGAAGTCGAGATGCGCAAGCGCACTGATATGCTTGATCGTCGGGTGGTTCGGATCTCAATCGGCCACCGCCGCGCAGCAGACTGAGAAGAAACCTGTCGCACAGCCACCCGTCGCCGAGCCGTCCGACGAGTTCCAACAGACGATGGCTCGCGGGCGCACGCTGCTTCGTCAAGGCCGAATCGATGAAGCAATCAACGAGTATTGGAAGGCAGCGAAGCTTCGAGACGACAAATGTTCTGAGTGCTTTCAGACTATTGGACAGATTTATTTTCAATTGGGGCGGCTAAAGGAAGCGGCCGCGTTGTTTCGGCAGGCTATCGCATTGAAACCGCCCAACGAAGCCGAGATTAATAACGTACTCGGCGTCGCGCTGTATTTGCAGAACGACAAGCAGGCATACGAAGAAGCAGCGGTCGCTCTGCAGCGCTCGATCGAATTGAGCGGCGGTAAGGTGGCAACTGCTTATTACAACCTCGGCTTCGCCTTGATCAAATCCGGCAAGGAAGAGGCGGGTGTAAACGCGCTCAAGAAGTTTCTGGAATTGCAGCCCTCCTCCCCGGATGCGAGCCAGGCGCGAGCCGTAATAGCCAACACCGGGATGATCGACTTGCGAGTCGCCGCTTCATTTTCAGTGAAGTCCTCAACGGGAGCCGATCTGGTGCTGGAGAAACACCGCGGCAAGATTGTGCTTTTGGATTTTTGGGCGACATGGTGCATCCCGTGCCGCGCGGATATCCCTGAAGTAAGAAAAATCTGGAAACAATATGGCGGAGATCAGTTCCTCATAATCGGCATTAGTCTTGACTCAAACCGTGCGTCGTTTGACGGCTATGTAAGAGAAGAGCAACTGACGTGGCCTCAGTATTACGATGGGCTTGGATGGGGGAACGCGCTTGCCCGGCTTTATGCGGTGTACGCTATACCGCACACGCTGTTGATCGATCAGGAGGGTGTCATTCAAGCGACCGGACTGAGAGGTGAAGACCTGTCCGCGAAAGTAGGTGAACTCTTGAAGAAGCTCCGAAAACCGGGCGCGGGAAAGTAAAACCCCCAGCGACCTTATTGCGCAGGCTTTTTCGCGGATGGCTTTGAAGGTTTGATGAGCGGCGAATACTTCAATACGTAGTCTCTGACTCTTTGACATGGAGCAAGGTCGATCAACTTCTTCGTTGCTTCGCCCTCAAACCTGAGGCCCAACCGCCCACCTGCGTCCCACGCGACAGGGTTACGCGCGGCATCGTCTTGATCGGAAGCCGTAACCTCGCGGGTGACCAGCCAGTACGTTCCCGGCGGGAGGTTGCCGAGCGCGAAGGCGCCGTCAACAGTGACATCGGCCTCGAAGTATCTAAGCACTGTATCAGACGCGTCTGGTTCAGCAGGGATCAGATAGACCCTGGTTTTTTCCGACGGCGTCTTGTTTTCCTCGCCCGTCACGACTCTTCCGTTAAGGCCCGCCGCGCCCTCGCCTATCGTCAGGATCAGCCCCTTGACCCTTTCGCCAGCCTTAAGCCGCACTCCGGTCTTCGCTGCGTCAATCCGTTTCTGATTCGGCGCCGCCGGCGGAAGCGTCATCGACTTTATGAACAAATTCTCCCCGGGAAGCTGGGCCTGGGGACGATAGAGGCCGGGGCGAAGAAAACCGATGCTGAATTCGCTTTGATCGTTCGGAGTTGTTCTTCTGAATGCGGCGAGCATCTGGAGCGCCTCATCCTCGGGCTTGCCCTTTCCTTCGCCGCGCGCATCGATAACGATCTCTTCTTTGTAGAAATGCGGAGGATTCTTGCATGCCTCTTTTAACGCCGCGGGCGAAGCTGGTTCTATTGTCACAGTCCCCGAAATGGCTGCGAGCGGTTCAAGCGCGAGTTCCACGCCGGTGACATCAGCGCCGCTCACCGTTACGCGGCGTGGCGGCGACACCAACGTGCTCAAGCTTTCGCTGCCTTCAATCATCATGCCGCTGGGATTCGCGACAGCGATCGCCGTGTACTCCCCGTCAAGCAGCCCGTCAACCGCAAAGCCGTGCTCCTTTGACATCGGATTTACAAACCCGTTTCCCTCCACGACCGAATTTCCTGCGCGGGTTATCATCACCGATATGCCCGCTTGATTTGACCCGGCGGAGCCGGTCACAGATCCGCTTATCGTGTGACCGCGATGGTCCCGATATCGGATATCGATTGCGACCGCCTCATCGCCCGCCCGCACTTCGACCTCGGAAGCGGTATCGATGGTGCTTGAAGGATAGTAGGTCGGTGCATCGCCGTCGTAGATCCCTGAGCCGGAGAAATTGACCATGCTCTCACCTCGGCCACCGGCCGCGACCTGATACACGCCGCTGGTCAGACCGTAGATTCTGTAGATGCCCCGGTCGTCGGTTTTGAAAGGGCCAAGCATCGCGTTGAACGAATCGACTATTCCCGAAAGAAAACCTGGCCGCGCTCGCGGCGTCTTGTTGTCGATCTCGCGAACCTTGATCGCACGCACAATCGCGCCGACGACCGCTTCGCCCATTGAGTTGGTTACCCTGCCGGTAATCACCGCGCCTTTGTTCAAAGTGATGCTGACATTGTCACCCGTGCGATAGAACTCCTTCGCGTCAGCATCAGAAAGAACATAGCCGGGTGTGCTTGCGACCAGGCTGTAAGCGCCGGGCTTCAAGCCCGTGAGCGAGAATTTTCCATCGGCGTCGGAGTTTGAGGGTCGCAATAGCGAAGACATGGCGCCCTGCGGATTGGCCGCGATGTTGAGCGGGAATGCGAGAACGGCAGCATCCGCAACCGGGCGTGAACCTTCTGCCAGTACACGGCCGCGGATCGAGCCCAATTGCGCTGGGGCGGAAGTGCGAACCTCGACGCTTTGATCGACGGCGCGACGCTCGTTATCCGAGGCCTTCCTGGTTTGTCCGGCGAGACTGCCTGCCGGCATCAAAGCGAGAACCATCCACACGAACGTGAAGAGATTCTTGTTCATACTTCGCATCGTCGAACTACTTGTCCTCATCCTTTGCTTTGAGATCGAGGGTCAGCGCAACTTCCGCGGGAATTCCGCTCATCACCGAAACAGTTTGTGTGGTCGCTACGCGGCGCTTCTGACTGGTGCCCGTCAGACTGGCAGTAACTTCATAGTTGCCGGGCGCGAGATTCTCGAAAGAGAATTCGCCCTTCGAATTCACCTGCGACCCCTGGTTCGAGTCTCCGCCTTCGTTGACAAGCCGAACGTTCACGACGATGAATCCATCCCTGGGTATGCTGCCGCTCTGGACTGACACGCGGCCGCGAATGACGCAATTCGCTTCGACCAGGATAATTCGCACACCAGCGATCTGTTCGTTGCCCTGGATATCGAATCCGTCGGTGACCGGCAGCCCGTTGCGTTCGATTCGCAAGACTGAAAACCGCTGCTGCGCGTAGGGCATCCCACCGAGCTTTACCTTGCCCGCTCTCAGCCCGCCTATGCGAAAGCTGAGATCAGGTGAGACTTTGGTGACTGTCTGAGAAAAGGGTCTCGATTGAGTTCCGGGTGCGCTGGCCATGAGCATGAATCCGGCAAGGCCGCTCGCGACATCGGGCCGGTCGGCGTTTTCAACCGCGACTACTCCGCTGATGCTTGCGCCGCGATGGATCTTGAGTTCCAGCTTATCGATGTTTGCGTATTGAACGTCAAAATCGAGCGGGTCCGCGTAAAATCCACCGGCGTCCGCGAAAGCAGCGATCGCGTTCGCTTCGAGTTTGTACTTGCCCGGCGCGACGGACTCGAAACGAAACTCACCCCGCGCGTTTGAGGTTGTATATCCGCCTGCCAATCCCTGGCCGACCTCCTCGTCTCTTTCATCGTCCTTTTCGTCATCGTTATCATCTTTCGCCGAGGCCGGTGGGGTCACTCTTGCGTAGGCGATCATCGCGTCAGCAACGGGTGTTCGAGTGTCAGCGTCGATGATGCGTCCGCTGATGACGACGCCCTTCCCAATCAAGCCCAGCTTGATATCAATGCCCGTTACCTCCGCGCCTTCGGCCAGCTCGACTGCCCGAGCGCGGGCTTCGTCCGGAACGCCGGGATAATAGGTGCGCGCATTCACACGGCGTTTCAGCAACATATCCGAAAAAGGATCCGGTGATCCCCCCGCGCTCACGACGTATTTGCCAGGCTGAAGACCGAAGACACGATAGACGCCACGGTCGTCCGTGTAATACATCCTGTTTCCCATGCTGGTGTAGAAGGCTGGATTCCCTTCAGTCACCACTCCGTTTTTGACTGAGACCCGTTCGTTTATGACGGGACGTCCTTCGCTGTCGGTGATCTTGCCGGTGATCACGCCTCCGCGCAATAAAGAGAAGTCGATACCTTCGACCGCCCCATCGCTGACTGTAACTTCATTCTCGTGGCCGGAGCCCCCGGCGCTGACCAGCACTCGAGAGGAAACAGCGACGTCATACTTGCCGGCGCGTAAGCCTTCGATCCGATAACGTCCCTCTGAATCCGTCGTCGCTTTTGGAGCGGATGAGGGCTTGAGCATTCGCTCGACCATCCTCGCCGGGTTCGATGAGTCCGGAGTCGCAACGACGATTACTCCGGGCGCTGGTTTGCCGTCGAGCAATACCTTGCCGGCGATGCTGCCGGACTCCGGGCCCTGTGCGGAACAGGTTGCTGCTAAGGTTAAGACACAAGCGAAGGCAAGACCGAGAAGGATCGGCGAGCGTGAAATGTTTCTCATTGGTGCTTCTCCGAAGAAATGAATCAAACCCGGGTTCCAGAGAACGCTGAGACCGCTTAACTGTATCACCGCATCGCTCAGGATGCTATCAGTCTGTTAGGCAATCGAAGCGGCTTTGAGCCTCGATATACCCAACTTTAGGATTCTAAGAAGCGCCTGGCTTCAGCGCGCATCGCATCGAAGGGCGCCGCTCGCCCCGTCCACAACGCAAACTGCAGCGCGGCTTGCGCGACCAGCATTTCCAGTCCACCAATTGTTTGACACCCTTCGCCTCGAGCGTCAGCTAAGAACCGCGTCTCCGTTGGATTGTAAACAAGATCGTAGGCAATCTGTTTCCCGCGCAACGCTGCTCTTGGGACAGGAGATGCGCCTTCGCTGTGACCGCGCATTCCTGCCGGCGTGGTGTTGATGATGACCGCCGCATCGCTTGATGATAGTGACTCGATCGGTGATACGTGGATCCCAAATGATTCCGCGACTGTGCGTGCCCGCTCAACGCTTCGAGCAAACAGGCTGACGTTCGCGCCGCTTTGGAGCAATCCGTGAATCACCGCTCGAGCCGCGCCTCCCGCTCCGAGCACCGCGCACTTCGCGCCCGCAAGCGCGTGAATCCGCGCGAGCGGTTCAAGAAAAGCTTGAACGTCGGTGTTGTAACCGATCAATCTTCCGTCACGGATCACAACCGTATTGACGGCGCCCACCTCGCTCGCTGTTTGATCGAGATCATCGAGCAGCGCGATGATCGAGGTTTTGTGTGGAATGGTCACGCTGAAGCCTTGCAGGTTCCAATCCATCTCTCGTGTCGCCGGTCTCACCATTTGCGCGATGAACTGCTCGATGTCTTCGACCTCGAGCGACAGGTAAACGAAATCCAGATCGAGTTCGGCAAAGGCTCGATTGTGCATCGCCGGCGAAGCGGAGTGACCAACGGGTAATCCAATGATTCCCGTTATGCACGTCGCGCGTGACAAGTGACGAATACGATACTTGTCGATCAGCTCTTCGCAGGTCATCTGACCCGCGGCGCTTTCTTTGCCACGCGCGATTGAACCGTATGTGAGAAAGCTGCCGCGACCTGGTCCCAATACGCGGGTGATGATTCCCGCTTGGCCCATCGACATCGCGATCAGCGGCTTTGCCTCATTGCGCGCGCGGTCAAGCAGCTTGAAGATCGCGAGCGAGTCGGTAATCGTCCTCGCGTGCGTAACTATCTTGTGAATGGCCGCGGGAAGGGAAGTCACACGGTCATAAACGGCATTCAAATCATCAGGAGTCTCGTCGAGGTTGTGATACGAGACAATTAGTCGCGAAGCATCTGGCGATAGCCTCGCAGCTTCAGCGTAGCTCGCAGCTTCGATGTCGCAGTAATCGGCGAGTCCCTTAGCCCCTTCGACGAGCAAGCGCACGCGCGTCTCTTCATCGACGTGTTGCACCCCGCCTTCTGACATCGCGCGGCAAGTGATGACAACCGGTAGCGGCTTGTCTTCAAGAAGCGGCTTCAACAGGTTCGGGTTTGAGAAGTCAAAGTCCCGAAGAAAGTCCAGCCTGAGCTCGATCAAATCGGCGACGCCCCCTGCCTGCTCCATCGCGGCGCGAGCAGCGCTCACGGTTTCTTCAGCGATGACGGCGCAAACTTGAGGACGATCAGGCATGCTAATTCGAGCGAAGCGTATCACAACGACTTACAGTCCACCACTGAGCCGAAGTCTGATATTCGGGTGTTTGTTTTGATCTCAGGGGAGCAGCGTTCTACGAACCTCACGCGTGCGCACTCCAGCAAAGCGTGATCAAAAGACCGCGCTGGCTTCGCCGCGTAACCGGCTGCTATGATCGCATTCAAGATATGCTTGGGTTATCGCTATGTTGATGGACAAAAAGATCGCCGTGCTCGGCGCGGGCAAGCTCGGCGAAACGCTGATTCGCGGGCTCCTCGACGCCGGCGTGATCGACATCAAGAACGTGCGAATCACCGCCGCGCATCAGGAGCGACTCGATCAAATGCGAGAGCGCTTCGATGTCGCCGGCACGCTTTCAAATAAAGTTGCATCGACTACAGCGGACATAATTATTCTCGCCGTGAAACCGCAAACTGTCGCGGTTGTGTTGTCGGAAATTGGTGACGCCTTGCGGCCGGCGCAGCTAGTGATCTCGGTTGCTGCCTCGGTCAGCACCGCGTTCATCGAAAAGCATCTCACGGCCGCCGTGCCAGTCATCCGGGCGATGCCCAACACGCCTTGTCTACTGAAAAAAGGAATGACCGGAATCGCCGCGGGAAGCAACGCCTCACGCGAGCACCTGGACCTGGCGAAGTTCATTTTTGATTCAGTGGGCCGAACTATTGTCGCGGATGAAAAACACATGGACGCGATAACCGGACTCTCGGCGAGCGGACCCGCATTCATCTACATCGTCATCGAATCGCTTGCCGAAGCCGGCGTAAAAGTAGGATTGCCCCGGGATGTTGCCACGGAGCTTGCCGCGCAGACCGTTGTTGGCGCGGGCTCGATGGTGCTCGAAACTTCGGAGCACCCGGCGAAACTCAAGGACATGGTTACCACGCCTGCCGGGTGCACGATCGATGGGATTCTCGAACTGGAAGAAGGTGGACTGCGTGTGACGTTGATCAAAGCGGTCGTGAAAGCGACTCAGCGAGCAAAGGAGCTTCTGGAAACGTAGATGCGGGGGAACGTCATCGCAGGAAGGTGCGCAAGCGAAAATCTTGTAGGGGCGTCCCACCGTGGGCGCCCCTCAGTGTCGCAAACGAATTGCGAATCTCCGAAGCGATTCTGGAGGCCAACTTTTGCAGCGAAGATTAGCCTCGGTTTCGTGCTGATGCTGAGCGTGCTTGCTTCATACGGGAGCACTCTATTTCAAAAATCGGAGTCGAGGACTGAGATGGCCGCGGCAAAGTTTCCAGCTCTGGTTGCCGAATACCTGCGAGACCTGCACGCGCGGCATCCCGCGCTTGCAGCCGCGAGCGGGCTTCACGTCTGGGACTCGCAACTCGAAGACTACAGCGCGCTCGCCATCTCGTCGGAGATTTCGGCAATAAAATCATTTCAGCAGCGCCTCGAGAAAATCCCACCGCTCGAATTGCAGTTGACCGATACGTTCGATTACCAGATTCTCGCCTCGAATATGAACGCGCGATTACTCGAGCTCGAAAGCATCAAGAGCTACGAGCGCAATCCGCAGGTCTACAATGATCCGATTTCGACCGGGCTCTTGCAGATCGCGATGTTCGAATACGCGCCGCCGGATTCACGTCTTCGCAGCGTCATCGCCAAAGAGAAAGAAGTCCCGCGTCTGTTGGATTCCGCGCGCTCTAATATCAACAAGCCGCCGGCCGTGTTTTTGAAAGTCTCGATCGAGAGTTTCAAAGGCACGTTGGGGTTCGTCCAGGCAGATCTGCAGGCGGCTTTTGCATCGGTCAAGGATGCCAAGTTGCAATCCGAATTCAAAAAGTCGACAAAAACAGCCGCCGATGCGATCGCGAAATACATCAAGCATCTCGAAAACATCAAGCCGGATCCCGCCGCCAGCTTTGCGATCGGAAAAGAGAACTACGAGGCGAAGCTCAAATACGACGAAGGGCTCGACATTCCGGTCGCTACCCTGCTCAAGATCGCGAACCGCGAACTCGCAAAGACTCAGGATGAATTCAAAAAGACAGCGTCGCAAATAGATCCGAAGCGGGACGCGCTTTCGGTTTGGGCCGATGTTCAGCGGGATCATCCGAAGGCCGGCGCGCTTGTTGAAGAAGCGCAGAAGCAGCTCGATGCGTTGGTGCGTTTTATTCAGGAAAAGAAGATCGTGACGCTTCCGCGCGGCGAGGCCCCTGTTGTCGCGCCGACTCCGGATTTCATGCGATGGTCGACCGCAAGCATGTGGACTCCCGGTCCGTTTGAGCGCCGGTCAATGCCCGCGCGTTATCTGATCACCGACGTCGACCCGAAGTGGAGCGACAAGCAGAAGGAAGAGTATCTGGGCTCGATCAACTATCCGCAGCTTTGGACGACTTCGATTCACGAAGTGTATCCCGGGCACTTCGTACAGGGAGTGTTTTTGAAGCAGGTCAAATCACAGGTGCGCAGAGTGGCGGCGATTGCGCCGGGGAGCTTTGTCGAGGGTTGGGCTCACTACACGGAGCAGATGATGATCGACGAAGGATTCGGCGGCGGCGATCCTAAAATCAGACTGGGCCAGCACGCGGATGCGCTTCTGCGATTGTGCCGATTCGTGGTTGGCATACGCGAGCACACGGATGGGATGACCGTTGATCAGGCTACTCAGTTTTTCATGCGCAATGCTTATATGGGCGAGACGCCTTCACGCATCGAAGCCGAACGCGGAACGTTTGATCCTACTTATCTGGTCTATTCGGTGGGCAAGCTCGCGATCATGAAGTTGCGAGCCGACTACAAGCGAGATCATCACGACGACTTCTCGCTAGAGGAGTTTCATGACCGGTTGCTGTCAAACGGCAACGCGCCGTTGTGGGCTCATCGGCAGATGCTCTTGCCGGGAGATAAAGGGAAGTTAATAGAATAATCCACCGCCTCTTGAGCCTCTCCTGTCGAGCGCTTGCGTGATCCCTGTGACAGATATTAGATTGCACATCAGTATTGCGATATCTTGAGTAGAGGATGATCGAGGAATACGCAACAAGCATGGGTGACTGTGTTTGAACAAGCCTTCAAGAACATCGATGACGTCCTGCGAAAAGAAGCGGGATGTACCACCGAACTCGACTACACCGAACAGACCTCCTGGCTGTTATTCCTGAAATACCTCGACGCACTTGAACAGGATAGAGCCGATGAAGCCGCGCTTGACGGCAAGAAGTACTCCTACATTCTCGACGCCGCCTATTGCTGGGAAAGCTGGGCGGCTCCGAAGACCAAGGACGGCAAGCTGGACCACAACAAAGCAATGGTCGGCGATGACCTCAGGGACTTCGTCAATCAAAAACTGTTTCCCTACCTCCACGGCTTCAAGCAAAGAGCGACCGGACCAAACACAATCGAATACAAGATCGGAGAGATCTTCGGCGAGATAAAGAACAAGATTCAGAGCGGCTACAATCTGCGCGAGATTGTCGAACATATCGATGAACTGCGGTTCCGCTCCCAGCAGGAAAAGCACGAACTCTCGCATCTGTACGAAGCCAAGATTAGGAACATGGGCAACGCGGGGCGCAATGGCGGCGAATACTACACGCCTCGCCCACTCATTCGAGCCATCGTAAGAGTTATCAACCCGCGGATCGGAGAGAAGATTTACGACGGGGCGTGTGGGTCAGCCGGCTTTCTCTGCGAGTCATTCGACTATCTGAAATCCAACATCAATCTAACAACAAAGAACCTTGTCACGCTGCAGTCGAAGACTTTTTACGGCAAGGAAAAGAAATCGCTCGCTTATGTCATCGCGATCATGAACATGATCCTGCACGGCATCGAAGCGCCGAACGTCATTCACACCAACACGCTCAGCGAAAACCTCGCGGACATTCAGGACAAAGATCGTTACGACGTGGTGATGGCCAATCCACCTTTCGGTGGCAAGGAACGCAAGGAGGTTCAGCAGAACTTCCCGATTCGCACAGGCGAAACTGCGTTCCTTTTCCTTCAGCACTTCATCAAGATACTGAAAGCCGGCGGCCGAGCGGGCGTCGTCATCAAGAACACGTTCCTGTCGAACACAGACAACGCTTCGGTGAAGCTGCGGGAGCAATTACTCGAGAGCTGCAATCTGCACACAGTGCTCGATTGCCCGAGCGGAACGTTCCATGGCGCAGGCGTGAAGACGGTAGTGCTCTTCTTCGAGAAGGGCTCACGCACGCGCAAGATCTGGTTTTACCAGCTCGACCCCGGCCGCAATCTCGGCAAGACGAACCCGCTCAACGACGATGATCTTGCCGACTTCGTTACGCTGCAAAAAACATTCGCCGACTCGCCCAAGAGTTGGAGCGTGGACGCCAAGAGCATTGACCAAACGACGTTCGACGTCTCGGTGAAGAATCCGAACGGTGGCGAGGAGGTGGCGCATCGCAGCCCTGGGGCGATTATGGATGAAATCGCTGCGCTGGATGCGCAGAGCGCAGACGTGCTGGCGAATATCAAGGGTCTGCTATGAGGAATGGGTGGGCCGTAACGCGAATTGGAGAAATCGCAAAGACGCAGTATGGTCTGTCGGTTCCGATGAATGAAGAGGACAAGGGCTTCAAGATCTTCCGAATGGGTGACGTCCAAAACGGGCGGCTCATTGATTCCGGACGGATGAAATATGCAGACATAAGCTCGAGAGAGTTTGAGCAATACAAGCTCCGAAGCGGCGATGTGCTTTTCAATCGTACCAATAGCTACGAACTTGTCGGCAAGACCGGAATCTTCACTCTTCATGGCGACTACTGCTTTGCCTCATATTTGGTCCGACTCAATCTCAATCGCAAGAAGATGCTCCCAGCGTTTCTGAACTATTTCATGAACTCTGACAGCTTTCAGGAGGGAGTGAAAAGGAAAGCGTCGAGATCGATCAACCAAGCGAACATCAATGCCACGATTCTCTCAAATGAACTAATCTGCTTTCCAGAATCTCTTAGCGAGCAGCAGCGGATCGTGGGCATCCTCGACCAAGCGTTTGAGGGCATCGCCACCGCAAAGGTCAACGCCGAAAGGAACCTTCAGAACGCTCGCGCCATCTTTGAGAATCACCTCCAATACGTCTTCACCAATCCCAGAACAAAATGGACTAATTCGACCGTCGGCGCGGAAATCACGTTCATCGATTATCGTGGCAAAACACCGGCAAAGACTTCTAGCGGCATCCGATTGATAACGGCAAAGAATGTAAAGATGGGTTACCTCCAGAGAACTCCAATGGAGTTCATTGCGGCAGCAAACTACAAAGGCTGGATGACTCGCGGTATTCCGAAGAAAGGCGATGTGCTGTTCACGACTGAAGCGCCGCTGGCCAACGTGGCTCAGCTAGACACCGAAGAGAAGGTAGCGTTCGCCCAACGCATCATCATCATGCAACCCAACTCGGCGAAGCTCGACAGCACTTTCCTAAAATACCTTCTACTCTCTCAGCCGCTTCAGCAACGCATCCGCACAAAAGGAACGGGCGCGACGGTGCAAGGAATCAAAGCTAGCCTCCTCAAGTCCATTGAGATTTCGTTCCCGAAAACTCTCTCTGAGCAAGAAGCGATTGTCGCCGCGCTCGACCAATTGAGCCACGAGACCAACCGGCTCGAATCGATTTATAAACAAAAGCTCGCGGCGCTGGATGCGTTGAAGAAGTCGCTGCTGCACCAGGCCTTCTCCGGAGAACTTTAGGAGCACGCAGCGATGAAAGCACTAACCATTAAGCAACCGTGGGTTCATGCCATTCTTCACGAAGGCAAGGACATCGAGAATCGCTCCTGGCAACGAAGCTTTCGCGGATGGCTGGCTCTCCACGCTTCAGCGAAGCCTAATCGCGATGCGAAGTTTCCGCGTGGCATTCTCCTCCCGGACTTTGACACTCTCGACTACTCAGCCATCTGCGGCGTCGCTCGTGTTGTTGACATCGTAACGAAGAGCCGATCGAAATGGTTTTGGCATCCCGCAGACGGCTCAACCAATTTCGGTTGGGTGCTAGCTGACGTAGTCGCCCTCAAATCTTCAATGGAATGCAAGGGCGCGCTTGGCTTATGGGAGGTACCTGCGATGATCTTCCGAGAGCTTCAACATCAACTTCCAAGGATAGATTTCGACAGATGAACGAAGCCGAAACCCGGAAAGAACTGTTGCAGAATCTGCAATAGTTCAAATCGGGGATTGAACCAGGTCACGCGTAACTTCGAACTCTACGTTTTGGGGAAGACGAATTGGTGAGAGGGAACTATCCGGCAGTTCCGGATGGTTCGAAATCACGAACTAAGCCGAGACCAGAGGCGTTCAAGCGGGTCACAACTGTCAGGGAATCCTTGACGGTTCAGGGGAAAGCACCCGTTCGGTTGCAGTGGGAGTAGAATCCTTCACGCTCGATGGCATAATATCGGAACAAGCTGGCGACGCTGCCACGAACGAAGAAACTCTAAGGTATGTTAGACCTCAATCCAGAACGGGCTCGAATCTTCCGCATCGTGCATGTAGCTAACATCCCCTGGATTCTTGATCACGATGGTCTGCACTGCGAGAACTCCACTATCAAAGACCCGAATTACGTGAACATCGGAAACCCGTCGCTGATCGACAAGCGAGCCCGGCGGATCGTTCCCATCGCCCCGCACGGCACTCTGAGCGACTATGTGCCTTTCTATTTCACGCCGTTTTCGATCATGATGTATAACATCAAGACGGGCTACGGGGGCATTACCCGGCGTAACAACCAGGACATTGTGATGCTTGTTTCTTCTATTCAACGGCTGCGAGAACTCGAATTGCCTTTCATCTACACTGACCAGCACGCGTATGCAGTGGCTACAGAGTTTTATGATCGTAGCGACGATCTAGCCCAGATCGACTGGCCCTTGCTGCAACGCCGCGATTTCAAGACTGACGACACAGATCCTGGCAAGCAGTTGCGGTATCAGGCAGAAGCTCTCGTTTATCAGCACGTTCCTCTCGAAGCAGTGATCGGGATCGGCTGCTACAACGACACCGTTCAACATCGCCTCGAATCTCTGCTTCAGGAGCGAGAGGTGAAAATTGCCGTTAAGGCCACTCCAAACTGGTACTTTTAATATGATGAGATTCACAAAAGGCAACTTGTTAGACGCGCAGGTAGAGGCCGTTGTGAACACGGTCAATACGGTCGGCGTGATGGGCAAAGGAATCGCCCTGATGTTCAAGGAGCGCTTTCCGAAGAACTACGAAGCCTACGCCGCCGCGTGCAAAGCCGGAGAGGTGCAGATCGGCAAGATGTTTGTTACGTCTGCCGACGAATTGGAAGGCCCTGGTTGGATCATCAATTTCCCAACAAAGCAGCACTGGCGTGGGAACACGAAGCCGGAATGGGTGCGCTCGGGATTGGCTGCGCTGAAGAATGTGATTCGCGAAAAGCAGATTCGTTCAGTTGCCATACCTCCGCTCGGTTGCGGAAACGGCGGACTGGATTGGTCTACTGTCCGACCGATGATTGAGGAGGCGCTCGGTGATCTGGATGACGTGGAGATCCTTGTCTACCAACCTACCACGCAGTATCAAAATGTTGCCAAGAAGCAGGGCGTTGAGAGGCTGACGCCAGCACGCGCACTAATCGCGGAGATGGTTAGGCGTTACTGGGTCTTAGGGATTGAATGTACGTTGCTGGAGACGCAGAAGCTCGCGTGGTTTCTCGAGCGCACCATAAAAAGGATGGGTTTGAAAGACCCTCTGGATCTGAGGTTCGTCGCAGATCGATACGGACCGTTCGCCAATCGATTGACGCATCTGCTCAATGGACTTGATGGCAGCTACCTTCACTGTGAGAAGCGGCTAGCGGATGCCGCGCCGTTCGACACAATCTGGTTCGATGATTCCAAGCAGGAAAGAGTCGAACTGTACCTGACGAGCAGTGAGGCGAGGATTTATTTGCCGGCGCTCGAAGCCGCAGACGAATTGATCGACGGGTTTCAGTCTCCACTCGGAATGGAAGCGCTGGCAACAGTTGATTGGCTGATTGTTCGGGAAGGCGCCGAACCAACACTTGCGGGCATTCGCCAGGGAATTCGCAATTGGCCTACCGGAGCGATCCACGCTCAACGAAAGGAGCGACTGTTTAGCGATCGCCTGCTGCAACTCGCATTGGAACGGCTGCAACGTGTTGAATGAAGCTGAAACCAGAGCCGAACAAATCGATCCTGCTTTGAAAGATGCGGGCTGGGCTGTCGTCGAAGGCAGCAGGGTTCGGCGCGAGCATATTACTCCCGGAAGGATCGAGGGCTTTGGGAGGCGCGGCAAAGCTGAGATTGCTGACTACGTTCTGGTTTATCGCAACCACAAGCTCGCGGTGATTGAAGCCAAGGCCTGGGACAAAAACTACACTGAAGGACTTGCGCAGGCGAAAGCTTACGCGAGCAAACTCGGCGCTCGCTTTGCGTACTCAACCAATGGCCAGAGAATCTATAGCGCGGACGTGATCGCGGGCACTGAAGGCGACGTCGAACGCTATCCGAGTCCCGACGAACTGTGGAACATGACGTTCGCGGAACAGAACGCCTGGCGCGATCGGTTTTCCGCAGTGCCGTTCGAGGACAAGGGCGGCTCGCATCCCAGCCGCTACTATCAAGACCAAGCCGTTGATGCCGTTATGGAGTCTGTTGCGCAAAACCAGCCGCGCATCCTGCTCACCCTCGCCACCGGCACAGGCAAGACCTTCATCGCGTTCCAGATTGCGTGGAAGCTCTTTCACAGCCGATGGAATTTGAGCCGAGAACCATCTCGATTACCGCGCATTCTATTCCTTGCTGATCGAAACATTCTCGCCAACCAGGCCTATAACGCCTTTTCTCCATTTCCCGAAGATGCCTTGGTGCGAATCGCGCCCGACGATATTCGCAGGCGGGGCAGAGCGCCGAAGAATGGCAGTATCTTCTTCACCATCTTTCAAACCTTTATGACCGGACCGCCGAAGGATGGAGAGCCGTCGCCTTACTTCGGAGAATACCCGCCGGACTTCTTCGACTTCATTGTGATCGACGAATGTCATCGCGGTGGCGCGAATGATGAGAGCAACTGGCGCGGGATTCTTGAATACTTCACACCGGCAGTGCAACTCGGTCTAACCGCCACTCCCAAGCGAACGGACAACATCGATACCTACAGATATTTCGGGGACCCAGTCTATGTCTATTCGCTGAAAGACGGCATCAACGATGGGTTCCTCACGCCGTTCAAGGTCAAACAGATTTCCACGACCCTCGACGAGTACGTGTACACGCCCGATGACAAACTGATCGAGGGCGAGATCGAAACCGGGAAGCGCTACACCGAAACCGACTTCAATAAGATTATCGAAATCAAGGAACGTGAGAAGAAACGCGTCGAGATTTTCATGCAGCAAATCGATCAGAACGAGAAGACATTGGTCTTCTGCGCTACGCAGGACCATGCGTTGGCGGTTCGTGACCTGATCAATCAGATGAAGACGAGTAAGGATCCGAACTATTGCGCTCGCGTGACTGCCGATGATGGAGAGCGTGGCGAGCAGTTCCTGCGAGATTTTCAGGACAATGAAAGGACTATTCCTGCGATACTGACTACATCACAGAAATTGTCTACGGGTGTGGATGCCCGAAACATCCGCAACATCGTGTTGATGCGCCCGATCAAGACTATGATCGAGTTCAAGCAGATCATTGGGCGCGGGACGAGGCTGTACGATGGTAAGGATTACTTCACGATCTATGACTTCGTGAAGGCGCACCACCACTTCAATGATCCGGAGTGGGATGGCGAACCGATAGAGCCTGAGCCGAAGCAACCCGGCTATGATCCACCTTTGCCGAGTCCGCCTGATGAAGGGCATGACCCGCCTGATGAGTATCCAAAGCGCCGAACGATCAAAGTGAAGCTTGCTGACGGCAAGGCGCGCACGATACAGCACATGATGTGCACGACCTTTTGGCATCCCGACGGCACGCCGATGTCCGCGCAACAATTCATGGAAATGCTGTTCGGGAGGCTGCCTGAGTTCTTCAAGAACGAGGCGGAACTACGCGCACTCTGGAGCGAACCGGAGACACGGAAGAAGCTGCTGGAGGGTCTCGCCGAGAAGGGCTTCGGTGGCGAGCAGCTGGTGGAGATGCAGAAGATCATCGATGCGGAGAAGAGCGATCTGTTTGACGTGCTTGCGCATGTTGCTTATGCCTTAACACCCGTTACCCGCGAAGAGCGCGCCTCGCGAGCGAAGATCGACATCAGCACACATTTCAACAGTAAGCAGCAGGTGTTTCTCGATTTTGTACTCTCGCACTACGTCAGCGTCGGCGTGGAAGAACTCGATCAAGAGAAGCTCACACCCTTACTTCGGTTGAAGTATCACGACTCGATCGCGGACGCAGTGGCCGATCTGGGGAGGCCTGATGAAATCGCACGCGTCTTCGTTGGGTTCCAAAAATATCTGTATCAGTATGAGGCCGCAGCTTGAACTGGTAGTTAGCCAGACTTACGACAATTATTCCACCGATGGCGAGAATCCAAAGTGGGTCAGGCGTGGACATCGCATTTCACAACGGATACCTCTCTCGTGCGATCGGAGCAACTATGAAAGCCAAACATTTCTTGTCTCCTGTTCTTGCTCTGTTGTTCTGCGTGCCGGTTGCCAGCGCACAGAACTTCACGGTTTCACAAACCGGAGTTTTTCGTCCGCAGAATAAGAAAGTTTTGCTTCTGAAAGATTCAACAAGTCAAAAGAAAGTCATTTTGTTTCAGACCAAGCTGCGAGTGAACACCGACGGTTCGCCGTTGTCTTATCATCCGCAAGACCCGCGCGGCAGGGACAAGGCCCTCAATAACATCTGCAACGCGATCGTCGTCAAGAAAGATGGTTCTGACGCCAATTTGTGCTTTACACGTTTTGGCGACGCAATATCTGTATTCGAGAGCTTTCGCGATTCCAACTTTCAGACGGTGCCGGCGGGGTTTCGAATCACCTGGCAGAATGTCCTGGCAACGATCAAAAACAACGGCAAAGACGTTCCGTGCGTTTTCCAATCAGGAGACTTCAAAGGCTACTTCGGTTCGCTGACCGCGTTGAAGAATGGTTTGACCTCAGGCCTAGGTGAATGCGAGATCAATAACCAGGTGAATCCAATGACCGTCCCTGCGTTGGTATTGGTAGGCGGCGCAAACGTCGTGAAAGACTTTGGCGCCCGGGTGGGTGATTTGCTGGTTGCGTTCAATCCTAAGACACAGCTTTTTAGTTCGGCGATAATCGGGGATACAGGCCCGAGGGACAATCTAGGCGAGGGCTCGGTATTGTTGAACATGAGGCTTCTCGGAACCACGACCCCGCCAACCAACAAAACGGAGACCTTCAGGCTTTCAATTGAAAACACGCAGGTGTTGGTGGCAATCATTCCCGCGTCGAGGTCGTTCCACGAAAGTAAGCCATTCACCGCTGAGAACATCAATCAGCGGGTAAGAGATTGGCAAAGAGAATCGGGATTTGATACAGCCGAGAAATTCATCGACCTCTTGAAGGCACTTCAATCGAGCTTGAGATAGATTCATCACCCGATTCCAGACGATTGCCGCGCCATTCGACACTAATTCCAGCCTCGCGATATTCGACCAGGCCCGCGAATTAATTTAAGCGGAGAGTTTCCACTCGCGTTTCCGTCTACAAACAATGGAGGGGCCCGGCTCGGTAAGGTTTGTGACTAAGCCGCAACGGCCAGCCTATCCAACTCAACGGAGCGTGCCGATTTTCATGACATGTTCCTAATCGGAGATCAATTTAGTTCTAACCTATCAGGAGGCTTGACAATGGCAACAGCACAATTTGAAGTCGCTACTTATCAGTATTACGACTGGTCATCCCGGCAGAGCGGGAAGACCAATTTGATTCTCAAGGGCACGGGAGGCCAGACCTGCTCGGTGTGGTTTGTAGAAGACCCCGCCGCGGCTCTTCCTGTGGCAAACCAGGTAGCGCCGAACTACTACGCCTTCTACTACCATCACAGTCAGTTGCAACACCTGATTGACATGTTGAGATATGAGAAGCCGATCACAGTCTTTTTCAACAACGACAGCGGATTCAACAACTCGCGAATCTCGACTTCGGATGAGCCCGTGGGCGAAGGCGAAGAGGCCTAACCTCGGCGTCTCAGCGCGGAACGGCGTTCGGCGTCGCTGGCCGGTCACCGAGGCCGTTCCGCTCTTTGCTGGCTTCATCCTTCAGTAACGAGCGCGCGCTCGTCGCGATCGTCGATCCATTGAAAGAGACATTGATCGCTTTTATTCCTGCAGCGTATCCGCGCTCGTTTACGTCAACATAAACAGGGAGGCATACGATAGTGCCCTATATCGGGATGTAGCCTTCTTTTCTCCAGACGGCTTGGAGATCGTTTCCTGGTCGCCAAGCAGCGCACAACGATCAAGCCCGAACTTTAGTGGAGGTTCGAACAATGCCCTGGAATCCTACGATTGTCGATTCTCAGATTCTAGCTATTCACGCGGCTCTTGTGCCGAACGGCAACGAGGGAGAGGTCGTGCTCTTCGGCGGGGACGAGCATTGGAGTGCTCAAGCAGAGCCGGGCGGCAACTTTCGAAAGACGCGCGTCTACGACGTGCAGACACATTCTTTGGTTGCCGTAGCGATCCCCTCGCCTGACAGCGATGTGTTTTGCTCGCACCATGCGTTCGCCAAAGATGGGCGGCTCCTGATCGCGGGCGGCACGCAGAAGTGGCCGGAAAGCGATGCACACGTACACGGGCTGGATTTCATCGGGCATCGGCGATGCTGGCTCTATAACTACAAGCAGCGCGTTTGGACCGAAGTGTCAAAGCTTACACAAAACGTCGATTTGCCGGACGAGCCGCATTCGGGTGGGCGCTGGTATCCGGGTTTGGTACCGATGGGCAACGGCGAGGTTGCGGCGTTTTTCGGTCACCTGGATCAACAGGACTTTCGACACCGGAACACGCTCCCCGAGCGCTTCAATCAAAACGGGAATTTCTGGACGAGCATGCCGAAGGTCATGGGAACCGCCGGAGAACCTGACACGGATGGCCGGCGATTTCTGTTCTTCGCGCGCGCTTACCAGCTTCCGAATGGACACCTGTTTTTTGCGACGCCGATGCCCGCGAATTTCTCAGGAAGCACCGAAGGTCCGCATTTTTCGACGGCTTACGATCCTTTCTCCGGGGACTATGCCGATCCGAAGATCGCCGAGCCAGACGGCGCTTATCTCGGTTGGGATCGGCCTGCGGTGTTGTTGCCTCTGCTGCCAACCGAGGATTACCGTGCCCGTATTGTGTTCGTCGGCGGAGTGAATCCACAGCGGCTGGATTTGGGGGCGGCGTCGCCGGGGTGGACGGCGACAGCGGGAAGGGCCGCTGCGGTCGCGGCCCGCGACCGCAGATTTTCGAACGCCGTCTTGCTGCCGACTGGAGAGGTGTGCGTAGTGGGTGGCTGCCACGAATCAGGAAACACTAATACGTCATCGCCTCCGCCAGAAGACCCGGTGCTTGAAGCTGAGATCTACAACCCCGGGATTAACTGGGCCACAGGCACGTACTCGAATCCGGATGCATGGTCGGTGAAGCAGGCGGGGGTTCACACGAGGAACTATCACTCCACGGCGTTGCTGTTGCCAAACGGCAAAGTATGGGTCGCCGGCGGCGATACGAACTCCTCGTCCGGTAACCCGGATGACGACGTGACGCTATCTAACGGTGTGATGAAGAAGCGGGGCATCAAACAAATCGAACTGTACGAACCCGATTACATTGCGACGGCGAATCGGATCCAGATCAATGACTCCCCAACGGTTCTTACGTATGACGAACCGTTCACGCTCGAGATTGATCGAGCGGCGACGAACGTCAAGTATGTGGCGCTGATACGCGCCGGCTCAGTGACGCACTCGACCAACAACGATCAGCGGTTCGTGGCGCTGACCATCAATTCGCGCAGCGGCAACACGCTCAATCTGACCGCGCCGCCGACCGGCAACGTTGCGCCTCCCGGCTACTACATGATTTGGGTAGTCGATAACAGCGATCAGCCGTGCCAACTGGCTAAATTTGTGCGCCTGGCGCATGTGGGTTGCACGGTCATCACGGATCGCTCGACTTTCTCCAACGAAGAAGTCGATGCTTTGGGCGGCGGCGGTCAGGCGACATTCAATAATTCAATCTACGTTCAGTTTGATGGGTTTATTCACACCGAGCTAACCGGAACTCCAACATTCACAGTCCAGTGGGCGGACACAAGCGCGACGGTTCCCGCGACCGATCTGACACTCATTCCCGGAGGGCGGCTACAAGAGGTGAATCCGGGGTTTGCGGACATTCCCCAACGCATCACCTATCCGTTTCACGTTCGCTTCTTCAATCTCAACACGTTCTCGACGTTCCCGGACAGACGGCAGATCCGGGTGACGTTCACGCTGGGCCACCACACGTGCACCCAGACTCTCGATCTGACTCACTCACCCAATCCGTATTCGACCGACATCAATGTATCGGACAACAACCCGGCGTGGTTATCCACCGATGTCCGGGTGTTTTCAATTGAGGCGGGTCAGCCGAAATTCGGAGACGTCGTGCAAGGCATGTCGAATCCAATCCAGTTTATCCGCCAGTGTCTGGACAAGCTCAACAATCCGGCCAACAACGGCAACGCGCTTTTTGAGGGCCTCTCGACTTCAGCGACCCTGGATCTGGCGACCCTGGGTCCGTTTCCTTTTATGTTGCCCGTCTATAACTATGCCATCGCGCGGGTCAGATATCGCGCAACCACAACCGTAGCACAGCGCGTGAAGTGCTTCTTCAGGATGTTCAACGTAGCGGCGACGGGACTCGAGTTCAATCCTACAACCTCCTACGATCGAACGGCCGTGGGACCTAACACGGTCCCGCGTTTGGGCATCGCGGGCAGTGAGATTGCCTCGATCCCGTTCTTTGCTTCGGATCGAGTCGAAACGGTTCAGGGCCAGCCGGGCGCAACCTCGATGGATTCCCAACCGCTCGATTCGACGTACGACATACGCGATATTGCGCCCAACCCCTCGGGCAGCGAGGTGAGCGTATACTTCGGGTGCTGGCTAGATATCAATCAGACGCGGAAGCGATTCCCGCTCAGTCCTGGCGGCTCGAACGGCCCGTGGGCAGACGCCTCTTGCAAGTCGATTCAAGAGCTCACTCGCGCGCGGCACATGTGCATCGTATCCGAGATCTTCTTCGATCAGGACCTGACCGTTGAGGGCGAGACCCCCGATTCCAGCGATAACCTTGCACAGCGAAATCTGGCGATCCTGCATTCCGATAATCCGGGCAGCCCGGATTCGCACACCGTAATGCATACCTTCGAGATCAAGCCCTCCACGGGACTGTTTGCAAAGGAGTTTCTCGAAGCCGGTTTCACACCGGAAATGGTTGCCGCATTCGGCCACAATCGCGTTCGGCTGGACGAACTCATCTTTCGCTGGTATGACCTGCCGCCGGACAGCGAAGTGACGGTCTTCTTTTCCGACATCGACACGGCCGAGATTCAGATGTTGGCTGCGTTCCGTAGAAGTCCGCTCGCCGCTGAAGTCGTCGATAAGCACACACTGAAGTTGAAGGTTGCCGGCGCAACATGGATCCCAATCCCCGGTGGGCGCGCGCTCAACATCCCGGCCCTGCTGTCGGTCAAGCTACCTGATACTGTGGTCTATGGCGAGGAGTATCACGCGAGCATTCATCAGGTCTCCGGGGAAACGCGCCAGATTATCGGGGCGTGTGAATTTCGGATAATCGTGTCGAAGGCGGAGTTGATTCTCGATGACGAGATTCGAACGCTTTCGGTTTTCAAGCACATACTTACCACGATTCCGACAGACAATCGCTGGTATCCACTGATGCAGCGGTACGTCCATCACATGGGTGTGAAGGTCGACGCGTTGGGCGGCGATGCGGACTCAGTTCACCCGAACCCCAACGGGTCAGGCCAGCCGTATGTGCCGCCGGTTACGCAGCTCGACCACAAACCTTGTTGGCACGGATGGGTTGTGAGTCTTGTGCTAGCGCTCACGTTATTGCTCTTTGGCCTCTCGAATACGACGGCGATGCTTGCACTTGTGCTTGTCATCGGCATTGTGTTGCTCGTAGTTTTCATAGCCTTCTGGGTGAGAGCCTGCTGCGGGCGTAATCGATGCGCACTGTTTGACTACCTTACGCTGGGATCAGCGGCTGCGCTCGTTGTGTTGGTCGTGCTCGCTCTATTAGGCGGAGGGAGGCGGTTTACAAATCCAGCGATTGTCACCGCGGCAATCCTTACACTGCTGTTCGTGATTAGCTCGTTCTTGCTGCGATGCCGCGGTGCGTGTTGCGACGAACCGGTCGATGACTGCAAGCCTGATCGACAAATCGCATCAGCCGGTCTATTAAAGGGACAATGAGCGGAGACGCTGTGGTCCCCGCTCATTGACTGCCGCGAGCCTCGCGTGCATTACATCTTGTTTGAGTTCTTCGTCTTCGCGGGCTTCTTTTCAGCCGCCCCTTCAACCGTCAGCTGATTGTCTACGGACTTCACACACTTGACGGCTTTGGCTACGCGCGTGGCCGTTCCTTTTTGGGTCGGCTTCATGGCCATTCCTTTCAATGTGACAACGGCCGCAGTTGTCGACACATCGATCGAAAGGTCCTTCAACGAAGCCGCCGCCGCGATCCGCGCTTTCACGTCCGCGGTGATCTTCGCGTCGTCGGTCTTCGAACAGTCGACCACGGGTTTCGCCTTCTCGGGCTTGGCGTTCTTGTTCTGGGCGTAAACAACTCCGAATACGAGCAGCACTGCGAGTAAAACTACAGGGACTCTCTTCATGAGTTCCTCCTTTTAGTTGTTACTTGGTTTTGGAATAGCTGGTTGTCCCAGGACAATCACAACCAGTGAACGGCGCTATGATAGACGCAAAGTCTTGGCCGGGCAATACGGAAAGGAAAGAAATGAGAAGCCGGGTTTATCGGCGCCTCGATTGGTTTAATTCAGCTTGCGCCCGCGCCAGTCAGAAAGAATCTCACGAGCTGCGTTGTAACCCGGCGCGCCCATCACTCCACCGCCGGGATGTGTGCCCGATCCGCACAGGTAGAGTCCCTGTAGCGGCGTTCGATACTTGGCCCAACCCGCGACCGGACGCATGAAGAACAACTGATCGAGTGTCATATCGCCGTGAAAGATATTTCCACCAGTCAGCGAGTACTCGCGCTCCATATCCAGCGGAGAAATAACTTGCCGGTGAATGATCGAATCGCGTATGTTCGGCGCGTATTCTGCCAGCGCGTCGATGCAGCGATCGGCAAACTGGTCCTTGATGTCATCCCAATTCGCGTCCTTCAAAGTGTAGGGCGCATATTGAGCGAAGATACACATTATGTGTTTGCCCGGAGGCGCCAGCGAATCGTCATACGTCGTGGGTATCGTGATTTCCACCAGCGGGTTGTCCGAAGGCCGGCCAGCCTTCGCGTCTTCCCATGCGCGATCCACGTACTCCATCGAAGGGCACACGTGAATCGTCGCTTTGTGTTGCGGGGCAAGTTGCGAACCGGGGAGCGCCTTGAAATCGGGAAGGGCATCGAGCGCGAGGTTGATCTTCATGGAACAACCCTCAATGCGAATCTTCTGAATGTCACCGCGAAACTCTTCATCAAGCTCATCGGCATCGATCAGCTTCAGGAAGGTAATCTTGGGATCAGCACTCGAAATCACCACCCTGGCATGCATCTCATCGCCATTCGCAAGCGCGACGCCGTAGGCTCGCCCGTTGCGCACGAGCACGCGAGCTACGCCGGCGCCGGTTCTGATCTCGACTCCTTTGGACTTTGCCGAGCCGGCGATCGCTTCGCTGATCGCGCCCATGCCTCCGCGAACGAACCCCCACAATCCGCGAACGCCGGTCGCGCCTCCCATCACGTGATGCAGCATTATGTAAGCCGTGCCCGGCGTCGAGGGGCCGCCGTTGGTTCCAATCACGCCGTCGGTCGCAAGCGTCGCTTTGATGTGCTCAGACTCGAAGCGCTCGTCCAGATAGGCGCGCACGCTTTGAGTCATGATTTTGACCAGATGAATGACGTCCGGATCGCGAAATCGCAACGCGTCGAGTCCGAGTTTTCCGAGCTCAATCAGATCGCCGATCTTGCGCCGAATGATATCCGGCGGAGTCGTCATGAGCAGACCTTCAACCCACTCGCCAAGCCGTGCGAGCTTCTCCTCGTATTCCGGATAAGCATCAGCGTCGCGCTTTGAAAACTTCGCCAATTCCTTCTGCGTCGCGGCCAGATCCTGCCAGAAGAACAAATGCCGTCCGTCGGGAAAAGCGGTAAAGAACGCGGGATCCTTCGGATAAAGGTGAAACCCGAATCGCGCGAGTTCCAGCTCGCGGATGATTTTTGGTTGAAGCAAACTGCAAAGATATGACAGCGTCGATACTCTGTAACCGGGCCAAACCTCTTCGGTCACCGACGCGCCGCCGATCACGTCGCGCCGTTCGAGCACCAGCACTTTGAGCCCGGCCTTTGCCAGGTACGCGGCGTTCACAAGCCCGTTGTGTCCGGCGCCGATTATCACCGCGTCGAAGTCGTTCGCCATCAGTTTCCTTTGTGCGCGCGTATCCAGAGCTCATCCACCGAGCCTTCTTTTAGCATCTTTGTTATGTAAACAATCTGACCGGCGTGAGTCGCAAGATGGATCGCGATGTTGAAGATCGAATCGAAGAGAGTCGGCACGTAATTCTGTTCATCGGTCGCATCGAGGAAACGTGATGTGTCGAATGAGTCGAGCACTCGCGTGGCCTCGGCGATCGTTTCATCGAACTTTCGGAGCAGTTCCTCCTTCGGAACAGGCCCGCGCTCGGCAAACTCCGAGGGGCGGTCGCGATGGTACTCGATGCCGCCGACACCGCGCGAAAGATAATGTCGCATGGAACCCGACACGTGCAGCACTAGATTGCCCACGGAGTTCGATGCGTCATTGGGCCTCCACCAGAGTTGCTCTTCGTTTAGCTCCTGGACACACTCGCGGATCTGAGCCGGTATGATTCGGGTTATTCGACCCCGCAAAGCGTTGAGCGCGACAGCGCCTAAGTCGTCTAGTGTTTCCATGGACGTTTCCTCGCTTGAAGTCAAACGCAGAATTCTATTGATTGATCAACTGCATTGCAAAGCGCCTCCGCGCACAGTGCGCGTCAGATTTTTGCGCTTCCAGAAAAGAGAGAGAGTTTGAAGAGCGGGAAAACCTCCCACGCCCGAGACTATGTGAAAACTCCGAGGATGCCACGGGCTTGTCCCGTTGGAGGTTCACGGCGCCTGCCACATACGGCCGGTTTGGGGGCCAAGGATGCCACGGGCTCGCCCCGTTTAGGTTTCACGCTCGCAGCTAATCGCCGAATAGCCTTGCCGCCAGGCTAGCAGACGCGTGAATCTCCACGGGGCAAGCCCGTGGCATCTAGCCAGTCGTTTGCAATTCGTTCTGGCAGCGATTGTGAATCTCCAACGGGACAAGCCCGTGGCATCCTCGGAGTTTTCACAGTCGCTGTTAGAGTCGATGCGCGAAAATCTGACGCGCACCCCCGGGCCACGTTTGCATAGACGCACGGCCGCGATATGATTCGGTGGACGATCTAAGACGGATAACGGCGACTTCAATAATCGCGCCAGAGGACCGCGGTGATAAGAAGGGAAGTAATCATACGGCGATTGCTATGGAGTGCGCCGACGTGTCGCCGCGTTTTGAGTTCGCTGCACAGGCGTCAAAGCGGCGACAAGTCGCCGCACTCCATAGCGATGATCGGTCTTGCCCTCGCAGCGTATGTCACCGTGAGCGGCAACGCTCAGACTCAAACCGGTCAGCATGAGAAGACCGCCGAGCAGGTCTACAAGAACATTCAAGTGCTCAAGGGATTGCCGGCGTCTGAACTCGATGGAGTCATGCTTTTCATGTCGGCTTCGATGGGAGTCGGCTGCACTCACTGTCATACCGGTTCCTGGGAAAATGATGATAAGACGACGATGACCGCGACCCGGCGCATGATCGTGATGACTCGAGCGATCAACAAGGAGAACTTCGGGGCTAATCCGGCGGTCACTTGCTACACCTGTCACCGGGGCCAGCACAACACAGAGCCGCTCCCGCCCATCGATATCGCAACGAATCCGGTAGCCGATGTAACGGTGGTTGCCTCAAAGCCTGGCGCGCTGCCTTCAACCGATGAAGTGATTGCACGATACGTTAGCGCGATTGGAGGCGAGGCCGCGATAGCGACGATCAAGACGCGAGTGTCACGCGGCGCCGAGACCACTACCAATCGAATGACTCCGCCCGAGACGCTTCCAATCGAGATTATTCAGGCGGCGCCCGACAAGCTTCTGATCGCCAGAAAAAATCCGCGCGGCGCGACACTTGAAGGCTTCGATGGCTCGAAAGCCTGGACCAAAGACACACGAGGCGCTCTTGAGCTGACGGGCAGGGAACTGGCCGAGATCAAACGCGAAGCGGACTTCTTTCGGTACTTGAAGATAAAAGAGACTTACCCGCAGATGCGAGCGCTCGCGAGGGAGAAGGTTCGAGAGCGAGAAGCGTATGTTGTCGGTGCGACCTCACGCGACGACAGCCGAGAGAAGCTGTACTTCGACGTCGAGAGCGGTCTTTTGGTTCGCAGATCGTTGGCCTTCAAGACGGCATTCGGTTCGATACCCGAAGTGATGGACTTTGATGATTATCGTGACGTTGATGGGGTGAAGTTGCCGTTTGCGATTACGTGGTCCCGCCCGCCCTTTGGCTATGTGCGAAAGCTAACCACGATCAAGCTCAACACGCTAGTTGATGGCGCCAGGTTTCAAAGCAGTCAATAGCTTCCGGCATCGCAAAGCTCAATTGTTAACTTCACCTCAGATGGACAATGACGATCTCAAAACCGAAGCCGATCTCCTGATTCAGCAGTGCGGAATGCGTGAATTACTTGCTGCGTATTCTGGTTGGTTTATCGGCGGCAGCTACAGTTATGACCTGATGTGCTGGAGAGACCTAGACGTCTACGTGCTCGATCCCGGCCGTGATTTGAAGCGTTGTTTTGAGATCGGCTACGAGTTGACCGAGCGGCTGGGCGCGCAGAAGGCTCGATTCACAAACAATAGAGGGCGTGTTCAAGAGGGTCCCGACGGCTTCTACTGGGGGATCAAGTTGGGTGACAACCGGAAAGGCGCATGGAAGCTTGATCTGTGGTTCCTCGAGCAGGCGGATTACGAAGAGCACTCGGCTTATGCCTCTCACCTGCGCGAGAGATTAACAACCGAGAGTAGATCAATTATTCTCACGATCAAGGAAGCCTTCTGGCGCCGGCCCGAGTTTCGAGTTTCCATCACCAGCGACATGATCTACCGCGCCGTTCTTGATGAGGATGTGAAAACGATTGCGGAATTCGAAACGCTCGTGCAAAACAAATTCACCTAGAGATGACTCGTCCTCGTAGCTCGACACATGGCTACCGATTGTCGATCAGGGAATGAGTTGACCTAATCTGATGTGTTGGTACCAATCAGTCTTGTGGTGGTTTCAATCGCCAAACTCTATAAGGCACGAAGACCGCGTAGCGGTGTCCCCTCGATAGTTTGGGCGGTTGCCGGATTTCTCAACGCAACAGATCTGAGGACGGCACCGAGTGGTCAACCTGGTTACTCCCTGATACGATGATGTTCACGATGAAAACCATCTGTCCGGTACAGTCGCTTTGGCCTTTACGCTCAACTAAACCCGCCGATCGGGCTCAACAAAAGGAGTATGCAAAATGAGCCTGAATCCGGCTTTCGCCAACTAGAGATCGCGCCGACCCTCGCGGCGATTGAACGTCTCCAACGGGATCGCGGATATCGCGACTCACGCGGGCTGTTCTTCATCGAAGGCATCCGCAACTTCATCCAAGCCGTAGATCATCGCTGCTCAGTAGAAACGTTGCTCTACAGCGAGAGACTTCTCATCCATTCACTTGCAAGAAAACTCGTTCGCAGACTGAAACGCGCTGGAGTTCCATTCGCCCGGGTGACGCCTGAACAGTTTCGGAGAGTCTCCAAAACCGAACGCGCGTCCGGGGTCGCAGCGATTCTTCGGCAACGGATTATGTTCAGTTGTTTTTCAAGGAAGTGTGCTGGGACCGATGTCAAGGTGTGATCAGGTTGAACCAGGAAGAAGTGAGACATATGCTTGAAGGTGTTCGAGTTACCCGGAATGAATTAGCTCACTTCCGCGAAGAAGGGATTACTACACAACAACGCCTGCAACTAAGAACATGTGCAGACTGGCTAAGCGAACGCGAGAATCTCATCAACGGTGCATTCGAGGAAACCGCACCGACTTAAGCAGATCAGTTCGATCCCTCGCGAAGAGATTGTCCCGCAGCGAGACTGGGTATGGAGAGTGTCAGTCTGTCTTGATTGCGGCTAGGCCGTGTAGCCGTTCAGCGAGCCACAGGTTTACTAATGTTTCAGGCAACACTCCCCGCGCCCGCGCCGCAGCCTCGAGCTCAGCGTAGACCTCCGGATCAAGTGTTACTCTCCGTCTGCGCTTTGCCCCTACTTCAAATTCGACTTCGTGAGTCTCCTCCCAATAATCAGCCAGACTATGGCTGTCCCAGAACTCACCGATCTCTTCCGGCGTGCGAGCTTTGGAAATAGGCGTCAGTGGCGCGTCATCATTTTCGTTCATAAAGTCTTCGCTCCTTATTATCCATGTCTCGGGCGCTCAGGATAAGGGCGATGTTGCCCGACTTGTGAATGAACGATTTGTTTGACTCATTAGGACGGGGACTGGTACGTTTGCGTGTACTTCATGTGACACGACAGTCTCAAAGGAGATTCATTATGCAGCGTGTTGTCTTAGACCAGGACGTGAAACCCATTTCTGAGTTTCGTGCAAAAGCGGCCTCGCTCGTTCAACAAGTGCGACGGACCAGACGGCCACTCGTTATCACTCAGCAGGGCAGGAGCGCCGCCGTGCTGCTCGATGTCTCCGAATATGAGAAGCTGCTCGCGAAGCTCGAACTTCTCCAGGACATTCATACCGGTGAGGATCAGATCGACGGCGGACAGGGAATCACTCACTCGGCTGCGCGCAAGAAGGCCCTCGGGCGAATCGGCAAATGAAAGTCATCTGGTCCCCGCTCGCGCTCGAGAGGGTCAACGAAATCGCGGACTACATTGCCGATGAGAATGCTCAGGCCGCGCGAGTATTCTTGATCGACATCTTCGGCGCTGTGGACAGACTGAAGAGTTTTCCGAATTCCGGTCGAATCGTTCCCGAGGTCAAACGCCCAAATATCAGAGAGATCATCTTCGGAAATTACCGGGTTGTCTATCGCGTTGAACGTAAGCGAGTGTCTATCCTGACCGTTCGACACGGCAAACAAAGATTGCCTCTGAAGGAAATCAAGTAGACGGAAAATCGATTCGCCAGGTTTCACCAGCGTTTCGTGCGCGATCGTGCGGCGGATTCAGGGCGCTTCCGAGTAGTCCAGCTTGAAATAGACGCTGGCGTCGCCGACGATGAATACGAATTTCTTTCCGCCGATCTCGACGTGAGTCACACCCTCGGGTTTCATCTTCGCATCCAGGTCCGAGCTTCTATGCAAGGCTGCCTCTCCGGGAGGTTGATCCACGCTGCCGTCCCATTCCCAAAGCGTGAACTCCGATTTCTCGTGATGCTCCGGCGCGCCCGCGATGATCAGAAACAGGTTCAACTCTGAATCGTATTGAATGTCACGAATGCCCATGCCGCCAAGCGGCAACGCTATCGCGTGAGGCTCGGCTAGCTGCAAGTTGTCCGTCGTGAACGGGCGGGTAGGATCCTTGAGCTTGATAGCAACTACAAGCGCCTGGCCGTCTTTGGTTTGAGGCGAACGCAGGCCCAGCAGCCAGCGGCTTCGCTTGAAGTCCCATGCGATCCCTTCGATGTTTAACCCGCCTTCGACGCCTTTCTTCTCGCCTTCTGCCTTGAGTTCGGGAATATTTTGGCTGAGCAGAAAGTCGCGGAGGTTTGTGATCGTCTCGGTCTTTTGAGCCGTCTGTGTTGCTGGATCGAATACGAAGCGTACCAGCGCGTTGCGATCCCCCCCGCCGGGTTTGGATTGAGAGCCAAGGACATAGAAGAATGTGCCGTCATAGGTTATCCCCTCGGGGTCCTCGGCGACGCCGCCCAGGGCAATTGGCTTCACCGCTCCGGCCTGGTGCCCCGAGTCGTCGAGCTGCATCCAGAAAACCTCGTCCTGTTTGTTGTCGTCGACGAACAGGACTCCGTTTGTCCCCGGGACGAAGGCAACGGCGGACGCTTCGAATGTTCCACCACTGAACGGGATTCCGCTACTCGCTTTGGCTGTCTTTACCTTCGCTTTGCCCTTTGAGGTCGTTTCGATCACCGGCTTATCCGAGCCGGTGCGCATCGAGTTGACGTACAGCGCAAGCATCACCGCCAACACAACTCCCATTACCTGTGCGACTATTCGGCTGAGGCCGCTGATGTAAGCAGCCTTCAAACGCTCGTCTTTCCCCTTTTTCTTTTTCTTCTTCTTTTTCTTGTCGCCTTCTTCAGCGTCGGCCGCTTCTGTTGTGGATGGTTCGGCGATTGCGCCGTCGGAAGCCGCCGGTACGAGGGGCACTGCAACCACTGGCGATGGCGGCGCGGCCTCGATCTTTTCCGCTTCCGGCGGGCTGATTTTCGCGCGTTTTCTCACCGCTTCAACGGCCTCGCTTGAAAGAACGGTGGTTACGTTGGCGGCGGTTTCCCCCGGATTCCTGAACGTGAGGATGGTTTGACCGAGTTGGACTTTGTCGCCGTGCCGAAGCGCATGAGCATCGGAACCCAATCGATCCGAATTGACGAATGTTCCGTTGCGGCTTCCCAGATCGACAATGGCGTAGCCATCTTTGCGCGTGAGCACGATTGCGTGAGTGTTACTCACGGTCGGATCGGTGAGCACGATGTGATTGTGCGCGGCCTTCCCGATTTCGACTTCGTGCTTGTCGATTGGGTATTCGAGCTTTTCGCCGGAGGGTAGTATCCCGATCAGTCTCGGAGCGTAATGCTTGTTGATTTGTTCGCGAATCCCGGACGCAGTCGCCAGGCGGACTGCGACTGTCTTGCGAAGCTCGTGTTTTGCCAGCTCGACTGCCGCCGTGTCGGTAGGATCCGCTACCGCAAGCACGACAGCCTCGCCTTCTTTGCCACATGCGAAGACGTTATGTTCATTAGCCAGCTTCGCCGGGAACTCAGCCGCCACTGCCTTATCAATGTTGAAGGTCTTGAGATCGATAACCGGTATTTGAAAAATCCGGCTCATCAAATCGCGTAGAGCATCCTCGCTTGCGATGTGATCTTCGACGAGGGCAGCGTAGAATCGTCGCGCTGATCCGTCGCCGCGCAGGCGATCGACGTCGGGCTTCTTTGCCAATCCGGCTTCCACGACGGCAGCCGCGAGGGAATCCTGAGTTAGAGGCGGCGGCTCGGCTGGTTTCGCGGCAACGATTTGAGCGGCCGGTATCGCGCCGGTCTCGCTGTAGTCGGTCAGGCGAAAGGTGAGCTTGGATAGTCCGACTCCGATTACGTCGCCGTGTTTGAGCGGGCGCGAGCCTTCGACGCGCTCGCCATTGACAACGGTTCCGTTGCGGCTCCCGATATCGCTGATCGAGTATCCGCCGTTCTCAACACGTATCGTCGCATGAGCGGACGACACCGCCGGGTCGGCGATGACGATATCGTTGCGCGGCCCCTTGCCGATTTGAGTTTCGCTGTCACTGATCTCTCGATCGAAGACATCGCCCGTAGGAAGCAGAATCTTCAGGGCTGCCTTGGGGGTGGCTTTTTGCGGCTCGGCGGCTTGGGCGTCAAACGCGGTGGCGTCGAGCACTACTGTACTCGACGGTATTTTCGGAGTGGGCGGCTGGGCCGGTTCGTTTGTGTCCCCGTCGCCGGGTTTTGAAGGAGCAGAAGGCTGGAGGTCAGCGATGTTCGTCTTTAGCGAATCGTAATAGGCATTAAGCTCGTGACCGCAGCGGTAGCAGAAGCGCTGACCTTCGCGCGCGACAGGAGATTTGCATTTAGGGCATTCAAACGGCATGCGCGAGTATTATACCTTCACAGTCCGCGTACGGAGCAAAGCATCTGGGTTCTTTGAGGCTTCCTGACAGATATTTCTAAGAGCGCCGCGGCGGTTAATCAGTCAGGAGTGCTGGCCTGAAATGCGCGGGTATGATAGCGGCTGAGAATATCAAAAAGCAAGAAATCGATTGCATTGAAAAAGGAATCGCGTGATGAATGCGATAAACAGCAGGGCTCAGGGCATTATGTTTGACAGGCTTTGATGCCGGGTCTAGAATCGCATCATCCGAATTCACCGCTAAGGAGCAAAACATGGCTGGTCTTGGAATGCCCGAGTTGCTGATCATCGTTCTAATCGTTGTGATCTTGTTCGGCGCAAGGCGAATACCGGAGGTTGCCAAAGGCCTGGGTGAAGGCATCCGACACTTTAAGACGGGAATGCGGGGCGACGATCGCGAACTGGAAGAGCGCAAATATCGCGATGACGACCGCAAGTACCGCGACGAGCCGGTGAGGAAAGAAGAACCGCGTCCGTCGGCTTAACTGTCTGTGCGCCCTCTCCCCCCGGTTTCTGTCTATTCCATTGCAAAAAGAATGTGGGTACTGGCTGGGTCGAAGTGTGCCTGCTCGAGGTAAGCATCGCGAGACTCCGCTTACTCGAATTCATCGGTAAGCGGTTGCCTTCCGGCGAATCCGGCATCGGTTTCGTGCCACCAGCTTATCTCGTCCTCGTCCGGCCTCCAGCACAAATAAACTATTCGGCCGTCACGATCATACGGGAAATCCACAAGCCCCGTGCGTAGGTCTTTCACATGCACGCCCATGTATTCGATTTCCTGGATGGCTTCGCTGAACGCAATCAGATGAGCCAGGTAAGCCGGGCCCATCGGGCTTCCGCCTCCTCCGGCATCGGCCTTCTCACGGGCAAGATCGATCTCAACCCGCATATCGAGGAGCGCTTCGCGTTCCTTCAGGACACGAGTGAGGAGCTTACGCAGCCGGGGCATCAGACCCCGCGCCTCGCTCAGGGTAAAGACCCGGGTGTCGTCGGATTCGTCGTCGAGCATATCGCCTCAATGCTGCATCGTGTGATTTGGATCGTCAAGACGACTGAGCGTCATCTTCGAGGACGCTGTCGTGTGGATTGGTTGAATTCGGGGAATTTCGATCCGGCGCCCATCTGGGAAATCGCCGCGCGTGTTTCTTCGATCAATCTGCTTTGAACTTTTGACCGAAGCCGCTCGCTTCGCCCTTCGGCAAGGTGATCGATCAACAGCACCATGCGATGCCAACTCGACTCGAGCTCATCGGCTATTCGCGAAATCTGAGTTATGTCATAAGGAATTGCGATTGTCTGGCAGCCGACACGCGCGAACACCGACAAGTAACGGGCGGTCGCAAGATCGGGGCAGAGCAGTCGTCGATTGCCAATCTTCAATTCGATGCCGAGCAGAGTGTGAAGCACCTCAACCGATGACTTCTTCGCCGGGGCTCGCAACTCATACTGTCGTGTGCGCTGGCTTCGAATCTTGTCGCGATAGATCGCGCTGATCGAAATCGCGCCAAGTTGGCGCGAAACCTCCAGGGCGAGGTCTTCGGCTTTGATTGCGCGAACACGACGCGACCGATGACTCTCGATTGATTCGATATCGTCAGGTTGAGGGCTCATCCTGTTCCGTCATTTTCGCTGCTGAGGGATCGAGTCGCGCGCTCGCTCCAGCTTGTCCAGTATTCGCCCGGGCAAGATCCCGAGATAAAGCGTCCCGAGAATAGTGAGCAATAACGCCGCGGCCATCGAACGCGCGATCGCGGGCGCCTTGAATCCAGCCGCCGGTTCGGCGAAGAACATCGCGACGATCACCCGAAGATAGTAGTACCAGGAAATCGCGCTGTTGATCACCGCGATCACCACCAGCACGTGAAATCCCGCCGACCAGGCCGATTTGAAAACGAGCAGTTTCGCCATGAAGCCGCCGGTCAATGGAATTCCGGCGAGACTCAAAAGGAAAAGCGAGAGCGCGCTCGAAAGACCCAGCGCCTGGAATCCGATCCCCGCGTAATCCGAAATCTCAACTCGCTTGTCGCCACGCCGCGCGATCAATCCGATCACTCCAAACGCGCCGAGGTTGATCAGAACGTAGCTGAGCAGATAGAACGCGACGGCTCGCCAATCATTCGCGATCAGACCCACCAGCGCATAGCCCGCATGAGCGATCGACGAGTATGCAAGCATGCGCTTGATGTTGCTTTGAACGATCGCTACCAGATTGCCGATCGTCATCGTCAGGATCGCCATTATTACAAGCGCATCGGTAACCGATGACTGAAGCGAGCGCATCGCATCAGAAGTCAGCCCGATCGACGTGACCGCGAACGTTAAAATGAACACACGTGAAAACGACGCGAACGCCGCGGCCTTCGAACCTGTCGATAGAAGCGCGGTGACGGGAGTGGGCGCGCCTTCATACACGTCGGGAGACCAGATGTGAAACGGCGCGGTTGCTACCTTGAATCCGAAGCCGACGATCATCATCGCCGCGCCGGCCATCAGCATCTCGGGAGAGTAGAGGGCGCCCGAAGCGATTCGCTCTCTTATCAGCGTGAGATTGGTGGTTGCGACTGGATGCGCCGTGGGATTGGCGGTCGCGCCGTATACGAATGCCATGCCGTAGAGCAGGAACGCGGTTGAGAACGAACCGAGGATGAAGTACTTCATCGCGGACTCGTTCGAGCGCAGGTCGCGGCGGCGGTAACCGCACAACACATATGTCGAGATCGAGGTGATCTCGAGTCCGAGAAAAATCATCACCAGATCGTTCGCCGCGGACATCAAGAGCATCCCCGTCGCCGCAAACATCAGCAGAGCGAAGTATTCGCCGACCGGAAGGCCTTCGTCCTCGACCCAACGCAGCGAGATCAGCACGGTGAGGAACGTCGCTATCAAAAAGATCATCGCGAAGAACAGTCTGAAATCATCGGTGATGATCATGCCCTTGAATGATGTTTCTCCGGCGCGGCCCCAAAGGCTGATGACGGCGGCTGCCGCCACTGCCAGCCCCAGCAGAGAAACAACTCCCGCAACGCGGCGCTCGATTTTGCGTGCGAGCGCGTCGATCATCATTATGAGGACGGCGACCGACGCCGTGATCGTCTCGGGCAGAATCGCGTGATAGTTGATTCCGATCGTTTCCATTAGCGTTCTTCGATCGTAATGCTGGTTCGATCAATTACAACTCGAGTCGTTGTGCTAAGTCTTGCCTTGATCGCTGCGATTGATTGTGCGGTGCGCGACAGAAACAGGCTCGGAAAAACTCCCATCGCCAGGATCAGGATTGCGATTGGCGTCAACACCAATTTCTCTCGCAGGTTCAAGTCGGCGAGCTTCAGATTACTTGAATTGCGGACCTCGCCAAAGATCACGCGCTGATACATCCACAGCATATAAACCGCCGAGAGGATCATTCCAAGCGCGGCGAGCGAGGCGAACAGCTTCGCGTATGGAAGCAAGGTCGAGGTGAACGTACCGATCAGAATCAGGAATTCGCCGACGAAGCCATTCAGGAGCGGCAACGCAATCGACGACAAGGTGACGATCATGAAGAATGTCGAAAAGACGGGCATGATGTTGGCCAGTCCGCCGAACTCGGCTATCAATCGCGTGTGCCTGCGGTCGTAGATCATTCCCACGATGATGAACAGCGCGCCGGTCGAGACTCCGTGATTGAGCATTTGATACAGCGCGCCCTGCATTCCCTGATCGGTGAATGAAAAGATGCCGAGCACGACGAAACCGAGATGGCTCACCGAAGAATAAGCGACGAGTTTCTTCAGATCAGGCTGCACCATCGCGACCAGCGCGCCATAAATGATTCCGATCACCGCGAGCGTCGAGATCAGCACTGCCCATTGATGCGACGCGTCTGGGAAGAACGGCAAATTGAATCGCATCAACCCGTAGGTGCCCATCTTGAGCAGCACGCCGGCCAGCAACACCGAACCCGCTGTCGGAGCTTCTACGTGAGCATCGGGCAGCCAGGTGTGAAATGGGAAGACCGGCACCTTGATCAGAAACGCAATCGCGAACGCCCAGAACAGCCAGCTTTGAGTTGCGGGATCGAGGATGAACGCGCCGGTCCTAACGTCGTTGGTAATTGTCGCGATATCGAACGTGTAATTCCCAAGCGTCGCGTTGCCGTGCAGATAGTAGAGCGCGATGATTCCCGCGAGCATCAAAAGAGAACCGACGACGGTGTAGATCACGAACTTGACTGCGGCGTAGATCCTTCGTTCGCCGCCCCACACGCCTATCAGGAAGTACATCGGCACCAGCATCACTTCCCAGAAGAGATAAAACAAAAACATATCCATCGCGACGAACACACCAAGCATTCCGGTTTCAAGCGCGAGCATCGCGACCAGGAATTCACGCAGCCGTTTGTGGATCGAGTTCCACGATGATAGCAGCGCAAGCGGAACGAGAAGCGTCGTGAGGATAACCAGCCATAAGCTCAACCCGTCGATTGCGACGTGATAGCGAACGCCGAGATTGAACGCCTTGATCCATTCAACGTTGGTTTCGAATTGAAGACCGGCTGTGCGATTGAAACCAATAGGCAGCGCGAGCGAGACAACAAACGTCGCGAGAGAGAAGAGAAGCGCGGTCCACTTCAGCGCATTCTCGTTTAGCTTCTGGCCGCGCCCCACGAGAAAGAGCGCGATCGCTCCAACGAGCGGAAGCAACGTTATGATTGTGAGAACGTATTCGCCCATTTCGATCTTGTATGGGCGGCCCTCCGTGGCCGCCCCTCACTGATCATTGCGAGTCGCATTGACTTGGGGGCGGCCACAAAGGCCTGCCCCTACGAGTTCACTTGATTACGAAGTAACCGATAATCAGCAGCGCTCCCAGCACCAAAACCGCGACATAGCTTCGCGCGAGGCCCGACTGAAGATAACGCATACCTGTGCCGAGCAGACCCGCGAGAACACCCGCGCCGTTCACCGCTCCGTCAATGATTCGGACATCGATGAACTTCCACAGCACGCCTCGCGAAGCTTGTTTGATGGGTTGCACAACCGCAGCATCGTACGCTTCGTCGACGTAGTATTTATTCTCGAGCAACCGCGGCGGCTTCCAGAGTGGCTGCCGCTTGAACGAAACCCAACCGATGCCAATCCCCACAAGTGCGATGAGCGTTGAGACAATGGTCAGCGTTATCTCCGTTTTCTGATCCGCCTGCAAGTCCGCGCGGTCTTCGTCTGATAGAGGGTGGATCGAAGGATTCGCGGAGTGCTGGTCGGGCACTTCCAAAGGAACCGCTGGCGAAACCAACTCAGGAGGATTCGAGGCAAACGAGCGCTCGAGAAGATGCTCAAAGTAATTTGGAATCGCAGCTCCTGATAATCCCGCGGGTACGCCGACGTATCCTGCGAAGACCGCTCCAATCGCAAGCACTATCAAAGGCACAGTCATCGAACGCGGAGACTCATGAGGTGTGCCGCCGTGATGCTCGCGAGCTCCGGCCGTGGAATCGGCTCCCGGAGCCGGTTCCGAGTCTCGGAATCTTTCACCTCCCCAGAAGGTCATCACCATCAACCGGGTCATGTAAATCGCCGTGAGCAGGGCCGTCGCTGCCCCGACGAACCACAGGACCTTCGCCCAGGAGTCAGGCAATCCTTGGGCGGTGAACGAGCGATACAGGATCTCGTCCTTGCTGAAGAATCCCGAAAGCAGAGGCACGCCCGAAATCGCGAGCCATCCGACGAACATCGTTGCGAAGGTCGCGGGCATATATTTCTTCAAGCCGCCCATTCGCCTCATGTCCTGCTCGTGATGCATTCCGAGGATCACCGAGCCTGATCCGAGGAAGAGGAGCGCTTTGAAGAATGCGTGTGTGAAAACGTGAAAGATTCCGGCTGCGAACGCGCCGACACCGCACGCAAGAAACATGTAGCCGAGCTGTGAGATCGTCGAATACGCCAGCACCTTTTTAATGTCCGATTGCGCGAGTCCAATCGTCGCGGCGAAGAGCGCGGTCGCGGCGCCGATGATCGCGACGATCAGCATTGCCGTCGGGGCGTGCTTGTAGATCGAGCTGGCTCGCGCGACCATGTAAACACCGGCCGTCACCATCGTCGCCGCATGGATCAATGCGCTCACGGGAGTTGGTCCGGCCATTGCGTCGGGGAGCCACACATAAAGCGGCAATTGCGCGCTCTTGCCTGTCGCGCCTACAAACAGCAGCACTGCGATCGTGGTCATTCCGCCTGCAAAGATCGCCGACCACGCAATCGGATCAGTCGATTGGTGCATGGCCCAGTTGAACGCGCCGTGAATTCCGCGCGCGGGATCATCGAAGTAAAAAATGGTCTGAGACTTAAAGAAAAGAAGCATCACGCCAAGCGCGAAGCCAAAATCTCCGATGCGATTCACGACGAAAGCCTTCTTGGCGGCGTCGTTTGCGAAGTCCTTTGTGAAGTAGTACCCGATCAGCAAATAAGAGCAGAGCCCGACTCCTTCCCATCCGACGAACATCAGCAAAAAGTTGTCCGCCAGGACCAGTGTCAGCATCGAGAACATGAACAGGTTCATGTAAGCGAAAAAGCGCCAGTAGCCTTTGTCGCCTCGCATGTAGCCGGTTGCGAACACGTGAATCCAAAACGCGACGAAGGTTATGAACAGAATGTAGATCCCGGACAGTGAATCGAGAAGCAGCGAGAAATCAGCGCGAAACGAGCCGACACTGATCCACGTGAAAAGGTATTCGTGAATCTTGTCGCCGTTCTCGAGCGCGGATGCGTGCCCGAAGAAGATGTAGAACGAAAGAATCGCGGATGCGCCAACGGTCGAGCAGGCGATGATGCCGATTGCGCGCTCGCTCATTCGCTTGCCGAACAGCCCCAGCACGGCGGCTCCGATCAACGGCGCGAGGATGATATTGGCCAATGGATGTTTCATCATGCTAGAGCTTCAGCGTATCGACCTCATCGACATTCAGCGATTCGCGATTGCGGAAAATGGAAATGATGATCGCGAGCCCGACGGCCGCCTCAGCGGCGGCGACCGTCATCACTATGAAGACGAATAACTGGCCTCCGACATCGCCAAAGAATCCCGACAGCGAAACCAGCGTCAGGTTGACGGCGTTCAGCATCAGCTCAATGCACAGAAAGATCGCGATGGCGTTGCGTTTGATGAAAACGCCGACCGCTCCAATCGTGAAGAGCAGCGCCGAAACTGCCAGATACCAGGACAGTGGAACCATGTTGAATTGCGGATTGCGGATTGAGGACAGCGAATTCCGAATCTCAAATCTCGCGAGTTTGAAATCCGCAATCCGCAATCCGCAAATTCCTAATCTCCTTCTCGTCTAGCCAACACCATCGCTCCGACGACGGCCATCAATATCAAAACCGACGTGACTTCAAACGGCAGCAGGTAGTCGGTGAACAAACTGGTGCCGATGCTCCACGTAGTGCCCACGGCCTGGGCTTCGGTGCCCGCGGGGACCGAAGGCATCGAGCGCTTGCCGATCGAGAGCACTACGTAAAAAGTTTCGGCGATCAGAATTCCCGCAAATGGAATTGCGAGATAGCGCAGCCCTTTCTGCTTTTCGATCTGCGGCTGCGCCGCCGGTACGTTCAAAAGCATGATGACGAATATGAACAGGACCATTATCGCGCCCGCGTAAACCACGATCTGAATCACCGCGATGAACTCGGCGTGAAGCGTGAGATAGAGCGCCGAAAGCGAAAGCAGAGTCACTATCAACGAAAGCGCGCTGTAGAGCGGATTTCTCTGCAGCAGAATGTTCAGCGCGCTGAGAACCGCCGCGGCGGCGAAGACGAAAAAAATAATAATCGAAGCTTTTTCCATCTCAACCGATTACGGGAAAAGCACAATTACGGTCGCGGTAATGATGATGTTGATGATCGCGACCGGAAGCATCGTCGTCCATCCGAATCGCATAAGCTGATCGTAGCGAAAACGCGGCACGGTGTAACGAATCCACATCGCAGTGAAGATCAGGACCAGCGCCTTCGTAGCAAAATAGACCGGCCCGAGAATCGGCAGCCGCCCGACAAACGGACCATTCCATCCACCCAGGAACAACGCGGTCGCGATCGAGGATGAGGTTATCAGGTTCAAGTATTCGGCCATCTGAAACATCACGAACTTCATCGAGGAATACTCGGTGTGATAACCGGCCACGAGTTCTGAGTCCGCTTCGGGGAGATCGAAGGGAGTGCGATTGGTTTCAGCGAGCGACGCGATGTAGAAAATGATGAATACAAACATCAGCGGAAAGCGAAAGACATTCCAGCCGGTGTGCCCGAGCCATCCGCTCTGCTTGTTTACTATCTCAACCAGGTCGAGCGAACCGGAATACAGCAAAACGCTGACAATCGACAGCCCCAGCGCAAGCTCATAGCTGATCATCTGTGCGCTCGACCGCAGCCCGCCCATCAGCGAGTACTTGTTGTTCGACGACCATCCCGCGAGCACGATTCCGTAAACGCCGACTGACGTGAGCGCGAAGATATACAGCAAGCCCACGTTCATACGCGTCACGTGAAGCTCGATCGTGCGGCCAAACAGCGTGATCTCACTGCCATAAGGAATCACGATGAACGTCATCAATGCGGGAACGAGCGACAGGGCGGGCGCCAGAATATACAACCATTGATTCGATTGAGACGGAATGATGTCTTCCTTGAAGATCATCTTCAGGCCGTCGGCCAGGGGCTGGAGCAAGCCCCACGGACCTACGCGATTTGGACCAACGCGCAGTTGGATCCAGCCCATCACTTTGCGCTCGAGGAAGGTAAGATATGCGACGGCGGTGACCAGGATCAGAAGAATTACGACGGTCTTTATCACCCACTCGACAAGGATGTTGGTCATAGCATGAATAAGGCGCGGCGTATCACCTGTTCCACTCGAGGATGCCTTTGCGCCAGACGTACACCAGTCCGACGAACAACACCACCATAAACACCATCATCTCGCCGTAGAAGACCCATTTGAGATTTCGGTAGGTTTCAGATTCCAGCACTCCGCGAAACACTACCGCCCAGGGGATGAGGAAGACCGCTTCGATATCGAACAGCAGGAAAGCCATCGCGACCAGATAGAATCTGACTGATTGGCGTTCCCGCGAGGTCCCGACTGGTTCGACCCCGCATTCGTAGGGCAGCAGCTTCTCGCGAGTCGGACGATTCCTGGCTGCAAATCGCGACAGCACGAGGATAACCGTTGCCATGCCGATTGCCAGGATCAGAATCAGAAGGACGGGAACGTAATTGACCATTATCCAGCTTGTCCGTAGATTGGCGCGATCGATCGATGCGAGCGTCCACAGTCGCGAAATCTCTATTGATTCAAGACTAGGCATCTTATCGCCCGCTGAAATTTAGTGTCAAGGAATTGCGTCGCCGCGCGATTCATAAACTGGCTCCAAATAAGTACGAACGACTCCAAGAAAAGTATTGTCGCTCTCGATGTGCTCGCTTAACATTCCAGGGCGGAGTCATATGAACGATTTGAAGTGCGAGTACTGTAACAGCGCGGTTAGCCGCACCAATTCGAAGTGTGAAAGTTGCGGCGCGCCCGTGACCATTGAGGGCTCGACGGCGGATTTTCGAATGTGCCCCTTTTGCCGGCGGAAGCTTATCGCGCTGGGCAGCCCGGCGTGCAACTATTGCGGACGGCGGTTGCCCGATGAATACATCAAAACTCGCGAGGCTGATCTAAACAGGTTGAACGAAGTGGAAAGTGGCGGAGAAGTAAAGCAGGCTGACTCAAAGATTCAGGAGTTCCTTCAACAAGCTTCTCGACGGCACCGGCGTTCATCGTCGGGTCTGGTCGATGTCTCGATTCTGATAGATTTCTTGCCTTAAGGCCGGCCCTGGCCAACATATCGAAGCGGATCAACAGACTGATCGTTCTCACGTACCTCGTAGTGCACGTGTGGTCCAGTCGACCTGCCGGTGCTTCCCGCGTTTCCGATTTGATCCCCACGCTTGATTCGTTGCCCCGGTTCCACGGCGATCCGCGACATATGGCCATAACGCGTGGTGATTCCGTTGCTGTGATAAATGGTCACCAGGTTGCCATAGCCGGCGTGGGGCGCGGCATAGATAACCAGGCCGTCAGCGGTTGCGGTTACAGGAGTGCCGAAGTCAACGGCGATGTCGAGCCCTTCGTGAACCTCGCTGCCCTCGCCGTTAAATGGATTTCGCCGCATACCGAATCCGTCGGTCACGTAACCATTAACCGGCAAGCCGCGGGGAATCGACGCAAGTCTGAGAATATCGGAACGCAGACGGTCGTTGATATGGCGAACCTCGCGTTCGAGATGATCGGCCGCTTTATCAAGCGCTGTAACTGTTTCGGGTCCGCCGATGCCCACCAACTCATCGATCTCAGGCGAGTGCTCCATGCGCGCCTTGCGGGCCAGCTCCTTTGACATATCTTCGACGTAGGAGATTTGTCCTTTGAGCCGCGCGTAGGAATTCTCATAAGCGTCGTTGCTTTGCTTGAGGCTTTCATTCTCAGCCTTAACAGCGACGTACTTGAGATTGAGCGCCTCGTGCTGGGTGAGACGAATCGCGCCGTATACAATTAACGCGAGTACCACCGCAAACGTGGTGACGGCTGCGCGAAGTGAATTCCGATGAATGCTGAACTGTCTGACTTTGGATGTGCGACTTGGTGCAATTAGAAACGTATAAACGCGATTGTCTTTCGACATTCAGAGCACTCCCTGAGCTATCTTTGAATAAAGGGGGCCGATCGCGACTGTCCCACAGTTATTCCCGAACGTACTTGCTGCTTTGTGAGGAAGGTATTTCCGCTCAAAAACGAAGCCGGAGAGTATCACACGGCGCTGCAGGCCGCAACAGAGTGACTACGATTCCAGGAAGACGCAAGAAAATTGCAATAAAAGGGAGCCAGGCCCGCGGAACGGTGAGCAAGGAGCGCCATCATCGGCACTCCTTGCATTTGCGCGGCTCTTGCTCGTTTCTCAAGCCTGTTGAGGACTGTGGGGCGAGATCATCTTGTAGATCAACCACGCCACCAGCGCGATGACCCCAAGCACGATCGCGATCCAAACCAGCTTCAGCGCGAAACCAATGATGGTCAGCAGTATCGCGACCAGCTTGATTGCGATCACGAAAGCCACCAGTCCAAGTACGAATCTCAAGAATCCCATAGCCTACCTCCTGACAAATGTCCGACAAACTTCAGTTTGTCGCTTCGAGTTTCCAGATGGCTGACGCTTGCGACAAACTGAGGTTTGCCGGACAGCGAGCCGTTCAATTGACGAGTGCGCTCGTTTGCGTCTGACGAGAGCCGCTCGCTTGAATAACGATGTTCTTGTATGAAGTCCTCAACTTGATCGTTGGGCCGTCTGTACCTGTCGTAGCATTCAGATTCTCGCGAACCTTCTTCTCGAACTGGTTGAATCCAACCGGTAATATCTGCCCGTTTTCACTTTGCGCGTCGAGATGGAATTGACTGGACGGCGGCAGGATGAGCTTTATCTGTCCGTGATTATTCTGGACTTCAATGTCGCCCGCGGGCTCGTCTGCCGAAATAAGCGTTACGTCACGATAGCTTGTCGAGACCCGAATGCCTTCGTAGAAATTCTTGATCGTTACGTCGCCGTGCGAGGTTTCGATTTCCGCGTTGCTCCTGACATCCTCAACGTTCACTGAACACTGTTCGCCCTTGACCACCAATTCGCCGCTTATCGAAGCGAGTTGAATATTGCTGTTCGATGATTGTATCTGAACATCACCGTTGGCGTTCTTAACACGAACATCTGAGTGCGGCGCCTCAATCACAAGATCAGCGGAGCGGGTGACGTCGACGCTCGAGTGCTCGGTCTTCAGATCGGCGCTTTGATCCAGACCCTGAGCGACTATGCGTGAGAACGGCGCGTTGACTCGAACCGGGCCGGAGATTTCACGCAGATCGACCAAGCCGTTGCTCGCAGCCACATCAAGACCGCCCGCGATGTTTGAAATGCGCGCTCGTTTAGCTCCAGTGATCGTCAGATCTCCATCGATGTTCGAGGCTGCCACATCGGAGTAGCTCAACGATAAGTTGACGGCGCCGCGTATTCCGCTCACCTCTGTCTGACCATAGCTCGCCCTGGCAATCAAACCCTGAATCCCGGCGGCCGACACCGACCCGTAGCTGTCAATCACTGAAACGGTCGCAAACGAAGGCACCTCGATCTGAATGTCAGTGGTGAATTGTTCGTTGACCTGATCGCGATTCGTGCTGATGGTAAGGCCCTCGCTCGTTTGATTCATCACCAAATGAATTCGGTCGGCGATCTTGCGTGCTTCATCTTCGCTCCAGCCTCGCACGCCCTTCACGAGGGTCGCCTTTACGCTCGAACTCCCGCCGCTGACTCTCACACTGCCATAACTATTGTTGACCGACACCGTCATCCCCGGGTTGAGATTCGAGGCGATCATGGGCTGGTCGGTGAAAGCATACGCATTTCCAACCACCGAATCGCGAAGTCCGCTGAGGAATGCAGGCAGCCGGAGTGCCGATAGCGCGGAAGACCGATTTGCGGCTCTGTTGGCGAACACGCCTGACACAACGATCAGCAAAACAATGACGACGCGCATCGGCGTGAACACGCGCGGCGGCGGTCCTTCAGTGTGTCGATGCGAGTAATGCCGTACGAGTTCCACTCCGGCGAATATGATCAGGAGTAATACCCAATACCGGCCGTACACCTGAAGCGCGTTTAGGCCCGGTTGAAAGCGAGCGACGAGGAATAGAACCCCGACCAGAATCAATAGCATTCCACCAACTGGAGATCGTGGTTTGCGCTCGACGGCGTAGCCCATCACTCGAACCACGCCGGCGCAAATCAAAAACACTGGCCACAATTGCATCAACCAGCCGGCAAAGCCCGATCGGGCAGGGGCGAAGACGAGTAACAAACCGATGCCCACGAGCAGCAGGCCGAGCAGCAGTGTTCCTCGTTTGTTGTTGCGACCCGCGACCAATGTGGACCTACCTTCGACCGGCTCTATTTGAAAACCTGCCTGTCTCGGACGATCTCTCGCTGAAGCGGCCGGGAACCAGCGAGTATGGCTGAAGCTGTTCACCTGTGCCCTCGTCGCGCGATCGCTTGAAGTATCGGGTCAAAAGATAGCCGCCGAGAAAAATCAACGCGACCGGAAAGAAGCGAATAAGGGTTACGAGAGGGAAGGGCCGCATGAGCTGAAAGAGCAGGAGCACGCCGGCGCTTAACAAAAAGAGTCCAATCAACGGCGCGCGCTTCACGAGCGAGCGTTTGAATCGTTCTTCATTCGCCGCGGCGCTCTCGCCCATCGCAATGAGGTTCGCGGTGCGATAAGCGTCAACGATCGAGTAGAAATAAGAAGCAAGTCCGGCCAGCGCGAATAACCCGGCCGCAAAACGAATCTTTGTGAGTTGAAACAGTCCAACGATCGTAACGAAGTGAACAACGCCCTTGATGTTCTGCCGGTTAAAGACCGCGCCCATGCCGGGAAAGAGCGCGAATAACGCAGCCAGACGTGCTCGGCCTCGCGGCCGTGGATTGTGATAGTTTTGCGAAAGCGACTCGACTCCCATCACGATGCAATCCTGGCAATACGCGTATCCTTTTATTCTATGATCGCAGGCTCGGCAAAGCGGCCGCCGGCAACTCGAACACTGGACCTGGGCGACGCTCGATGTGTGATATGAACAATACATATGTTAAGACTCTCTCACTCTTTGCTGCTTTATTCGTCTCCTATGGCCTCAAACGTTGCCGCACTACGATCGGTTCATCGAATTGCAAAGCGCTCTCTAGTTCTTTTCGATGGGTCTGTTTGAGTTGGGATTTGGCTGCCGCTGTTCTCGCGTGCTGCTGTCTTGTTTTGTCTCGCCTCCCAGCGTATCCCAGATTTCACCAATTCCTCGACCAACGCGCTCTACCCGAGCGACAACCTTATCCGTCTCGGAGTATAAGTCCGTACCTTCGGAATAGATCTCCGAAGCCTTGACGTGAGCCTGTCGGTAGACGCCGCCAAACGTTCCATCATCCGAAAACCCGAACAGCAGAAACGCGAATGTCGCCAGCGCAAGCGAAGCCGCGGTTCCAAAAGTCCATCTCGCTGTTTGAGGAGCGCGCGGAATCAATCGCTCAACACCCGCTCTTACCGCATCGGCAAACCTGCGTGCGATGGGCTTAGTGCGCGACGGCATCATCGCGATGGAACTGGCAACAATCGTCGCGGGAACTTCGACCTCTTCAAATGTATGAACCGAATGGCAAGCGGCAACCGCGTAGACAACGCCTGTCAGCAGTGTCGAGCATGGCTCACAATTTTCGGAATGATCTTCGAAGCAATGATAGGCTTTGGCGGGAACGAATCCGTCGAGGAATTCGGTTATCAACTCCTCGAACTCGGTGCATCCGAGTGCCGGGTACTCCGCGGGTATGCCGGCGAGGCTCAAATGAAGCAGTTCAGATGGCTGCAAGTCGTCTTGCTCTCTGCAGGCGGCCATGTTCGCCTTCACTTCATCCATCAAGAGGCGACACTGCCGGCACTGAAGAGCGTGCGTGCGAAACAGCACCGTTTGTGGGGCCGGCAATGAGCCGTCAAAATAATCGCCAATCTCTTCTTCAAATTTGTTGCAATCCATTCTGTTCAACCAGCGGAGTCAAGCCTCCGCGCCTCCTGTTTACACACACCCAGCCCGACTCCTGTGAGCTGGCGGCGCCTTCTCTTTTATCCTCGTGCGCGATGCGACAGCCATTGCGCGCTGATCGTCGGGCCTCTGACTTCGGGCTACTGATCGCTGGCCGTCCTAGTCAGGGTTCACTTTCATCCTGCGCAACACCTTGGCCAATTCTATCCGGCCCCGGTTGATGCGGCTCTTAACGGTGCCTTCCGGTATCTTCAGTAGGTCCACAATCTCCTGGTACGTCAGCTCCTCGATATCTCGAAGGATGACGCACTCCTTCAAATCAGGGGAGAGCTTGTTGATCGCAGCCAGTACCTGAAGCCGTCGTTCGTGGCGTTCGAGCGATCGCTGCGGACTATCGCTTGCCGAGGGCAGATGATATTCGTGAGCCGCCAGGTCGTCGCCCGAGTCGGTGGGCGTCCGCTGCCTCTTGCGATAATCATCGATCACCAGATTCCGCGCCAGGCGCATCAGCCAGTTCGATAAATCGCCAAGCGCGGGATCATATTGACCGAGCGAGCGGTAGACCCTGATGAATACTTCCTGCGTAAGGTCTTCCGCGGCGCTGTGACTCGAGGTGAACCGATAAGCCAGGTTATAGATCCGCCTCGAGTACTGGCGAACTATCTCCGCCCAGGCCTGCTGGTCGCCTTCCACGCAACGCTGAACCAATTCAGCATCGGTCGATGTCAACGCGAGTTGTGCTCCCAATTGTCGCCTTCTCGCAAGCTACTCGTTTAGCTTCCCTGCAATGATGGTGAAGTCTTCCAAACTCGCTAAACGAGAGGGTGACTTGAAATGTTTCAACCTGAATCAGCCGCTACCGCCTCGAACAGTGATTGCTGTGCGGAGCCTCCAGATTTTGTGCTAGAATCTCCGCTCGCCACAGTCCGTAGCGGCTGCGCTTCAGATAGAAAGAGATCGAGGGCTAAGAATCCGCCCAGGATTTCGAACGAAAGTATAGCACGAGGACCTTCACACTGAGCGCCAGAGTAAAAACAATCCTCAGCCTGTTGTTGGGCGCGCTGTTTGTCTATTGGTTCGTTCACAAACTCAACTGGCTTGATGTGTGGGCCGAAGTGCGCAAAGCAAACTGGGCGCAGTTGGGGCTGGCTCTCGTGCTGCTGGTCGGCACTTACTTCGTGCGGGTGCTCAGATGGCGCGCGCTGCTTGCTCCTCTGGCTCGCCCGACTCTCGGCGCGCTATTTCAGGCGACCATGATCGGATTCACCGCGCTCTTTCTTGCGGGCCGTGCCGCTGAGATGATCGTCAGGCCCGCGGCACTCTCCGTCCGTGAGCGAGTCCATCCCTCCGCAAGCTACGCCACCGTAATGATCGAACGCGTGTTTGACATGGTCATGGTCGTGATCTTCTTTGCGGTGAACCTGATCTTCTTCGAATACATCGCGCGAGACGCGGATGCGATGAAGATGTTCACGTTGATCAAGCTCATCGGCGGATTCTTGTTGCTGGTTGCGTCGGCCGGGATTTACGGATTGTCTGTTTTTCGGCGTCGACGTGAAAGCGCTCTGACATACCTGGAAGCGAGGTTCAACCGATCCGGAAGAGTCTCCTCGGCTGTCATGAGTTTGCTCAGGCACATCTCTGAAGGGCTTGCGGTGTTGCATGATGCGAAAAGCCTCACAATTACGGTGTCGTACACGGTTCTGCTTTGGATGATGGTGGCCGTTGCGCACCTTCTAGTTGTCCGCGCATTCGGGATTCCTTATGCCGATGTGCCATTCACCGGCGCTGTGTTTGTCATGGGGCTTTCAATGCTCGGCTCCGTAGTCCCGACGCCGGGCGGTGCGACCGGACCTTTTCATACGGCGACCGCGGCGGCGCTCGCATTTTTGGGCGTCGACCAGAATAAGGCCGCCTCCATCGCAATCATTTTGCACATAGTGATATTCACACCGGCCACGGTCTTTGGACTCTATTACCTGGCGAAGGACGGGTTGTCGCTTGCGCGTTTGAGAAGCACTCGCGAGCCGTGGCCGGGCGATGAACGGGTTGACAAGTTGACGCCGCCGCCCAGACAGGAAAACAAGGAAGCGGTGGCCGCGCAAGGTTGAAGAAATCACTGCCAAAAGAGAGAACTTATGAACTGTCCGTTCTGTGGGAACCTTGAAGACCGCGTCGTCGATTCACGCGAAAGCCGCGAAGGCGATGTGATCCGGCGCCGTCGCGAGTGCTTGAAATGCGAACGGCGCTTTACGAGCTACGAACGAATCGACGAGATACCCTACATGGTCGTCAAGAAGGACGGCACTCGCGCGCCGTTCTCGCGCGAGAAAGTGCTTGCGGGAATCATGAAAGCGTGCGAGAAACGCCCGATTCCCATGGCCAAAATCGAAGCGCTGGTGAATCAGGTAGAGAAATACGTCCAGGAATCGCGCGAGCGAGAACGATCAACAGAAAAGATTGGCGAGCAGATCATGCGTCGGCTCAAAGAGCTCGATAAAGTTGCTTACGTGCGCTTCGCATCGGTGTATTTGGATTTCAAAGATGTGTCGGAATTCATGAGCGAGCTTCGAAGTTTGGTTCGCACTGGGAGAGTGAAATAGTGGCGGTAAGAAGAACATGAGTGCGTCCGACATATTTGAATCCACCGCAGCCTTTGTTGAGCGTTTGCGCTCACTGCGAAAGGTGCGGCGGGATCGAAAGCTGGAACTCCGCGGCCGAGTGATCAGGAAGCCCCTCTCTCGCACGGAACGACATGAAGTGTTTAGGAAGACCGCAGGTCGATGCCACATCTGCGGGGGCGATATCGAAGGAGCCTGGGAGGCTGATCATGTCTTCTCCCATTCGCTCGGTGGCCAGCCTGTAGCGGACAACTATCTTCCCGCCCATCCGATCTGTAACAACTATCGCTGGTTTTACGGCTCGGAAGAGTTTCAGTGGATTCTAAAACTTGGTGTTTGGCTCAGAACACAGATTGAAAGTGAAACAGTGTTGGGCCGAGATGCAGGTAAGGCATTCAGTACCCACGAGCGCGCTCGCGCGGGTCGGCGCGTGGCAGCAAAAACCGAACGGGGCGCAGCGGCCCGGCCCAAATGACTTGGTTTGCTTCTCCGCCAATGCTCGGCACTCTCTCGCTCATGTCGCCGCTGCGAAGAGTGAAGCATCTCCCGCCGAGGGCGTTGTCTTTGTGGAATTCCGAGCGCATCGCTTCGTAGACTTTTCGCGTGGAATCATCGGGCGCGCCTGCCGTCAGTTCTCCAATGACTACGGATGACAGGACGAAATCGTTTGGGAGTTCACGAACCCGGTGGGCAATGATGATTGAGCTATCGAAGGTGCAGGTCCGCATTACGAACTTCTGCCGTGATGAGCCTCATAGGTCATTCGAAAGGCCTTCAAGGCAAGCCGTTTTGCTTTCTCTGACAGTTGCGGCGCTGCCTGCTTCGGCCGCTTTTCTTGCTTGTCTGGTTTTGCGCAGTCTGAGTTAGCCGGGAGCGCAGCAGTTTGTCGGCGCGACGAAGCGGTGGCTTTCTTCGAGTTTGTTGGAATCTGTCTCGTCAAAGTTCTTTTCCCTCGTTCTCATCTGCGTAGACCGAATATATCACAAGCTAGAGGATACAGCATCATCCAGAGCTCTGGATCGCTGCGATCGTTCACCGGCGCCTGTGCTAGAATTGCCCCGGCATAACTGAAACCGATGGCGACGAAAGCAAAGAAAGCGATAAAGCTGAAGCTAGTTCGAGAGACTCTCAACGGTGAGCCGTACGAGTATTATCCTCTGGGCAAGTACATCGTAGCTGCCCCTGGTGTTTGCGGTGGTCGCCCCACGATCAAATATCACCGGCTCGATGCGCTGCACATCATTGGCTTCCTGAAACGCGGAGACACGGGCCAGCAGATCGCGCGCAACTATCGCATTCCCGTGGCGGCAGTGCATGAAGCGGCCGAGCTCGCGTCACTCTACGACTACGAAAAGAATTATTGTCGGAAATAACGTTGAATCAGGTTCGTTGCGCCGAGTATGCAACTTTGATAGGTTGTTGATCGCAATCCCAATCTCTCTTTAACTTAGGAGTTCAATCAATGAGCTTGGCGGAAATTCAGTACGTCTCAGACGAAAGTGGCAACACTGTTGCTGCCATCGTCCCAATTGAACTTTGGCGTGAGATCGAATCAGAAAGGGAAACGGCCTACCTACTCAAGAGCGAGAACATGAAGCGACGGCTTTTGGAAGCGAAGAATCGTGACGAGGGGATCAGCTTTGACGAAGCCCGCGAGAAGCTTGGAATTTGACGCCGCTGCGTTTGAGGACTTAGCGTGGTGGGTTGAGAGGGATCGCGACAAAGCATTGCGCATAATCAAACTGATCAGGGACGTTCAACGAGACCCTTTTCATGGGCTCGGAAAACCAGAGCCACTCAAGCGTGACTTCGCCGGTTGTTGGTCTCGCCGAATCGATGGCGAACATCGGCTCGTCTATCAAGTTTCGGAAGCCAAGATCAGGATTCTTGCCTGTAGATATCACTACTGAATTGTAAGCCAACTATGTCATCACTCATCGAACCTGAAGAACTTCAAATCGAGCAGAGCGGGGAACAGGTCAAGCTGCCGGATTCGCTTCCAGTGTTGCCGCTTCGCGACATCGTCATTTTCCCTTACATGATCGTGCCGCTATTCGTTCAACGCGAGCGCTCGATTCGCGCCGTCGAGCAAGCCCTCGCCGAGAATCGCATGATCATGCTCGTTGCCCAACGTGATCTCGAAAAAGAAGAACCCGTCGGCCACGATCTCTACAACTACGGCACCGCCGCCTCGATCATGCGAATGCTCAAGATGCCCGACGGCCGCATTCGTATACTCGTGCAGGGACTCGCTCGAGCGAGCGTCACGCGATTCGACGAGAATCTTCCGCATTTGCTCGCGCACATTATTCCGCTCTCCGACGTCGAGCCCGACTCCGACGAGCTGGAGATGGAAGCCCTGATCCGAAACGTAAGAGCCTCACTCGAACGCGCAATAACGCTCGGCAAGAACATCTCCGGCGAAGTGATGGCCATCGTCGCTAATCTTGAAGATCCCGGGCGATTGGCAGACGTCGCGGCGTCAAATCTCGAACTCAAAGTCATCGACGCGCAAAGCGTGCTCGAAAAGCTCAATCCAGCCGAGCGGCTTCATCGCGTGAACGAACTTCTCGCTCGCGAGATCAACGTGTTGATGGTTCAGCAGGAGATCAACACTCAAGCCAAAGGCGAGATCGATCGCAGCCAGCGCGAGTTCTATCTCCGCCAACAACTCAAGGCGATTCAAACCGAACTCGGAGAAGGCAACGAACTGGGTGAAGAGATCGCGCAGTATCGCGAGAAGATGCTTCAGGCCCGAATGCCCGAAGCGGTAGACGAAGAAGTTGATCGCCAGATCAAGAAGCTCGAACGCATGCATCCCGATGCGGCCGAAGCCGCGACGCTGCGCAACTACCTGGACGTGATGGTCGCGTTGCCGTGGTCCACGTCTTCCGAAGAGAACCTAGATCTCAAGCGAGCGCAGACGATCCTCGACGAGGATCACTACGGTCTCGAAAAAGTCAAAGAGCGGATCATCGAAACGCTCGCCGTTCGCAAACTAAAAGATAAGGTCAAGGGTCAGATCCTGTGTCTAGTAGGGCCACCGGGCGTTGGAAAGACCAGTCTGGGCCGCTCGATCGCGCGTGCGTTGAATCGCAAGTTCCAGCGGCTCAGCCTCGGTGGCTTGCACGACGAAGCCGAGATTCGCGGTCATCGGCGCACCTACATCGGAGCAATGCCCGGGCGCATCATTCAATCGATCCAGCAAGCGGGAACCAATAATCCGCTGATCATGCTCGACGAGATCGACAAGGTGGGCGCGGACTTTCGAGGCGATCCGTCTTCGGCGCTCCTCGAGGTGCTGGACCCCGAGCAGAATTTTTCGTTTCGCGACAATTACCTTGGCGTGCCATTCGACCTGTCGAATGCCATGTTCATGACAACTGCTAACATGCTCGACACGGTTCATCCCGCGTTGCGAGATCGAATGGAAGTCATCCGGCTGGCCGGTTACACAGAAGAAGAGAAGGCCGAGATTGCGCGGCGCCACATCATACCGAAGCAGATGGAAGGTCACGGAATAACTGCCAAACATGTCGCCATCGGCCGCTCCGCGCTGAAGTCAATCATCCTTCAATACACGCACGAAGCCGGGCTGCGTCAATTCGAACGCGAGATCGCAAGCATCTGCCGCAAGGTCGCTCGCCGAGTAGCGGAAGGGAACGACGCGCTCGTTCGTGTAACCGCAAATCGGCTTCACGAGTTTCTTGGCATCCCGCACGTTTATCCGGACGAGGTGCTCAAGAAAGACCAGGTCGGGGTTGCAACCGGACTCGCGTGGACACCGGCGGGCGGAGACGTGCTGTTCATCGAAGTTCTGCTAACCGCGGGGAAGGGCACGCTTGTGCTAACCGGTCAGTTGGGAGACGTGATGAAGGAATCCGCGCAAGCGGCGTTGTCGTGGGCGAAGTCGCGCGCGGAAGAGCTGAACATCGATCAAAGCAGATTCGAGAAATTCGACATCCACATCCACGTGCCCGAAGGCGCAATTCCAAAAGACGGTCCCTCAGCCGGAGTCACGCTTGCGGCCGCGATGGTTTCCGCGTTGTCCGGCAGAGCTGTGAGGCGATCAGTCGCGATGACCGGCGAAATAACTCTTCGAGGAAACGTGCTTCCGGTTGGAGGGGTAAAGGAAAAAGTGCTTGCGGCGCGGCGCGCTCGCGTGAACACGATCGTGTTGCCTCAACAGAATCGACGCGACCTCGAAGAGGTGCCCAAGGAACTTCAAAAAGAAATCACGTTCGTGTTTGTTGAATCAGTTCGTCAGGTGCTTAAGGCCGCGCTGTTGTGAATCGCCTGGCGCTTACATCGTTCTCGAGAGTTCTCGAACGCTGTTGTCGAAAGCCGAAAGGCGCCCCAACCCGGCCCAACCCTTGATCACGCCCGTGCCCAGGCGCGTGTACACAGCCGTTCTCATCTTTTCTTCGACGCGATGAAGGATGCGTGTTGTTTGCGATTTGTGAACGCCGAACCTGCGCGCGATCTCGACCGCCGTAAGCCCGTCTCGAACATACAAGGCCAGCACAAGCATCTCTCGCTCGGTCAGAGTCTCGAGCGCGGCCGTCAAAGACTCGGCTATCGCCTCACCGTATTCGTCGTCGGCGAGCGCGGTTTCGATGTCGAGGGCAGTTGAAGAGGGCGGCGCGTGGCGCAGAGTCTCAAGCGGCAGCGACTCGTGCGACTTCAACTGGCGGTAATTCAATGCCAGGTGTTTGATTATCATCGCCAGCCAGAAGGAGAGCGGTCCGCGGCCTTGATAGCTCGCGATGCGTCTTTGGCCCTG
>Ga0070699_100000191_pt1 | contig 59855 bp, 59 predicted proteins | sample KBSK1503metaG_FD_65473 | JGI IMG/M metagenome (GOLD analysis project Ga0070699, IMG submission 65473) | Corn, switchgrass and miscanthus rhizosphere microbial communities from Kellogg Biological Station, Michigan, USA - KBS K1-50-3 metaG | ecosystem: Host-associated > Plants > Roots >... | reverse complement strand
TCACGGCAGGCGGCCTCCGTCGAGAAGCGATCGATGAACTCCGTCAGTGTGCGGGGATAGTCCATGTTTCCCGAACATTAGTTCGAGATCAAAGGTGAGTCAAGGGGATAGCGAGTTGCCGGGAATCGATAACCCAGCGGCCCGCCACGACCGAGCACACGTTCCCCCCTTGACTCCTCCACCCATAGAGTGACTTAATGACTAGTCAGGTGAGCGACGGCCACAACTCGGGATCGATCGCGGCCAGGGAATGGGAGGCCTCCGTCCGCCCCTCCGTCTCTGAGTACCTCACCAGGCAGGTGATGGAACTGGCGCGGAAGCAGCGGCTCCAACCGGGCGACCGCCTGCCGTCCGTTCAGGCGCTGGCCTCGCGCTTCTCGGTGGCCGCCCCGACCATGCGTGAATCGCTCCGGCGCCTGCAGGCGGTGGGCGTGCTCGACATCAGGCATGGCTCGGGGGTCTACCTGAAGCGGGCGGTCCACCGCGTCGTCCTGCCCAACCCACATCCTGGACCCCTGTCTCGGCGCGTCATCCTCGACCTTCTCGAAGCGCGGTTGCTCATCGAACCCCGCCTTGCCCGGCTCGCAGCGGACCGGCTCACCGCCGAGGAAGCGATCCATCTACGTCACACCCTGGAGGAGGCGGGAGAGCACCTGCGGGACGAGGATCAGGTCCTTGGTCCGCTGAACATGGCCTTTCATCGCGAGATCGCGCACCTCTCGTCGAGTGCCGTCCTGGCACAGGTGATTGACTCGCTGGTCGACGTGTACGAGGACGAGCAGCTCGTGGTCATGCAGCTCTATGGCGACCGCGAGCGCGACCACCGGTGGCACCTCACGATCTGCGAAGCGATCTGTGCACACGATGCGGCGAAGGCGGAACAGCTGATGCACGACCACCTGGAAGGAGTGCGTGATGTGCTTGCGGCCAGGCTGGCCGAGGAGGGCTCGGCGGCGGACATCAGCCACCAGGGGCCGAGATCAGGGCAACCAGAGGAGGACAGCAAAGGGAGAAAGAAGAGGTAAGCCTGAGTGTGCCAGCGCGACCTCGGGCGCGCTGAGCGGCGCGGAAAATCCTGACAACGGGAGGAAGCGAAGTTGGAAACCCTGACGCGACGTGGGTTCTTGAAAGTTGGGGGAACGGTTCTGGTGATCGGTGGTGGCCTTCCCCTATTGATCTCCTGCGGCAACAGCACCTCGTCCAGCGGCGCCACTCTGGGGCTCAGCAACGACAAGGTGACGTGGAAGGATTGGTTCCAATCGGAGGGCAACGCCGCCAAACAGGCGACCGGCTCGGTGTGGAAGCCGTCCGAGTTCGCGGACACCAACTCCTACCAGGCTGCAATCAGGACGTCTGGTGGGTCATCGAAGGCGCCCGACCTGTTCACCTGGTGGTCCGGCTGGCTGATGAAGGAGATTGTGGACGCGGGGTTCGCGCAAGACGTGAGCTCCTACTGGGACAAGGAGGCCAGCGCTTACAGCAGCGACCTGCGGGGCCTGTTCACGTTCAACGGCAAGACCTACGGGGCGCCCCTCTATTTCGGGCCGTGGGTGACCTTCTACAACAAGAAGGTCTTCGACAAGTATGGCCTCCAGGCGCCCAAGACCTGGAGCGACCTGCAGCATGTCATGCAGACCCTCAAGTCGAATGGGGTGACGCCGTATGGCGCTACCGTCGACGGTCGCTGGCCAGCCTTCATCTACTTCGAGACCCTGCTCGTCAACAGCGATCCCACCCTCTACAAGAACCTCATGGCGGGCAAAGCAAAGTACACGGATCCGGGGGTGGTCGAGGCCATGAATCTGTGGGGGCAGCTGATCAAGGCTGGGTACTTCACCGACCCGTCGTCGGTGACGTTCGGCACAGGCAGCAACAGCTTCGTCAACACCTTTGCCCAGGGAAAGGCGGCCATGGTCGAGATCGGCAGTTGGTACGAGCCGACCCTGACCGCCGCCAACCTGACGGCTGGTCAGGACTTCGGGGCCTTTCTCTTCCCGAATATCAAAGACGGGATTCAGAACGCGGTCATCATCGAGTCCGGCCCGCTCGTCGCCGCAGCTCATGGCTCCCATAAAGACGACGCAGCCAAGGCCCTGGGTTGGTTCATGTCCAAGGCTGGCCAGGACGCGTGGATCAAGGCCACCGGGTTCACATCGGCGCGCTCTGACGTCTCCTCGCCCTCGCCGGTTGACCAGCAGCTGGTGCAGGACATGAAAGCCGGCACCTATCAACAAGTGAACCGGTACTGGGAGGCCACGCCTCACGACATCGTCGAGACCGCGATCGATGAGTTCGCCAGGTTCATGCTCCAACCGGGTGACCCCATGCCGATACTGACCGCGATCCAGAAAAAAGCTGACAGCGTCTGGGCAAGCGTCAAATAGCACCAGCCATGAGCGGCGACGCGCGAGTGGAGACAGCAACGGCGCCAGCCGGACGCCTGCGGGTGGGCGTTCGGCAGCCGTCGCTCCGCCGCCTGTTGGCGACAGCCACCCCCTACGTGTACCTCGCCCCGATGGTGATACTCGTAGGCGTCTTCCTGCTCTATCCGGCGGCAGATACGATCTGGCTCAGCTTCAACAATTGGAACGGCATCCAAGAGGCGCAGTTCGTCGGCATCGCCAATTTTGTGAAGTTGGGAACGGACCCGGCGTTCGTTACCGCCTGCCTGAACACCGTCTACTGGGTGGTCGGACTCATGCTGCTGCAGGTAGTGCTCGGCCTGGCACTCGCCATGCTCCTCAACGCGAGTCCAGTCGGCGAGCTCTACAAGCGCATCCTCTATCTTCCGGCGGCGATTTCAGGTGCAGCGATCGGTGTCATCTGGTACGCCATCTTCAACAACGAGCTGGGCCTCCTGAACAGCAGCCTTCGTTTCTTCCACCTTGACGTACTCGCTCACGCCTGGCTCACTACGCCGCCGCTCAACACATTCGCCATGGTGGTGGCCGCGGTCTGGCAGGGCCTTGGCCCAGCGATCGTCCTCTTCCTGGTCGGACTCCAGAACATTCCCCACGACCCCCTGGAAGCGGGCAGGGTGGATGGTGCCAATGGCTGGCAGCTCTTCCGCCACGTCACGCTGCCGCTGCTGCGACCGATGACCGTGGTCGTAGTAGGGATCAACCTGATCAACAGCTTCAAGGTCTTCGACATCATCTGGGTGATGACGCAGGGTGGTCCCTACCGCTCATCGGAGACGCTCGCAGTCACCATGTATCGTGACGCCTTTGTCAGCTTTCAGTTCGGCTATGGGGCGAGCGTCGCGTTTGTGCTGACGGTCATCGTGCTAGTCGTCTCTATCTTCTACATCCGAGCCATGTTCCGACGACTCGAGGTGGCGTGACGTGGTTGTCAGAATGGCCAGACTGAGGCGCGTCACCCCGAGCGGCTGGGCGCTAACTCTGGTCGTCGGTGTAGTGGCGGTGCTGTGGCTGATTCCCTTCTGGATGGTGGTGATCACCGCCATGAAAACGACGACTGAGTACGTACACAACAGCTCTCAGTGGCAGCTTCCCCAGCAGCCACTGAATCTCTTCAACAACATCGCGCAAGCCTGGTCGACCTCGGGCATGGGACCCGGCTTCCAGGCCAGCCTGCTCTACGGCGTCGTCGGGGCCGGGCTGGCCATCATCTTCGCATCGTTAGGTGCCTACGCGATCACCTGGCTTCGGATCCGCTGGCGCTTCTTCTGGTTCGTGCTGGTGTTCAGCGGAACCATATTTCCGTTCCAGATGTACCTCATACCGCTGTTCAAGCTGTACCAGGACGTCGGGCTCTACGACACGCAGATCGGGATGATCCTCTTCTACACCGCGATCGCCATTCCGTTCTGCCTGTTCGTGATGCGCGGCTTCTTTGCCACCATTCCCCGCGAGCAGCAAGAGGCCGCCCGGCTTGACGGCAGCGGTGACCTCGGCATCTTCTTGCGCATCTTCCTGCCGCAGGCCCGGGGCGCGATAGCGGTCCTCTTCCTCTTTCAGTTCACGTGGATCTGGAACGACCTTCTCTTCGGGCTCGTCCTGTCGACCTCGGACGGCGTGCGCCCAATCTCCCCCAGCCTGGCCGGCTTACAGGGTCAGTTCGCGCATACCGGACCCCCGCTCATCCTGGCCGCTGCACTGCTCGCCACGCTGCCTACGATCACGATCTTCCTGCTGCTCGGCCGCTACATGATGCGGGGCCTCACTCTGACCACCGCCGGGAGAGCCGAATGACCCGTCTCTCCCACCCCACGAAGCCTGCTTCGTGGGGTGGGTCACGTGGGCCCCGGGTCTGGCGCTCGAGGCAACGTTTCTGGGACGATGCACGGCGTTCGCTCCGCAGCAACCGCACTGGAGTCGACGTCCAGGGAGGGGGGCTCCACCTGCGGGTCGGTGATCTGCCGCTGTTCCGACGCGGCGATTCGGGCCTTCTCCAGGCCGTCCGCGTGGCAGTAGAGAGAGGAGGGGAAGATCGCGAGGTCAGGTTCAGGGTGGGCGATGGCCAGGCCACAGCCGAGACGACTGCCCATCCGGGTGGGCCCCGCGTGGTTCTGCTTCTGGTTCCGGAAGTCCAGCACCCCACGCGGATGGTGCTCGAGGCCTCGATCGACCGATCGACTCTGATCGAGGCGCCCATCGAGGTCCGCCCACAGCGCAAGTACCGCATCTTCTGCGTCCACCAGTCTCACCTGGACATCGGCTACACGGACCCTCAGAACCTGGTGCTGCGGCATCAGGCCGCCTACCTCGATGCCGTGCTCGACCTGGTGACCGCCAGCTCCGATGCGACGGACGATTCACGGTTTCGGTGGAACGTGGAGTCCACCTGGCCCCTGGAGCGCTGGTTGGCCACACGGCCAGCGTCGGCGCGAACGACCTTTTTCGACGCCGTCCGATCGGGTCTGATCGAGGTCTGTGCACTGCCTTTCAACATGCACACGGAGGCCTATTCCATTGACGAGCTGGCTCGGCAGCTCGCCACGGCGGAATCCTTGCGTGAGCAGTACGGTGTGGACATCGTCACGGCCATGCAGACCGACGTGCCCGGGGCGACGATCGGGCTGCTCAACCTGCTCACCGACGCCGGCATCCGGTATCTCTCGGTTGCACACAACTACGCCGGACGCTCCATCCCGCACTTCTGCGGCGGTGACCGCCTCACTCGACCCTTCAGGTGGCGGACCGAGAGCGAAAAGGAGCTGCTGGTCTGGTACACGGATACCCCTCTCGGGGTCGCCTACATGGAGGGAAACCTGCTCGGCCTGGCCGACGGCTACGACATGCTCGAAGAGCTGCTGCCCGAGTACCTGGCGGCACTCGCCGAACGGCCCTATCCATTCATGGGCCCGGAGGCGTTCGGCTGGTTCGGCACTCCACCTGGTGGGGCGCTTCGAAGTCCGTACCCGCATGATCTGCTGCACCTTCGGGTGCAAGGCGAGCACGCGGACAACGCGCCCCCGAGTGGCGTGCCAGCTTCGGTGGTCGGTCGCTGGAATCGGGAGTGGGCCTACCCGCACCTGAGAATGGCCACCAACCGCGAGTTCTTCGAAGCGGCGGAGCGCGAGCTGGGCGAGAGCCTCGACGTCTTCGAGGGTGACTGGACGGACTGGTGGGCGGACGGGATCGGCTCCGCCGCGCGGGAGGTGGCGTTTGGACGCCTGGCTCAGGCGCACCTGCCAGCGGCGCAGACCATGCACCTGCTGGCCGACGTCCTGGGTGACGCAGGTGCTCCCAATTGGCCGGAGGAGCTGGACCGCGCCTACCGTGCCCTGGCGCTGTTCGATGAGCACACCTGGGGCGCCGCGAACCCATGGGAGGACTCGCTCGAGTGGCGGGACTCGGGCGTTCTGCAATGGCAGCGCAAGGCTGCGTTCGCCCACGAGGCGCACGACCGAGCGACAGACCTACGAGCGCACAGCGCAAGGCGGCTCGGGACTCTGCTGGGTATTAGGGACGCATCAACGGTCGTGGTAGTGAATCCCAGTGGCCTTAGTCGCACCGACCTGACCGAGGTGTTCGTGCCCGAGGAACGGTTGCGGCTCGACGGGGGCTGTTACCTCGTCGATGAGGCGACAGGGGTTCCGGTTCCCGCTGAGGTCCGCGGGGAAGACTGCCAGGCCGACCGCGAGGCAGATCCGGACGACGACTGCGCCAGGTACCGACCCCGGGGCCGCTGGCTGCGCTTCGTCGCTCGCGACGTACCCGCCTGCGGCTACCGCCGTTACCGTCTGCGAGACGGCGCCATCTCTGGGTCCGAGGCCGACCCACCAGCGCCTGTATCGATGCTCGAGAACGAGCGCTACCGGGTCGAGGTCGATGTCGCGTCTGGCACAGCGACCAGCCTGCTCGACCTGAGGACTGGGCGCGAGATCGTCTTCGCTGACAGTCCATTCGGCTTCAACCAGTACGTGTACGACCGGTACACGAGCGCCCCGCACTTCAACCATCTATCCGGCCGCATCCCCGAGGGTGGACCCTGGCTGCTGGGCAGACGCGCGGTCGCCGGGCGGGGCGTCGCCGTGGCGCGAACGCGAACGGCCGTGGCCGACCGGCTGACTGTTCGCCTGGTAGGCGAGGGGGCCCACTGGGTGGAGAGTACGGTCGAGCTGGCACGCGGAGTCGACCGAATCCACTTCGACAACCGGCTTCAGAAGGTGCCGACGTCGAACAAGGAGAGCGTGTACTTCGCGTTTCCGTTCCACCTCGACCGGCCGCGAGTCCTGGCAGAGATCACCGGCGGAACAGACGCCGACGACTCTCCCCGCATCCCAGGTTCGGCGCGACACATGAGGGCGATCCGGCACTGGCTGGTCCTGGACGACCCGGCTGGTCCGGTCGCCTGGGCAACTGGGGACGCGCCCCTGATCCAGGTGGGCATGTTGCACCTGCCCTACGTGCCATTCCCGCCCACCTTTGAGGCGGGGGCCGGCGATCGCGCGACCGTCTTCTCGTGGGCGATGAACAACATCTGGGACACCAACTTCCCCGTCCGGCAGGGCGGCGAAGCCCGGTTCCGCTTTGCAGTGGCCGCGGGGCCGGGCGGCGGCGACGCCCGCCGGCTAGGGAGGGAGACCGCGGCGGCATTCGCCCGTCCGCTGGCCGCGGTCCTGTGCCCGCGCACGGCCGCTGACGGACGCCCACCAGTCGGCAGCTTCTGCGAACTTCGCGGAGGGAACGTCGACCTGGTGACGGTGGCCCCATCCAGGGACCACGATCTGACGGTGCACCTGCATTCGCTCGAGGACGAGACTGCCGTGATATCCGTCCGCCTTCCAGCCTTTGCGGTTCGCCGCGCCTGGGCCAGCTCGTTCCTCGAGCGCGAGCCGGCCGAGCTTGTCCTCGACGGAGATGGGATTCGGGTATCGCTGGCTCCTGGCCAGTACCGAGTGGTGGCACTCGATCTCGAGCGGCCCTCATGAGTGCAACGCGGTGATCGAGCGCTATTCAGCAAGGCGCAATTGGGGGGCCCGAGTCCGCGAGTACCGGTTCGAAGGCATGCGTCTGGTCTTCCTGGAGAACGAGGTGGTCCGGATCGGCATCAACGCGGACCGGGGGAGCGAGGTGTTCGAGTGCTGCTACAAGCCTCGGGACCTCGACTTCGCACCGCTGGTTCGGAATGGCATGCAAGCACCAGCTGCAATCCCGGTCTCCGCCGACCCAGAGCTGGCGTTCATCGACCTGTACGCAGGGGGCTGGCAGGAGATATTCCCCAACGGCGGGGCCCCGAGCACGTACCAGGGCGTCAGGTTCGGACAGCATGACGAGGTCTGGCGGCTGGCCTGGGACCATGCCGTCGTCGAGGACGATCCCGGAGTGGTCGCGGTCACCTTCAGTGTGGCCGCTCAGCGCGTCCCGTTCCGAATCCGCAAAGAGGTCCGGCTCCGAGCCCAGACACCACGGGTGGAGGTCCGCGAGACGCTGGACAATCTGAGCGGGGCCACACTGGACGCGATGTGGGGCCACCACCTTGCCTATGGCCCGCCATTTCTGCGGGAGGGCTGCCGGATCATTCTGCCGGGAGACGTGGAAGCGATCGCCCACGCCGACGCGATCGACCCCGCGGGCCGGAGGGTGCTGCCCGGTCGCCACCAGTGGCCGGCACTTCCTGCGCCCGGTGGGGGCACAGCGGATCTGAGCGTCATCCCGGTCCCGGGCACGCCGAGCGACATCGTCTACCTGACCGGGTTCAGCGAAGGTTGGTACGAGCTCGTCTCTCCGGGTGAACGCCTCGGCGTTCGGGTCGAGTGGGACGCGGCGACCATGCCGTACCTCTGGTTCTGGCAGGAATTCGGCGCGTCTCGAGTACACCCCTGGTACGGCAGCCTCTATGCGGTTGGCCTGGAGCCGTTCTCCAGCTATCCCACCAATGGCCTCGCCGAGTCGATCGCCAATGGAACCGCAATGAAAATCGAACCGGGCGGCTCGCGTACATTCCACCTCGCGCTGGAGGTGTGCAATGAGCACCGACCGTGAGTTCGAGGGCCGCGTTGCGATCGTCACTGGTGGGGCAGCGGGCATCGGCCGGGCGGCAACCGAGCGGCTGGCCGCCGGTGGGGCCGCGGTGGTGATCGGGGACATCGGCAAGGGCCTCGCGCAGACTGAGAGCGAACTGCGCCAGGCCGGTCTCCTTGTACATGCCCGGCAGGCCGACGTCCGTTCCTCTGCCGACCTGCAGGCACTGGCCCGCTTCACCGCCGACACCTGCGGCGGGGTGGACATCCTGATCTGTTCGGCGGGCATCCAGCGCTACGGGACCGTGGTCGACACCCCAGAGGAGCTGTGGGACGAGGTCCTGGCCGTCAATCTCAAGGGACAGTACCTCGCCGCTCAGCACGCCATCCCGCTGATGCGCGCTCGAGGCGGCGGTGCGATCGTAAACGTCGCTTCTGTGCAGGGACTGGCAACCCAGCCCAAGGTGGCCGCCTACACAGCGAGCAAGGGTGGCGTGCTCGCGCTGACCCGGGCGATGGCGATCGACCACGCCGCCGAGCACATCCGAGTGAACGCGGTCTGCCCCGGATCGGTGGACACCCCGATGCTGCGCTGGGCGGCTGACCTCTTCCGGGGAGACCAGAGTCAAGAGTCTCAGCTGGCTGAGTGGGGTCGCTCACACCCGCTGGGGAGGGTTGGGAAGCCCGAAGAGGTTGCGGAACTGATCGCCTTTCTGGCCTCGGATCGTGCCAGCTTCATCACCGGCGCCCAGATTGTCGTCGATGGTGGCTTACTGGCCGGCGTGGCCATCACGCTGAAGGACTGACCGATGCGCATCAGCGACGTACGCGCGAACACCGTTTCCATCCCTCTAGAAGCGCCGATCCGCCACGGCGCCGGTGCTCACTGGGGGCGCTTCGTCCGCACGATCGTCGAGGTGGAGACCGACGACGGGCTGATCGGCCTCGGTGAGCTGGGCGGCGGTGGGGAAAGCGCGCAGGTTGCGCTGCATGGTCTCAAGAGCTATCTGTTGGGCCACGACCCGATCGACTTCCAGGCGCTCTGGTTCAAGCTGTGCAACCCCACAGCGAGCCTCTACAACAACCGGCTTCAGCTACACGCCGCTATCGAGTTTGCCTGTCTAGACATCGTTGGTCAGAAGCTCGGCGTGCCGGTCTACGAACTGCTCGGCGGACGGCTGCGAGATGAGGTCCCCTTCGCCAGCTACCTGTTCTTCCGCTATTCGAACCCGCAAACGGGGCGCGGCGAAGTCCGGACCGCGGATCAGCTGATCGGGCACGCGCTGGAGCTGAAGCGGGCCCACGGCTTCACCAGCCACAAGCTCAAGGGCGGCGTTTTTCCACCAGAGTACGAGCTTGAGTGCTACCGTGCGCTCGCCCGAGCCTTTCCAGACGACCGGCTCCGCTACGACCCCAACGCGGTGCTCAGCGTGGAGGACGGGCTCCGCTTTGGCAAAGCGATCGAGGGGCTGCGCAACGATTACTTCGAGGACCCGACCTGGGGAATGAACGGCATGCGGCGCATTCGCGACAAGGTGGGGACGCCGCTCGCCACGAACACCGTGGTGGTCAACTTCGAGCAGCTGGCCGCCAATGTGCGGGACCCGGCGGTCGATGTGGTCCTTCTCGATACCACGTTCTGGGGCGGCATCCGGCCGTGTCTCAGGGCGGCCGCGGTTTGTGAGACGTTTCAGCTCGGAGTGGGCATCCACTCATCGGGCGAGCTGGGGATTCAGCTCGCCACGATGCTGCACCTCGGCGCCGTGCTGCCGCAGCTGACGTTCGCTGCCGATGCCCACTATCACCACCTGCTCGACGACGTCATCGAAGGGGGCAAGCTCCCCTACCGAAAAGGAGCCATTCGAGTCCCGCATGGCCCGGGCCTCGGCGTGCGGCTCGACAGGGAGAAGGTGGGCTGCTACGCGGAGATGTACCAGAGCCTGGGGGGCTACCCGTACGATCGCGACCCGGGGCGGCCGGGGTGGTTCGCCCTGGTACCCAACCAGAGCTGGGCCGACCCCGGAGTCAGCCTCAGCCCGTCCCTGACCCCCGGCGAAGCCTCGGGCGAGGACTGAGAGCTGTGGCCCTCCTGGACCTCTCCGCATGCCGCGTGTTCTACGACGGCACTACCACTGAGCCGCGCCTCGACCACCCCGAGTGCGTCGCGGTCCACCCCGACGGTAGCGTGTGGTGCGGCGGGGAGCTGGGGCAGATCTATCGGATCGACCCGGACGGCGCGAGACTGGAGGTCGTCGCTTCGACGGGCGGCTTCTGCCTGGGACTCGCCCTGGACGCCGACGGCAACGTGTTCGTATGCGACCTCAAGCATTCAGCTGTCATGCGGTGGGACTCGCGCCGAAGGACAGTGGAATGGTTCGCCAGCGGCGTCCCCGGTCACGCGATGCGGATTCCCAACTACCCAGCCTTCGACCCGGCAGGCCGGCTCTACGTCTCGGACAGCTACGGGCCCACCGAGCCCGGGCCTGGCATCTTCCGCTTCGAGCCGGACGGTTCCGGAACGCTGTGGTTCGACGAGCCGCTGCAGTTCGCAAATGGCCTGGCGCTCTCACCTGACGGCGCTCATGTCTACGTCGCGGAGACGTTCGCCAACGCGATCACCAGGATTCCGATCCAGGCCGACGGTTCGGCCGGGAGGCGAGAAGAGATCGCGAGGCTGCCCGGGGTGCTGCCCGACGGCCTTGCCTTCGACCAGCGTGGCGACCTCTACGTCGGGTGCTACGAGCCGAGCCAGGTGCTGCGGATCGGCCAGGACGGAGAGGTCGAGTGCGTGGTCGCAGACCCGCAGGCGCATATGCTCTGTCATCCCACCAACCTGGCCTGGAGGGGCACGACGCTATTCACGGCCAACCTGGGTCGCTGGCACATCACGGCGATCGAATTGGGAGGGGTTTGACGATGTCCAGGATCGAGACTCTGTACGTCGTCAACCACAGCCATACTGACATCGGTTTCACGGACCATCAGGACGTCTGCTTCCGCCAGCACTGCGAGTTCATCGAGCAGGCGCTCGACCTGTGCGAGGTGACTGCTGACTACCCGGAAGAGGCACGCTACCGCTGGGTCTGCGAGGTAACGGCGACAACCGAACGCTATCTCAGGAACGCGTCCACCGCTCAGCGTGAACGGTTCCTGACCTGGCACCGGCGAGGCTCCATCGACGTCGCCGGAATGCAGTACAACCTCACACCGATGCTCGACGTTGAGCAGATCCACCGCAGCCTGTACCCGGTGCGGCGGCTTCGGGAGGAGTTTGGCGTCGACGCCAGGGTCGCGATGCAGTGTGACGTCAACGGAGTGAGCTGGCTCTACGCCGACCTGCTGCCCGCCATCGGCATCGACTTCCTGACCATGGCTGTCAACCCCATCCGCGGCGGTGCGCCGAAGCCGCGGCCGTCCGCCTTCTGGTGGGAGGGGCCGGCTGGCGGACGGGTCCTGGCCTGGAACGGCTACCACTACCTCTTCGGACGAAGCATTGCGAAGCTCGGCGACTGGCGGTTCGTAGAGCGGTTCCTTCCTCCGATCATCGACAAGCTGGAGGCTGACCCGGACTACCCGTTCGACTTCCTCTACTGCCAGTCCACGCACCCAGTCCGCGTCGACAACGGGCCGCCGGACGCGCGGATGCCGGACTTCGTCCGGGAGTGGAACGCGTCCGGACGCACCCCGCGCATCGCCTTTACGACGCCCTCCGAGTTCGGGCGGCTGCTTCGCGAACGCCATGGCTCCGCCCTCATCTGCCGGCGCGGCGACTGGACGGACTGGTGGGCCGACGGCGTGGCATCGAGCGCGTTCGAAACCGGGCTCAGCCGCCGCACCCACGAGCTGCTGGGAGCTGCCGAGTCCATCGGCGCCTGGCTGCATGCCCGGGGTGGTGTGGTGGGCTGGGATTCGCACCGTCTCGCGGACGTCTACGAGCAGGCGACTCTCTACGACGAGCACACGTGGGGCGCGTTCGCCAGCATCGCCGCCCCTGCTGATCCGTGGACGCGCTCGCAGTGGAATCGCAAGGCAGGCTTCGGGTACTCGGCCTGGGCAGAGGCACAGGACGTGCTATCGCGCGCTGCGCACAAGCTCGCCCGATCGGTGGCCACACCGGGTCCCGAAGGGTTCTTCAACCTCGGCGACCTGACACCCGAGGAGGCGTATCCCGCCAGCAGTGCGGCCGAGGTGCTCGTTATCAACACCCTGCCCTGGCAGCGCGCTGTGGCCGTCGAAGAGCCGGAGTCACGAGGGCAGGCGGCGCCGGCTGGGATGCTCGACATGTTCATGGCCCGGGACATCCCCTGGGGCGGCTTGCGACCGCCAACCCCTTTGCGCCGGCTGACAGGATTAGTGCCAGCCCTGGGCCATGCGTTCTTGTCTCTGGACCAGAGCCCCGTCGGTGATGACCTGCGGGTCGGGCCGAACTTGATCGAGAACAAGCACTACCGGGTGCGGGTCGACCCGGTCTCCGGCGGGATCGACGAGTGGTTGGACAAGGAGCTGGGCTACGATTTCGCCGGCAGTTATCGCGGCTGGCGCCCAGCCCAGTACGTCTACGAGCGGGTGGACTCGGTGGAGGACCGGGACGCGCTCTTCTCGGCTGACTTCTCGCATGAGGACTTCGGCGTGGGGCGAACGGACACGCCCTTTCGTTATGCGGTCGGAACCGCCGTCAAGGTGAGCGAACCCTTGATCGAGCAGGGGCAGGCGTCGATCGTCGTGGACATCCGGGGCGATGGCATTCGGTCCGGTCGCTGTGTCTTCTCCCTGGAGAGCGGGCGCCGCGAGCTGGCGATCGACTGGCTGCTCGACAAGCAGCACGTAACGGAGCCGGAGGCTGTCTTCATCGGGTTCCCGTTTAACCTAGGCTCGCCTTTGTTCCTCGTCGACCTGAACGGGGTCGCGTGCCGGCCGAACGCAGACCAGCTCGCCGGTACGGTCCGTGACTGGTACCCGGTTCAGCGCTGGGTGGACGTGTCCGACGATCTGCGCGGGGTCACCCTGGCGCCGCTCGACTCGCCGTTGGTGCAGCTAGGCGGCATCACGACCGGACGTTGGGCGTCCACGCTCGATCCGGAGTCTGCGACGCTGATGTCCTGGGTGCTGCACAACCACTGGATGGTCAACTTCAAGGCGAGCCAGGGCGGTCAGATCCCGCTTCGCTACCGGCTGACCACCCACCGCGGGCGCTGCGACGCGGGGGCTGCGGCCAGGTTCGGCGCCGAGCAGAGCACACCGCCGATCGTGCTGCGCGACTACTGCCGTGAAGGTGCGGCGCGGTCTGGGAGCTTCGCCGACGTGGGCGACGACGGCGTCCTGGTCACGACCAAACCTGCCGAAGACGGCGATGGCGTGGTGCTGCGAGTACGGAACGTTCACAGTGCGGGTCGCGATGTGGCGATCGCCTTTCGCGACGTCGTGCCAACCTCGGTACACGTAACATCGCCGGTCGAGGTGGATGGGGACGAGCTTCCACTCGACGGTTCCACGGTGCACATCCCGATGGACGGGGTTGCAGTCCGGTCGCTCCGCGCGCGGTTCTAGCCAGCGCGACATCGCAGCCGTGGCGGCGCACTGGGAGGAGCTCGCTGCCCGAGGAGGCACGCCAGCGGCTTCTCGCCGCCTGGGGCGACTCCGGGTTCGTAGACAGGCCCTGGCCAGCTGGGCCAGGCTGGTGACGCAGCCCGAGCCGGTCACCCGGACCGTTGAAGAGGTCACAGGAGTACCCACACACACCTTCCCGCAGTGGGTGTACGACCAAATCGAGGACTACCATCCCACCGAAACTTGGCCTGACTCCTCCTCCTGCTCCTCGGGTACACGGACCTTCAGGCCCGGCCGACTATTACGAGCCGGTTGCCATCGAGGTCGCGGAAGTAAACATGGGTGGCACGCCACCTCCGAACCGCAGGACCTCCGGATCCACGTCGACGCCGCGGGCCCGGCAGGGTCGCAATCGTGACCGAAGGTTATTCCGGCCTGGGTCTGGAGACCACGCGAGCGCTGCTTTCCGCGGGCGCCAAGGTCACCGTCCCGGCACGCCAGCACAACAGGGCCGCGAGCGCGCTGGACGGACTCGACGATGTCCAGATCGAGGCGCTGGATCTGATGGACGCTGCCTCGATCGATGCCTTCGCCGAGAGGTTTCTCGCCTCTGGGCTGCCGCTGCACATGTTGGTGAACAGCGCTGGGATCATGGCAGCTCCCCTGGTGCGCAATGCACGAGGGTATGAGTCGCAATTCGCGACGAACCATCTCGGGCACTTTCAGCTTGTGGCCCGGCTTTGGCCTACTTTGCGCCGGACGAATGGCGCGCGAGTGGTCTCGGTGTCCTCATGGGGACACCGCTTTTCGCCCATCGTGTTCGAGGAGCCCAACTTCGAACGTCGCGACTATGATCGCTGGTCGGCCTATGGCCAGTCGGAGACGGCCAACATCCCTGTTCGCGCTAGCGCTTGACGAGCGTGGCAAGCCCGAAGAGGCGCGCGCGTTTTCACTTCATCCGGGCAGCATCGTCGGCACCGGTCTCGGAAAGTATGTTTCGCGCGAAGAACTCCAGGCGGCCGGCCTCATAGACGAGCAAGGGAAGCCGATCCTCGACCCGGCTCGGGGGCTCAAGACGGTCCAGCAAGGAGCGGCTACCAGCGTCTGGTGCGCGACGAGCCCACGGCTCAACGGAATGGGGCGGCGTCTATTGCGAGAACTGCGACATCGCCACTCTGGCATCCAAGGAGGATGAGGTTGGAAGGGGCGACGATGCGATCCGCCAGTTGGGCTCGATGGCTCCTGGCGTGATGCCTTACGCGGTTGACCCGGAAGCGGCTGACCGCCTATGGAATGTGAGCGAGCGGCTTACCGGTAGCACGATTCAATAGCCTGCCAGAGTGTCAAAAACGGCGTAGCCAGCACCAGGCGCTGCCGCGGTGTGGGCGTGCGTACCCACGCTGGACCTGCCGAGAGTCACTGCTCGACCTGGGCACAGCCGTCCGCGACCGTCTCGGCTCGGGGGAAGACGCGCGGGTTAGGCTGTCGACCAGCATTTGTTTGAACTCGTGGGGTTCGACCACGTCGAGCACCTCCTTCCCGTTGACCAGGTTGCCGACCAAGGGCCGGCCCAGCGATCGTACGTGCGTCCGAAACCGGTGCGGCGGCTGAGGATCTTCGAGACGGAGCGAGTCCCTGTCGCAGGGCTTCGTTAACGATCTGCTTCAGTGGCACTTGCCGCCGCTCTCTGACTCGTTCCAGCCTCACAGCGACGTCATCGTCGAGCGTGAGCGTCGTTCTCATACATCAAATGCATCAAATGATGTGTTGATGCCCCATCGCCCGAGGAAAGGCTGCGCCGTACGGGACAACACCATTTGGATGGCGTTGAACTCGAAATCGTGGTGCCGGCGCGGGGATTCGAACCCCGGACCCTCGGCTTAAAGTCTCGGGCCAGGCCGAAGCTGAGCGGACCTCGCAGTTTCACACAGCCGTCACATGACTCCCCCGCTACCCCGCCCGTAAGCGGCCCTCTGCTGTCAAGACTGCTGTCCGACTGGCGCCGCGAGGCGCGTCAGGGCAATGTTGACAATGAAGCATCGTCAGGGCATTGTTGACGGATGTCTGGCGAGCAATCCACTGGAGCGGGCCCCCGGCCCTACGGCCGTCAGGCCCGGGCCCGAATAGCCCTCGCCCAAGCTGCTAGGCATCTCAGCGAATCAGCCCGTGCCGTCGTACCGACGGGGTCAGACACGGCGGCTGACGCAGGCATGCTGGTCGAGGTTGCCGATCGGCTCGCGCGTCACGCCATGGAGGTCTTGGAGCTGGCGGTGGTGTTTGAACGGGAGCGCCACACATCATGGGAAGTCATCGGCAGCGCGCTTGACATCAGTCGACAGGGTGCCCACGAGCGATTCTCGGGAGCCGTAGAACGGTAGCGGGAGGGTCTGAAGGCGCCGTGGTTGCCGGACAGCGCCGGTCGACTGGTGGCGCAGTTGCCTGAGGGAGCCGACGCTCCCGACGTTTGGGCGAAGCGACTCGACCAGTGGATGATCGAGCATCGTCACCCGACCGACCCAGCGACCGGCGAGCGCCCGGTTTCGGACGGCCTCGCCCTCGCTGACGAGAGGGAGCTGGAGAGCATGTGCCTGGAGGAGCTCACGGTCCTGGCCGAACTCATGCACGCAAAGGTGGTTCAGATCTACCCGGAAACCCGACGGCACCTCCAGCACCGAAAGCTGGAGTTGCTGGAGCGCCTGGCCTTCGTCCGGCCGAACGCTCCGGCCTATGCCGAGGCAGCGGCACATGCGAGGCGCGAGCTGAAGCAGATGGAGATGCAGCGGAGTCGGCCGCGCCGGGTCGTTGCGGGCTCCCTGGCGCATCCACCAACACCCCCCAGGAGTTAGCGATAGGTGCGCACGGAACCGACCGAATCGATCGTCACCTCGTCAGGCATTTCCCTCGCGATCCGCGACTTCGGCGGCGATGGCGTTGCCGGGTTGGTGCTGATCCACGGCCTTAGCCGCACGCTCGTGGATTGGACGGTCCTGGCCCCCATGCTTGCCACCAGGCACCACGTGGTTGCCATGGATGTGCGCGGACATGGGAGGTCGGGCGACGGGCCCTGGTCCTGGAAGGCTGTTGTCGACGATGTGACTGTAGTGACGGACCATTGCCGGATGGTCAACCCTGCGGTGATGGGCCACTCGCTCGGTGGCATGATCGCCTCGATGTGGGGGCGTGAACATCCGGCCAGCGCGGGCGTCGTCAACCTTGACGGGCATGGCAATCCGCGCGCCGACCAATACGTGGACCTCGACCCGGCCTGGGTCACAGAGAGGCGGGCCGAACTGGAGGCTCTCCAGAGGCACCAGCTCGCTGCCCTCAGCGGACCGCTGTCCCCGGCACAGATCGATGCGCTGACCAACCAGCAGAAGGCCGTCGCTGGGAGTGTCGGCGCACCCGGGGAGGTGTTCGTCGAAGGTCTGCAACGCATGCTGGATGTCCGCGGCGACGTGGCCTATCTGCGGCCCGCTCCCGACGGGTTCGGTCGTGAGATCTATGAAGGACTGGATCACATCGACATGTTCACCATCTACCGGGAGGTGCGATGCCCACTCCTCCTCTTCAATGCCGCCACTCCGGACGAGGGCGGTCGTTCTACCGCTGCCGGACCAGCGTGGATCGCCGAGCTGACCAGCGCATTTCGAAGAGGACAGACCCGCGACCTCATCGCCCTTGCCGCCGTCCAGCCCAACGTGCGCCTCGAGACCGTCACTGGTACCCACGGTCTCCTCTTCGAACAATCCCAAGCGATCGCCCATCTGGTCCTCGCCTTCCTGGCCAGTTGATCTCAATCGGCGGCGACGTCTCCAGACACGGGGTCGCCGCGGGCACCCCGGGCCCCGGCGATTCGCGAGCGCATCCTCGGCCCCGACGACCCTCGAATTATCTGGGCGAGGCGGAAGGATGCCGGCCGCCGGCTTCTACTGCTGAACGCGGGCCCGATTCGGCACTCGTGGCGGCCGCTTCGAGCGGCTGCGTTTCGGCCTCGATTTCGTGGTGCCGGCGCGGGGATTCGAACCCCGGAACCCTCGGCTTAAAAGTGCCGGGCAGGCCCAAGCCGTTGGGGCGGCCGAGTTCGCGAGAGATGTCCCACCTGTCCCATGCATCGCGGCAATGGGCCCGGCTCTGCTGTCAGCGCTCCTGTAATTGCGGGGCCCGCGAACCGACTACTCACCGGCGTGCTCGAACGCTTTGGCGCCCTGCCAGGTCTTACATTCCGCAATGAAGACGGGGCCGCGCTCTTGCTGGATCAGGATGTCCCGTTTACCGTCACGGCTGAACATCTCCCCACCTGGCGGCCCGAACTGGTTGTTGAGGATCACGAGGAGCACATCGCGCAGTGCCTCCTCGTCCATTGGGCTGAAGGTTCCCGGGAGTCGTTCGATGAGGCCGCGAACAGAGGCCAGCTGATCGATGATGGCGGCATAGTCCTCATCGGATATGCGTGCTCGCCACCGACATCACGCTGTTCACCGACCATGACGTCGTGCGTCCGGCCTTGCTGTGGTGCGTCACGACACGCTCGCCGCTGAGCCTCCGCCGGGCAGTCTGCAGCTGGCCACCTACTTCCGGCGAGAGTTCCGCCACTTGGGTAGCGGGCCCGGCCCGCTACCTCGGGGCGATCACCGAGCCGACCACCGCGCCCTGGATCCGGGCCAGTCGCTCGGCCATATACCCGTCGCGCTCCGGCTCGCCGACGTCCAGCCACGCCAGTACTGCCTCGTCCGTCAGGACCGCGATCAGGTGAGCCGCCCAGCGGCGCAGGCTGTCGTCCGCGATGAGCGGCACGAGCAGTGACTCCGCCTTGGCCACAGCGCGTTTCCTGATGGTGCCGGCGTACGCAGCGAACTCGGGCTCGTGGGCGGCGTGCCCGTACAGGAGGCGGTACGCGTCGGGCACCTCCCGCGCCACCCCCATCGTCGCCAGCAGCGTGGCCGTGGCCTCCCGGACCCCCTCCGCGGGCGTGAGGCCGGCGAGCGAGGCGGGCCGGTGCTCGACCGAGTCCAGCCGCGAGCGCACCTCCTCCAGCACCGCCTCGTACAGCTCGTGCTTCGAGTTGAAGTGGCGGTAGAGCATCAGCTTGCTGACCCCGGCCTCGGCCGCGATGTCCTCCATCGACGTGGCCGCGTAGCCGCCGCGCGCGAACGTCCGCGACGCCGCCTGCAGGATGCTCGCCGCCCGCGCGGCGCGGGGCAGCAGACGCCGCTTCCGCTCGGGCGCAGGCGTCGGAGCAGCCATCAGGCCAAGGCTACCGCCTCCCTCGGGCGTGCGGCGCCGGCCGCGGGCAGGACGAGGAGGGCCGCCACGAGGATGCCCCGCGCCACGGCGTCCGTGGTCAGGTCCAGGCCCTCGCCCAGGCGGAACCCGATCGGGTTGGACGTCATGGCGAAGACTTGCCACGCCTCGAGGCCGATGCCGATAAGCGTGAAGTAGGCGGCCACGCAGCCGATCCGGGGCCAGTCCCGGCCGCGCACAACCGCGAGCACCGGCAGCAGCGACAGCACGAAGCCGACGCCCCGCGCGAACTCCTCCGGCCACGCAATGTACGAGGGCGGGGGGACCGTGTGGGTCAGGGCCATGGACGCCGGGTCGTGGTAGTACTTCGCGATCAGCGGTCCGTAGAGGCTGCCGAAGGCCTGCAGCAGCACCGCGTAGAGGAGCGCCACGAGCGCCGTCCGCCACACCCAGGAGAGGAGTGGCCGCTGACCGAGCGACTCCCGGATCCCCGGCACGGGCAGCTCGTGCCCGGCGGCCGGAAACAGCCAGGTGATCAGCAGGCAGATCACGAGCACGGGGATTACCAGGAAGATCGCGCCCCCGACCAGCTGGCCGTGCGGGATCGTGGTGTCGAACCAGGCCTCCACCAGGTTGCTCAGGTAGCGATCCAGTAGAGCGGGACGAACAGAGCGACGACGCGGATCAGCCGCCGGTATGGGAGGCGGCGCGCCAGCGGCAGCAGGACGAGCGCGTACAGCGCTCCCGTCGCGAGGTCGAGGGCCACGGCCTGCAGGGACGGGCGCGTGCCCGTAAGCAGACCGAGCAGCCGGTAGAAGACCAGGTTGACGGCGGCGATGACCAGGACGCGCCAGCCCACATCGAGCATCTTGTTACTCCTGAGTTAGTACCGATGAGTTGCACCGAGCCACGATAGCAGATGGGCTCCAGGTCTCCGATGCCGACTTAGCGGCCGTGCCCATCACCAAGCACGCCTTCCACGGCGAGTGGAACTACACCGCGGCAACGTCGAGCTGCTGCTGGGCCGCAACCAGGAGGCGGGACCACGCTGGATGTCACCCTCACCGGCATGGACCAGCAGCTACCTCCCCAAGTGCACTTCACCCACGCTGGCGGCCCGACTTGGTGTCACGGCTGCTGTCGCCAGGCTCCGCCAAGGGCACCAGCAGCCCTTCTGCAAATTCGAAAGCCTGGTGCCGGCGCGGGGATTCGAACCCCGGACCCTCGGCTTAAAAGGCCGTTGCTCTGCCTGACTGAGCTACACCGGCGTCAGCGCCACCCAGCTTACCCCTGCCCAGTCCCTGGGCCGTCCTCGCCGGGTCTCTATGACGAAGCTGGAGCCGGTGGCCGTGCGCCGACGCCAGGACGGGGAAGGGCCTGGTCCAGGGCGTGGGCACCCATGGCAAACGCGAAGAACAGCACAGAAATCCAGAATGCATTCACGATCACCCGGCCGTAGCCCAGGGAGTTCACGTCCGCGAACGGATACGGGTACCGCCGGTCGATCGCGCCCCTGATGAGTGCAAAGACCATGTAGCCGGCCGGGAACAGCATCGTCAATGCTGCGATGCGAGGCGATGTGAGTCCTCGGGGTCCATAGATCAACCAGCCGAGCACGGCAACGACCGGCACGATCCTGTGCAACAGCACGTCGCTGAAGTAAGCCCAGCTGTCCAGGTCGAGGAGATGGGCGAGCGCGACTCCATACACGATGAACGTGATCGTAATTGCGACCAGTCCCATCAGCCGAAATACACGAAACACAGTTGACCGACGATATGGGTTCAGTGCAAAGAGTAGTGACGTTACGCCGACGATTGTGTTCGAAAGAATCGTGAAGTAGGCGAACATGTTTATGGCCCAGAAGAGGGCGGTATTGCTGGACCTAGGAGACGTTGTTGCGCGTCGATCAGGTATTTAAGCAGCTGGCTCGCGGATGCTCTTGGTGGCTGTCTCAGCGGCCGCCTGCATGTCCGGCACCCCCTGGGCGCGCCTCACGATCAGACCGCAGCTCAGCGCACCGAGTAGTAGCGCACCAGCCACCACTGCCAGCGTCGGCCGCATTGCCGTCGTGTAGGCGGATACGAACACATCGTGGACAAGTCTCTGCACGAGCTGCACGATCCCCGGGGGCAAGCCGGCCGGAAGCTGAGCTCCCCCACTCTGGCCGCGGCCCACTTCCAGGCCGCCCTTCGCAGCGTTGGTGAAGCTGTCGACGAAGCCCTGCCGGAATGGGGGCGGCAATTGCGGCGCGGCGGCGAGCGCCTTGTCATGGAGGGCGCTGGTCAGCCGGCTCTGCAGGACCGCCCCACCGACGACGGCACCGCCTAGCACGGACCCGATCTGACGGCTGGTGTTGAGCGTCCCAGACGCAGCGCCTGTCATGGCTGGCGGCACCTCGCGCATCGCTTCCGTGGTAAGCGGCGCGACGACGCAGCCTAGGCCCAGGCCCGCCACCGCAAGCGGGAGAACGAACGTGAACGAGGTCGATGTGACCGACTCGACCAGAGCTACGCCGGCGATGCCAGCACTGAAGAGGACAAAGCCCAGCATCAGGATGTAGCGACCTCCGATCCGGTCCGTCAGGCGGCCGGCAAACGGCGCCGTGAGCACCATAGACAGAGTGAACGGCGTCGTCGTCAGCCCAGCCCGTACCGCGCTCATGCCGAGCACAGACTGCAGGTCGATGGTGGTGATGAGGATGAAGCCGAGCAGCGCGAACTGCCACAGGGCGCTGAGCCAGACCATGATGGAGAAGTTCCGATTCCGGAACAGCGAGAGTGGTAGAAGCGGCTCGCCCTGGAAACGCTCCCAGACCAGGAATAGACCGAGCAGGACAGCACCGGCAGCAATGATTTCGGGAATGGTGAGCCACGAACCTGCGACCGCCCCCCAGGCGTAGCGCTGGCCCTCGATCAGTCCAAAGACCGCACCGAAAAGGCCGGCGGTCGCAAGCGCCACGCCGACCAGGTCCAGCCGATGCCGCTTACCTGGCCGGAGGTCAGGGACGAGGAGGAAGGTCGCCGCGATGCCTAGGATCCCGATCGGGACGTTGACAAAGAAGATCCAACGCCAGTCCAGATTGGTGACGATCAGGCCACCGAGCGTGGGCCCGGCCAGAGCGGCCAGCCCGGTGACGCCGCTCAGTATCCCGAACGCTGCCCCCCGCCGCGCAGCCGGGAAGATTCCCGAGACGATGACCAGAGTCTGCGGTGAAAGAATCGCGGCCCCGACGCCCTGGAGAGCCCTGGCTGCGATCAGCTGATTGGGGTCCTGGGCCAAGCCGCAGAGCGCCGACGCCACGGAGAACCCGCCCAGCCCCACGACGAAAAGGTTGCGCGGCCCGAGAATGTCGCCGAGCCGCCCGCCAGTCACGAGCAGCACCGCGAACGTGAGCAGGAAGGCATTGACGACCCAGAGGATCTGATCCAGGCTGGCGTGCAGCGAGTCCAGCATGGTCGGGATCGCGACGTTGACGATGGTGGCGTCGAGCAGCACCACGAAGAAGCCGAGGCACAGGACCAGCAACGCCAACCACCGTCTTCCCTTCACTTCCACTTGATGACCCTCCGGTGAGTAGGGGCGCCGTCGCCCGGGCTCCAGATGAGCCGCCGTCGAGCAATGGCTTGCATTACGCAAGGGACACTAGCATGTTGACTTGCATGATGCAAGTCGAAAGTCGGTATTCTGTGTGCATGCGGCACACGAGCCTCGCCGACATGCCCTGCCCGGTCGCCCGCACACTCGACGTGATCGGCGAGTGGTGGACTCTGCTCGTCGTCCGCGACGCCCTGCTCGGCGCCCGTCGGTTCGACGAGTTCAAGGCGACCGGGATCGCCGACAACATCCTCTCCGCCCGGCTGAAGAGACTCGTCGAGGAAGGGCTATTCGAACGACGGCTCTATCAGAGCCGCCCCCATCGCTACGAGTACGTCCTGACGGAGAAAGGCCGCGCACTCGCCGTGGTGGTCTCGGCGTTGCGGAGCTGGGGACAGGAGTGGACGCAGGGCAAAGACCTGAGCCGGTTGTCTCATCGGGACTGCGGGCACGAGGTCTCGATCAGCATGTACTGCGAGGAGTGCGGTCGTCCGCTGAGCGTGGCTGAGATCCAGCCCGCCAGGGCGGGCGCGGGAGCTCGGGAATCAGACCGAGTGGCCGGTCAGCCTTAGCACCGCGAGGGCGACGCCCAGCACGACCAGCACGGCGCCTGCCGCCCGTTCAGCCTTCTCCCGAAGCCCCTCTCCCAGCCGGGCGCCAAGCCGGACGCCGAGCTGACTCACTAGAAAGGCTTGAGACCCGATCAGCAGTGCCACGACCAGCGCCGGCATGCGCAGAAGACCGATCACCAGGCCGATCGCCAGCTCGTCCAGGCTGACGCTGACACCGACGCCGACCGCGGTAAGGCCCCGCATGCGGCCCGCCAGCGCCTCGGGCGCTTCTGAATCGCCCTCGCGCATCATCACCAACCCGGCCCCCACGAGCACGGCCGAGGCAGCGTAATCGGCGATTTCGCCAAGGGCACGGCTCACCAGAGCGCCGACCACGAACCCGACGATGGGCATGACCGCCTCGAACACGGCGAGCAGCAGGCTGAGGCGCCAGCGCTCGCGCCTGGAGAGGCCGCCGATGCCGAGCGCCGCCGAGACGGCGAACGTGTCCAGGGACAACGGCACCACCAGGGCGATCAGTTTGAGAGGCATGCCGCCCATTGTGCGGCTCGAAGAGGTTGCGCCGGCTTGTTACCTCAGACCGGCGGCGGCGTTTCTCGGGTACCAAACCTCGACCCGGAGGACGACATGAACGACTCGACAGAGATCGGAGGGCACCCACAGGCGCGGCACGCGCGGCTGGGCCTTGCGCCGGAACGGCTGCCCCAGGTTCCATGGCTTCTCCCCGCCGTCGCCGTCTTTGCGATCGTCTGTCTCGTACTGGCCGCAGTCGGCCTCGGCTCGGCCCTCTCGGCGCGAGGCACCAGCAGTGGCTTCTCCTCGACCGTCATCCCAGCCAGGCCCGACGCACAGACGTCTAGCACAAGCGCCACCTCCCAGGCGGTCCCTGCGCCGGCAGCCGCGGGCCCTGCCTCACTGTCGGCGGGATCTGTTCAGAGCCCAGGGCTACCGGTCGTCTTCGGCGGTTCGTGCGCGGCGGCTCCGACTGTGCAGTTCCAGGGCCGCGGCCTGGCCACTACAGGGGTGGCACCGGTTGCCCCCTCGACGCCTGCTACCACCAACTTGAACGTCAGCGTGCAGGAGCACGGCGCCGATGCGGCGACCGTCATCTCCAATGCGCAGGCCAAGGTTCAGGCTGTCGTCAACGCCATGCAGCAGGCGGGGATCCCTGGCTCCGCGATCCAACAGACCTCGTTCAGCAGCTTCGGCGACTTCCAGGGCAAGCAATTCACGGCGTACGCCTCGATCCAGACCCAGGTGACCGGTAACGATCAGCTGACGCAGGCCACCAGGGCGATCCTTCAGATCGGGGGCATATCCGGATACTCCACCAGCTCGACACTGGCAGTCCAGCCAACCAATGCAGAGGTCCAGACGGCGGTCTCCACCGCGTCCGCTCAGGCAAGCGAGATGGCCAGCGCGACCGCCCGGGCGGCCGGGGTCACTCTGGGCAGCGTGCAGAGCGTCGCGAGCCAACCCCCCACAGTCTGCTACGGGCCGGCAGGCCCCATGCGGGTGGTCCAGGTCACGATCAACTACACCATCAAATAAAGATCGGAGGAGGCCGGCCTCATCCGGCGGCGGCCTCGCCCTCAGGAATGACCGGGGGGAAGACCAGCACGCTCACCAGCAGCCCTGTCAGGCCCGCTACGACCGGCGCGCCAGCCCACAGGTGCACCGGCCACCAGACGCCGTCGACCCTGATCAGGCCCGCGAAGTAGAAGGCGTAGAGCACAGTCGGCACGAGAAATGCGAACGTCCGCACCTGCATCAGTCGTATCGAAGACGGTCGCAGGGCGACCAACAGCAGATCAGCAACCACACCGCCTGCAACGCCGATCAGGATGACGGGGTCGGCGCCCTTGATCATGATTACGAACGCCGCGTTCACGGTCATCAGAAACGTGAGACTTCCAGTCGGCAGGTCAAAGCGTCTCAACAGCAAGAGCACCACGCCCATCAGCAGTCCGGCTTGCAGGATCAGGCCGAGGATGCCCAGCTCCTCAGCCGGCTCGCTGGGAAGCGCTGGATGCGGCAGCGCGGACCACTGGGATGTGAACGGGTGGTCGAACTGGCCGAAGAACGTGAGTACTGTCAGAGTCAGCGTCGCAGAGGCAATCGCCGGCCAGCCGATCGATCGGCCCGGCCGGCGCCAGGCGGCACGCAGCGGCCCGCTTACGATCAGCCCGGCGCTGACCATCAGCATCAGGTGCGTGGGGCTGATCAGGGCCTGGAACGCCCGCTCGATACCGAACGTAAGGTGCCATGTCATGTCGAACACACCCGCGATCCCAAACAGGATGCAACCGAGCAGAGAAGCCGCGTAGCCGTCGGGGAGCGCCCTCCCCCACTCGAAGGGCCGGGCACCGGTCCAGGCGGCGGACACAACGAGAAAGCCGGTAGTGACCGCGATGGACGCATACAGGAGCGCATGCCAGGGCGTGAAGAACGTCTCCAACGTCGCGGCAATGTGCCCGTGTGCCCACGAGTCCAAGTGGGCCCCAGCGACGACAGCTGCAGAGAGTCCGACCATGATCCAGGAGAAGCGGGCCGGCGCAGTCCGCGCTACGTCAGGCCGCCGACTGACGGGGGACTCGAGGGCGGAGGTGCTTGAGATCATCGCGACCAACGGTAGGGTCTGCGATGGCGGATGTCGTCACTCCCGGGTGGGAAAATCGGCGGCACCAGCGATCGACCATGCTCCTCCTCGAGGAGGAGGACGAGACTGTTCTAGGAAGCTCGCTCGACGACTCCTGATTCGTAGGCCAGAACCACGAGCTGGACGCGATCTCGGAGGCCTAGCTTCGAGAGGACGCGGCCGACGTGCGTCTTGATCGTCGATTCGCCGAGGTAGAGCTGCTTCGCGATCTCGGCATTCGACAGTCCTCGCGCCACCAGCCTTAACACGTCGAGCTCGCGCTCGGTCAAGTCGCCAAGCCCCGGCACGCTGCTCTGGTCGCGCCGCCGACCGAACTCCTCGATCAGCCTCTTCGTGACCACGGGAGCAAACAACGTGTCGCCAGCTGCCACGGCTCTCACTCCTGCGATCAGCGCCTCCGGTGGGGCGTCCTTCAGGAGAAATCCGCTCGCTCCGGCGCGCAGCGCCTCGAACACGTACTCGTCGTAGTCGTACGTCGTCAGCACCAGTACCCGCGTGGGACCGTCAGGCGCCTCACCAAGGATCGCACTGGTGGCCTGGATACCGTCGCTCCCCGGCATCCGCATGTCCATCAAGACCACGTCCGGCTGAAGGTCCCGAGCCAGTCTGACGCCCTCATCGCCATCGGCCGCTTCGCCCACGATCTCGACGTCCGGCTCCGGTTCGAACACCATCCGAAGGCCGGCGCGAACGAGCGGCTGGTCATCGACCACCAGAAGCCGGATCACGCCGAGCTCCCCTCCAGTGGGAGGAGTACGCGCACCCGGAAGCCGACCCCAGGCCGGGGCCCTGCTTCGACATGGCCTCCAAATATGGCAGCGCGTTCCCGCATCCCGATCAGTCCGTGCCCGCCGGCTTTCACCGGCTCCGACCCCGGCCCGTTGTCGGACACCTCGAGCTCCAGGCTCGTCCGCGAGATACCGCAGGATCACGTCTGCCCGCTCGGCGTGCGCGTGGCGCAGTGTGTTGGTGAGCGCCTCCTGCACGATGCGGTAGGCAGACAGTTCCACCCCTGGCGGCAGGGCACGCGGCTCACCCTCTATTCGAATCCGGACATCAAGTCCGGCGGCACGGACACGATCGGTCAGCATGTCGAGCCGGATGAGACTGGGCTGGAGCTCCGTGTCGTCAACTGGATCCTGCGGCCTGCGGAGAATCCCGACCAGGCGCCTCATGTCGGCCGCGGCTTCCCGACCCAGAGCCTCGATCGCGACCAGGGCGTCCCGTGCTCGGTCCGGCTGCTCGGTCGCGATTCGGCGCGCTGCACCGGCTTGCAGCACGATGACGCTCACCGCGTGGGCGACGACGTCGTGGAGATCTCTTGCGATGCGGCCACGCTCCTCGGCCACCGCGCGCTGCGCTCGTTCCTCTTGCTCGTTCTGCAGCTGCTCGGCCCGCTGTACCAGCTCACGCTCGCGCGGGCGCCGCTGACGCAAGTTGTCGCCAAGCACCCATGCCGCTCCGAACAACGCGTAGTTGTATGGGATGTCGTTGAGACTTACATGGCCTCGGTTGGACCAATCGACGGCGAAGTTGAGCGGCAGGCCGAGCGCTAGGAGCGCGCCAGCCAGCACGGAGAGGGGCCAGGGCGCGTAGTTGGCCACGGAGTACAGGGCGACCAATGACGCAAAGGTATTGAAGAACTCGTTGGCGAAGCCGAGCAGGACATGCAGCAGTTCGGCGAGGCAGACCACGCTGAAGACGACGAATGGCTGTCTGCGGCGGAGCCCCAGCGGCAGCGTCCCCACGAGGGTGAGCCCCACGTTGAGCCACAGCGGATCGCGGCGGCAATCGCAGCCACGCTGCTGCAGCAGTGCGCCGGTAGCGATGACGGCGGCCATCGTCCAATCGACCAGGTCGTCGCGCCACCTCGCCGGGGTCACGCGTCGATCCTAGTGGACCGTCCACCCGCCCGCGGAGAATGGAGCCGCTCCATCAGGACCGCGATGGTGACCTTGATCTCGAGCTCGGTACCCGGTGCCCAGCCGCCGGAGTCCAGGGACCGGTAAATGAGCGTGGCTTCCTCGCCGTTGAGGATGCCATGCATTCGCGCACGGGCCTGGCGCTGCTGATACGCCTCCGCCTCGTGGGGCTCGATCTCGAGCATTCTTTCGAGCTCGACGAGCGCTTGCGGCTGCAGATCGTCCAGCCGGGACCGCACCCAGACGGCGAAGTCCAGCAATCGATTGCGCGTCATCCTGCCTGGCCCTCGAGCTCCGGCCGCGCCACGTCGTCAAACTTCAGGCGGAGCGCCTTCAGGATCTTCAAGGTGACCGCCAGCGAAGTGGGGCGCCCGGAAAAGAACCGGCTCGCTGTGCTGCGGCTGACGCCGACCGCTGCGGCAAGGCTCTCTATGCTGTCTAGCTGACCTTCGACCTGCCGATACACCAGGGCCCGTCTGCACTTCGCGAGGTCGAGGGTGTAGGGCATGCCCCGGTAGAGCACGCTGACATGCCGAGGCCGGGCGGCGTCCCTGGTGCTCACCTGGGAACCGCCCGGCAAGTGGTTTGAAACGGGATCGCGGGTGTCCATGCGCACCTCCTCCTCACTCGCCTGGTCCCGCCGGACGACGAGCCTTGATAGTGGACCTTAACCAGGTTCTCATCGAAATGCAAGTGTGTCAGTTATGTGTCTATGGAGAGGCATCTACGTATTTGCATTGACTCAGTTTTGTCGTAACCATGACGCAGCACTGGAGCGAGGATGTGACGTGAACGGCTAAGATTTGTCCAACTTGGCCAAACTGATGCCGATCGACGACGCGGCCGCCCGCGAGGGTGTGAGCCGGACGACTATCTACCGCCTCATCAGGCTCGGCCTGCTCAAGAAGTACCGAGCTCCTGGCGTCGATCGCCGGACCTACGTCGATGCAGACTCCCTGAAGTTCGTGCGAGCGAATCCACCTCTGCGGGAGGTCGACTAGCTCGGGATCCAGTAGCTGTGGCCCGACGGCGTTTCGCGTGGGGGCGGGTGAGTGGCTCATGCCTGTTCAGTAGTACTATGCACCCCACTCAGGCCGTCAAGGTGAACAAACGTTCACCCTTGTTGAATGTTGCCAGGCGGCAAAGGGTGGTCTGGCCAGCGGTGGTCGTGACGCTTGTCGCGCGCAGGCGCATGGCTCGGTATTAAGGTGCTGTCGACGCGGTTCCGAGGAGACAATCAGATGCGCAACTGGAGGAGGTGGGTCCATGGGCTCGGTACAGAAGGTCGCCATCGTCACTGGCGGAGGGACTGGCATCGGCAGGGCCGTTGCGCTCGCGCTCGCCGGTGATGGCTATTCGGTCGCCGTATCAGGGCGCCGCTCGGAGCCATTGGAGGCGACCGCCGGCGAGGGTCGGGCTTCGGGAGCCCGGATGCTCGCGGTGACTGCCGACGTCGGTGATCAAGCGTCGGTGCGCGCCCTCTTCACCAGGACGAAGGATGAGTTCGGCAGGCTCGACCTGCTGTTCAACAATGCCGGCCAGTTCTCGCCGTCTGTGCCACTGGAGGACCTGACATACGAGCAATGGCATTCTGCCGTCAATGTCAACTTAACGGGCGCCTTCATGTGCACGCAGGAGGCGTTCCGGCTGATGAAGGCCCAGGACCCCAGGGGCGGACGCATCATCAACAACGGCTCGATCTCGGCTCACGCTCCCAGACCGAATTCGGCGCCGTACACAGCGACGAAGCACGCGATCACCGGGCTGACCAAGTCCACCTCGCTGGACGGCCGCAAGTACGACATTGCGTGCGGCCAGATCGACATCGGCAACGCCGCCACCGAGATGACGGAGCGAATGGCGCAGGGGGTGATGCAGGCGAACGGTTCGATCGAACCTGAGCCCAGGATGGACGTCGAGCAGGTGGCTCGAGCCGTCCTCTACATGGCGAGCCTGCCGCTGGACGTCAACGTACTGTTCCTGACGGTGATGGCGACGAAGATGCCCTTCGTGGGTCGAGGCTGACAGGAGGCTGCCCGAGAGGACCGTTCCCACCCTGGTCCGGCTGGCTCGGAGCTCCTCAGCGTGATCGGCCGCGCGCTCCTCCTGGATGTCAGGCCTCTTCGGGAGTCGCGCGACTTCCGACTCCTCTGGATGTCGCAGCTCACCACGGTGACTGGCCGCCAGTTCGTACTCGTCGCGGTTCCGTTCCAGGTCTACGTGCTGACCCGCTCGTCGCTGGCGGTAGGCCTCCTCGGGGTATTTCAGGCGGTGCCCATTGTCGTTGCCGGCCTCTACAGCGGCGCACTCGCGGATCGCTTCGACCGTCGCCGGCTGCAGCTGCTGGGCAAGGCGGTGGCCGCCACCGGATCCCTGGCTCTGGCCGTGGGAGCGGGCCGGCTTCACGCCCCAGTCGCGTTCTTCTATGCCGTCGTGGTGGTCACTGCGGCGGCGTCGACCCTGGACCAGTCGGCGCGTGCAGCAACGGTGCCCAGGCTGGTACCTCGCCATCTTCTTCCCTCGGCGATGTCGCTCAGCCAGGTCATGCTGCAGACGGCCGCGATCGTGGGCCCCGCACTCGCCGGGTTGGTCATAGCGAGCGCCGGCGTGGGTTGGGCGTTCGCGTTCGACGCCGCGGGCTGCATCCCGGCCATGGTGCTCGTTTCACGGCTGTCGCCACAGCCCGCGCCGGAAGGGCACAACGTCGTTCTGGGCTGGCGGATGCCGGCCCAGGCAATCACCTATGTTCGGCGCAACCGCCTCGTGATCGGGCTGTTCTCGGCCGACCTGGTGGCGATGATCTTCGGGATGCCGTCGGCGCTCTTTCCGGCGCTCGCACTGAGCGTCTTCGGCATCGGGGCCCAGGGCCTGGGCCTGCTCTACGCGGCACCGGCGACCGGCGCCCTGGTGGGCTCGCTGCTGTCAGGCTGGGTCCGGCGCGTGTCGAGGCAGGGGATGGCCGTGTTCCTGGCAATCGCCGTCTGGGGCGGTGCGATCGCCGGATTCGGCTTTGCCGGCAGCACGCTCTGGCTCGGTCTTCCTCTGCTCGGTCTGGCCGGCGCTGGTGACCTCGTGAGCGCGATCTTCCGAAACACGATCCTCCAGCTCACGATCCCGGACTCGATGCGGGGGCGCATGAGCGCCTTCCACCAGATGGTGGTGACGACGGGCCCGCGGCTTGGCGACCTGGAGGCCGGTGCCGTGGCGGCCCTGGCTGGGCCGCTGTTTTCGGTTATCTCCGGCGGCATCGCCTGCATCGTCGGCATCGCCTTGGTCGCTGCGCTCGTGCCCGAGATGCGGCACCAGCGAGCGCCGCTCGAAGCAGATCACCTGCCCGCCGCCTGACGCCTGTCTGGGGGGACGCCCGCCCGGAACGACGTCTGCTGAGTTGAGCAGCTGTCTCTATCTGGGGGGCACGCCCCCCCGGAACGACGTCTTTCAAGGCACGCGGCGCCTTTGGCGTCGCTCTTCGGCCTTGACAGCCGTCGGGTGCTGTGGCGTGTGCCACAGCACGCCCCCCACGGCCGCTGAGGAGAGCGGCCGTCCCCACTTCGTGGGGCCTCCCCGGTCGCCCCACGCTTGGCCCGTCCGGGGGGGCAACGCCCCCCAGACAGACGGCTAGAGCAGTTCGGGCCGCTGATACTCCTTGCCCAGGACGTGGTGGTCGAGGAACGCCAGCACGGTCTCGTACCACACGCGCGCGTTGCCCGGCTTCAGTATCCAGTGGTTCTCGTCAGGGAAGTAGAGATACTGCGACGGCACTTCGTGCCGCTGCAGATCCGTCCAGAGCCACAGCGCGTGGCTGATCGGCACCCGGTAGTCACGCAGGCCGTGGATCACCAGCATCGGGGTGCGGATGTTGCCGACGTGGAGGCGTGGTGTGTTGGCCAGCCAGCGACTCGGGTCACGGTACGGATCACCGAACTGGTGCTCGCGGTCCACCCCGAGGTCGGACACGCTGTGCTGGTGCTCGAGCGCCCAAAGCCCGGCGTGGCTGACGATGGCACGGAAGCGGTCGGTGTGGCCGGCGACCCAATTCGCCATGTACCCACCGAACGAGCCACCCAACGCGGCCGTCCTCGAAGAATCGATGTCCGATCGCTCGATCGCCGCGTCGGTGATCGTCATCAGGTCCGTGTACGCCCGCTCGCCCCAGCTGCCCCAGGCCCGCTGCACAAAGGCATGGCCGTAGCCGGTCGAGAGAGCCGGATCGGGCAGCAGCACCGCATAGCCACGCTCCACCAGCAGGTGCGGGCACCAGCGCCAGGACCAGGAGTTCCAGCTCGAGAGCGGCCCGCCGTGAATGAAGACCGCCAGGGGCGCCGGCCGCTCTGCTGAGGTCTCGGCGGGGAGCACCAGCCACGCGCGGAGCTCCTGGCCATCGTCAGCCCGTCCGCTGACCTCCGTCACAGTTCCGGGCAGGTCCATGGGGAGGCCGGGCGTCGGCAGGGCTGTCACCGTGCCGTCCGCATCGATGCGAACGACCTCGTTGGGTGAGTTCAGCGAGGCACGCAGCGCGTACAGGGTCACACCGTCAGGCGCTGGGCAGAGCGCGCTGAAGGCGCCGTCGCCCGCCACTCTGGTGACGTCTCCGCTGGCCACGTCAACACGAAACACCGGCGCATGGCCCTTTTCATCGGCCGTGAAGTAGACCGCATGGCCGTCTGCCGACCACGCCGGCGCGCCGGGCCAGAGGTCGAGCGCGGCGGTGAGGTCGCGTCCGTCACCACCCTCCATCGGCACGAGCCACAAGGTGTCGTCGGGGGCGAGCTCCGGAGTCCCGCGGCGGCGCCGCACGGCGACGACCCAAGCTCCGTCGGGCGAGACCGAGGCCGCCGAATAGTCCGCCCCAGTGGCGAGCGATCGGCAGCGCCCGTCCTCGAGCGCGACGAGGTCGTCCTCCGTGAAGCCTCGGCCTGCCGGCCGCATCCAGCTGCAGACGAGCGTGCGACCGTCCGGCGAAAGGGAGAAGTCCGACACGGCGAGCGCCTGCCCCGCGTCGGGAGCCAGATCCTCGACAGTGCCGTTGCTCGAGCCGGCGTCGGCCAGCCGGAGTGCCCGTGCCTGCCGAGGCCCCAGGTCCTGGTCCCAGTAGCGCACGGGGTAACCGTCGAACAGCACCGCGCTTGCGCCGGCCTCCTTTCGTCGCTTCGCCTTTTCGGCGTCCGCCTCGAGTCCGTCCGTGCCGGGCAGCACCTGTGCCTTGATGACCACGGTCTGGGCCTCACGCGCGGTTGCGACACCGCTCACGCCGCCTGAAACAGAGAGCAGTCGCCGCGCCTCGCCGCCGCTGGCTGGAAGCGACCAGACTCGGCCGTCGGACTCGTCATCTTTGGCGGTGGGATCGGGCCGCGCGGAGCCGAAGACGAGCGATCCGTCAGGCAGGAATGCGGGGTTCGACTCGCCCTTGTCGGAGAACGTCAGCCGGCGCGGCTCTGCGGAGCCGTCGGTGCGAAGCTCCCAAAGGGAAGTAACGAAGCGGGTGCTGTCGGCAGACAGCTCCTGAACGGTGAGCACAAGCCTCGTGCCGTCAGGCGAGAGGATCATGCCGCCCACCCGCGGGATCGCGTTGTAGACGTCAAGGGAGAAGGGATTCACGCGTGCAGGGTATCCCGCTCAGAGCCGGCCGCGGGTTTGCGATGGCTGGGGCCTCGGCGGGTCGCCGACGGAGCCACCGGCCCTAGCAGTGACGGTTGCGAGGCGTCCGCCGGCCGGGCCTGAAGACCGAGCCGCCACAGCGCGGGCACCCCTGGCGCTGCAGGTCACGGATCGTTGCCCAGCGCTCGCCCGCCCCGACAAGGAGCCGAGCGGCACACGCCTGGCAGTGGTAGGAGCGTCCAGCACGCCGGAGGTCGCCGGTGTACAACGCCCCTTCGAAATCGCCCGACACCGTCGGCGCAACGCCGCTCCCGCCGACCAGGTGGTACAGGTGGCTGGCGCCAGAGAGGACGCCAGCGCCAAGGTACTCGTTGAAGTTGCGCACGAGTCGGTGGACAGCGAAGCCCATGCCGGTGATCAACCGCTGAAGCGCCGTAGTCTCGTGTGGCGGCTTGGGCCCGAAGCACAGAAGCACCTGACCTCCCAGGCCGGGTCGCAGTGCTGTGGCGGCTCGCGAAAGGAAGAGCTCGGCGCCGGCCAGTGTGTAGGGCGGGTCGGTGAAAACGGTGTCGAACGCCCCCACCAGGTCAGCCGGCAGCGGCCGTCGCAGATCGTGGGTCAACAGCTCCACCTCGAACCCATGGCGGGCAGCAGCGCGCCGGCTGAATCCCACCACGGCGGGGTCGACATCCAGCACGGCCAGCCTTCGAGGCGGCGGGCAGCCCCATGCCCGCGTCGCCAGAGGCAGAGCGAGCGCGAGAAAGTCGTCATCCCCGAGCAGGAGGACCGACCGTCCACTCAGCGCGCCGCTGTCCACAAGGTAGGCGAAGCGGCGGAGTTTCGACTCGACCGTGCAGTGGGCCTGGTTGAGCAGTGCATCGGCGGGGGGAGCGTCGCGCAGCGCCACCTCCAGCTCGACACGCAGAGCGGCGAGCGCGGCGGGCAGCGCGATGCCGACGCCGCCGCAGGTCGGGCAAGCGTAGTCTGCTGTCTTGGCCCAGCCCAGGCGCTGGGTGAACTCCCGGCCGGCGGGGCTCAAGCGAGCCGGCCGCTCAGGTGCGAGCAAGCCGGCGAAGCGTAGCTCAGCGCAGACAGCGGCCACGACCGGCACCGGCAGGCCGGTGAGACGGCTGAGCGCTCTGTTCCCTGCGCGCTCCCGCCCGGCAAGGTGGCGCAGCACTTCCTCCACACCGTGGCGGCCCTCATGGAGGCCGACCGCAGCCGCCACTTCAGCAATGCTGTCACCCGGCATCGCCGCCTCCGATGCCCCGGCGGACATGCCGCACGGTCAGCTGGCGAAGCGCGAGGCCGACGCGCAGGGACGCAATGACCCGGTTGCAGTCGATCGCCCCGCAGCTGAAGAGGTCCACTGAGAGCAGGCGCTCCTCGGGCCAGGTGTGGAGACTGAGGTGCGACTCGGCAAGCACGAGTACGAGCGTCACGGCCCCGTTGGGGAAGACGACGAGGGCTTCGTCGAGCACGTGGCCACGCCCCGCAGCCACGGCGGAGCGCGCGAGGGCCAGCAGCGCGTCGGGATCGGTCAGGAGACGCGAGTCCGCGACGGTGGCGTCGATGGCGTAGAGCTGCTTCGCGTGCGCTTGCTGTGTGGCAAGCGATAAAGACACGGGATGAATCCTCCTGAAACGGCGGTGGCAAGGCCTGCCGTCCCCGGGAGGACTGGACCTACGAGTAGGGGCGGTTCAGATCTCGCCGAGGAGGCGGCCGGCGGACGAATGGCCGACTCGGCCGTTCGCCGTGACTTCTTCGAACACCGGACTTCACCTCCTTCGCGTAGGTTCGTGTGCCTGGCAGTTTAACAGCCAACCCAGGCTCAGTCGCCCGCCGCTCAGCGCCGGAGCTTGCGGAACTCCCGCGCCACCCCACGCAGGAACGGCGCACCCCAGAGGCCAATCGAGAGGAGACCACCGAACGCCGCCACAGCGTCCACGCTCTGACGCCCCTGTCTGGCCCAGTAGACGTCCTGCAGGTTGAGCCAGAGCGCGAACTCGTCGAGCGTCAGGGCCGACGCGACACCGTAGCTGGCGGCGGTCGCCCTCGACGTCGCCTTCGATCGCGCGTCATCTGTCCCGATCAGCAGGAGCCACAGGTAGCCGGTCGCAAGCAGGCCACCGATCCCGAAGACCAGGTGGTGCAGGTGCCGCCCCCCAACGGACAGGTTGCGAAAGGGTCCCGCATTGGCGCGGATGGCGTGTGTGATCGCCCGAGCGCCGCCGAATCCCAGGAAGAAGGCGACCGATCCGATGAACATTCGCTCCCGCCGGGACCTACCTTCGAACTCGGTGCGGTAGACGCGACTGAGCGAGAACCCACGGCGCTGGGCCCGCCGAGCCACACGGCGTCCTGGCAGGGTAATTCGTTCGATCAACATGACTCCCTCAGCAAAATCCTATCTGCATGCCTATCCAGGTCGATCGTCGCAATTAGATAAGGAGGACTCACATGCCGACAGTGACCACAGGGCTTGCGACACCGGTCGACGGGTTCATCGCAGGCGCCGACGACAGCCCTGACCAGCCGCTGGGAGTCGGCGGCGACCGGCTTTTCAAGTGGTTCGGCGACGGTGACACCCCGAGTCGGACCCAACCGCTACCGTAGGTCCGGTGCGGGTGGCGACCTGGAACGTGAACTCGGTCAAGCAGCGGGTGCCCCGGCTGCTGCCGTGGCTGGACCAGCGGCAGCCCGACGTCGTGTGCCTCCAGGAGACCAAGCTCGCGGACGCCGCGTTCGCCGAGCTGCTCGGCCGCGAGTTGGCCAAGCGGCGCTATACGACCGCCCATCACGGCGAGGCGCAGTGGAACGGGGTGGCGATCCTCTCCCGTGTGGGCTTGGATGACGTTGTGGTCGGGATCGCCGGTGCGCCGGGCTTCCCGCATCCGGAGGCCCGAGCTGTGTCGGCGACCTGCGGCGGCGTACGGCTGCACTCGGTGTACGTGCCGAACGGGCGGGTGCCGGACTCGGAGCACTACCGCTACAAGCTGGCCTGGCTGGCTGCGTTGAGGGAGATGGTGAGTGCCGATCCGGCGTCCACGATGGTGTGCGGGGACATGAACATCGCGCCGACCGACGCCGACGTGTTCGACCCGGACGCCTACGTCGGCCAGACCCATGTCACACCGGCGGAGCGGGCGGCGCTGGCCGAGCTGAAGGCACGCGGCCTACATGACGTCGTTCGGGATCGCTGGCCTGACGCCCGGATCTTCACCTACTGGGACTACAGGGCGGGGATGTTCCACCAGGACATGGGGATGCGGATCGATCTGGTGCTGGCTAGCGCGCCGGTGGCCGGGCGGGTACGGGCAGCCTGGGTCGACCGGCAGGCCCGCAAGGGTAGCGGGCCGAGCGATCACGCGCCGGTGATCGTGGACCTGGACGTGGCGCCGGACGGCGACATCGGTCCGGTTGTGCCACCGCCGTCGGCACCGGCCGTCGGCCGGGGGCGGGGGAAGCTGCCCCAGGCACCGTGATCAGGGCTGCCGTGCCTCATCGCCGCGGGGGATTGCTGTGGCGGCAGCGTGCTGATTCGACCGGTCACGGCTCGAGGAGCCAAACTCTCGGATCCACGCCGCGCCAGCGATGGTCATGCAGAAGGACAAGGAGTCGCTCTACCCGCACCCGCCTACTACCGCGCCGCCTGCAACCGCGCGCTGGCGGCCCGGCAGCTCAACGTGCACGTGAACACGCTGCGCTACCGGCTCGAGCGCATTGAGTCGCTGGTCGGCGGCCCGGTCGACGACCCCTGCCGGGCGGTGCCGCTGCGCGTCGTATGCTCGCACGCGCGACAATCGGCTCATCGGTCGCGGGCGGTGCCGCCGAACAATAATCAGACGATGGACGACGCAGTGCGGGACTACATCGAGGCCATCCCGCTCGAGTATCGGCCCCTGTTTGATCGTCTCCACCGGCTCATCCTCGAGGTGCACCCCGACGCCGCTGTGGTGCTCTCGTACCAGATCCCGACGTACAGGGTCGGCTCACGACGCCTCTTCCTCGGCGCCTGGAAGCATGGGGTGTCGATCTACGGGTGGGGCGAAGGGCGCGACGCCGGCTTCGTGGCGCGCCACCCCGAGCTCAAGAGCGGCAGAGGGACCATCCAGCTGCGGCCGGCCGACGCCGCCGGCATCCCGGACGACGAGTTCCGCGAACTGGCGAGCGCCACTCTGAGCGAGTCGACGCCGAACTGACCGCCGGCGGCGGTCAGGGTCGCGGCGAGCAGGGCATCACGACGGGAGGTCGCGATCGGGCGCTTCCTGGTCCGGCGCCGAGGCGGCGGTCCGGGCGTAGGCCGCCGGCGCCCTGCCCACGATCGCCCGGAAATCTCTCGCGAAGTGGGCCTGGTCGAAGTAGCCGAGCTCCAGGGCGAGGGCGGCAAGCTTGACGTCCTCGTCGGCGGCGAGCCGCTCCGCCACTTCGTGCAGGCGATAGCGCTGGATGACCCACTTGGGGTGCACCCCGACGAACTCGGCGAACAACCGCCGCAGACGGCGCTCGCCGATGCCGGTCCGGCTCACGAGGTCGGCCACACGGGTCATCTGCCGCTCGCCCATGATCCGGGCGACGATGCCGTTGACCATCGGGACCATAGGGTCCGGCGCCAGGCGCTGCGCGTGGATGAACTGCTCCGCGGTCTGCGCCATCCGGACGTCGTCGTCGAGCGAGCGTATCCGCTTTTTCAGCGCCTCGCCGCCGGCGCCGAAGATCGCCCCGAGGGCAGGGCCCGGTTGGTCAGGACCGCGACCGCCGAGCCGAGGAGGGGCCGGAAGCCGGCGGGCCGGAACTTGATGCCGAACACCCAATCCTGGCCCTCATGCAGCCGCGTGAGCCTGCCGGTCGCCACGCCGACGACCTCCGACCGCTCGCTTTCGATCGCGAGGTGCACCACTGGGTCCGCGATGATGTGCTGCGGGTAAGGGGCCCGGCCGCGCAGGTCCCAGCGCACGGTCCCAGTGGTACTCCCCACCAGGTCGGCGAGCTCCGGCGACGCAGGCCGGCGCGAGACGCACTCACTGACCGCTTTTTCAAGAAGTCGTGCCTGCTACGGAGAGAGGCTCCGCGTATAGCAAACGCGACGATGCAAGCGACCGGGACCCAGCCATGGACGTGACCGGGATCGACTTCCACGTCCTCTCCCTGACCCAACCTGGCGTCTAGATGCTCGGGGCGGCCGAGGCCGTGACCCTCGCCCGAGAGGCGAACAACGTGCTCGCCGCGGCCATCGCTCGGCACCCGCATCGGTTCGGCGGCTTCGCGACGGTGCCCACCCCGGCGCCCAACACAGCCGCCGAGGAGCTGGAGCACGCGGTGACCAAGCTGGGGCTCAAGGGCGCCCTGACCAACGGACGGCCGGGCGGCCGTTTCCTGGACGATCCGTTCTTCTGGCCGATCTTGGAGGCCGCCGAGCGGCTCGCGGTCCCGATCTATCTCCATCCGGCGGCGCCGACCTCGGCAGTCCGCGAGGCTTCCTATGAAGGCATCTCTCCAGCCGTGGGTCACTGCCTGTCGGTCGGGGCCTGGGGCTGGCACATGGACACCGGGCTGCACGCGCCCAGACTGATCGCAGCCGATGTGTTCGATCGCTTTACAAGCTGCAGATCGTGATCGGCCACATGGGCGAGGCGATCCCGTTCATGCTCGAGCGGACCAACCTGACGCTCTCGCAGCAGGTCACTGGCTTGGAACGCCAGGTGAAGGACTTCTCGACCGCGCGCCGCTGAGCCTCGCCGACCGGGAGAAGATCGCGCACGGCAACGCAGAGCGCCTGCTGGGTTTGTAGGCGAGCCTGATCCTGCCGGACAGGCGAGGAGGTTGGCCACGACCAGGACGCCTCCGGGCGAGGGGGCTGAATCGCCGGCACTGAGAAGTCGTTACAAGGTTCGCAGTAGTAGCCCAAGCGGGACCCTATTCGAACCGGCTGGACAAACTCGATCGGCTGGTCGGCGACTAGCGGCCCGCCGCACCACCGGGCTCGAGATCGAGCAGCCGGTAAGCCGGCGGATGTGGCACAATGGCACAAAGTGGCCACTTCGAAGACCAGCCGAAGGTCGAGACTGTCGATCGACGTCGACCCGGATCTCCGGCGCCGGATCAAGATCGCGGCCGCCTCGCATGACCAATCGATCCGCGATTACGTCGAAAGCCTGATTCGCGACGCTCTCGCCGGCGAGCCGGATGACGAGCGCGGCTGGTCGGCGCTCTCCGCTCGCTCCTTCGCAAGGGACTGGCAGTCGGAAGAGGACTCGGTCTACGACCAACCTGCGTAGGGGCGCGATCGTCCTCGTCCCGTTCGATTTCACGGATCGGTCGGGAATCAAATGGCGCCCAGCCGCCGTTGTTTCCGGGAAGCGATACAACACCGGCCCCGACGTCGTCATTGCGTCGATCACGGGAAACCTCGCCGCCGTCCCGCATCCAGGCGATAAACCAATTCGCGATTGGAAGGCCGCCGGGCTGCTCCGGCCGGCGCTGATACAAGCGAAGCTCGCGACCGTGGAGGGATCGACTCTCAGCAAGCGCATCGGCCAGCTGACCGCGCACGATCTGGCCGCATTCGACCAAGGCCTGCGTGAAGCCCTCGAGGTCTGAGCAGACGAAGGACGAAGGCGAGGTATAGCCCAAGCGGGACGCTATTCGAACCGCCTGAACGAACTCCAACGGCTCCGCTGATCGGCTCACCGCTCCGACCATCGAACGCGCTACCTCGCCCGCCGCCGATCCCCAGGAGCAATGCCCTCGACAAGGCGCTCGCGAGCCGCTGCCAAGAGCCTCGAGTACTCGGGATCGAATGGCTCGGCGAGAGTCTTCTCGAGCTGAGCCAACAGACCCCACAGGACAACCTGTTCCGACCAGCGCTCGATGAGCGGATCGAGGGCGTCGTCGTCGTCGCGCTTGAAGAGCCATTCGAACAGGACGAGCGCCTCATCTGACGTGAGCAGGAGGGCGACTCGAGGGTCTTCCTCGGGCCCCATGGCCCCGCTCGGTCCGGCCCCGAACCACTCCTCGTCACAGTGGAGTCAACTTCTCGACGATTGCCTTGAGCGCGGGGGGCCCAACCGGGTTCACCTCTTTGTAGCCCTGTAGTCCAGCCCAGGCGAATGACAGGCGCAAGTACCTCACGAACGTCATGGGGGAGTCGAGGCTGATGATGGGACAATCAGCCGCCGCGTCGGGCAACTCGATTTCGTACGGAGCTGCGCCGCTCACGTTCTCCTTGTGGAAGCCGTCTGGCGCGATGGGCGCAGCGAAAGTCGGCTTTGCCTCGCGAAATAGTTCATCTCCGACCGTTCCTTGAACTCAGCCTGCACGTCGTCGATGGAGGCCACGACGAGCGGTCCGAGTAGGCCGGTCCATCGTCCTCAGTGGGCAAACGCATCAGATTCACGGACCCGACAGTCCGCCACCACGAAGCAAGGGAAAGCGGAAGCGGCCCGTCTACAGCTACCTCGAGGCGGCCGATTCGCTCGTCGATATCGGACGTGGGCGGTGCCCAAACGGCGCCTTCCGTCCCGGCAGGAGTGCGATCAGCTGCTCGACATTGAATCGAGCCCGAGTCATCGTCGCCGTGGCAACCTGGACAGCATCGGCCCAATACATCGCTCGCCGCACATCTGAACCAAGTTCAGCCAGCTCAGTCCACACGGCGTCATGCTCGCCGTCTTCGTAGCGAGGGAGCCAGCGTGCCGCGGCCGTCATCGGGACCGCCTCTCCATCCAACCACGTGGTGCGGCAGTCATTTCGTGAACTGCCGTGACACTACACGGCATGTTGCTGGATCAAGCCGGACGCGCCAGCGGCTCCACGAATTCGCCACTCCAGCGCCCGTCCACGATGATCGTGCTCGCCCACCTTCATACCCGACGAGCGAAAGCAGGAGATCCGCCGCTTCGTCACCGATGAGGTCAATCGACGGTTTGGCAACCTCGTGCCTTCAAAAGAGGCCGCCCAGCGCCGCATCGCCCAGCTCGAGACCGAGCGGCAGCGCCTTCTCAGGCTCTACCTCGCCGGCGGCCTGGAGATGAGCGACTTCCAGCGCGAGCAGGACTGGATCGCCGCCGAACAGCAGGCGCTCAGCGCCCGCGCCGAGCCCGAGCCGGACCTGGCCCTCGCCCCGCAAGTGGTCGAGCGCGCCTTCGCCATCATCGACAACATCGCCGAGGCCTACCTCCGCGCCAACGAGCGCGAGCGAGGCATGTGGAACGAGGCCGTCTTCGCCAGGATCTGGATCGGCGATCGCGAGATCAAGCGCACCGACTACCAGGACCTCTTCGCGTCCATTCTTTCGGACACGAGTTCGAATTGGGTGAGTTTGGTAGCCCCGGCGGGATTCGGGGCGACATCCGCGATACGCTTCGTGTGCCAGCCATCAGGTTCTGTTGACAGCCGATGCCGGCAGCCGCCACCTGCATTGCCGTGGCCAAGATGAGCGCGCCCGGGAGCTTGACCTGTCGCGTGCACAGAGTTGAGCTGATTGGCTCGCGTCACACGCCCGGCTGCGGTGACGCCATCCGTCCCGACCCAACGGGACATACAATTCAGACGGGCGTGTCTGCCTGACCGCCGAGGCTTCGTGACTACAGAGTTCGTGTCGCATCGGCCCCTGGTCGGCCGAAAGCAGGCCCTGCGCGAGCTGCGCAGCGCGATCGTCGACGCCACAGCCGGGAGCGGTTGCCTCGTCCTGATCAGTGGCGAGCCAGGCATCGGGAAGACTCGGCTGGCCCAGCACATGACTGCAGACGCCGTGAAGAGCGGTATGAGAGCGCTCTGGGGCACCTGCTGGGAGGGCGACGGTGCGCCGGCGTTCTGGCCCTGGATCCAGGTGCTCCGTGCACACGGCGCCGGGCGGGACCCCGCGACCCTGCAGGCCGAGCTGGGCTCGGAGGCGGGCGAGGTCGGGAGGCTCGTCCCCGAGCTGACGGGTCGCATCGGGAACAGCGACCTCCGGACAGCTTCAGCCGAGTCCCGCTTCCGGCTCTACGACAGCGTGAGCGCCTTCCTGCGCCGGGTCTGCCAGGCCCAATCAACGCTGGTGGTGCTGGACGACCTGCACTGGGCGGACGAGCCATCCCTGCAGCTCCTGCGCTTCCTGGCCGGCGACCTCGGCGAGAGCCGGCTGCTGCTGCTGGGTACCTACCGCGACGTGGAGGTGACTTCCGGCCACCCCTTGCGACGCCTGATCGGCCAGCTGACCGGGGCCGTTCACAGGCTGCAGCTCGAGGGCCTCGCGCAGGCCGAGGTGGCTGAGCTGGTGGCGCACCTGACCGGGAGCCCGGCCACCGAGGCCGACTCGGCGGCGATCCACCGGATGACGAACGGCAACCCGTTCCTCGTGCGCGAGCTGGTCCGGCTCCAGCCCGACGGCGTCACCGCGGTCGTCCGGCTGCCACAGGGCGTCCGCGAGGTGGTGCGGCGCCGGCTCGACTCGCTGTCCGGGGCCTGTCGTGAGCTGCTGGCTGCGGCCGCCGTCGTCGGTCCGGACTTCCACCCCGCGCTGGTCGGCTCGGTCGCACGGCTGCCGGCGCGGCGTGTGAGCGGGCTGCTGGAGGAGGCGAGGGCCGCCCGGCTGATCGAGTGGACGCCCGCGTCGGACCGGCATCGCTTCGTTCACGCGCTGGTGCGCGAGGTCCTGTACGGCGATCTCCCGGCCGGCCTCCGGCGGCAGCTGCACCACCAGGCGGGCGCCGCGATCGAGCGGCGCCTCGCCGGCGAGGTCGACGGACGGGAGGCGGAGCTGGCCCATCACTTCCGTGAGGCCGGCAGCCCACTCGACCTGGAGCGGGCGCTGGACCTGACCGAGGCCGCGGCCCGGCACTCCCTCCGGCTGCTCGCCCATGAGGACGCGGCGGCCCACCTGCGGCGCGCGCTGGAGCTCGTGGACATGGTCGGTGGCGGCGACCGGAGGCGCTGCCTCCTCCTGCTGTCCCTGGCCCGCGCGGAGATGTCGGCCGGTGAGATCATGGCCGCTCGGGACACCTCGGGCAGGGCGGCGGCGGTGGCGCGGCGCATGGGGACCCCCGACCTCCTGGCCGAGGCGGCGCTCGGCCTCCAGGCGGAGTTCACCGCGGAGAGCGTGGACGACCTCGAGGTCAGCCTGCTCGAGGAGGCGCTCCAGCGCCTCGGGCCCGAGCGGCCCGACCTGCGGTCGCGCCTCCTAGCCCGGCTGGCCCGAGCCGTGCTGTTCTCGCCAGCGATGGAGCGTCGTCGGGCGCTGGCGGAGGAGGCCGAGGCCCTGGCCCGCCGCATCGGCGACCCGGCGACGCTGGCCGCGGTCGTGTACGAGTGTCACCAGGCCGTATGGGGACTGCCGTCGGACGATCCCCACGGCCGACTCCGCTTGGCCGACGAGGCGATCCAGCTGGCTGAGCAGACTGGAGATCACGCCCTCGGACTGCACGCTAGAGCGCTGCGCCTCGGCGACCTGCTGGAGCTCGGCGAAATGGAACGGTTCAGAGCCGAGACGGCGGCATACGCCGTCACCGTCGAACGGCTGCGACAGCGACAGCTCGCTTGGCAGCCGCTCCTGCATCGGGCGACGCTTGCCATGCTCGAGGCGCGGTTCGAGGAGGCGGAGACGCTTGCGGCCGACGGCCTGGCCCTCGGCCGCCGTCTGCAGCACGCCGGCATCGAGAACTTCTACGGCGCGCTCGTCATGACCAGCCGGATGCTGCAGGGCCGCGGCGCCGCGGCGCTGGAGCTGGTGCAGCTGGCCGTCCAGGCGTTTCCCGCCTTCCCCGTCTACCGGGCGGGGCTGGCGCTTGCGCTCATCGAGTCGGACCGGCGTGAGGACGCCCGCGCTGAGTTCGAGCGCCTGGCCGCCGGCGACTTCCTCGACCTGCCTCGGGACTTCGTGTGGATGCCCTTCCTGGCGTTGCTGTCGATGGTCTGCTTCCGCCTGCAAGATCGCGTGCGCGCCCGGCAGCTCTACGAGCTGCTGCTGCCGTCGGCCGGCAGCAACGTGCGCGTCACCCGCATCGGCATCAGCTGCGCGGGCTCGGTGCAGCACTATCTCGGGCTGCTGTACGCGACCCGGGGTGAATGGGACGAGGCGGTCAGCCGCTTCGAGGCCGCGGTCGCGTTCAACCGGAGGCTGGCATCGCCCGTCCTGGTCGTGAGCAGCCGGTTCCACCTGGGGCACGCGCTGGCGGCGAGGGCAGGCGCTGGCGACGTGGAGCGCGCCCGGACCGAGCTGGCCGGCGCTGCCGAGATCGCTGCGGCGCTCGACGTCCGGCTCGTCTGGCCCGACATAACCCCGCCACCCGCCCGGGTCGAGCTCCGCCGTGAGGGTGAGTTCTGGACCCTGCAGCGAGGAGGCCGAACCCTGCGGCTCCGCGACAGCGTCGGTCTTCGCCACCTGGCCCGGCTCGTGGCGGAGCCCGGGCGCGAGCTCCACGCGCTGGACCTCGGCGGTCCGGGCGGGCGGGGGATGCACGCCGCGGGGAGCGCCGGCGAGGTCCTCGACGAAAAGGCGAAGACGGCGTACCGCGACAGGCTGCGCGAGCTGGCGGCGGAGATGGAGGAGGCCGACTCCTGGGCCGACATCGAGCGTGCGGCGAGGGCGCGGCGCGAGGTGGACGTGCTCACCGAGCAGCTCGCGCGTGCCGTCGGCCTCGGCGGCCGTGACCGCCGGGCAGCCTCAGACGCGGAGCGGGCGCGGGTGACCGTGACCAAGTCCATCCGCGCGGCCGTCCAGCGGATCGCCAGCCTGGACGCCGACCTGGGCGCCCACTTGGAGGTCAGCGTCCGGACCGGAACGTACTGCGTCTACCGCCCGGACCCAGGCTCGGCGATCACCTGGACCCTCGGCTGACCCGACCTCGTGATGAACCTCGTCACGATGTGAAGGGAGATCTCACGCCTCCTGGTCGAGACCAACCCACAGGAGGAAAACGTGAGCACCACAACCGACACGTCGCACGCGGTCGTGATCGGAGCCAGCATGTCCGGGCTGCTGGCGACCCGCGCGCTGGCCAACCACTTCGATCACGTCACGATCGTGGAGCGCGACCGGCTGCCCGACTCCGCGTCGTTCCGGAAGGGCGTACCCCAGTCGCACCACCTGCACGTCCTGCTGCCCGGCGGCAGGCTCGCCGTCGAGTCGCTCCTGCCTGGCTTCGAGTCCGACCTCGTCACGGCGGGAGCGGAGACCGTCAGGTTTCCACAGGAGGCGCTCTGGCTGACCCCGGCCGGCTGGAGCCCGCGCTACGAGGCGAGGGCGGAGGACCGGCTGCTCTGCGCCAGTCGGCCGCTGCTCGAGACGATCGTCAGACGTCGCGTCCTCGACTCTGACCGGGTCACCGTGCTTGACGGCTGCGAGGTGCCGGAGTTGAAGACCGCCGGCGATGGCCGGGTGACGGGCGTCCAGGTCCGCAACCGCGGTGACCAGCAGGGGGGCACCCGGTGTGAGCTGGCCGCTGACCTGGTCGTGGATGCTAGTGGGCGGACGTCCCGCTGTCCCGACTGGCTTGATGCGCTGGGTTACGGCCGTCCCCAGCAGACACGGATCGACTCGTTCCTCGGCTACGCCTCCCGGCAGTACGCGCCCCCGCCCGCCTGGCGGAGCGACTGGAAGGCGATCTTCCTCATGGCGAAGCCTCCCACGCAGGCACGGACTGGTTTCCTGTTCCCGATCGAAGGAGGCCGCTGGATCGTCACCCTCGTGGGCGCCGGCCGAGACTATCCGCCGACGGACGACGAGGGGTTCCTGGCCTTCGCCACCTCGCTGCGAGAGCCCGTCATCCGCGACGCGATCATCGACGCCGAGCCGCTGACGCCGATCTACGGCTACCGGCGCACGGAGAACCAGCGCCGCCACTTCGAGCGGCTGCGCCGCTGGCCGCCGGGACTCATCGCGCTGGGGGACGCGGCCTGCGCGTTCAACCCTGTCTACGGCCAGGGCATGAGCGTCGCCGCCCAGACGGCCGTCGCGCTCGATCGCGAGCTGCGGGCGGGATGTGACCTGCGCCGTCTTGCGCGCGGCTTCCAGCGGACCGTTGCGGCGTGCGGCGCGGGCGCCTGGCTGCTGGCAACGGGCGAGGATCTCCGCTACCCGACGACGGAGGGCAGTCGGGCGGGCATTGCGACACGGCTGACGCACCGGTACCTGGACAGGGTGATCCGCGCCGCCACCGCTGACACCTCGACTAACCTGGCCTTCCTCGAGGTGCTCGCGCTGCTGCGCCCGCCGGCGAGCCTGTTCCGTCCACGTGTCGTGGCCAGCGCGCTGCGCCGCCACGAGCCGCCCGCGCGGGTGCCCAGCGCCCCGGCGGCGAAGATCACCGGTCCGGACGTGGCGTGATGCCTCTCGAAGCGAATGGCCTTCGGTTCCAGGTGCGCGACGAAGGCGATGGGGAGCCGGTGCCGCTTCTGCACGGTTTCCCGGACTCTGTCGACGGCTGCGCTATGCCGCTTCCCGCGGTCAACGTGCAGGGCGTGCTTGACGCGCTCGGCATCGAGCGAGCGAATGTGGCCGGCTACGACCGGAACGCGTCGGACGACTGTGACGCAGTAAGAGGTGTGGCGGCCTACTGTCGAACCGGTCGCCGACGGGGCAGTCAGACCTACATCGCGTCCCGCATGAGCTTCACCGAAGAGCCGACTCACATATGGGAGGTCGGCGAGCCAGCGCCATTCGAAATCACCCAGCCATGCCATGAGCCTGCTGTTCCCGAGCTCGAGCCTGCCTGCCTCTGACTGGCGACGGCCGGCGGACAAGCGGCCGCTGCCGGTTATCGGCTGGCGTGTCTGGAGGCTGCGTCAGGCGGCGGAGGGCGTCGTGCTGGAAAGCCTGTTCGGGAGCGAGCGCTGGGATTTCGGTTTCACCAGTGCGAAGTGTCGGCGCTGCCCTCCCTGGATGACCAGCCAGCACCGGGTGCCGGAGGTGTTCTGCGGGTGCGGCCTGCACGCGTTCAGCACCTCGGCCGAAGCGGTCCGGCATGCTGAGAGGCGGCTCGCCGCTGTCTTCACCGGCCGTGGACAGCCTCCGCCGGTAGTGGGCGCAGTCGTTGGCTGGGGTCGGGTCGTCCAGCACGGAAGCCAGGGTTGGCGCGCCACGTATGCCCGTCCGATCGTCCTGCTGAACACCGGCCAACCTCTGCTCGAGGATGCTGCCCTGCGCTATGGCGCGCCACTCGTATCCATGCGTGGCATGTGCCTGCTGCCGCTGGAGTTCGGCGAGGCGCTGACCGTGGCCTAGCGAGGAGCCCGGCGACCGCGGCTATGCCGGCGTGGTGTTCCGGTTCATCCGGAACAGGTTCTCGGGATCGTAGGCGGCCTTGATACGAGCCAGGCGGTCGAGGTTGTCGTGGTAAGCGCCCTTGGTTCGCGACCGGCCCTCGTCGGTGTCCTGCACGTTCACGTAGCTCCCGATCGAATCCGGAGCGATGCCCCGCCACGCGCTCCACACCCGTTCGATCTGCTGTTCACGTTTGGGATCACCGGGCTGCCAGCAGCCTGCCACGAATGGGCTCGGCGGACGGCTCTCGGGGCGACTTGCGGTTGGGCATGATCTCCTCCTCTGCCCTTGCGGAGTTGGGGGTCATGGCCCGGTCGGTGCGGGTCGGCCCTGGCGTGCGCATCGCCGTACTGCGGGCCAGCTCGATGCAGGGGTGTCCAGGTAACAAGCGGCCGCCGGGACGACGTTCGAGAGCGCTGCCCGGCGGCCACAAGCCAAAGGAGGGGCTCATGTGTGATCGGACCGCGCTGCCCAGGCCGCCTCGGCAATGCACCCTGGACATCGACAGTCTCGATCAAACGATGCGTGTCATCGCCCCCGACGCTGCGCAGCTGCTCCTGTACGCGCGCGCCATCCGGGCCGGGACCGACGCGCTTTCGAGGAGCATCCTCGACGCCGCCGCTTCCATCGAGGACGCGAGGAGGGGCGGCGATGACTCAGCTGTCGAAGCGCGTGGAGCTGGTCATCCTGGAGGACAGCGACGGCCCGCAGGTGGTGTCGGAGCGCCGAGTCGACGGGCTCATCGAGGTCTCCACCCCACAGTCTCTGGATGGCGCTCGGGCCTGGGTAGAGGCGCACTACGCGGGCGTCGAGTGGCTCAAGGCGCGCCTGGCCAGCGCGCTGGTCGGCAAGCTGGCATCGGGCGGCGATGACACCACGCAATGCGAGCAACCCAGCCGGTGCGTGACAGGAGGTGATTCAACGTGACTGTCCGGGTCGCGACCTATACGCGCATCTCGACGGACGAGGAGCACCAGCCGTACTCCCTCGAAGCCCCAGGAGGAGCGGCTCCGCTCCTACGTCTGCAGCCAGGAGGGGTGGGAGCTGGCGCGCCAGTTCACCGACCAGATGAGCGGCAGCGTGCTGGAGCGCCCCGGCCTCCAGCGCGTCCTCGCCGAGGCTCGCGCCCGGCGCTACGAGCTGCTCCTCGTCTACCGCGTCGACCGCCTGGCTCGCCCGGTGCGAGGCCTGTCGGAGATCCTCCACGCCCTCGATAACGCGGGCGCCGTCTTCTGGTCCGCGACCGAGCCCTTCGACACCGGTAGCCCCGCCGGCCGCGTGATGGTCCAGATGCTGGGCGAGTTCGCCGAGTTCGAGCGGGCGACCATCATCGACCGAGTCATCGCCGGCATGGAGCGCAAGGCGCCAGGGGCGGTTGGACCGGTGGCCCGGTTCCGTACCGCTACCGGTTCGTCCCACGACGGCTGGCCAGCAGCGACGGCCAGGCGCAAGTGCTGACTTCCGACTTCTTGGAGGTCGATCCCGATCGATCGCCGATCGTGCAGGTGATATTCGACCTCTATGCCAACAAGCAGCTCGGCTCCCGAGCGATAGCGAATGGGCTCACGGAGCGCGGCCACAGGCCCTGGGAGTCCCGTATCTCGAGGCCGTGAACGCCGGGCAGGGCGAGCTGACCGACCGGGAAAAGGAGATCTCCCAATTGGTGCTGCGAGGCAACTCCACCGCAGAGATCGCCTCACGACTCTATGGGTCAGAACAGACCGTGCAACACCTCAAGAACATCTTCGACAAGACCGGCGTCCATAGCCGGCGAGAGCTGGTCAGCAAGGTCTTCTTCGCCCATTACGAACCCCGCCTGCGAGACAACGAGCAACGGGCTCAACGTGGCCAACCGATACGCCGAGGGCTGTTCGGCAGGGGAGCCTTTGGTCGCGCCTGATGTCAACGGACACGTGTTGGGCGATCCGTTGCGGCGCCGGATCCTCGAGCTACTCGCCGAAGATGAGAAGACGTCGGGTTCGGTATGCGCGGTAGAACCACGCAGGTGGGTCCCTGAGCTGGCCGGGGATGGCGCCAGACGGCGATTGCGCGTCGGAGGCGCGCGGCGGTCGCGAGGTCGGCGACCTTTGACACGAAGCCTTGGACTTGGCGCCTGTTTCGCAGTTGGAGCAGCCTGGCGGTCCCCGCGTACTCCCTCGGCAACGCGATCGTCTGCCGACCATGCGCGGGGTACCGCCAGATCCACTTAATGCACGCGATCTCCAGCACAGAGTTCCGCCGGAAGCACACACGCCACCAGCACAGGCGCCTGGGGAGATCCAGCCAGACCACGGTGTCCGTGTCAGTGAACCGCTCACCCGCCACTGCCCAGTAGTCTCCGGCGATGATCCACCGCTCAGGTTCGAGCAGGCGTCGATGTACATCTGCATCGACGAGGACGCCTAGCGGGCCGAGTGCGCGCGCCCGCGAGCCCAGCGCGAAGAGCCGGTCAGCCGGACAGCCGAGCGAGCGCTCCCCGCTGCCGCTGGGGAGCTTGATGGATGGCTGGGCGACCGGGACCCGCGCACGCGGCGCGGGTTGCTGGCGGCCTTCTTCGACGAGATCAACATCGTCGATCAAGAAATTGTCAGCGTGGTGCCGAGGAACGACTACGCGGCTGAGGTGGTCGCTCTCCTGGACAAGCTGGACGACCAGTATTGTGGCTGTAGCCCCGGCGGGATTCGAACCCGCGATCTCAGCCTTGAGAGGGCTGCGTCCTAGTCCACTAGACGACGGGGCCACGGCGGGCGCCCGCTGGGCGAGCACCGCAGGGGCTAATGATAAAAGGGCGGGACCTCCCAGCCGATTCCAAGTACGTTCCTAGATCCCGGCACCACCCGGTCGCTATCATCAGCCGGGTCGCTCGTGTCTTCCAGAACCGTACGCAAAAGGGCTGGACGTAGCCGGGGTGGGAGGGGCTGGCGTGGGATGCTGGCGCTGTTCCTCGTGGGTCTGGTCACCTCGGGTCTGGCAGGTGCTGCCGCGTACTTCCTCCCGGTCATGGTCGCGGCTTACGCCCAGACCGGCCAGGCCAGGACCTCGACGCCGCTGCCGCTGACCTCCGGCTCCAGCGCTCCGGCAGCGCCGGCTGCCGGCTCGGCCTTCAACGTGCTGCTGATGGGATCGGACGATGACACCAAGTTCAACAACGGCGTCTACCTGACCCAGTCGATGATCCTGGTACGGATCAACCCGGCCGCACGGCACGTAACCATGATGTCGATCCCACGAGACCTCTACGTGCCATTCTCGACGGGCGGCTACGGCAAGATCGACGAGGTCCACCAGTACGGCGATGCCGCATCGGTGGCGACTGTGGAACGCAACTTCAACGTCAGCGTCGACGAGTGGGCCTGGGTCGGCCTCGCGGGCCTCATCAAGCTCATCGATCTGATGGGTGGCGTCGACCTGACCGCGGGCAACCCTGTGCTCGACGATTTCTATCCCGCAGACGTCGAGAACGCCAACCCCTACTCGTACAACAGGGTGGCCGTGCTCCCCGGCCCGCAACACCTGGATGGCATCCACGCCCTCGAGTACGTGCGCTCCCGCCACGGTGACATCCAGGAAGACTTCGGCCGGTCCCGGCGCCAGCAGCAGGTCCTGCTGGCGCTCCGTGCGAAGGCCAGGAACATCAACGCCGTCGACCTTCCGAGCATCGTGGCCAGCTTCAGCGGTGAGTTCAAGACCAGCTTCAACCTGACCGATCTCGGGCGCTTGCGCTCCCTGATTTCGCTCGCCTCACAGATCTCCGATCCTTCTCAGATCGAACAGATCGTACTCGTACCACCTTACACAGGCACGGACGTCATCGGCGGTGCGGATGTCGTGACCCCCAACTGGGGTTTGATTCGCCAGCTGGTCCAAGCGAGGTTCGCGTGAGCCGTCCCCGCTGGACGGGCGGGCGCGCCCTGGCTATCCTGCTGATGGCGGTGGTGTGGGTTGGGTCGGGCGTTGCGGTCTACCTGTACTTCGGGGCACAGAGAAGTACGCTCGCCAACCAGGCCAGGAAGCCGACCGACGTCAAGCTCAAACAAGGTCCCATCAGTCATCTGCCGGGAACGCTGTACCTCGCACAGGGCGGCAGCCTGTACCGCCTCCAGCGGGGCAGCTTCACGCCTGTGCTCAAGGCTCCAGGTGGCGCCTCCGTGTGGACGCAGCCTGCATTCAAGCCGGACGGCCAGGGCCTGGTGGTCGTCCGGCGGGACTACGGGTCGTCCGACCTCTACTCGGTTGACTCCTCCGGGCGAGAGACCGCTCTGACGCACAATGCGAATCGCGCGGTAGAAGCCAACCACTGGGCTTTCTACCCACACCTCTCGCCGGATGGCGGCTCCATCTTTTTCAGCTACGACCGGAAGGACCCCGCGAACGCGTACAACGTGGTCCTCTCGGTTTACTCGATGCCGGCCGGCGGCAGCTTCAGCCAGGCCAGGAAATGGACAGTCCCGGTGAGCTACACGGGCGGTGACGTCCAACCCATCCCCCTGCCGTCCGGGAGCGTGATCTACACCAAGTACTCGTTCGACAACAAGATGAACAAGATCCTCAGCCAGATCTATCTCACCCCGAGGGCGGGTGCTCCTGGCAAGCCGCTGACCGCGATCGAGGACGACTGCTCGCAGCCGGCGGTGTCACCAGACGGCCAGCGGCTGGCCATGATCTGTACTGGAGGCAAGCAGTTCGCCAGCCTCGAGATCGCTCATTTCGACGGCAGCAACGTAGGCCCCGCCCAGATCCCGGTGTCCGGACAGCTGGCCGCTCAGCCGACCTGGTCACCCGACGGCGCCAGTGTCGTCTACTTTGCGCCGCAGGGCCTCAACGGCCATTTCCAGCTCTGGCAGATAGCCACGCCGGCGCCCGCGCAACCGGCCGCAGCAGCGCCTGCGCCAAGCCCGGCGCGGGGCTCCCAAACGGCGAAGCCGACGCCTACACCGACTCAGACGCCCACCCCCTCCCCCTCCCCACCGCCACAGCCCGTCCAGCTGACCTCGGACCTGGACTTCGACGCAACCTCGACGATCGCCTGGCACGCGTAGGCGGCCGATCCCTAGGTGGCGTTCTTTGACTCGAGGTAGGCGGCCGCCTGCAGGTTGAACAGTTCGGCGTAGAGCCCGTCCGCCTCTATCAGCTCTTCGTGAGACCCGTGCTCGATGACCTCACCTTCGTTCATGACGTAGATCCGGTCGGCTGAGCGCACGCTCGAGAACCGGTGTGAGATCAGCAGCACGGACCGTCCCTTGAAGAGAGTTCGGATCCGCTCGAACAGCTCGGCCTCCGCTCGCGCGTCCAGGGAGGCGGTTGGTTCGTCCAGGATGATCAGCGGCGCATCTCTGAAGAACGCGCGAGCGAGCGCCATCCGCTGCCACTGGCCGACAGAGAGGTCCTTACCGCCCTCGAAGATGGGACCCATCAGCGCGTCGTAGCTCTCGGGCCACGCTTCGATGAACTTGTCCGCACCGGCGTGCCTGGCGGCGGTCTCGATCGCAGCCTCATCACCCATCCGGGCGACGCGTCCCATGCCGATGTTCTCCCTGGCGGTGAGCCAGTACCGGACGAAGTCCTGGAAGAGGACGGTGACCTGCTCACGCAGCTGGTGTTGATCGACTTTGGAGACGTCGACGCCATCCCACAACACCACGCCTGCGTCCGGTGAATAGAGGCCACAGAGGAGCTTCGCGAGCGTGGTCTTGCCGGAGCCGTTTTCACCGACCAGCGCCACCACCTCGCCGTGGTTCAGCTCTATGGAGACGCCCTTCAGAGCGTGTGGACGGCGCGCCCCCTCCCCGCCGGCGCCAGTCGGACGCACACCAAAGAACATCATCGGCGAGGGAAAGCCCATCATCTTCATCGGCACCGGGCCCCTACCGAAGCGCCCATGCTTGCCGTTCGGTTGTGCTTGTGGCGGCGACGTGGGGTACGTGAAGTGCGCGTCCTTCACTTCGATCTTGCGGAAGCCCTGCGGTGCGGGAGCGTCCGGCTGTGCAGCCTTCAGCGCGGGCAGGAGCGCAAGGAACGCCTCCAGGTCCTCGATGAAGAGCGAGGACTCGTAAAGCTGGCCGCCCGCGAAGACGATCCCCTGGAGCTGACCGCCGAGCTGGAACGTGGCCATGGCCGCGGCCCCAGCCGCAGCCAGGCCGATGTGGCCGGTGGTGATCAGCCAGGCGAGGACCCCGAACGTGATCCCGCCCGCCACGGCGTTGCCCGCCGACCCCAGGAAGGAAAGCCCGGCGCGGTGACGCAGGTGCTGCCGCAGGCGCGTGATACGCTCGTCGCTCAGCCGCTCATAAAGGCTGCGAAGATAGCCCCCCAACCCGAATGCGCGCACCTCCTTGGCCATGTCGCGGCTGGTCAAGAGGCCCAACACGTAGCCGCGCTTCCGGTCGTTGGGGGTCATCTCGAGCATGAATTCGTAGACCGCGCGCGAGATCCGCGAGGTGGCGAGCCAGAGCGGCAGGAACCCGAGCAGGGAGACGGCGAGCAACAGCGGCGACAGGATGAGCATCGCGATCACCACGCCCGCGACGCCGAGCAGGCTGTGGCCGATGGTCAGGACGGAGTTCGTCACCTGCAGCGGACGCAACGTCGCGGTCTGCTGCGCACGCTGCATGCGGTCGTGGAACTCGGGCGTGTCGAAGTCCCTGAGCCCGATCGCGGTCGCGACCTCGGTCACCGGTCGTGACGCGTGCCGCTGGACGAGCTCGGTCACCAACTGCTGCTGCATGTTCGTGTAAGTGCTGACCAAGCCGGTCACCGTCTGCAGCGCCACCAGCACCACAAGCTGTTCGATGGCGGGGAGGTAGTCGTGGTGGGATGACCCGGCAAGCACGGCGGCCAGGATGTTTCGGACGACCAGCAGCTCGATCCCGATGACCGCGCCCTGCACCAGCTGGAGGACGGTGCTGATTGCGAATTCGCGCGGGGCGGCCTCACGGACAACGCGGAACGCACCGAGGAGGAGCCCGGGCAGCCGCCGCCAGCTTCTGTACTCCGTCGGCACCTCCGACGCCGGACGCCCCATGATGATCACGCCATCCGTGATCATCGCACCGAGGGTCGGAGACTTGGTCGGCACTTCACATGAGCCGGCAGCACTGGTCACTCAAGCGCGTCGTTGTGGTGAGCCTGAGCGTCGTCGTCTGGCTGGGTGCGGGCCTTGGTGTGCCTCCTGTACGTGGGCTCTCACCGGACCGTACACGGCCTCGCGCCGAAGAGACCCGGCAAAGCAAGGTGCAGGCAAAGAACAGCCCCCTCAGCCGCCTGCCAGGGACTCTGTATCTAGTCCAGGACGGCACGGTCTACCGGCTGGGGCGTGGCGTCTTCACGGCCGTGCTCAACTCGCCCGGCGGTGCGGCCGGGACCCAGCCGCATTCACGCCGGACGGCCAGAGCCTGGGCCTGGTCCGAAGGACTATGCGTACTCCGATCCCTACCTGATCGACCCGGCCGGAAATGTTCAGGCACAGCTGACCCACAACACCAACGTCGACCGTCGAGCTCAATCGCTGGGCCTTCTATCCGCGACCGTCGTCAGATGGCGCGCTCTTCTTCAGCTACGACCCGAAGGACAGGTTCAACTACTACGACGTGGTCTTTGCAGTCTGGTCGATGCCGATGACGGGCGGCATCGATCAGGCCCAGCAGTGGACCCTACGTGAGCAGTTCACTGGCGGGGACGTCCAGCCCGTTCTGCTGCCGTCGGGCGCAGTGCTCTACACGAAGTACGCCTTCGATCAACAGCTGGGCAAGATCCTCGGTCAGGTCTATCTCACCACCAGCGCGGGCACTGTCGGAGAGGCGCTGACCCCGCGCGAGGACGACTGCACGCAGCCTGCCCTGTCGCCGGACGGACAACAACTGGCCATGACCTGCACCGGCGGCAAGCAGTTCGCCAACATCGAGATTGCGCCGTTCGACGGGACCAAACTGGGCTCCCGGCAAGTTCTGGTGGCCAGCCAGCTTACGGCTCAGCCGACCTGGGCACCTGACAGCAAGAGCGTCGTGTACTTTGCGCCCCAGGGCGTCAGCGGCCACTTCCAGCTGTGGCAGCAGCAGGTGCGCGCGGAGCCCGGGTCGCCCACGGCGACTCAGACACCGCCGCCGACCAGTCCGGCCACACCGTCCCAGGGGCGGGACCGGTGGCACTTCGACCCCTACGCCCGGGGCGGTGCTGCCGCCGTCTGTCCGGCTGACGTCCGATCTCGACTTCGACGCGACGTCGACGATCGCGTGGCGCGGTTAGCGGAAGCTGGAGCGGGGCTGGAGCGCCCGGCTACGGAAATCGAAGTTTCCCGCTCCGTCGAATGCCTCGAGAATGGCCGAGTGCGCACCTGACAAAGTGCGGAGCAGATCTCGGGGTACTCGTCCGCGGCCAGGGCAGTCTCTCAGTGCCGCCGGGGCGCCTGCACGAGCTCGCGGTCAGCAATTGAGGACGAGAGCTGCTCACGCATCTCGCGGGCGAGGCGGGCCGCCGCGAGAGCGTCCGGGAAGGCGTAGCGAGCCAGTGAAGCCTCGGGGGCCGCGCCAGCCACACTTGCGGCACGCTCCAGATCGCCGGCCACCGCCAGCGATGCGCGATCTCCGCCAGCAGAGCGGGTCCCCGCACCGTGGGATCCTCAGCCTGCAGCGACGTCGCGGCGGCACGATGGAGGTTGGCGCGACCACCCCTGGACAGCTCGTACTGGTCTCACGGATCAGGTCATGGCGGAAGGTCCAGAAGCCACTCGGTTCTTCGTTGACCATGCTGGCCGCTGCGACCGGCCGGAGCCGGGTCTCCAGCTCGTCCATGTCCACGCCAAGCATTCGACCCAGCGCACGAACCTGGAACGTTCGGCCCAAGACTGCCGCAGCCGCGAGCGTTTCACTGCCAACCACCGCTGCTCCGTGACTTCGGCGGATGTTGAAATGCGCCACAGTCCTTCGGGATTGTCAGCCGAACCGCGGTGGCCTGTCAGCCAAAAGCGCGGCGGGCCGTTGCGATCGCCCCGTCCATCGCCGCGGCGGGTTGCTGTAGCACTTTCCCGTGACCCACCGCCAGGAGTGACGGCTCGAGCGCCCGCAGTGCCTCCGCCGTCGCCAGCGCGACCGGCTTGTTCCAGGTCGCGAACGCCAGGAAGGGGAACAGGGGGCGAAGCACACCGGACACGGCGATGCCTCCGCGCGTCTGGAATGCGTCGCCGGCGATGAGCGCGCGGTCGCGAAGGTCGAGGAAGCTGACGTGCCCTGGAGTGTGCCCTGGGGCCGAAACCACCTCGAGCGACCCGACGCGGTCGCCTGGCATGAGCAGCCGATCAGGCTTCCAATCGACCTTGTTGAAGAAGCCCTTGACAGGCGTCTGGGGCTCGCCCTCATCCAGACCCTTATCCCCGACCAGAAGGCGCGCCTCTCGCTCCCCGATGGACACCTCCACCCCTGGAAAGCGCTCCCGCACCCCCGCCACGCCGCCGACGTGATCGCCATGGGCATGGGTGAGTGCGACGCGCCGAAGCTCCAGCCCGAGCTCGCCGGCCAGCGCCGCGATCTCGGCCGCAGGCGATGACGTCGTGCTGTCCACCAGCGTCAGACCGTCGTCCTCCACGACGAGGTAGCAGTTCATCGGGAATACCGCGGGATAGCGGGTCAGCTGAATCAGGCACGGGCCGTGGTGCGTGATCCTCACCGGGCAACTCTAGAGGACCGTCTCATTTAGCACCTAAGAGATCGCCGCTTCGATGGAGCCTTGATGAGCCTTCATGTGACCGATCAAGACCCTCTCGAGGCGTTGGGCCACGGACATCGGTCCGGCAGGTGTATCGCGCACCTGGTCGAGCTGGTCGTCGGGAATGGCACGCACCGCCTCAGCGATCCGTGGCCCACTTTCCCTGAGCAACCCGATGACCTCTTCCTTTGTCACGGCGGCCTGCTCAACGGCATGGCGCGCGTTGGCAGCTCGGAAGTCCACCGGGGGGAGCTGCCGCCCCTCGAGCATTCCCTGGATCCGGTCGACGATCCACGGCGTTGAGACCGCGACGTGGTGGGCGATCACACCGAGAGTTCGCCGCTCGTCTTCTTCGTTGAGGCGCTGCGGATAGTTCTGGCCGACCAGTTGCCATTGCTCGTGGGTCAGCGAATCGACCAGCCGCGTGAACTCGTCGTGAGCGGCTTCGAACTCCTGGGCGTAACGGACAGAGCGAGTAGCGGGCGCTTCGGCCATGGCGACATTGTGGCGCGCTTGGACAACCGAGCACCAGCTCGAGGCCACGTCGTCAGCCGAGAGCCAGATCCGGATCAGGGAAGGGAGGCGAAAACGGTCCGTAGCGACGACTAACGCCTCGCTCATCCCCGGGTCGCCTGACCTGTGTCGAGCCTCGTCGGTGACCACAAACTCACTGTCCGGCCATGCCCGGGCAATGTGCCATGCAATGTCATGCGGCCCGCTCAGATCGATCCGACCTTGAACGAGCACGCTGGGATTCCTGCCAGCCGTTCGGCATCCCGCAGCAGGGCGCCATCCTCGAGCCACGCCACGTGGTGCCAGTAGTGCGTGACCAGCCGCGCAAACGCCGTCCGAAATCCAGTCCCGCGCCGCTTTCTCCCGCCCAGCGGGACTCGGGTCACGCAACAGCCGGTAGTACGCCGCGACGAGATCGCCATCTTTCCCGTCGGTCGCAGGCGACCGACGGCTTGTCCGTCTCGCCGCTGGCCGGCAGAGTGGATACGACACCGCTGTCGCTACAGCGGCGATCGCGTGCCACCCGGCAGGCTGCTGCCACGGCCGGCGCGTTGACAACAGGGCTCGCGTTCGCATGGCCCTCCAGCACGTCCGGCTCGTCGATCAGCTTCTCGCGACGCTGGGCCCTCCCGCGGCGCCCGCCTAACGCGGGGCCCAGCCCGCGGGAGGCCTCGTCGCGGGGGCACCCGCGGCCGGTGCCAGGCAGCCGGCCGAGTTCGCACAGGCGGGCTTCGACTTCCTCAACTTCATGCTGGTCGGCGACCCGTGGCGCCAGGCGCCTGGCGCGCGATGTCGAGCCGCTCGTCCGGGAGTGGACCAAGCCGGCGCGGTGGGCCCTCCGCGCGCTCGACCCGCCACGATTCGCGCAGCTCACCTGACACAGCCCGCCAAGAGATCGCGCAGGCTGAGGGAAAGGGCACGGAGGGCCGTGGAACGTCGAGCCGGCCGACCCGGTCCTCGGCAGCGGCGTGGAACAGCGCGTACGTGCAGGCCACGAGCTATTGAGTGGAGAGGTCATCGCGAAAGGCGCCCTCTCGCCTCCCCTGCTCGATCAAGCGGAGCAGCGGGACCAGCACCGGCTCGTGGAGCTGCTGGTGGCGGTCATGGGGCACATGGTCCCGGCGACCATCCCCGCGAATCGCTCCAGCACCTGCCAGGCTGCGGCGACGAGCCGGTCGAGCGGGAGGACGTCGCGCACGTAGGTGGTCGGGACCTATCGGTGGACCCCGCTCCTCGCGCCCTGACGACTGTGGTCTGGTCGGCCCAGGCGAAGTAGACGCCGCACCAGCCCCAGCACGGTGCCGCCGCCATCGCGGCTCCGAGCTGAGTCAAGGCGGCGCCCGAGACGAGAAAGGTGGTATGGTCCGGGGTTGCACTGCGCAAACGCGCTGAGTATGCCTGTACTCAGCGCGCGAGCTCGCTTTGAGGAGGCTTGCCTTTGATGACCCCTGAAACGAAGGCGCCCGTTCGCCGCTCCTACGGCCGCATCCGGAACTCCATCGAGCTACGCGATCTCATCGCTATTCAGCTCGACTCGTTCCGGTGGTTCCAGTCGGACGGCCTACGCGAGCTATTCCAGGAGATCAGCCCTTTGATTGATTATACCGGAAAGAACTTCGAGCTGGCGTTCCTGGATCACGACTTCGGGCCCCCGAAGTTCAGTGCGGAGGAATGCCGCAACCGGGACATGACCTACGCGGCGCCCCTCCGGATCCGGACCCGGCTCACGATCAAGGAGACCGGGGAGATCAAGGAGTCCGAGGTCTACATGGGCGACTTCGCCCTGATGACCGACGAGGGTACGTTCATCGTCAACGGCACCGAGCGTGTCGTCGTG
>Ga0070699_100000190_pt1 | contig 59886 bp, 54 predicted proteins | sample KBSK1503metaG_FD_65473 | JGI IMG/M metagenome (GOLD analysis project Ga0070699, IMG submission 65473) | Corn, switchgrass and miscanthus rhizosphere microbial communities from Kellogg Biological Station, Michigan, USA - KBS K1-50-3 metaG | ecosystem: Host-associated > Plants > Roots >... | reverse complement strand
TCTCGGAGCCCGCATAGGTGGTCGGGATCGCAATCAAGCTCCTGCCCTCTCCCGATAGCACGCCCTTTCCCACGCCCATGGCGCTGCCTCCCCCCATCGCCACGACGACATCGATCGTTTCGTGCTGAGCCAGGCCCCGGGCCACATCGACCGTTTCCCGCGGAACGTGCGGCTCCACCTCCGTGAACTCGGCGACCAGCCGTGTGCCGAGTGTTGCGCGGACCCTTGCGGCATGCGTCGACGCCTTCAGGCTCGGCGTGCACACAAAGAGGACACGCTCCCCGAGTGTCGCCGCCTCGGCGCCGACGTGATCGATCGCCCCGCGCCCGAAGCGGACGCGGGGCGCGCGGAGTGTCCAGCCGTTACTGGGCGAGCGGGCGACCCTCCATCACTTCCAGCGGATCGGCCTCGATTTCCAGCAGTTCCCCGTCCGGACCCTTGAAGTACAGTGAGTTCTCGACCCGATCCGGGCCGAAATATTCGATGGCACGCTTGTCAAGCTCGCCCCGGATGCGATCGAACTGGTCCCGCGGAACCGAAATCGAGACATGGTGCATGCCGCCGACCGACTCGCGCGTGGGTGGCATTGGATCCTCTGGGAAATCGAAGAAGGCGAGCAGGTTGCCGTGGCCGAGGTCGTGAAACCAGTGGGTGGAGCTGGCGAGGTCACGGTTCTCGAACAGCTCGACCAGCGGGAAGCCGAGCACCTCGCTGTAGAACTTGATCGTCCGCTCGATGTCCGAAGAGATCAGCGCCAGGTGATGAATGCCACGAGCGCTGGTCGCCGACCGCTTCTGCTTCGGTTTGAGATAGGCACCCTTGAGCGCCTCGCGCTTGGCTCCGTAGTCGACCTTCGTGGTTGCCATCGCTCCTCCCGATCTAGATTTTGAAGAACAGGCGCCGGATCTTGTATGCCAGTGCTCGGTCGCCGATGGCCGCGCCACCCGGGAACCGTTGGTACGCCGTCAAGACCCAATCATTGGGATCGAAATTGAAGACGACCGGGCAGGCGGCGACGCTCGCCTCTTCGTAGGTGAGCTTTCCATCTTTAACCTGGACTTTCCAGCTGCCGCCCTGTTCCCCACTGATGCGGACGCCCCAGGTCGCGTCAAATCCTTTGGCCGCCTCTTGATCCACGGTGACCTGCAAGACGATGAACATGTACGGCATCAGCGTGTTGGCGGCATCGTCGCTGAGCGGCTGCACGTCGCCGAGTCCCGCCCGAATGTCCCAGCTATGCACCGAGTAGTCGATGAGTTGGAAGGCCGGGTAGATCATGGTGGGCAGTGGGCCCATGTAGACATGGGGGATCATCTCGCTTGTCCACTGCTCCGGCGTGAGCGCGTCGAAGATTTCGAACAGCTTGTCCGAGGATTCCTTGAGCCGGGCGATCATGTCCGCGCGTGAGACTGTCCGAAAGCGCTTCGAGCCCGCGTCGAGCATGCCGGCCATGCCCGGCAGGCCGAGGCCGTCCGGAAACGGCTCCTTGGCGCGGGCGAGGGCGAAGCGATCGATGTAGCCTTCGGTCACGTCCACGAGATGGCCGACCTGATCCCGGATCTCCCACTCGGTACACGCGGTCGGCGTCTTCCAGGTCTCGTCGTCCGTACTGTCGATCAGGTCGTAGAAGTTCTGACGCTCCTTGCGGACCACCCGCAGCAGGTGATCCTTTCCTTCCGGCGCCATGGTGTTGACGCGAGCGGACTGGACTTCGACGCTCATGCAGCTTCCTCCTCTTGATAGGCCCCTTCCCCCCAGCTCCTCTCGTCCTGTTGGGAGGGTCGGGGTGGGGTCAGAACCACCCTAGAATGCACCTGAAATGGGCAAAAGACAAGCCAACAAACCCAGCAAGGGCGACGAGCTACTCATCACGGTGCAGCCTGATGGCTCCGTTCGGCTGATGAGTCCGCGCCAAGTGTGAGCGAGACACGAGGGCTCTACCGGACTCGGGGAGGGCACCGATCCCTTGTCGACGAGCTGATCGCCGAAAGAAGGGCGGAAGCGATTCGTTAGGCGCTCCAGCCTCATTCTCCCCTTGCGTGTTGGAGGTTCCTCGCTGGGGCCAACACGGCGGGCGGGTCGTAGGAACATCCCCAAAAGACGTCGGCTGGCACGCTGTTGCTCATGTCCGAGAGCGTCACAATATGGGCCATGAGTCAGGTCGTGACGGAAGCTAAGCGAGTGAACAGGGCGCAAGGAGAGCGGACTTACGGCTGGTTCTGGTTGGTGCAGGTGGCGGCGGTCATCGAAACCGCCCTGTTGTTTGCAGCTGGGGCGTACCTTCGCGACGCCGAGGCCCTGACGTTCGCATTTGTCGTCCTGGCGACACTGGGCTGGATCTTGTTTCGGCCAGGGCGAATCGTCCCAGTCGTCGTACGCACCTTCATCTTTGTCGACGTCGCGATCTGGATGGTCCCGGCCGCCTTTACTAACTCGGTCAACCACAGCTCGCTCTTATCGATCCTGGTACCTGGGACGCTCGGCAGCACCGCCGTCGTGGGATTGATTGGCGCTGCAGGCTTCCTGATTTCTCGCGGAAACCAGGCAGCGGGGAAGCGTGTAGCCCGTGTCGTGGCGGCGGTCGCCCTGGCCGTGATCCTGGTCCTGGCCGGGGTCGCTGCCGCGACCGCATCGAACACCACCCCGTCAGGCAAGGCGATCGTCCTCTCCGCCACGAACGCCCGCTACTCGGCGACCACACTCACCGCAAATCACGGCACGGTCACGGTCGACTTCACGAACAACGATCTCTTCTGGCACACCTTCACGGTGCCGGCGCTCGGCGTGGATATCCGGGTCCCGGTGAAAGGCCACAGTCAGGTGAGCTTCAATGCGCCGGCCGGGAGTTACGAGTTCTTCTGCGCCATCCCCGGCCACAAACAGATCGGGATGCGCGGCACCCTCATCGTCAACTAGTCAGGCAGGACGGCGGGTCGACTGACCGACCTCGATCAGGTGACCATCCGGATCGCGGACGTAGGCGCGAATCTCGGCGCTATGCACTTTCGGCTCGGTGAGGAACGTCGCGCCCTTGGCCGTCCATTCCTCGTAGATCTTCTTGATATCAGCCACCCGGACGTTGAGGAAGGCACTAGTGCGGTTCGAGTCGGGCGGCGTCGTCAGCGTGACCGTCGGCTTGTCGTCTGTCGGCCCACCACCATCGTTGAGGATCAGCCACGTGTTGGCGACCTTCATGATCACCGGATCGCGCTCGATCAGCACCTCGCCGTCGAAGATTTTCTTGTAGAACTCACGGGAGCGATCCTGGTCCGAAACCACCAGGAAGTGGGTAATGACGAAGCCGTCTCTGGGCGCCGGAAAGTCATCGGGATTCATATTGCGTCCCTCCATCTACCGATCGCTGACAAGAATGACGCCGCCTTTTTGAACTCTTTCAATTGTGGCCCTCGGGCGGCCGGCCCGCCGATCGCAATTGCAAACGCCCTCGGCCCGTAGAGGAAGGATGGTGTCGATGGAAGGCGAGGGACGGTTAGGTCAGGAGCAGTTCGACGAGATCAAGGCGTCGCCGCCTTACTGGGGGGTCTGTGCCATCTGGCGCTGCAGCCAGGTCGGACGGTCAGATGGGGTAAGGCCCAGCGTCTTATGCAAGCTCGCCATTCGGGTGGTGACCTCGCCGTCGCTCACGCCCAGGTAACTGGCAATGCCCTTATTGGGCAGATCCCGTTCGATCAGTCGAAGCAGCTGGAGTTCGGCACCTTTCAGACGGCTGCGCAGCTCGGCGTCTGTAAAGCGATGCACCCAGGCTGCCCGTGTCACTTACGGTATCTTGTCACACTTCGGTGTTCTGCGCGCGTATTGGCATCAAGTTGGGCTGGTGGCGGCGGGCTCATTACCTAGATTTGGACCCTGAGTCGCGCCGCCACCAACGCATCTAAGGTCGGTCGCCTACATATTCGGGCAGTTCATGTTTCCCGAGCCACTGCCCGGGCTCGGTGTGGTCGGCGCGGTTGTGGACGGTGATGCGTTGGTCGAGGGTGACGACGACGGGCCGACATCGGGAGACACGGTCGGCGCCGGTGACGTCGCCGCGTGCGCGACGACGAACGTGCCAAACCCGCCCGCGAGGCCCACACTCAGCGCCATCACCATCTTCGCCATCGGACCACGAAACCATCCAGGGTCGTTCATCGCTTGATCACCTCCCTGGCAGCAATGCGAGGGCCGATTGCCACCAGGTCGAGCATGTCGATGGCCGCCTTTCAGATTCATGACGAATTGATGACCGCATCCTTATCTAAGGGGCCCCCACCCTGCCCTCCCCCGCAAGCGGGGGAGGGGTCGATGAGGCCCTGGTCGTAGGATTCATCGAGCCAGCCGGAGAAGCGCAGCACCACGCGCACCCGCGCCACTAATTCGGCCGCTGGAAGCCAGGCATCCAGGTAGTAATCGGCACCGGCGTTCAGGAGCCTGATGCACTCCTGGCTACTCGGTGACGCGCTGATCGCCACCACCCACCGGTGGCCCAATCCATGGAGCGACCAGCAGGTCGCGATCGGATCAACCGCCGGAATCGCCAGCATCACCACGTCAGCGGGCGCCGCCTCGGCCAGCTCGATAGCCGAGACGGTGCGGATGTTCATGCCCGCATCGCGTAACTCGCGGGCGATTGACGGGGCGGCATTTTCCAACCGATCGCGGACGAGGAGGATCTGCCGTTTCACAGGTTGGACCCTCCTTCCAGCGCCGGCAGGAGCTGCTTGACCTGGTTGATCGGGATCGCGAAGCCAACGCCCACGTTGCCATTAACCGGACTCTCGATCGAATTGTTGACGCCGATCACCTCTCCAGCGGTATTGACCAGCGGACCACCCGAGTTGCCAGGATTGATCGCGGCATCCGTCTGGATGAGGCCGGAAAGATTGGCACCCGTCGAGACCGCTCCGCCCTGGTTCAGGTTCGAGACGATGCCCTCGGTCAGGGTCCCGGACAAACCGAACGGCGAACCGATCGCATAGACGGTGTCGCCGACCTGGACGCCACCAGAGTTGCCCAGGGTCACGGGATGCAGACTCGAGGCGGGAACGGAGATCCGAATCACGGCCAAATCCGCGGCCGAGTTCGACCCCACCAGGGTCGCCGTGACAGTTTGTCCGGTGCTGAGCGTGACCTGCATTTGCCGGGCGCCGGCGATTGCGTGGGCGTTGGTCAGGATGTCGCCCTTGGTGTCGAGAACGATCCCCGAACCAATGGCCTGCCCATTGCCCACGACCGACGTAATCGTGACAACGCCGGGCGATACCTGCGCGTAAATAGACTCCGCGGTCGCCGAAAGCGATGTACTCCGGGCCGTTGTCGCTGCAGCCGGCGTCGCTGCAGCGGCCGGAGCCGCATGGGCAACGAGCGCGGCGGCGATCGCGCCCGACCCCGCGCCACCCACCACCGTGAGGGCGGCGACCGCGGCGAGCAGCCCCTTACGAAACCGTTTGGGCGGTGGCGATGGTGGTGCGGCGGGCGGTGCCGCCGGAGCTGACGGTTGAAACGGACTGTCGAAATATTGATGAGCGACCATTGGGATTCACCTCTGGTGGTTGATGGATGTGGGTTCATCGTGGGCCTCTAAACCTTGCGAATCAGTGACGGTGAGCGTCATCGTTTCGAAAGGTCGATGCGACGACGATGGATCACGTGCGATCCGCAGTTGCGACGAGACGACAATTTCTAACCGCCGGCGGCGTCGCGCTCGCCGGCGCGGTGCTGACCAGCACCGCCGCGTCGGCGATGCTCAGAGGCTCGGGGGGCAGCTCGACCCCAACGCCGACACTTCCAACTCCAACATCGACCCTCACTCCAGCTCCAACTCTGACACCGGCACCCACACCGGCGACGGTCACGATTCCAGTGCCGGTCTACCAGCAGAGCATGGTGCTCGACTGTGAGAAGGCCGCGTTGCAGCAAGGTCTCGCTTACTACGGAATTTTCGTCAGCCAGCCGACGCTGTTCGCTTTGGAGAACGCCGACACCCGGCTACCCGTGATGGGCGCGAACCACACCGTGCTCCGCTGGGGCAATCCCTACACGAATTTCGTCGGCTACGTCAACGGCAGCGACTGGGCACCGACCGGCTTCGGCATATATTGGCCGGTCATCCTCGATCTGGCGCACCGATACGGTCTCCCCAACGCCATTGGCGGTGAGGACTTCGCCCCGAGCCGAATCTACAGCGAGCTTGCCGCGGGCCATCCGGTTCAGGTCTGGATCGAAACGCGCTTCGCGCGGGTCCCTCTCGGCACCTGGACGGCATGGGATGGCACGCAGGTCCGCTACTCCTACGCCGAACATTCCGTGACCCTGAGCGGAGTCTCCCCTACGCAGGTGCGCGTCAATGACGTGCTTAATGCCACGCAGTACTGGGTCGACAAGGCCCTTTTCGAGGAGAACTTCGCCGACTTCAACAACATGGCGGTGATCTTCCAGTAGGTATCCTTCGGTTAATGGCCGAGGCGGCAGCGGCGACCGTCGTTCCTACGTTCAACGACGTGCGCGCCGCGCGCGAGCGCATTAGCCCGTACCTGCAACCCACGGCGCTAAATCGATATCCGGCACTCGATCAGGTGGTTGGGACCGAAACCTGGGTGAAACACGAGAACCACCAGCCGATTTGCGCCTTCAAGATCCGCGGCGGGGTCAACCTCATGTCGCAGCTTTCTGACGACGAACGGCGTCGCGGCGTGATCACCGCGTCCACCGGCAACCATGGGCAGTCGATCGCCTACGCGGCCCGATTGTTTGGGGTAGGCGCCATCATCTGTGTGCCTGAGGGGGCGAACGCGGTCAAGGTGAGCTCCATCCGCGGGCTCGGCGCCGAGATCCTGACGCACGGCGTCGACTTCGATGACGCTCGGGTACACGCCGCTCGACTCGCCGAGGAAAATGGCTACCGCTACATCCACTCAGGCAACGAGCCACACCTGATCGCCGGGGTCGGGACGCAGGCACTCGAGATCCTCGAGAAGCAGCCCGAGATCGAGGTGATCATCGTGCCGATCGGCGGCGGCAGTGGTGCCGCCGGGACGTGCATCGTCGCCAAGGCGATCAATCCGGAAATCCAGGTGATCGGCGTACAGTCGGCCGAGGCGCCGGCCGCCTATAAGTCGTGGAAAGCTCGCCGACTACTGGAAGACCGGATGGGAACGATCGCCGAGGGGCTCGCGACGCGCACGGCCTTCGAATTGCCGCAGCGCATCCTCTGGGAGAAGCTCGACGACTTCGTCCTGGTGCCGGATGCCGAAATCCGTCCCGCGGTCCGGCTGATGATCGAAACGACGCGAAACCTGGCGGAGCCGGCTGGCGCGTCGGCGCTTGCAGCCGCGCTTCGGCTCAAGGAGCGACTGAAAGGCAAACGCGTGGCGCTGATACTCAGCGGCTCCAATATCACGCCGGTCCAGCTGCGCGAGATGCTCAGCGGCTGAGTCCTCACCGAACTCGAAGACACCGTGATCTTGCAGTAACGTAGGGCGATAGGCCAGATCGCGCCGACCGATGCCTTCGTTCTGGGCGTTATCGCCTGGGGATCGCTTGCCCTTTTCCTCGCCGGCACACTGGCCGGCATCGTCATGATCGAGCGCGCCTATCGCCTCGCCTTAGCGGTCTTCGCTGTTGCGACTGTAGGTGGCTTTACGTTTTCCTTTCTCTCCGGTTTCTCGATCGGTCGCTTTACAGCCGTCTTGCCGCTGGTCGTTACGGCCTTCGCGGTGACGCGTGATCGCAATCCACGTCTTCAACTGGCGGCGCAGGGCGTCGCGATCGGGATTTACATCCTGCTGGCGTGGGTCATTCCTGAACAGGTCGGCTTCTGGGGAATCCAGCTCGAGCTTCCGCTGTGCCTCCTTGCCTATGCAGCCGCACTGATCTTCCCGCCTCGCCGGCAGGCAGCAAGGGCGTAGTCGCTAGCGCTCGAGAACGACGATCGGGATCTCGCGCGTGGTCAGCGTTTGCTGCTGCTCGATGTAGGGCACCAGGCGCTTGAGTTGCTCCCGTTCCTCGGGGCGGGCGGTGCGCGCGCGAGCTTTGAACTTGTCGGGTCCCACCTCGACCGTCGCAATCGGACGCGCCTGCAGATTCACGTACCAGGCCGGGTGCGACGGCGCGCCATTGCCGGAAGCGATTACGACGTAGCGATCACCGTCCTTGCCGAAGCCGAGCACGGCCGTCCGCTCCTTCCCCGACTTTGCGCCCGTGGTGGTCAACAGCATCAGGGTCCGGCCCGCCAATGGGCCGGTGAGTTGTCCGCGGTTGGCTCGGAAGTCTTCGATCACCTTCCGGTTGAACGCGTTCATATCGGCTGGGATCTGCGGCGCGGGCTTTCGCGGCGGTTGCTGGTCAGGACTCATCGCTTCAAAGTTAAACCTTGGCAGCAGGCGAGTGAGCAACAGCGCGATTCCAAGCAGCGCCAACCCTGCGATCACGAGGCTGACCGCGAAGCCGAGGCTGCTGCGGAAATATCGGAACTCGATGTCGAGGACGAACGCAAACAGGCCCACGCCACCGGCCAGCGCATAGCCGGCGCTGCCCCGATAGACCGCGGCCGCAAACGCACCGATCGCAAGCAGTCCAGCCAACAACTCCATCGGCAGGTTGCCATCGCCCGCGACGATGAAGGCCACCAGGATCGGAATCGTTAGGCCGAAGAACCCCAGGATTTCGGTGCCCCACAGAGTCTTCAATCGACGGCCATACTCCGCGCCCGCCAGCAGAACGATCGCGACGCCCACAAAGACCAGCTCGCGTGGCCAGGCGTCCTGCAGGTGGGCCCAGGCAATGAAGCTGATCCCGGTGACGATGAGCGCGACGCTTAGCTCGGCCGCGAGCAGCCCGGCGCGCAGGCGGTAGACCGCTACACCTGCCAGGATCACGCTCGCCAGCGCCGCGAGCAGGATGATCCGGTAGCCGGTGTCGGGCGGGATGCTCGCGTCAGGTCCGCCCTCGAGCTCGGCCTGTAACTGGCCGATGAACAAGGCGATCGCAGCGATGCCGAGCGTGACCAGACTGGTCTGGGCGCGGCGGCCCCTCGCCCGCTGTCCTGGGAGGAGACGGGCCGCGACCAGGGCGGCGATGGCCACCAGTCCCGGAATGCCGGTGCGGCCGATCACACCAAGCTGCCGGTATTGCGTCCCGAGCAGGGTTCCCAGGCCAGCAAGCGTGACGAGTGCGCCCGCATAGGTGATGACTTCGGTGGCGGTGATCGATCCGTCACTGCCTCCACCCTGCCCTCCCCCAGAGGGAGAGGGAACATTTCCCCTCGTGACCTCGAAGTCAGCGATCGCCTGCGCCTGCATCGCGTCGATCAGGCCCGCCGATCGCCAGCGCGCGAGCTGGTCTGGGAGATCGCTCAGGGTTGCGCCTCGAGGCCCTGGCGGACGGCGAGAACGTAGGCCGCTTCATCTGCCGGAGAGAGTGACCTAGCTTGACGAAGGCGCTCCACCGCGACCCCGGCCATGAAGCAGGTAAGCGGCGCAAAGCGACGCTCCTTGGTGTGAGCCGCCACCCGTGCGAGCTCGAGGACCTCGTCGGCAACCTGCGGATCAAGTTCGGGCGATGCGATGTGGGCGCCCCGCTCCTGGGCTGTCTCGGCAAAGCGGCGGGCCAGGGCATCGAACCAGTCGTTCATATCGAGGCCCACCGTACCACGCCCGCCCTGGCCTTCCCCGCGCGCCGGGAGGGTGAATCCGACGACTGCCCTCCCTCAAGTACGGGAGGATGAGCCGGCGTAATTGCACTGGCTTATGTACCTTGACAGTTACGTAACACCGAAGTGGCCAGTGGAAACGCGAACGAAGGAGCACCAGATGACCAGCAACGCACGTGGAGGCATGACCAGCAACGCACGTGGAGGCGACCGCATCCTCGGTAGTCTGCGATCGGCTGATGGCAAAGGCGTCGTGCGCATCGAAGACCGCTACAACACCGATATCGACGACCTCTGGTCGGCACTCACTGATCCCGGCCGCCTGGCCGGCTGGTATGGCAAGGTCGAAGGCGACCTCCGCACCGGCGGAGAGTTCCGCGTGTACCTCGAATCCGATGATTGGGAAGGCACCGGGCACGTGGAAGAGTGCGAGCCCCCACGGCGGCTGCTGGTAACCACCAGGGAGACGGACGAGTCCTGGCGGAAGGGTCGCGGCGCGCAACCATTCGACGAGGCCATTGAGGCCACGCTGACCGCTGACGGCGACCAAACCGTCCTGGTCATCGAGCTCCTGGGCCTGCCCCTCGACAAGATCGCCTTCTACGGGGCCGGCTGGCAGATCCATGCCGAAAATCTCGCCGCCTACCTCGCCGGGCGTGAGCGCGGTGACACCGAGGCGCGGTGGGATGAGCTCGTTCCTCGCTATCAGGAACTGGCGGCCCACGTCCAATAGAGGTGCCCACACCCACGCCTCAAACGCTCGCATCGCACGTACCGCGCGGCTCGCGTGGGCCGGCGGGCCCCGCCCTTCCCCGAGAGCGGGGGAGCCGGAGGGTGAAGGACAAATCTGGTTGACAGCAGCCATGGCCGATCGTTAGGCTTTGGCTTAGTCGCCTGCCACCGCGCTCCATCGGGGGATTTGAGTGCCACAGGTTACGCGCCGCGACTTTCTGAAAATCAGCGCCGCTGGGACCGGTGCGGCCGGCCTCAGCGCCCTCGGCTTCGATCTGGCGCAAGCCGCCAATCTCAAGCAGAGCTTCCATATTGCCGGCGCGACCGAGTCCCATTCGGTGTGCCCCTACTGCGCGGTTGGCTGCTCGTTGGTGGCCTTCACGGCCGATGACGGAAACGGCGGCCGCAAGCTCCTGCAGATCGAGGGCAACCCGGACAGCCCCGTCAACGAAGGACGGCTGTGTCCCAAGGGCGCCACCGCGATGCAGCTCGCCACCAGCGCCCGTCGCGTCGACAACCCGATGTATCGCGCGCCGGGCTCCGACAAATGGCAGCAGATCAGCTGGGACGACATGATGACCAAACTGGCGCAGCGCGTCAAAGACGCGCGCGACGCCACCTTCGTGGCGCAGGATGCATCCGGGAATACGGTCAACCGCACGGAGGGGATTGCCTTCGCCGGTGGCGCCGCCTTCAGCAGCGAAGAAGGCTACTTCACCACCAAGGTGATGCGCGGCCTCGGCCTGGTACATCTGGAACAGCAGGCAAGAGTTTGACACGGCCCCACGGTGGTCAGTTTGGCCGCCACATTCGGGAGAGGGGCTATGACCAACCACTGGCGCGACATCAAGAACACCGACCTCATCTTGATCAACGGCGCCAACCCGGCCGAGGCGCACCCGGTCGGCTTCCAGTGGTTCCTCGCCGCTAAGAACGACCCCAAGCGCGGGCCGGGCTCAGGCGGGGGTGCCAAGATCATCCATGCCGACCCGCGATTCACCCGGACGTCGGCGACGGCCGATATCTATGCCCGCATCCGAACCGGCACTGACGTCGCCTACTTCGGCGGGCTGATCAATTACGTCCTGCAGAACAACCTCTATCACAAGGAGTACGTCCTCAACTACACCAACGCCTCCTTCCTGGTGAAGAGTCAGTTCGGTTTCCAGGACGGCCTGTTTACGGGCTACGACCCCAAGACGCGCAAGTACGACATCTCGACCTGGGGCTACCAGATCGATACCGCCGCCAGCGACGCCTACAACGCGGCCCATCCGCCCGCAGGCGGGGCGATCGCGACCATCGCCAAGCGGGACATGACCCTGCAGGACCCGCAGACCGTCTTCCAGCTATTGAAGCAGCACTACTCGCGCTACACCCCGGAGATGGTGTCACGCATCACGGGCATTCCCCAGGATCAGTTCGTGCGCATCGCCCAGCTGGTCGGTCAGATGGGCACGCCCGACAAGGTGATGACGATTGTCTATGCGGTCGGCCTGACCCATCACACCACCGGTGGCGAGCTGATTCGCTCGGGCGCCGTCCTGCAGTTGCTCTTAGGGAACATGGGCCGCCCAGGCGGGGGCATGAACGCCGAGCGCGGTCACGCCAACATCCAGGGCAATACCGACCACGCCATTTCCTGGGAGATTCTCCCCGGCTACATGCAAATCCCAGCACCCCAGCGCAAGACGATCGATGAGTATGTCGCGGCCCAAGCGCCCAAGAAGCTGGACCCGCATTCGTGGAACTTCTTCGGCACCAACTACAAAAAGTTCACGGTCAGCCTGCTAAAGGCCTGGTACGGCGACGCCGCGACCAAGACCAACGACTTCGCCTTCAACTTCATCCCCAAGCCGGGGCAGAACTCCTCCTGGATGTCGATCTATGACCAGTCGCTCAAGGGCAAGATGCACGGGCTGATCCTGTCCGGGATGACGGCGACCAGTATCGGCCCGGACTCCAACCGGGTGATGCAGGCGCTGGCGAACCTCAAGTGGCTCGTCGTGATGGACCCGCTGCCGACGACCAGCTCGGAGTTCTGGCGCCGTCCGGGCGCGGACCCGAAATCGATCCAGACGGAAGTCTTCATGGTCCCGACGACGCACTGGATCGAAAAGGACGGCTCATTTGTCAACAGCGGCCGCTGGTCGCAGTGGAAGGAGCAGGTAATCCCGCCGCAAGGTAACGCTCGGCATGACCACTGGGTCCTGGCGGACCTTTTCACGCGGGTCAAGGCCCTCTACCAGCAGCAGGGCGGCAAGTTCCCCGACCCGGTGATGGCCCTGACCATGAATTACGCCAATCCAAAGCAGCCGACCCTGGACGAGATCGCCCAGGAAGTCAACGGTTTCGACCTGACAACGAATAAACGGATGAGCTCGTTCGCCAACCTCAAGGACGACGGCACCACCACGGCCGGCGACTGGATCTACACCGGCAGCTACCCGGCGACCGGCAACCTGATGAAACGGTCCGCCGGTGTGCAGGACATCGCCAAGAACGATCCGACCGGGATGGGATTCTTCCCGAACTGGGCATGGTCCTGGCCGCTGAACCGACGCGTCATGTACAACCGCGCTTCCGCCGACCTGGCCGGCAATCCCTGGGACCCCACGCGTGCGGCCATCAAGTGGGACGCGGCCCAGGCGAAGTGGGTGGGCGACGTCCCCGACTATCCGGCAACGATGAAGCCGTACACCCAGGATCCGAACGCCTGGCTGCCCTTCATCATGACCGGCGAAGGCACCGGTCGCCTTTTCTCGAATTCCATGGTCGACGGCCCCTTGCCCGAGCACTACGAGCCGATGGAGTCGCCGGTCGCCAACCCGCTACATCCGAACCAGTCCGCGTCGCCGGTGGCCTTCATCTATAGCGGAGGCAGCGGGAACTTCGCCAACGTCAAGGACAGCTTCGGCACCGCCGCCGATTATCCGTACGTCGCGACCAGCTACCGGCTCACCGAGCACGAGCACTACGTCACGCAGCACGTGCCGCTGCTGGCCGGCTTGCAGCCATCGCCGTTTGTCGAGATTCCGGAGGAGCTGGCCAACCAGAAGGGCATCAAAAGCGGTGATCGCGTCCGCGTGCGCTCGAAGCGCGGAAGGATCGAGGTACTCGCGCTGGTGACAAAGCGCCTCGGACCAAGCACGATCGACGGCAAGCAGATCTTCCAGATCGGCATCCCGATTCACTGGGGCTTCGTCGGCGTCTCGGCCGATGCGGACCCGGGCAAGGGGGCAAACTGGCTGGCCAATGCGCTGACGCCGTTTGTCGGCGACGCCAACGCCTATACGCCGGAATTCAAGGCATTCCTTGTGAACCTGGAGAAGATCTGATGCAGGTCCTGGAAGCCGCGGTGGGTCAATCGGCCAACCCCTGGCCGATGCGTCGCGAGCGCGCCGCCGAACTGGCAGTGCGCTATCCACACGCCGCCGAGATGCTGCGTCTGTACCAGGCCCTGAGCGTGGTCCAGGAGAGGGTGTTCGAACAAGCCCGCGAGATTTTTCCCTCCCACGCTGGGGGAGGGCAGGGTGGGGGCATCGCGGAATTCGCGGCGACGCGGGTCTTGCCATTGGTTGTCGATGCGACCGTTTCGTCTGGTCCCGTGCGATTGCGCGACGGCGTCATTAGTGTCTTTTGCAGCGCCGACCTCGTGAATCTGTTGCAGCGCTGGCTTGACGGGCAGCTATTGACTCCGGTCGAAACCTATTTAGCCCGCGCCTCCGCCTCTCCCCTGCTCGAAGCTCAGCTGACCCCTGGCCCCCACCCTGCCCTCCCCCATAGGGGGAGGGAAATGATGCCGCCGCAGGTGGGGAGGGAAATAATGGCGCCGCAACGGGGGAGGGTGATGTACGAGTGTCCGGCGTGCGGCGGGCTTCCGCAGCTTTCCTACTTCGCGGTTTCGGTCGAGGCGCTCGTCAGCGGCCCACGGTATTTGGTCTGCTCCCGTTGCGCCTACAACTGGGTCTTTGCCCGCATGACCTGTGCAGGCTGCGGCGAGTCAACCGGTGCCAAGCTCCCGATCTACCAGGAACAGGAACGATTTCCGCACGTCCGCGTCGATGGCTGCCATTCCTGCCGGAAGTATCTGCTGACCTTCGACCTCCGGCGCGACACCAGCGCCGTGCCAGTCGTCGATGAAATCGCCGCATTGCCGCTCGATCTGTTTGCCCGCGACCAGGGATTGACGAAAATCACGCCCAATCTGATGGGGAACTGAGCATGGCCACACCGGTCGGATTCTTCACGGATACGACGCTCTGCATCGGGTGTAAGGCCTGCGAGGTCGCCTGCAAAGAATGGAACGCTCTTCCCAACAACCCGCTCGAGTTCCGCGGCAGCTACGACAATACCGGCCAGCTCGACCACGCCAACTGGCGGCACGTTCGATTCGTTGAGCAAGCGGGCACGAGCCAGGACAAGCCGATCGCCTGGTCGATGATGTCGGACGTTTGCAAGCACTGCGCCAACGCCAGCTGCCTGGAAGTCTGCCCCACCAATGCCATCGTCCGCACCGAGTTCGACACCGTCTTTATCCAGCAGGACGTTTGCAACGGCTGCCGCGACTGCATCGCGGCGTGCCCCTACGGCGTCATCGGCTTCAACAGCGACAGTGGAACGGCACAAAAGTGCACCTTCTGCTACGACCGGCTGCAGAACAACTTGAAGCCGGCCTGCGCCACCGCCTGTCCGACGCAGTCGATCAAGTTCGGCCCGCTCGATGAGATGCGGCAAACGGCCGCCGTCCGGCTCGCCACGCTGCAGCAGCAGGGCGTGAGCCAGGCGCGCATCTACGGCAACGAGGAGTACGGCGGCCTTCACGCGCTGTTCCTGATCACCGATAAGCCCGAGGCCTACAACCTGCCGAGCGCCGAGAGCGCCGTCCTGCCGAGCCGCAACAACATCCCGGGCTACCTGACCGCGGGCGTCACCGCAATCGTGGCGGCGGTCGCGGGTCTGATCGCCTTCCGCCGCCGCGGCGAGAGCTCATCTTCCTCCCCCTCTGCGGGAGGGGCAGGCTCATCACCCTCCCCCTCTGGGGGAGGGCCAGGCTCATCATCCTCCCCCGCTCGCGGGGGAGGGCAGGGTGGGGGCTAAGTGCCCGGCGAGCACTTCGTCGTCCCGCCGCACTGGGAGTGGTACATCCTTGCGTACTTCTTCTTTGCCGGGCTCGCGGGCGGCGCCTTTGTCATCGGCACGATGCTGCGGCTATGGGGCAATCCGGCAGACAAGGCTGCATCGCGACTCGCCTTCATCATCAGCTTCCCGCTGCTGCTGCTCTGCCCGATCCTCCTCACGCTTGACCTGGGCCAGCCCCTCCGCTTCTGGCACATGCTGGTTGACGTCAAGACGGGCACCCCGGCATTCAAGGCGTACTCGCCGATCTCGTTGGGGTCGTGGGGGCTCACCATTTTCGGGCTCTTCTCGTTCGTGATGTTCCTGGCTGCCGTGGACGAGGGCGGGTACCTGCGCTGGCGCGGGCTCGCCGGCGCGGGGCGGATCCTAACCAGCGCCGTGGGGAAGGCGTTCATGCTAATCGGCGCGATCTTTGGATTCTTCGTCGCGGCCTACACCGGCGTTCTCCTCGCCGTCAGCAACCAACCGGTATGGAGCGATACGTGGACGCTGGGCGGGTTGTTCCTCGCGTCAGGGCTGAGTGGCGCGGCCGCCACCGTCCTGCTGTTGAGCCGCGGTCGGCGCGACGCGGCTGTCAGCGACGGCAAGCTGATGGAGGCCGATCGGTACTTCATCATCCTCGAGCTGATCTTGATCGCCCTGTTTCTGATCACGCTGGGCGGGGTCGTGTCGAAGGTCCTCGGCGGCGGCTGGATCATCCTCTGGCTGGTGGTCCTGATCGGTACGCTCGTCCCGTTGGTCGCCGAATGGCGACCCGCGATGAGGCGCCAGGTGCCGCCAGTCGTAATGCCGGTGCTGGTGCTGGTCGGCGTGCTGGCATTGCGCGCGGTCATCATCTTCAGCGCCCAGGCCTAGATGAAGGTTGGGGTCCTCTTCCCGCCCCGGTTCGCGGACCCGGGGGAGTTCCTCGCGGACGCTCGGGCGATGGAGGCCGCCGGCGCGGACAGCGTCTGGATGGAGGACGGCGACGGCCTCGACCCCATGCTCACGCTGGCAGCGATCGCCGCGGTCACCAGCCAAATACGGCTTGGGCTAATTCGTAAATCGACACCGCGGCCGAATGTCGACCTGGACCACAAGATGGAGACGCTGCAGCAGTTGTCGCGCCAGCGCGTGATCACTGACCACGCGCGTTGGCGCCGCGTCGAGGTCCCCGCGGATCGAGAGGCCTGGGCAAGAACGTTGGAGGAAGCCCATCCCGATGTCGAGGGCGTCCTCGTGCCGATGGACCCGCGGCTGCTGGATATCCTGCGACACCCGGACGAGGCAATCGATCGCTCCGACCTGCTGCTCGCGCAGGGCTAACCAACCTGAACCGCGAGGCTCGTTCCGATCTCAAGGTGCTCGCCTTCGATGTCTTTGGAACCGTCGTCGACTGGCGCGGTGGGGTCGCGGCAGAAATGACCGCCATTGCGAAGGATCGCCATATCGCCGTCGACGCGCCGGCGTTTGCCGACCGATGGCGAGGAAAGTATCTGCCCTATCTCAACCGCATCCGTAGCGGCGAGATGCCATGGCAAGTGCTCGACGGGGTGCATCGCGCCTCGTTGGGTGATGTCGTAAGCGAGCTGTCGCTCCAGTCGTTGACCGAAGCGGATCTCGACCGCCTGGTTTTCGCCTGGCACCACCTGCCGCCGTGGCCGGATTCGATCAGCGGTATGTCCCGCTTGCGCTCACACTACGTGTTGACCACGCTTTCGAACGGTGGCATGGCCCACCTGGTCGACCTCAATCGAGCGGCTCACCTCCCCTTCGACTGCGTCCTATCGGTCGACCTGGTGCGGACCTATAAGCCAGACCCTCGCGTCTACCGATTGGTCCCCGACCTGCTTGCCGTTCGACCCGAACAGTCGATGATGGTTGCCTCGCACAGCTACGACCTGGCCGCCGCCGCGGGCCAGGGGATGCGAACCGCCTTCGTGCGTCGTCCGCAGGAATGGGGCACCGGCAAAACGGAGGCGCTCGAGATCTCGGTCGATATCGTGGCCGATGACTTCGTCGATCTCGCGTTCCAACTCGGCGTCTAGCGGCCCCCACCCTGCCCTCCCCCGCAAGCGGGGGAGGGTAAATGCAGCTGCACCCCTGCCGTGCCCTCCCCCGCAAGCGGGAGGGAGATTCCTCCGTTTAGGACCGAAAGAGCAGGAGGCGGATCCCGACCAGGCCCAGGGCCACGGCGAGGAGCCGGATGATCGCGCTGCCAGCCACGCGGCGGGATACCATCGCCCCGAACTGCGCACCGATGATAACGCCGACCGCCAGCGCCAGCGTAACGCTCACGAATGAGGCGTAGTCCCCGTGGACAACGTGGGTCAGGGCGCCGAACCCGCTCGTGAAGATCTGGACGAATTGCGAGGTCGCCGATGCGATGTGCGCGGGAAATGCAAAGAAGGTGGTCAGGATCGGCACCTGGACGATGCCCCCGCCGATGCCGAGCAGGCTGGACACGAATCCGATCCCGAAGCTGGCGACGATGGCCAGCGCCAGGTTGAACCGGTACTGGTAACGATTGCCGTCCGAGTCGACCAGGGTTCGAGACAACACCCATCGACCGCCGAGACCGAGCGGGATGGCGCCCTGAGGCTTGAGCAGGAGGAATCCGGAAACGAGGATGAGCGCGCTGCCCATCACGGCATCGAACGCGGCTCTCGGGATGGCGCCGACGACGAGCGCCCCGATCACAGCCCCGGGGATGGTCGCGGGCGCCAGCAGCAGGCCGGTGCGATAGTCGATACGTTTCAGCCGGGAGTAACCGATCGAGCCGGAGAACACGTTCGCGAACACGACCGCCAGCGACACCGCCGTGAGCTGGGCGGGCGATTGCCGCGGATAGACCAGCAAGAGAATGGGGACCAGGGCGAAGCCGCCGCCGGCGCCGACGAGAGTGCCGTAGGTGCCCACGGCGACGCCGACCGCCACCCAAACGAGGAAGATCAGCGGACTCAGGAGAGGCGCCCTACGTAGAGGTCCACCACCTCATCATCGTTGAGCAGGATAGATCTTCGCGAGGCCTTCCCCAGTTCGCTGGCCACCGACCGGGAGGTGCGGGTTGATGTCGAGGATCCCGGAGCTGGGTCCGATCAGCTCCGCGACGTGCTTGGCTAAGATGACGCGATGCGCGAGGCGTCAGGCCAATGAATGGCGCACCGCGCGCTCCGCTCGCCGGGATCCGAGTCCTGGAGGTCGGCAACTACATGGCCGGTCCCTTCTGCGGCATGCAGCTCGCCGACCTGGGCGCCGAGGTGATCAAGGTCGAGCCGCCGGAGGTGGGCGACCAGGTTCGCACCATGGCGCCCTTGCTCGACGGCGAGGGCTCGGCCTTCGTGCGCCTCAATCGCAACAAGCGCTCGATCGCGTTGAATCTCAAATCCGCCGACGGGAAGGAGATCTTCCGCAAACTGGTCCGCACCGCCGACGTGGTGGTGGAGAACCTGCGACCCGGGACAATGGCCGATCTCGAGCTCGACTACGACGGGCTCCGCCGGCTTAATCCAGCCCTCATCTACGTCGCCGCGTCGGGATGGGGACAGGACGGCCCGCTCAGCGCTCAGCCAGGTCTCGACATCATGGCGCAAGCGCGCTCCGGCTTGATGAGCATCACCGGAACGCCGGGCAGCGATCCGGTCAAGGTCGGAGTCCCCGTGACCGATCTGGTGTGTGCGCTCTACGGCGCGCTCGCCGCGGTCTCCGCCCTCTACGCGCGAAGGGAGACCGGCCTCGGTCAGTTCATCGATGTCAGCCTGCTGGAGGCCGGTGTCTCGCTCGCCATCTGGGAGGCCGGCAAATTTTTCGCGACCGGCGAGATCCCGCGCCCGATGGGCTCGGCGCACCAGAGCAACGCCCCGTATCAGGCCTTTCGGTCGGCGGATGGCTGGCTGACGATCGGTGCCACGACACCGCCCAACTGGAACGCCTTCTGCCGGGCACTCGGCCTCGAGCGTTTGCTCGACGATTCGCGCTATGCCGATACCAGCCTTCGCTATCGTCACCGCGACACCTTGATCCCGGTGATCGAGGACGTGATCGTGAAGAAGCCCACTGTCTACTGGCTCCGCGTGCTCGAGGACGCCGGCGTCCCCTCCGCGCCGATCCAAGACTTCGGTGAGGTTTTCAACGACCCGCACCTCAAGTCCCGGAAATACTTCTGGGATGCACCACACCCGAAGCTCGGGCCTGTCCGCCAACTCGGCTCGCCGATGCGCTTTTCGCAAACCCCGGTGCGTCGGGAGAAGGCCGGGCCCCTGCTGGGCGAGGACTCGTTAGCGCTGCTCGCGGAGCTTGGATACAAGCCAGCCGAGATCGAGGCGCTGCTGGCACGCCGGGTCGCCGCCGGCCCGGCGCAGCCGGTGTCATCGTGAGCGAGCCCGCGCCCGCGAGCGGCACCTCCGAAGAGCTGATCAGCGAGCGCCGCGGGCCGGTCCAGTGGATCATCTTTAACCGGCCGCAGGCGCGCAACGCGCTGACCTGGAACATGTACGGCAAGCTGGTCGAGCTCTGCGAGGAGGTCAATCGCAACCGCGAGGTGCGGGCGGTGGTACTGACAGGCGTCGGCGGACAGGCCTTCGTCGCGGGCACCGACATTTCGCAATTCCGCTCCTTTGCCACCGAAAAGGACGCGCTCGACTACGAGGCGGCCGGGAACCGGATGATGAGTACGCTGGAATCCGTCCGCGTGCCGGTGATCGCCGCTATCGCCGGGGCCTGTACGGGCGCCGGCGCCGCGATCGCGGCCGCCTGCGACCTCCGCATCGCGTCGCCCTCCGCCCGCTACGGGTTCCCGATCGCGCGAACGCTCGGCAACTGCCTGTCGATGGCGAACTACGCCAGGGTCGTCGCCCTGCTGGGGTTTGCCCGGACCGCGGACATCATCATGCGGGCCCGGCTGATGGAGGCGCCGGAGTTGCTCGCGACAGGTGCGTTGAACGAGGTGACGCCGGACGAGAAGTCGCTCCCACGTCGGGCACAGGAATTGGCCGAGGAGGTTGCCTCCTACGCCCCGCTCACGCTCTGGGCGACGAAACAAGCCTTGCACCGCATGCGCGACCGGCTCATCCTCGAAGCCACGGACTCGGATCTGATCGTTGCCTGTTACATGTCGCAGGACTTCAAGGAGGGCGTCGAGGCGTTCCTCGCGAAGCGCAAGCCCAACTGGAAGGGCGAGTAGGCTAGGCTACCGTCGCCGCCTCGGCCGGTTGCTCAATCGGAGTCGAGGCTTCATCGTTGCCGCCATCCGATCCCGCCGACGAGATCGGGATGGCGAGCGCGAAGACTGACCCATCGTCGGGCGTGCTGCTCTCGATCACCAGGCTGCCGCCGTGGCCTTCAGCCAGCTGCCGGCTGATGAAAAGGCCGAGCCCGGTGCCGGACACGTGACGGAAGGTCGGATCATTGGTTCGCTGGAACCGCTCGAAGACGCGTTCTCGCTCACTCGGAGGGATTCCGGCGCCATTATCCGCGACCCGTACCAGCGCACGCGATCCCTCGGACGAGACCGTAACCCTTAACCGGGGCGCCCGCGTCGAATAGGTCAGCCCGTTATTGATCAGGTTGTCCAGGATGCGCCCCAGCTGCTTGGCATCTCCATCGAGCGGCACTGGATCCGGCGGCAGGTCCGTCGCGATCTCTCCACCGAGGAGGCCGGCTCCAGGGCGGGCCCGTTCGGTGGCATCCTCGACAACCGTGCGAAGGTCGATATGGTCGTGGCTTCGTGGCAGGGCGTTCGCCTCGATGCGCGAGGCCTCGAGCAGGTCCGCCACGATGCCATTGAGCTCGCGAGCCTTACCGATGAGCATCTCGAGCGGATTTCTCCAGCCTTCGGGCACGTTGCCGAGGGTGCCGTCGGACAGCATCGAGAGATAGCCCGTCACGACCGTGATCGGGGTGCGTAATTCGTGCGCCGCCATGTGCAGAAAACGTGTCTTTGCCTCGCTGCCAAGCTGCGCGGACGCGTAAAGCCGTGACATCTCCTGCTGGCGCTCCCGCGTCTCCACGAACGCTGCGATCAGGAACGACGTTAGCGCGACGCTTACGTTGAAGACCTGGAGGGTGACCATCTTCTCGAAGAGCGTCTCGCCAGAAAAGGGGCCGGTCGCTTCAATGGCTGACCAGATGGCGACGCCCGACGCGATCAAGGCAGCCGGTGCCGCGCCGCGGAGACCGAAGCGCCAGGCCGCCACCATGATGACCGGAAGCACCAGGTACTGGAGCCCCAGCCGATTCTGAAAAACGACGTAGGTCACGATGCCCGTGGCGGCCAACAAGCCAGTCCACTCCAGTCCTCGACGCCACTGAATGCGCATCGGTTCCGCTTCCCCGCTTGCGGGGGAGGGCAGGGTGGGGGCCAGCACACTCAGCAGCACGGGCGCAACCAGCAGGACGCCCATGGCGTCGCCCGTCCACCAGACAGCCCAGGTCGAAAGGAAGTTCGCCCTCGGAACAGACCCCGCGAGGACGAGCACCGAGCTTCCGATGGTGGCACTGATTGCCATACTGCCCAGCGCTCCGATTACGATCAGGGCGACCGCGTCCCGCAGCCGATCGAGCTCGCGGTGGAAGTCCACCCGGCGCAAGAGCTCAACGGCGACGAGCGGCGCCAGCGTATTGCCGGCGGCGATAACGGCCGCCCCCACCGGGGACGGGCCAATCGGCAGGTTTACGGCAAAGGCGGCCAGCGCCACGGCCGGCCATGCGCCCCGACCGATCAGGAGGAAGGCCACCAGGGCGATTCCTGTCGGGGGCCAGACCGGCGTCACCTGGCCGTGGACGAGCGCCAGATTCAGGCTCAACCGGGCCGCCAGCCAATAGGCCGCGGCGACCACCGCCAGCCGAAGTAACTCCCGAGTTATTCCGCCGAAGGCTCGCACGGCTCGTATCGGCATATATCAGTTCGCCGCAATTAAATCAAGCAAATTTACTCTGGGTGCTCTTCGCACCTCGCGGCGGGAGCTTGCCTCACCGGTTGGCAAGAAAATACGCGAACAACGGGATCGCCGCGCCTGAGAAGTCCGCGACGCTGTGCGCCAGGCTGGCGCCGACGAGGTTGCGCGTGCGGTCGTAGAGCACCCCGAAAACGAGCCCGATCACGGTTGCGGTCAAGACCTGCAGCGCCGTCGTCCCGAGCGGTTGGAACACGAGATTGATGAGGTGAAAGAAGCCAAACAGGAGCGCGCCGATCACAATTCCCCACTGCCCCAGTGATTGGCGGAGCCCGGTCTGAACCACGCCCCGGAAGAGCAGTTCCTCGGTAGGACCAACGACGAAGGCAAGGAACACGAGCTGGGCGATCAAGGTCGGCATTGCGGGGACGTGGAACCCCGCCGACGGCGGCGAGGCAACGGTTTCTCCCACGCTCACCGCGATCAAGACCAGTGCGGCGATGTACCACGGACGCATCCGCCGCGTGAAACTGCCGATCGGAAATCGACGACCCAGCAGGAAGAACCAGCCCAGCGCGATGGCAGCCATCCATGCGTGGGCGATGTAGTTTGCAACCACCGGAGGAATCCAGCGAGCCCGAAGGGCAAGGATGACCGCAAGGCCTCCCGCGACCGCGAGTGCCAAGGCCACGATGGCGTCAGGCCAGGCGAGTTCCTTGCTGCTTCGGGGGAAGGTGCTCAGACCTTTTGAACTTGGACCTGCGGAATGCCATCGAAACCGGCAGCCTGGGTAAAGACCACAAGCCGGTGCCGGACCGCGGTCGCTGCAATCCACGCGTCCATTGCGTGGGGACGGCGTCCCGCAGCTCGGGCCTCCCCAACGATCTCCGCGAAGGTACGTGCGATCTCGGCATCGATGGGGATCGCGTCGAATTCGCGCTCAACCCTGCTGACCGTGCGAAGGCGGCGCGCCCGAGTCTCACCGTCTTTGGCACGTAACACACCGAGATGCAGCTCGCCTAGTGTGATAACGGATACCGCCGGTTCATCGGGCAGACCTTCAAGAGGACGGCCGGCTTCCCGAGCGATGAAGACGGACGCGTCGAGCAGTCCTCTCATGACTCGTCGATTCGATCGTCAAATGCATCGTGGATGTCGCGCATGAACTGGTCGTCAAGCGGCGCCTCACGGAGGATCGCTTCGAGGGCGGACTTCGACGCGAAGTAGGATCGCGACGGCACGGGGCCTAACTCCGCGACCTCGCGTCCGGCCACCGTAATGAGAAAAGTGCGGCCGGCTTCGACCTGACGGAGGATGCCCGCGCTATCGTTCCGCAGGTCTCGAACGGGAATCCGGATAGGCCCTGAGCCGGATGACTCTGGTGCGACCGTCCGAACGACTTTCCTCGGCTTGCCATGCCTGGCGTCGTATTCATGCCCCAATTGCTTGGCCTCGGCGTAGGGAATACCGAGTTGCTTCTCTATCAGCGCATACGTGAAGCCTTTTTCTCGGAGCTGGAACGCTCGTCGTTTGATGTCGCGCGCCGACTTTTCCATCGTTGCCATCTATCGTAGCATGTGTGCTACGCGCGCCGAACGCGGTAGACTGTAAGGCTTGAGCGCCGCCGAACCGGATCCCGCCGCGGCCACGCGGCCCCAACCAACTATCACCAACCAGATCCCAGCGGATCGCCGCTATTGGGTTCTGGCCACCGTCATGCTGGTGCAGTTCACCGCGGTCATGACCAGCACTATCGTCTCGACCGCAACCCCGACCATCGTCGATGAGCTCCACGGCCTCAACCTTTATGCTTGGCTTTTCTCCTCGTACTTGCTGGCATCCTCGGTCACGGTGCCGGTCGTCGGCAAGCTGTCTGACCTCTTTGGACGCCGGCCGTTTTACATCGGCGGGCTGTTGCTCTTCCTCGTCGGGTCGGCGTTGTCGGGGCTCTCGCAGAACATGGGCGAGCTGATCGCGGCTCGCGCCGTCACTGGAATCGGGGGCGGGGCCATGATGGCGCTCGGCGTTACCACCATCGGCGATATCTTTTCGCCACGCGAACGCGGCCGCTGGATGGGACTGATCATGGGCGTCTTCGGGCTCGGTAGCATCGTCGGGCCACTGGTGGGCGGCTTCACCACCGACCACTTCGGTTGGCGGTGGGTCTTCCTGGTCAATCTGCCCCTCGGGCTCATCGCCCTGGCGATGATTGCGACGCTCCTGCCGAGGCTCGCCGGTCAGGGGCGGGTTCGCATCGACTGGCTCGGCATCGTCCTCTTGATCGCCGGCGTGGTTCCGATCCTGATCGGGCTGACCTGGGCCGGGATCACGTACCCATGGGGCTCGGTCCAGGTGATCGGCTCGCTCACGATCGGCGCGGTGCTCATCGCGGCGTTCGCGGTGTGGGAAAACCACGCCAACGAGCCAATCTTGACGCTCCACCTCTTCGAGAGCCGCGCCTTCACGGTCGCGGTGATCCTCAGCTTCCTGGTTGGTATCGCGCTCTTCGGCACGCTCACCTTTCTGCCGCTGTACGCCCAGGGCGTTCTCGGCTACAGCGCCCAGGACTCAGGGCTGGTGCTGGCGCCGATGATGCTCGGGTTCGTCATCGGTAGCCTGATTGGCGGACAGCTGACTACGCGCACCGGCCGCTACAAAGTTCAGACGGTGGTTGGCATGGTCGTGGCGGTCGTCGGGATGTTCCTGCTGTCGCGGCTGACGGCGACCTCGACCTTCACGCAAGCGCTGATCGGGATGGTCATCACGGGCATCGGCGTGGGGGCGGTCTTCCCCACCCTTTCCGTCGTCGTCCAGAGTGCGTTTCCCTATCGCATGCTCGGCACCGCGAACGCCGCACGGCAATTCTTCAACAACCTTGGCGCGGTGGTGGGCGTACCGGTGATGGCGACGATCGTCATCGAGACGCTGAAGGCCGAGCTCCCCGGGCACCTCCCCGCCGGCAGCGCGCAGCTGGCGAAGGCGGCGACCTCTGGCGCTCAGGGACTGATCGCCGGCCAGAGCCAGGGCCTCACGGCTGCGTTTGGAAAACTTCCGCCTGCGATCGAGCATCAGGTGCTGACGGCGGTGCGCGTCAGCCTATCGATCGGTGTCGAACGCGCCTTCCTGCTGGGAACGACGCTGGCCGCTCTAGGGGTCATCGTGACGTTCTTCCTTCCCGAGATCCCCCTCCGAGGCACGATCCAGGACCACCCGACCGGCTGATCCGAGGCGGCGCCCCCGGGGCAGCGTACCCTAACGCGACCTTTTGACTGAGGTCCGCTTAGCCGCCACTTTGATTGCTCGGCTCCGGCGGACGCGGGGCCTCGAGACAAGACGAGTGCTGGGCGCCCGGAAGAAGGCCGCCGGAGACACATTAAAGAACTCAGCTAGTCCTTCGATGTGCTTTCGCTGCAGCTCTCGCTTTCCCGAAAGAACTTCGGAGACGATGGAGTCGGTCCCGAAGATATCAACGAGCGCCCTCTGCGGAAGCTGATTGTCATCCAGGAGTTCACGGACGAGTTCGATCCCATCAAGCCTTGGCACCTCGAGTTTGTCTTCCTCCCAACGTTCAACCAGGTCGCTCAAAAGGACCAGATAATCATCTTCGGCCTTGCTACGTTTCGACTTGGCCAGAAGAGCTTCGATTCGAGCCCAGGTTCGATCAAGGTCCTTGGCATCACGAATCGGGCGCGGTGGAAACGCATTCACGAGTCCCCGATATTCGACGTCATCAGAACCACCGCTCGCTGTCTTAGTTATTGACACGCCGTCGAGTTTCGCATATTGCGAAACTTATCCGTCAAGCCTGCGGTATGAGGGGAGGACCACGGATCCCAGCGGATTGGGCTCACGGCTGCCGCCCAGCCTACGATGTTGGCCGTGACCTATGGCCATTGAGCGCGCGCTCTGCCCAGCCCTGGTGGGTCGGGAAGGCGAACTGACGATCCTCGAGGATGCCTTGCTCGACGCCCACCGGGGCGAGGGTCAGGTCGTGATCCTGGCAGGCGAAGCCGGACTCGGCAAAACGCGGCTGGCGAGCGAACTACAGAAGCGTGCGTCCGGCGGCGGCACTACCGTGATGCGTGGCGGCTGCTCCGAGGCCGATCTCTCCCTCCCCTACCTGCCCTTCCTCGAAGCGATCGGTAATTATCTGTCGACAACCGACCTCGACCGATTACGCACGCGGCTCGGGACGTCCGGACGGGAGCTCGGTCAGCTCTTCCCGCAGTTGCTGCCGGATGGCGGCTCGAGTGATGCCGGGGATCCCAGCGGCCAGGGAAAACTGCGCCTCTTCGAGGGCGTGATCAGCCTGTTCCGCGACGCCGCATCCGAGCACGGCTTGCTGCTGGTCCTCGAGGATCTTCACTGGGCCGATGCGTCGACGCGCGAGCTGCTCGACTACATGACGCGACGGCTCAGCCACACTCGAATGCTGATCCTCGCGACCTATCGGAGCGACGAGCTCGACCGCAAGCACCCGTTGCTTCCCCTGGTCCAGGGTTGGAAGCGCGGGAATCTCGTGACGCTGGTTGAGCTCAACCCGCTCCAGGCCGCGGGCCTCGCCGACATGATCCGCGCGATCTTTGACACCGACGAGGTCACCGACGATTTCCGCGACTTCCTCTATCGGCGGACCGAAGGCAACCCGTTCGTGCTGGAAGAGATGCTCAAGGCGGCCCTCGATCGCGGCGACATCTATCGCGCGGCCGGCGGATGGGAGCGCCCACCGGATTTGAGTCAGATGAAGATCCCGCCAACCGTGCGTGACACGATCCTGCTTCGGCTGGAGCGCCTGCAGCCGGAAGAGGCTGAGATCCTCAAGATGGCCGCCGTCCTCGGGCAGTCGTTTTCCTATGCGACGCTGGCCGCCGTATCTGACAAGCCGGAGGACTCGGTCCTATCGGCGCTGCAGCGTTGCGTGCAGCAGCAGCTGGTGGAGGAGCAACCGCAAACGCGCGAGCGGTATCGCTTTCGACACTCGTTGACGCGTGAAGCCATTTACGAAGACTTGATCGCTCCGCAACGCTCCCGCCTGCATCTTCGGGCCGCCGAGGTGCTCCGCGGCCTGCCCGGAACCGAGGCCGTCGATCTCGCCCACCACCTGCTCGCCGCCGGACGCATCGAGGAGGCGATCCCAGTGTGCATCAAGGCCGCCGAAGATGCCGAGCGCCGCCGTGGTTACCAGGAGGCCGCCGAGCTATACGGGCGCATCCTCGCGGATGTGAAGGACCGGTTGCTCCATGCCCAATTGATGTGCCGGATTGGGGAGGCGCTCTATCTCGACGGTCAGGCCGCGACGCCGCTCGCTTACTTTGCGGAGGCCGTCCCCACCCTTGAGTCGCTTGGCCAGGTTCGAGATGCCGCCCATTACCGGCTATTGCTCGGCCGCTGCCACTGGTCGCAACAGCGACCGGAGGCTGCAGCGGCCGAATATGAACGCGCTCGAGCGGCCCTCGAGCCACTCGGGCCGAGCGCCGATCTGGCCAACGCGTACATTCGGCTCGCCGGCCTCGCCAGTTTCGACTATCGCGGCGAGGAAGCACACGCACTGGCAACGCGAGCGGTCGAGATTGCTGAAGCCGCGCATGCTGACGCCTCACGAATCTGGGCGTACAACTTCGTTGGTCTCGGCCTGGCAAGAATGGGCCGGCTGGAGGAAGGGATCGAATATCTCGACCGCAGCTATGAGGAAGCGCAAGCCCGTGACCTGTGGTGGATCGCGGCCAACGCCCTGGGGAATGGTGTTCATACCCGCTTGATGGCTTACCGGGGTAAGGAAGCGTTGCCCAGGGCCGAAGCGCTGCGCGAGTTTTCGGGAGACTATCGATGGTTCGGTCCGTTGTTGCACGTGCTGGTGCTTCATCAGCTCGGCGAACCCCGTAAGGCGATCGAAGCGGGCGAGTCCGTCATGCAACAGGCGCTGGAGGCCGGGGCCACCACCATGGCGACTCGGATCGCGCGCGAGCTCGCGACCGCGCACAGTATGGCCGGCGAGCACAGGGAAGCCCTTCGCTTGCTGCCGTCCGTGGAGGCCTTTCGCGAGTACCAGGACACCGTTCCATGGTCTTACGCCTTCATCCGGTTGAGCCTTGATGCCGGCCGGCTGACGGACGCCCTTCGAGAGGCCGAGCGCGGCTTCTCCCTCCTTCGGTTGCACGTGCTCCGAGCCGAAGAGCTCTGGTTGGCCGACATCATGCTGGAGACCTTCCTCGCTGACGGAGGGCAGGATGCGGGCGCCGAACAAGTGATGGCACGGATCAGCTCGGCGGATCCAACGGATCCGCACGTGCAGCGGATGAATGGGCGGCTCGCGCTTCAGCGCGGTGACTTGCCCACCGCGCTCGGGCACTTCGCCACTGCCACTGAGTTCTTTGAAGCGGCTGGCTACCGCGATGAGGAATGGCGAAGCCGCCGGTTACTGGCTGACGCGAAGTTCCGGAGCGGCGATCGGGTCGGCGCGGAAGCCGACCTGCGTCGAGTTCTTTCGCAGGCTCCCCAGCATGGGCACATGACCGAAGCCGCGGCGGCATCCCGCCAACTCGCCGCCATGGGCGTCAAGGTCGAATCCCCTGCTGCACCATCACCCTCCCCCGCGAAATCTCCCTCCCCCCTTGCGGGGGAGGGTCGGGGTGGGGGGTCACGGCCCGGCGAGCGCTATGTCACCGTCCTCTTCCTGGACGTCAGGGGCTACACGAAAATGTCCAACGAGCGAGCCCCGGCGCAGATGGCCGATCGGATTGCGGCCTTCTACCGATGGGCCGAACAGGAAATCGAGCGACATCACGGCCAGGTGAGCCAGCACAGCGGCGATGCGGTGATGGCGACCTTCAATGTCTCGGGCTCCCGCGTCGACCATGCGGCCCACGCGCTCGAGGCGGCGATTGCGATTCGAGATCGCTCCGCCTACCTGAAGCTACCGCTCGGGGCAGGAATCGCCACCGGTCCAGCCATTGTCGGTCAGTTCAGCGACGGCTCGTCGCCGACGGCTCTCGGTGAGACCGTCAACCTCGCGGCACGGCTGCAGCAGAAGGCTCAGGCCGGTGAAGTGCTGCTCAATGACGAGGCCCACCGTCGCATCGCGAGCTCGAGCACAGGCACCAAATGGGTGGGCGATGCTGTCCGCCTCGATCTCAAAGGCTTCGAGGAACCGGTGGAAGCCTTCCGTCTCGCGCCGCAAAAGCCTTCCTGACAGATATTGCCACCACACGTGAGGGTCGGGGTGCGGGCCTAGGTGGGGGCCACTGACGCCCAGGCGCCGTCTCGGGCGCTGCGAGCAACCGCCTCGCAGACCAGCACGGACGCATGTCCATCGGCGAACGTCGGGTAATCGGGTTGCGCCCGCCCACCCTCAGCGACCGCCCGATAGACCGATCGATACAGCGCCTTGAAGGTGTCAGCAAAGCCTTCGTTGTGTCCGGCCGGTAGGCCCGCGGCCGCGCGCCCTTCCGCGTTGAGCAAACTTGGATCGCGCGGCAGGATCTCGTTCGGCCGTCCGCGATGGCCGATCCAGAGCTCGTCCGGTCGCTCGGAGTTCCAGGCCGCGGCGGAGCTGGAAGCGTCGATCTCGAACTCGAGCATGTTCCGGCGGCCAGCGCTGATCTGGGAAATCGTCAGGTTGCCGATCGCCCCGTTGTCGAAGCGGAGCAGGATGGTCGCGCAATCCTCTGTCGTGATCGTGCGGGCCGTTGTCGGGCCTCCGGTTCTGGCGAAGGTTTCAACCGGCCCGGTGGGCTGCTGCCGGATCGGAATGAAGGTCTTCAGGTCGGCCATGACGGACACGATCTTCCGCCCCGTCACGTGGCTTGTCAGATCCATCCAATGCGATCCGATGTCCGCGACCGCCCGCAGCTTGCCACCCAACTCCGGCTCGAGCCGCCAGTTCCAGTCGGTATCGAGCAGCAGCCAATCCTGCAGGTAATGCCCCGACACCAGCCGCACTTCGCCGAGCCCGCCCTCCCGCACGAGCTGGTGCAGATGCCGGCAGATCGGATAGAAGCGCAGGTTGAAGTTGACGGCGTTGACCAGCCCGCTCGCCTCGGCAAGCCGGACCAGCTCGGCTGATTCGGTTGACGTCATGGTGAGGGGCTTCTCGCAAATCACGTGCTTACCGGCTGCCAGCGCCGCTTTGGCCTGCGGGTAGTGCAGGTAATTCGGCGAGGTGATGTGGACCACGTCGACCCGCGGATCGGCCAGCATCGCCGCGAAGCTCTCATACGCGGGCGGAAGCGCGAGCGCGGCCGCCCGTTCTTCTGCCCTGGCATGGCTGGAACCCACCACCCCGCGCACTGGAACGCCCATCCGCCGCAATGCTTCGACGTGGACCTCGCCAATGAAGCCCGTCCCTACGACTGCCGCGCCGATTTCCGTGATCGGTCGCGTGGTTCTTGACGCCATGCGGCCTCCTCGCTGGGCAGCATCATAGCCGCCCGCGACTGGCCCGTCGCGTAACCATTGCACGTAGCGTTCTGCATGCCAGCTAATAGCTGGCGCGCTGCTCAACGCCCCTGGGAGGTGGTCGTTTGTGAAAAAGATCCGTCGGCTCGCGCTACCCGCAGGCTTCGCCGTGCTCGTCGCCCTCGTCAGCCTGGGCACCGCCGCCAGCGCCGACCCGGGCAACATCCTCAAATTCGACACGATGGCCCCGGTAACCGGACCATACGTCGGGAGCTCCAATCCCATTCGGGGAGTGCCCGGCGGGGGTTTGCCCTGGATGATCGAAAGCGGACGAGGGTCGCTCGACCGTGACGGCCACCTGAAGGTCCGCGTTCGGGGCCTGGTGCTGGCGGCTCATGCGCCCGTCCCGCCAGCGCTGCAAGGCAAGAACCCGGTTACACCGTTCAAGGCGATCGTGAGCTGCCAGACGATCGCCGCTGACGGTTCGGCGACGGTTATGAACGTTTCCACCGCAGGCTTCCCTGCCAGCATGGAAGGCGATTCCCTTATCCGGGCCACCGTCAAACTGCCGCATCCCTGCATCGCCCCAATCATCTTCGTCACGTCCGGGGGCGGAGCCTGGTTCGCCGCAACGGGCAACTGATTCTGCGTTGACCTAGGGGCAGGAGGAGGCATCCCTCTTCCTGCCTCGGCGTTACGTCGCTAGCGGGTCTGCCGGCTGGCCATGACCGCCTTGGCTCGAGCGCGCATCTTCTGGTGGACGCCGTTCATCCAGGGGATGTCCTTGGGCAGGAACTGCTTCGGCACCTTGGCGACGACGGTGTAGTTCGCGTCGCACACATTGGCGATGCGCGAGCGGGCCGCCTGGGACACCAGCTGGTAGGTGTCCATGATCGACAGCCCGGTGTCCTTCGCCAGCCATTGGATGATCTGCGTGTGCGCGATGCGGTAGGCATCCTCGAGCGGCCGGTAGGAGCCGGCGACCATCAACGAGTCATCGTTCTCCAACCGCGGCCACTCGCTGAAGACGCCCTTGACCACCTCGACGGTCAGCACCGTGTTCATCGCGCCCTCGACCGCGACACCGCAGGCCTCTCCCTCGCCCATCGTGTAGTGGCCGTCCCCGAGGGAGAACAGCGCCCCTGGGACGTTGACGCCTAAATAGACGGTCGCGCCGGCCTTCGCTTCCGGCGTGTCCATGTTGCCGCCGAACATCTCGGGCACCAGGACGTTGCGGACCTCGTATGCCGCGGGCGCCACGCCGATTGTGCCGTGGAACGGTTCGAGCGGGAAGGTCGTCGCGTAATCCGAATCGAGAGCCCGGAAATGGACGATGTTGGCCGCCTTGTCGACCTTGTACATCCACACACGCTCGGGCAGTGGCTCCTGCAGGGTCGCCGTGAAGTGCGTCCCGGTCAGGGCGCCAAAGAGCGACACCGTGCAGCTCGCCGCCCAATCCCGGGCCGGCTGCACGTCGATCAGGTGGATCGCCAGGGTGTCGCCCGGCTCCACCCCCTCGACGTAGAAGGGCCCAGTCTGCGGATTGATGAACGGGTACTCGATCGACTTGCTCGGCAAGTCCTTCTCCGAGCGGATCCTGCCTGCAAAGCAGTCCTCGGTATAGAGGTCGAGGACGTCACCCGGCTTGATGCGGGCGATCGGGTCGACGCCGCCAAAGGTCCAGGCATATTGCTTCTCAGTCGGGACGATGCGCTTGACGTCAATGGTCTCGATCATTCGATGATCCTTTCCTGTGTCTGTTCTATTGGGCGGTCTTCGAAGCGCGCCGCTCAGCCAGCACCGCACGGGCCTTAGCGAGAGCCGCCCGGCGCCGTTCGAGGGATGCCGGATCAGTGATCTTACGGCGCCTGCGGACCTTTCGAGTTTGAGGCGGCGCAGTAGTCCCTCGACTTACGACCGGGACGGATCTGACTCCTTCGACGGCCTGGCTGACTCTGGCGACGATCGAATGCAACGCCTTGTTCTCTCGAACGAGCGACTGGTTCTCGGCTACCAATTCAGTGACCTGAGCCAAAAGTAGGTTTGCCGCCGATCCATTGCCCCCTGATGCGGTCGGACGTCCCCGGCGGCGTCCGCCTCTTGTAGTGCGTGCCATCACTCACAACCCTCCATGGTTAATTGAGCCGGCCCCCGAAGCGCACAGTCTATCTCGACCTGGTGTCCACTGTCTATGCCTATTGATAGATTCCTTTGCCGCCACTGACCTGGAGCGCCAACAGTAACTTGACCAGCAGCACCTTCATCGCGTCCGGCCAGTCACTGGTTGTGTATTCGGTCGTCCTCGAATTGGTCCGCTTGACACCTGGGACAAGGCCACAGGTTTCAGCGGTCGTGGTCGAGTTCCATTCGATGCCGATCGTGATCGGCGGCTTGAGCACATACGGCTTGAAAGCCTTGTTCTTTAGCGCCCGCGCTGTCGCCTCGCGGATCTCCGCTGCGGCGACCTCCGGATGCTTGAGGACAGCCGAATACTTATCGATCCCGTCCTTGACCGCCACTGTCTCGACCCAGGGCAGCACCCGCTTAGCCTCCTCACAGACAGCCACATCGCCCGCGACCAATGCCACGGGGACGCCATAATGCCCGGCCAGGCCCGCGTTCAGGCGGGTCTCGCCAGTCGCCTCGCCGTTCAGATAGATGTTCTGGACCTCCTTGCCAAGCATCGTGTGGTTCAGCACGCCGCCTTCGGTCCCGGCGCAGGAGTGATAGCCGACGAAGACCGCCGCCCCGTAGCTGTCGTCCAGCCCCTGGAGCATGCAGAGGGGCTTGTGGAAGCCCTTGATCACCTTCGCCCGCATGTCCAGGTCGTGTATTAGAAGGTTGCGCATGATCCAGTGGGAGTCGTTGACCAGGACCGCCTCGGCGCCCCCGTCGTAGGCCCCGCCGATGGCGGCGTTGGCATCCCCGGTCATATACCGCCGGCAGGTCTTGTATTCAGAGCCGGCTGGCAGGACGTCCTCCGGGTCGGTAACGCCTGAAACCCCCTCCATATCGACGGAGACGAAGACCTTCACCCGGTTCCCTCCTCTTCAAATGGCCCTCCCAACTTTGGGGGAGGGCAGGGTGGGGACCCCCACGAACTAGTTGACGAGCGGACTTTAAGTCGCTACAAATACTACAGCCGCCCGGGGGCCACGGCCGAAAACAAGTCACGGAGGGGAACGACTATGCCCGATCCGCTACCGCCGCCGTCGCCCGCCAACGTCGTCGTCCATGGGGAGGCGCTACTCGAATCACTCGGCTACCAGCAGGAGTTGAAGCGCGCGATCAACGTGCTGGGCAACCTGGCGCTTGTTCTTTCCGATATCACGCCGACCGCCTCGCTCCTGATCGTTGGGACAGGCGTGGTCGCTGCCGCGGGAACCGGCTCCGTATGGGCCTACCTGATCGGCTGCTTCCTTGCCATCAACGTCGCCCTTTGTATGGGCGAGCTTGGCTCGATGTTCCCGGTGGCCGGCGGCCTGTTCAGCATTGTCACCAGAGTGCTCGGGAAGCCGATCGGCTTCATCGGGATGATCGACTACATGGGGCAGGCCGTCTTTCTTCCCGCAACTGTGGCCATCGGCATCGGGGTCTACCTCGCGATCTTCATCCCAGGCATACCCCAGAACATCATCGCGGCCGTCGTCATGATCGTGGTGACCGGTGCTGCGTTGCTGGCGATCCGTTTCAATGCAATCCTGACGGCCTTCTTCCTCGCCCTTGAATCGCTCGTCGTGATTGCGCTGGCAATCTCAGGTCTTGTCCACCTCCAGCAACCGCTATCGATTTTGACCAGCCCCGTGATGACCAATGGCAACGGCGGGATCACCGCTGCGGCGGTGAGCGCAATAGTCCTCGCCATCGCCGTGGCTATGTTCTCGGTTAACGGCTACGACAGCGCCATCAACTTCTCGGAAGAGACCCAGGGCGAGGCCCGGCAGGTCGGCCGCGCTGTCGTCGTTGCGGCTGCGATCGGTATCGCCCTCGAGTTGGTCACGTTCATTCTCGTGGTGTTCGCCGTCCCGGATGTGAAAGCGTTCGTTAACTCGGCGACACCCGTGCTTGACGTCGCGAAGAGTTCGTTTGGAACCACCTTCTACAACATCGTTGCGCTAGGAGCGATCATCGCCATCCTCAACGCCTCGCTGGCAATCACGCTGCAGTTCTCGCGCATTGTATGGGCGGCGGGTCGCGATCACGCCTGGCCGACCGTCATTAGCGAGTGGATCGGCAAGGTCGAGCCTCGGCGCGGCGCACCCTGGGTGGCAACGCTCATCGTTGGTGCGTTCGCCACGATCCTCTGCTTGCAGGGTCAGCTTGTTGCAGTGGTGACCTTCACTGCAGTGTTGCTGATTACGCTGTACGCGCTGATCTGCATCTCGGCGATCGTCAGTCGGTTCACGCAGAAGGACCTGCCTCGTCCCTGGAGGATGCCGCTCTGGCCGGCACCGCCGATCATCGGGCTGGTTGGCTGCGTAATCGCGCTGTCTCAGCAGAAGCCGGCGGACCTGTTGACGATTGGCGTGCTCTTCGCCGCCGGGGCCATCTACTATTTCGTCTGGGTCCGGCCGCGGGGCGACCGCTACTGGAACGTCCAGGTCAACCCGCAGCTGGAACTTGAAAAGCTCGCCCATCACGACGGCTCTGTCTAGCCCGCCCCGCGCAAGAGGAAGAGCTCGCGACTTCGGGATCCCGGTGGGGTTTCTTCCCACCGGGACCCACAACGCCATCACCGATGTCCCCGGCGTCCGCGTCGGCCACCAAACCGTCTGGCGCGGCGAACCCTCATCTCCATCTCCCTCCCAACAATCCACCTCCCCCTCTGGGGCTCAATCATTTCCCTCCCCCTCTGGGGGAGGGCAGGGTGGGGGCTCTCCAGTAATCCGCAGCGGGGTCACCGCCATCTGGCCGCACTCCGGTGATCTCTTCCGCGAGCGGCTCTATGCTGCCATCTCGGTCTTCAACGGCTACGGCGAGATGACGAGCCGCAGCGTGATCGACGAATGGGGCCTGCTCGGCTCGCCGATCGTGGTCACGGATACGGTTCACATCGGGCTCGCCTACGATTCCGTCGTTCGCTACATGACGGAGCGCGACCCGGACATCGCCGACAAGGATGTCGTCATCCCGGTCGTTGCCGAGACGGACGATAGCTTCCTGAGCGATGGCCGTGCCTTCGGCATCGCGCGCGAGGACGTCTACGCGGCTCTCGATGCCGCGAAGGACGGGCCGGTCAAAGAGGGGTGCGTTGGCGCCGGTACCGGCACGCAGTTCTTCGACTTCAAAGGCGGCATCGGGACTGCGTCCCGCATCGTTGAGCTATCCGGCCAGCCGTTTACCATCGGCATACTGCTCCAGACGAACTATGGAAGCCGCCACCAGCTTCTTATCGCTGGCGCACCCGTGGGTCGGCAGATCACCGACCTCATGCCCAAACGGCACCAGGAGGGATCGTGCATCGCCGTGCTGGCGACCGACCTTCCACTGCATCCGGGCCAGCTCCGTCGACTTGCGCGCCGCGTCGACATCGGGCTGGGACGGACCGGCTCAATCGGCAACGATGGAAGCGGCGAGATATTCATTGCCTTCTCAACCGCCAACCGCATCCCCCGATCGACACAACGGCCAGCCCATCCTATTAATGTGCTGGTGGAGGGCCAATTCTGGACCGAGGGATCGCCTTTCGACCAGATCTTCGACGCCGTGGTCGAGGCGGCCCAGGAAGCTGCGTTTAACGCGATGGTTGCGGCAGACACCGTCGAGGGGCGTGATGGCAACACGCTCTATGGCTTCCCGCTTGATCGCGGCCTTGCTCACCTAACGAAGCGTTAGCCGATGGACGTCGAGCGTATCCTGGCTGCAACCGAAGACATCATCACGCCGGTGGCCGTGGTCGACGAGGAGGTCGTCGAGCGCAACCTCGCGCGGATGGCCAAGCTCGCCGCCGACCACAAGGTCAAGCTGAGGCCTCACGCGAAGACACACAAGAGCATCTATATGGCGCAGCGCCAGATGGCTCACGGCGCTGTCGGTCTGACATGCGCAACTTTCACCGAGGCCGAAGTCTTCGCCGACGCTGGCGTTGATGACCTGCTGATCGCCCATCCGCCAGTCGGGCGCCCAAAGCTCGAACGGCTCTCGGCGCTCGCCAACCGGGTCAAGCGGCTTGCCGTGTCGCTCGACGACGTCGGCATCGCTAAATCGTTACCAGCGGCCGTCGACGTGCTGTGGGAGGTCGACCCAGGTCAACACCGGATCGGGACGGCGCCAGGCGAGCCGACGATAAAGGCCGTCCAAGAACTCGTCCGGGCAATTGGCGCCGAGCGGTTCCGCGGACTCATCACTCACGGCGGCCACGTCTACGCCGCCACCAGCCAGAAGGAACGTCAGCTGGCAGCGGACCAGGAAACCGACAGTATTTCGACGACCGCCGACATGTCGCGCAAGGCTGGCATCGAGGTTCGAGAGCTGAGCGTTGGGTCGACTCCGACGGCCGGACTGGCGCTGCGCGGCGGAATCACCGAGATACGGCCAGGCACCTATATCTATGGCGACGCCAACCAGGTCGCCTTGGGCAGCCAGGCGCTCGAGGATTGCGCCCTCGCGGTGGTCGCGACCGTGGTAGCTACGCCCGCGCCCGATCGTGCGGTCGCCGACGCCGGATCAAAAGCACTATCTGCCGACCTCCGAGTAGCCGAATTGAGCGGCCACGGGTTGGTGCTCGATCACCCGGATCTGAGGGTGGCGCGTCTCAGTGAGGAGCACGCAGTCATCACGGCAAACGAACGAACCCGTCTCAGTATCGGTGACCGCATCTTGATCGTCCCGGCGCACGCCTGCACCACCGTGAACCTGCATCCAGCCCTCGTCGTGACTTCGGCTGACGGTAGCGATGCGTGGCTTTCGGTCGACGCCCGCGGTTGGCAGCTCCCTAGCTATCACCGCGTGGTACCGTCTAAGCCCTAGCACCGAATAACGGAGGGAGTTCCTGGGACGCTCACGTCGGCGGCGCAGCCCATTCGGATATCGGCGCGGAAAGCGCAAGCGCTCAAGCTGGTCTGCCCTAGCGCATACCCTCGCTAGTGAGGCGCAACATGCTCAGCGTGCACGAAAGAGTGAGCTTCAACGCCTGGCTCAGGCACGGGCAAAGGCTGAACAGGCGCAACGCCGCGAAGATTACCGCGAGGGACGTGCGCAGAAGGCAGATGCCCTCAACGTTCAACTCTCCAAAATCGTTGACGCATTAGAGAGCGTCCTGGCGAACGCTGTTAGGAAGCAAGTCAGCTTGGACTTCAGCGCTCTGAAGGAAGAGCTGATTTTGCCGATCTTCGAGTCCCAAGGACTTGATCAAGCCATTCCGGTTCCAAACCGTGAATCCTTCCTTCCGAGCGAACCAAATGCGCTTAACCGACTGCTGTTTCCGAAAGGTACGCGAAGCTATCGAAGGCGTGTGATGGCGGGCGAAGCCGCATACGCTGCGGCAGTGGCAAAGCACTTAGCCGCGGAACGTAGTCGCCTCTCAGACTTAAGCGCCGTTAAGAGTGAGTATGACCGTACGTGCCAGGCCGAAACACGACGCATCGCGACACAACACGAAGCGATTGACAGCCTCCGACAGGGCTATCTGGTCGCGGACGGTACTGCGGCCGCGACAATTTTTGGACTACTTCTCCAAGCGGACTCGTCCAAACACGGCCTAAGTAGCAGCTTCGTGGTGTCGCCCTCAGGCAGGAAGGGAGAGCTAAACGTTACACAACGAGTCCCGGGGCCGGAGGTCATTCCTATTGTCGCGGGATACCGCTACATAAAGACCCGTGACTCCATTGAGGCAATAGCTCGGCCACAGCCACACGTGAATCGACTCCACCGCTCGCTTGTAGCTCAGCTCGCACTACGCACCATGTGGGTCATGTTTGCTGCCGATGAAGCCGACGTGCTAACAGGTGTCTGGTTAACCTACTATGGGGATGATCAGCCTGGGGCCGATGGTGACGAGCCGCCTCAAAAGTTTTGGTCAACAAAGAGCGCCCTTAACGACGTAATCCAATTGGCACTAGACGATCCTGAGGCAGCCATTCAGGCCCTCATGCGGCATGAGGCTCTTCGCGTCCACCTTACCGAGCAGGTGTTTCGACAACATGGGTTACCGCTCCACCGGGAAATCCTCGCCGACATGTGCCTTGCGAAATACCCCGATACCTTCGAGTCGAGGCGATCTGTTATTCAGATTATCGAGGCGTACCCGGACCTTTTTCAACCCGTCGGGGCCGGGGTAGTCCAGCTGACTCGTGGCTGAAGCAACATACAAGAAACACTAACGGGCTCTTCGACGCTGGCTAACTTCGCTAAGCCTGAGGATCCGGTGCTGGCGTACGGTATAGCCCTGCTACGGCTGGCGAGGACAAAGGAAAACGAGCGACGCCGTCCTGCAAAGCTCCGTCTAACACAACAGTAAATGCTTGCATCACCTTTCTAGGAGTCAGGTGTGTCCCAACGTCCTTCACGAGGAGATCTATCCCTTGCTTAACCCCCGCGGAGGTGAACGCGTTGCGTCCCTCACCATCAATCGAACTCGCCTTCAGTAGATCCAAGATGAAAGTATTGGCATCCTCGCGGGTTAGCGCCGGGAGAGCGTATTCGCGTTCAACGCACGTTTGTACCTCCGGCGTCACTAGAAAGCGGATGTTCTCGCGAACCCCGAAAGAGTAGCTAAGAACGATGGCCAATCCAGTGGGACAGGAGTTGTACAGGGTGCGAATTCCTGAGTTGATATCGGCGATTCGACGCCGGCTCACCTGGCCGATACGCTGAAATTCGTCGAGCATAAGCACAACTCGAGCGATGTCTCCGGGCTCGAGCATAATGCGGCAAATTGTGGACAGTGTCTTGACCGCCTGCTGGGCGGTGCGTATTGGGGTGAGGTAGTCGATCTGAGCTAGCTCACGTGCATAAAGACGCTCAGCCCGCATCCACTTACGAGCAGCTTCCGCCTGTACGTCCGAACCCTCCTGCGCCAGCATCCACATGGCGCGCGGCGTATCGCGGTCTCCTTTGAGAATCGGAGCGGCCAGCCATTGATCGCGGTACTTTTGACGAAATGCAAAGATCGCACGAGTAAGGGCGTCCTCTGAAATTGCGAAAACGATTTGCTGATAAACTTCCTTGAAGTCCGCGGCAGCCTCCGGCAGCTCCGCGTAGACTGCAACAGAAGGCGGTACAGTCGACGCAGCAATCCCTTCGATGTAGCGGAGGGCGTGTGTCTTACCGGCGCCAAAATCAGCCCAGAGCAAATAGATACCAGAGGTCGGTTTGTTACGCCAAGACGCGACAAGTTCTTCCAACTGCGCTCTAAACTGCCTACGGTCTGCCCAAACCGAGGTGGGTCCTATCGGTGGAACAACGCCAAACGGATAGGACGTTAGACCTGCATCAGCAAGGGCAAGCATTTATTTCGCCAACCGAAACGTCTCGGGCCTACGAAATCGATCCGAAACGATATGTGCTCGTGGTGGGTTCTGTAATGCCGATTGCCTCAAAGCTTCCTGGCAGGCCGAGACTTCGACATAGGACCAGGGATCGGACTTCCAGGCAGCAGCATTGGCAAACATAGCGCACTCGACGATGGGCGCATATCCGCTCATGCTCTTAAACAGGTCAAAGGCCTGTTCGAGGTGGGCAATGACTTCGCTTGGCTCAACAAGCGGTCTTACGTCTCGATTGTAGATTTTGGCGAAAGCTGAAAAGTAGCCTGAGGTGATCCCGTCCGAGCCGCGGCGGGTGAGCTCCGCAAGCCATGCATACCCGTCGCCACGCTCGTAGACGTAACGTCCCGGCTGCGGCTTTCGTAACGCAGCGACGTCAGTCAAGAACTCAAGCCGTGGAAGCAAAATGTCTTCGAAGTTACGGTAGAGAGTTTGAATGGAAACGTGGCCGCTACCCTGGTCTTTGTCCTTTCGCACCCGTTCCCTCAGTTCGCGTGCGGACTTGAGTCGCTTGGCGAGCCACTCTCGATCGGCCCGGTTGGCAGCGGTAACGCCGATTGCACGCTCCACCGCAATCAGCAGCTCCTCGGCTTGAATCGCCAAATCCGAGAACGAAACCTGGCTTACAGGGATGCGCCCAAGCAGCTCCCGTTGAAATACAAAGTCGCAGCGAAGAATTTGGAAATAGGCCGCCATAGAATATGAGGCTTCTGGCACAAAGGGGTTTCGCCCGTTGCCTCCCGGCGCCTGAAGGACTCCACTTAGTTCTGCAATTCTCACGAGACAGTCCCCATAAGAGCTGATCGTCAATGTCCGGTCATTGAGCAGGCCTAGCTCTTGGCAAGCGCGTACTGTCCGCGCAAAACTCTGTTCCCTCTCGCCGCCTGTCGATGAAGGCAATTGTGGATCCGAAAGGAACCAGTCTTGTGCTTCAAGGAACGGCTCTCCTCGGGTTATCCGGTTGCGGATGCCGTCCATCGTCGCCGGTCCTTTGTCGGCATACTTGCGCACTAGCGCTCGCTCCGAAATGTAAGCGAGTACCCGGTCGGCATCACTTTCGAGCACGGGTTGGGTTTTCTGCATTCCTGACGCGTACGCGGCGGCGAGCCTTTCCGCGGTAATCGGACGCACTTTCGGAGCCTTAGCAACACAATTGACCAACGAGACGAGCCGCTGTAGGTTCTTGTGCAGTTCTTTAAGGAAATATGGCCAACGAGTCATTCGGCGACGTCCGACCGAAACCCGGTGCCCCCGTGTGGAGTGACCCTCGGTCGAACCTCGATTGCGAATACGCGATCATATTCGGTATTGGTGACAAGGGCTTTTCCCATTTCTAAGCTTCGAAGCCAATCCATCAGCTCAAGCGTCCCTCCGCCAAGCTTGACCTCCATCGGTTCCGCAGACTTTAGGTTCTCGCGCATACGGGTCATATCCTGGGCGACCGTTAACTTATGGCATATCACCGTGTCGGCCTGTGCAAGGATCCGCTGGTCTACCGCGGAAGGTTGCTGAGAGGTGAGCGCGAAGGATAAGCCAAAATTGCGTCCCTCCCTAACAAATTGAAGGACCGCCTCGCTGGACTTCACCTCCCGCGAAGACGGCAGGATGTTCTGAGCCTCGTCAATTAGTACCCATGATGGCGGTATTGTCAGCGCGAGGAAATGCCTCAGCCGGTCTCGCTCAGCTTGTGAAAGCCTTGTATTCAGTGCAAGTTGCTTCTCAGCATCCGCGGCACCTGCCCGCTCGCGGTGAATTCGTTTAAGCAGGACTGACGCCAAAACCGTTCGTAGCGAGTTCGGAATGTCGCCCAACTCAACCACCGATAGACGGCCAGCGACAAGTAGGTCTCGCAGTGGAGTAGGTGCAGTTGAATTGAAGACGGGAAGCATCGCCACCGCGCGCAGCCTCTGTCTAGCTCCTCTACGAGTTGCCTCCGCATAGTATTCCTCGATCTCCGAGTCGCTTTCGAGAATGCCCAACATATCGTCGAATGAAAAGTTGGGCCGCACTGAAACAGCCTTCTCACGTGCCTCCGCCAGGAGTTGACCCATCAGATCCTGAGCATCGACCTCGAGTAGGCTAGCAATGTCCTCCGCTGACAGCTCACTCGGCGCAATCGAGAAATCGATGTAGCTATCCGGCGAGTGGGGATTTCTAAAGCCGGCTGGTATCCAGACGCGGACATCCAACTGCGGCACCTCGATCGACCACGCGTCAACGCGGCGTAGTTCACGGGGAAACCGTTCTCGGTCCGCAGCGCTGAGAAATGGGTTTGCCAGCGACCAGAATACATTCAGGGTATCGAGCAGCAGCGCGCCTTTTCTTCGAGAACACCGCCCAAGACTTGTACGAGGCTCGACAGTACATATCCCCTCGGCCATGACGCCTAGCGTGTAAGACTTACCGGAGCCCCGCTTCCCAAATATTGCTACGACGCTTTCGGCAGTGACGTCCATGAAGAGATCGCGCAATGGGCCCTGCTCATTTAGTCTTCCCATGAGGATTAGGTCTTGAGGTTCCTCTTCAATCGAGCCGAAGACGATCGGCCGGGTGGGACTTCCGGCGGCGGGGGGGGAAACCAGATACTTAGGCATCTGGCCTCATACTTCCGTGAATTCGGCCGGCACTACTTCGTTAACGAGTGGAGCGTCGAGCACGCGAGTGTCCCTGCGCAGCGCTTCTAAAGCACAAGACGTTAAGGCCCTCAGAATCGTACGGGGAATTGCATTCTCAGGGGCCGCCCCCGAATGTTCAACGAATGTCTCCAGGCCCGAATCAGTGAATGGATAGTGGCTAAGCGACCCTTTTGGATTTCCTGCCCTTATCGCCTCTTCCGCACATCCTTTATCGATGAAGGCCTTGAGCAGATCCACCAAGAACTCCTTAACCTGAACAGGCTGTAGAGGCTCGAGCAGCCGCTGGCCTCCTTTCCCAAGCCTGGTCGTTATGTCGCCCTCCAGCATGAAAGTGGGGGCTTCGTCGTGCAGCGTTGTGTAAAACGTAAGAATCCAACCGACGGATTGATTGTCATTCTGGTCAGCCAGTCGCTTGAACGCATCATGCCACGACCGCTGAGCATCTCCATTGCTGACGCTGTGAAGCCCTTCTGACTCGTCAATCAGAAAAAGGAGATTCTTTCCGGTCCGCTTGAAGAGCTCACCGATTCTGACAAGTAAGTCGACAAGGTCGCCTGTCTCCGTAACCAGGGATGTGACCCCCAGCTGCATTTGTTCGCCGGCCGAGAGCTTGTCGCCGGTCAACCAGCGCCAGGCTAGATTCTTGTTTGCCGGGCCGGTCGGGAGTAGCTGCATCACCCTGTAAAGATTCGGATCCTCGAATAGCTCTCGGAAACGTGCTTCACGGTCTCCGCCAGGCGCGAGGCTGTAGTCGATATACGCCTTTTCAAGTGCGTCGATGCCTACGGCATCGAGCAACCTCTTATGCAAAGACTGATATCGCGTCTTGCTTTCGGCTTCTATCTGAACAACGTAGGCGGCGATCTCGGGCGATTGCTTGCTTTGATCGAAATGGTGTTTAAGGTGATACAGCAGGTGTGTTTTGCCCGTGCCGTAGCTCCCGAACAAGTAGATTCGGGGAACATATCCAGCCATGTAACCGGTCTCGATCTCTCGAATAATCTGTCGGTTTTGATCTGAACCGAAGTAGAGCTTCGCGTCTTCAAAAGATTGCTTGGGGTTGATCTGGAAATTCACGCGGTTTAAGCACAGCTGCTGTTGCAGGGTCTTCACTTAGCACCTCGCCTTTTTATCCGTGTTCCAATCGCGAGCAGTTCGGTCCCGAGCGACTGCAGATCCCGGACGAAACCCTCGGCCGCTCCCGAACCCCTTACAAGCACGCCGACCTCAAAGTTCGCGAACGATTGAGCCGTACTATTTGCTGACGCCACAAGCGTGAAGGGGATTGGTGCAACGTCGCAAACAAAGAATTTGGCGTGAAGTTCTGGCAGATACGAAATTTCAACCGTCTTCAGGCGGCTTAGCTCCGCGAGTGCCTGTTTATGGCCCACCAGCTCTGGTGGCCTCGTAATGATGGTTGTTCGGACGGCACGGCGAGCGACGTAGCGAACGAAAGCGGCCAGGGAGCTTTTCGGGCCACGCCAGGGCGTAATCCAAGGAGTGATCATAGTGACTTCACTCGGGTGACTAGCTTGGCCGAGATTTATCAACCGTCCAAAGAACGCATCTATGACGTTCTTCCGAATCAGCCAAACATTTTTCGACTGGTCAGGCCGGGAGGTCGCCGCCTCCGAAAGCACACCATAAAGTCGATCAAACAGTTCCTCTGGTAGCCCCAGATCGATCAGTTCGTATAGGTCGTCCGGAGTCTTTGCAGCGATTATTCGCGATACCGTTCCCCAGCTCGGCCCCTCCTCATTGACCGGCTCCGCTCGCGACTGGCCGGCCGAAAATGTCGATTCTACGAGTTCTTCCAGACGTCCCGGCAGTTTTGGAATGCGCGGGGGTTTACTCGACGGTTCATGCTGAGGGGTCGCGATTCGTCCCGCATAAACACCCTGACGGTGTTGCACGGAATATGCGTGAATCCATCCATCACCTGCCGTAAAGAGAATCCTGTAGGGTGCAACCTCGCGGCGCCACACACCGGGCACTCCTTCCAGTTGCTTCGACCGATGGACAGGGTCCTGCTGCATCTCAGACAGGGCTCGGATTATCCGCTTTTGGGCATCACGAGGCAGGTCGACTAATTCCTCGTGGAAACGTTTTTCCGTGCTCAGACTTAACGGCCGTGTCCCCGTCAACCGCTACCTCGTGGTTCCTTATAGACGAACACGCCAGGGTCAAGCTCAGCCACGTACTCGGAGGATTTGAGCGCCTCGCGAACGACATGGCCGGAAGCGATGAGGAGTGGATTCCGCGCAGCCAGAATCAGAGCAACCATTTCGGAATGTAAGGGCACGCCGTTAATTTTTAGAACATCAACTGCATCAACGCGAATCTCGCTTGCGCGATCGGCAGTTACTTGCCTCTTCCTTAGTAATTGCACCACCTTCAGCTCGAGCGCTTTTCGGTCCTTCAAATAGCGTTCAACCGTCGCACGGTCGAGCGCGGAGGCGTTTGCAAGGCCTTCGCGATTATTCGTCTCGACAGCCAGGAGGTTAGCAAGCTTCATCGCTAAGGCAGGAAAGTTTCGGCCAGTTAGTCGGCCGAGCATACGCATGGTGGGTAAGATCCAATAGAGAAGCGCCAGCTCCTCCTCGGTCCAACCGCGCTTTCGGGTCACGTCGCCCGATTAACCAATACCCGCATACTGTCCGCACGAGCGGCCGACCGGGCCCGGAAAGGTTGCTCCCCCACTTCTGCATTCTCCAGGTAAGCGTGCCTACACACGTGAAGGTTAACGGTGGCAAATACCACGGTCAATACGCCCTCGAGTGATTTCCTCGAGACCCTGTTCCACAAGTTGTTCGGCCCGCGAAATTCCCTGTGGATAATCGCTTGAGTCAGGCGAGCTAGTCACTCAAAATCCAACCGACCTGTACTGCCAACCAGCAAGCGTAATCGGCGAGACCAGTCGCGCCCTCCCCCTGGAACTACCTGCTAAAGTATTCCCGGTGGCGATCGAACATATGTTCGTAGTGGATAGATGGGTGCTGTAGCCTCGAGCCGTCCTCCTGAGCTCGACTTTGTCGGGTATCGCGGGATTACTCTTCATCCGTATCCAGCAACCATGCCATATCCGGTTGCTGAGGAGCTTGTCCGACGCTGGAGCCGGCCAGGTGATCTGGTGCTCGATCCATTTATGGGGTCAGGCACAACGATTCGTGCAGCTGCGTCAAATGGCCGAAGCGCCTTGGGCATCGATCTAAATCCGCTGGCTAGCCTTATAGCCCGCGTTGGCCTGAATACTACTGATGCCGGAAGTGATGTCGCCATTTACAACGCCGCGCGTATCTCGGTGGTCGAAGCCATAAGCGACACCGTGCTTTATCCGGCGGACCGCTGGCGCGACCGGATTGATACCTGGTTCCTACCCGAAGCACAATATGGCCTTGCCAGACTTGCCGCTGCGATTAAGCACGTCAGCCCAAAAGGTCATATTCTCGACTTCATACTTCTTGCCTTCAGCCGTACGGTGCGTCGAAGCTCCCTCGCAAGGCCGGGTGAACTCAAGTTATGGCGGCGCAGGTTTGCTTCTTCACCCGAAGACCCCGTCGACATCTTCTTTCGCGAAGCTGCACATCTCCACTGGTCTTTGGTTGCGCTGCATGCACACAGCCCAATAAATCCGGATGTGAGGGTGTCGATCGTGACGGCGGACGCTGAGAATGCGCTTGATGCTGTACCGTCGGCTGACCTCGTCTTGACGTCACCCCCGTATGGTGACGCATGGACAACGGTTGCATATGGCAATTTCTCACTCCTAAATCGGATTTGGTTGTCTTCAGTCGATGAGACGTTCGCTGAATTGAGCCCCGCAACTGAGGACGCACGGGCGCTCGGGGGTTCGTCGCGCTTTCGAGCAGAGGATTTCGACGTCGATCTCCTGGAGATTTCAGCAGCTCTAAGCCGAGCTCATACGCTAGTGACCGAGCGAAGCAGTGAACGGGCCAGGCAGTTGCTGCTCTTTTGCCAGGACATGTTTTCACTGCTGCGTAAGCTTGTTAGGACCGCCTCGCCAGACGGGCGCATCGTCCTTGTACTCGGCCCACGAAGGGTTTCAGGAACGTGGGTTGATACTGGGTGGATTCTCGGCGAAATGCTCGATCACCTTGGTTGTCACCGGGAAGATAGACAGAAACGACGGATCACAGGTAAGAGGCTGCCTTCACGAACGTTGCAAGGCCCCGCCGGACTAGCGAATACTATTAATGAGGAGACTATCGACATCTTCAAAGTCACGTCTCGGGTCGTGCCGACCCCATCGCCCCATCGTTTCCTCGAGATATCGCCCAAAGGCCGCAATTAGGGTTTTCACCGACGAATCTCCCAAATTCCTCGTGGTGAGCTCTTCGCTCCGCGAAGGACCCGTTTACCCCGCAACACCGTAGCCGCCCATCTGATGTCATATTGCCAAGTGAAGAGGAGACCGCCCCTCTCTAATTGAGCTCGATGGTGTTCCCAAATGTGCTGTGAGACCACCCGAATGGATGCGCTCCCACCGTGGGCGCGCAGTGCCTCAATTACGAATTGCTGCAGCGCTTCTTTTTGCCGGGCGACAGCCTGAGTCACGCGGTCAGCCGTCTACGAGACCGTACACCGCGCCGTCGGAGCTAAAATCCTCCGGATTCGCGCGCACGAGGCCCAAGACAGACTCCGCGCTGCGAAACATGCCCGGATGCTTCTGCATCACGATGGAAGCGAGAACTTCCCAATGCAAAGGGACTCCATGATCCGCGAGCGTTTGCTTAAGAGCAGCCAGTCTTGCTTGCCGCCTCGTCCAGGCCAATTCCTTTTGCTCGCCCTGCCACTGTAGGAAGTAGGCATACTCGGCATCCTCGGCGATTGGGCAAATAGGCGAATCCCAGTAAGGGCAATCATCGCACCGCCCCTCAGCTCCGGCCAAGCAGTCGCGGCTGCTATCATCCGTCGGCCAGCTTAACCCAAAGTTACTGGACCGCCACACCTTCAATTAACTGTCTAGTCTCTCGATTTGTCAATGGAGATCGAGGTCCTCGGCGGAGTTGTTCGCCTCAGATCTCGGAGGCGACTTCGACCAAGCGGCAGAGAGCGCTGGCCAAGCGCATCTGGCCCGGCGTCCGACATCGGGCTTTCAGGAGCTCCGGGCTGCAGACAAGGAGCACGAGGCCTTGAGCGCGTGACGCGGCGACGTTTAGCCGGTTGAGGCTGAATAGAAAATCCATGCCTCGAGGCGCGTCGTCCACCGAGGAGGTCGCCATCGAATAGATAACGATGGGCGCTTCTTGGCCCTGGAACTTGTCGACGGTGCCCACTCGAGCTTTGTCCGGCAAGGTTTCGACTAGGCGCCGGACCTGGGCGTTATAGGGCGCTACAACGACAATGTCATCAATACCAATAGGCCGCGCCTGGCCCTCGCGATCGGTCCAGGGTAGGCCCAGAAGAGCTCGGAACGCGTGGTTAACTCGATCGGCTTCTTCAGGCGAAAGCGTTCGGTTGCCGGAATGTTCAATTGCAATATAGCGGAGACCAACTCCACCGCTACCATTGCTAGTCGCAAGGTCCTGGCGCTTCGTTGACGCGTCGGGTTCGAGCTTGCCATCGTAGAAGACCTCCGAAATGAAGGCGCAGACGGACGGATGCAGCCGGTAGGTGGTCTCGAGGAATAGCCCGTAGTCGCTCGGCATCGTCGGCTCGTCCTGGATGACGTGATCCAGCACCGAAAGGTTGACACCCGGCGGGTGAATCCCATGGCTGGGCTGGCTTAGCTGGTTCGGGTCCCCCAGAAAAATTAAGTTGCGCGTCACGCCGGCCATCGCAAGGACATTCGCCAGCGCCATCTGGCCGGCTTCATCCACGACCAGGTAATCGAGCTTCGCAGGAAACGTCGGCCGGGCAAACAGCCATGAGGTTCCCGCGACAACGTCGACCTCGCCGTTGCTCAGCACCATCTCGACGGTTGAGGCGCTGCCGGTGCGCTGGACCTCCTTCGAGTCGCAGCGATCCCGCTCGTCGGCCTTCTGCAGGGCTCGGACCGGCTGACTGCGGCGACGCGCTTCCTCCATTACCGTGTCGAGGAGGTGACCGATGACCTTATGGCCGTTGGCAGTAATCCCGACTCGCTTGCCGGCCTTGACCAACTCGAGGATGATCTCGGCACCGATCGTCGTCTTGCCAGATCCGGGTGGGCCCTGGATAGCGAGATAGGTGCCATCGAGCCGAGGCGCAAGCAACACCGCGATGTCTGTCGCCCGCTCGCCCGCTTGAACGAGCGGTGCTCCTTCGATCACACCCTCGATGCGCGGCGGCTCCAGGCAAAGTAGATCGCGTGCGGCCCGAAACTGCCCAGCACCAGCAAAGCCATGTTCGACCACGTGCTGGCCAAGCCGGAGAAGCGCGTCGCGCTGATCGTTGGTCGGGATCGGACTTGCCGGGATCAGCGACGTCGGGTGCGGCACCTCCGAGTGGGTGCTGCGGCTGAGTTCGATCCAACCGGCGATGCCGTCAATATCGATGACCGTTCCCGCCTGCTCCAGGCGCCGCGGGTCGTGGGGCTTGTCGCCAATCGCGACCTTATATTCCTGGGTCGGGTCGAAGTAGTAGCGGAAGATGTTCGACTGCTTCTCCTGGCGAACCTCGCCGCGGAACTCGAGGCCACCGATAGACTCGGGATCCGCCATCAGCTGCTCGTCCGTGAGCGTGCCCTTGCGGTAGTACTCCCACCATTCGGACTTTGCCTCCCGCCGGTGCCAGTTGAGGCTGTGCCCCAGCAGGTAGCGCGCCTGCTGCTCTGGTGACCGCTTTTCTTCGTCCTCGGGCACGCCGGCCAGCAGCTTGTCGAGGACGACGGCAGTTCGCTGATCGATATCGCGGAGGTTCTCGCTGGGCTCCGCCTTCTCGGGTCCAGGCCGGGGGATCTCGCCATACTTCGCGATCGCTTCCAATCGGCGGGCTTCCAGCCAGTCACGCAGCTGCGCTGTCGATAGGCAATCGTCGGCGTTGTAGGCGAGGATCTCGTCGAGCTTGCGCTGGTCCCGGGCGTCGAGCCACTCCTCGTAGGCAACGATGCTGGCCGCGGCGTCCACGATCTCGGTGGTGCGTTTGCCGCGGTAGAGGGACTCCAACTCTTTGAGGGAATACGACTCGGTCCCGACCTGGACGGACTGCCTGACCACCCGGTAGAGGTCGACCAGGACGCGCCCGCGCAGCAATCGGTCGACCTCCTGCTCGCGCGTCGCGTAGGTGCTCGCCAGCCACTTGAGGGCGTTGGGTTCGTAAGCCGCGTAGTGATAGATGTGCACGTCGGGATGGCGATTGAGCCGCTCGATCAGGAAGTCCATGACCTCCTCGAAGGCGCGCTTTTCCGCCTGAGGGTCGTGCGCCCAGAAGGCATGATGTTGCGGCCTCCCGGCCCCCACCCTGCCCTCCCCCAGAGGGGGAGGGGACTCGAATTCGGTGATGCCGAAGAGGTACTCGAGGCCGTCGTCGCCGACGAACGGATCGCCCTCCATGTCGAAGAACAGATCGGCCGGCGTCGGCTCCGGCAGCGCCTGAAACCCGAGATGCTCGCCCAGCGGAGCCAGTACCTCGTAGGTCAGCTCGCCAGCCTCTTTCCGCTGGATTTGCAGCTTAGCCTGCTGGCGCAGGCGGGCGAACGCCTCCTTGTTGATCCCCTGGACTGGGTCCGCCGGGCTAACGGCCAGCGCCGCCATCGTCGAGATACCGGCCAACTGCAGGCGTCGGGTCTGATCGCGCCGCATCCCGGCGACGAGGCAAAGGTGGTCATCCTGCCGCCGGCGCAGTTCGCAGACGTCGATCCAACGGCAGATCCGGCAATGGTCGACGGGATCGGGATAGGTCTGAACGCCCCCACCCTGCCCTCCCCCAGAGGGGGAGGGTGCGAGGAACACCGTCTCCTCGAAGCGGCGCTTGACGCTCCGGTAGTACGCGCCGTAGTCCTTGAAGCGGAGCTCCTCCTCTGTGTTGTCGCCGAGAACCAGGGTGAGATGCTCCGGCTCAACCCTCTGGACGGCGGCCAGCTGCTCGCAGTAGACGCAGCACTGCAGGACCGCCGCCGCCTTCGCCTTCCGCGCCAGCTTGGCGTCGGCGACCTCGTAGCTGTAGTCACCGAGCTTGCTCGGGCGGTCAACCCGGATAAGGAAGTCGGGATGGCAACGCCAGCGGCCGTCGAAGAAGGTGCCCTGATAGATGATGTCGGCACCATCCTGCATGGCGGCAACCGTCTGGGCGTGGGCCTTCTCCAGGTTGGCGATCGTACCGTCCGGAAATGGGAACTCGGCGATCTTCATGCCCGGCACCCTGAATCCCGCCAGATACCGGCTCTCGTGCTCCAAACCCCGACGGCTGAGCATGTCCAGCATCGGGTCGTCACGCTCGGGCCGCGCGATCTCGCCCCGCGCGGCAGCCAGCTCCTGCTGGGTCAGGTGCTCACACTCGAGAAAGCCCGTCAAATCGGACGGGCTAACGATGAGCCGGCCTTCAAGAAATTGCATCTTGCCCTTCTACTCCAGGGTCACTTTAGAGCGGGGCTGCGACAGCTGTCTGTCGCACTCAGGAGTAGTCTGAGCTGGCGCCCGAAGATAAACAATTTAGGGTCCTGCTGATGGCCAAGTTCTACAACGTCGACTTGATTTGGAGCGATAGACACAAGGGGAAAGCACGCGCCGTTGGGAACAATGCTGCCTGGCTGTGCAGCTGTGGAGAGGTCCTTCTCGGACCTACTCTATGGGACATCGAGCCTTGTCCAAACTGTGGAAAGGAGTTCAGGGTTCTGCCAGTGGCTGGCGTCGGAACAAAAGTAGACCAAGTCCACGAACTCTAAGAACAGGACCGGCTAAGCCTTCTCGTCAAAGGCGAGCGTGGTGGCGCGGCGACACACCTGAGCTAATCAGGCGCTCTTACGGAGCGGGTCGAGACTTCTGAGATCGACCCTCCGATGGGCCTCCGCATCGTCTGGTCGAGATCGGCCGGTATGGAGACGCCGTATAGGACAAGAAACTCGTATCGGTTGGCGAGATCGTCGCTGTCATCTTTCCAAGCCGAGCCTGTCTCCGACTTCGTCACCAGGGGATTGTCCAAACAAAGTTGCGACAGCTGTCTGTCGCAGCGATCTCCACACGCGCGGGAGGGATGGAGGAGGCTAGGCAGCCCGACGGATCGGGCGACCTGCCGACCGGCCGTGGGCTGAGACGTCGACCCGATCGATGCAATTCTGGTGGCCCTTAGTACCCTTAGGGACCGGGTGCCAGACTCCGCGTAAGACCTCCACCTTCGTCAGCTCGGCCACGCGAAGACAGCGCCAATTCTCCGGCGAACCCGTACGGCTGAGGGGCTCCTCGCTCGTTCCATCAAACTGATAGCCGAGGACATGCGGATCGCCAGCCTTCGTTCCGAGCAGGAAAGGACTGAAGATACGCAAATGGCCCTTGTACCAAGCGCTCAAGCTGTTCTGCTCGATAACCGCTTCCCGGATCAGATCGTATTTGCGACCGTATCGAGCCCCCGGCAGGCTTTTCGCGCCTCGATGTGCCGCACGGCCTAACCAAACACTATCGGCCGCCAGCTGTGGGAGGATGCCGCTGGCCGTCAGCCCCATGTCATCGACAATCTCGAGGAGACGTTTGCCAAGATCGCTCAGGGCAACGCGGTAGGGTGCCCAGCGATCATGAGAGGCCGGCCCAAGGCTCGCAACCATTTCGAAGTTTGGTCGCCCCCGCCATGTACCGTTCCGGGCCCACCTATGAAAAATCCGAGAGGGAACCACGAAAACCGGATCTCGGAATTTCAGCTGGCTCAGGTCATAAACGGCCAGGAAGTACCAGAGCCGAGGGTCATTTTGGATTCTGTCCTTGGGGAGTGTGAAGCGGATCTCCAAATAGTCCTGCTTGTTGGTCCGGGTAATCTTTACGGTCCTAAACGCCACCTTGACCTGAATGCCGATCCCTGGAGTTCGTTTCATGTGCCTACGGACCTCGGCATCACGCCCCTCGTTGTCCGCAGCCGGCGTGTACACCTCGACCTGGCCGTTGCCCGTCACAAGAGCAGCCTCCAGAAATGCGAATTGACCAACGGCGCCCTTCTGTGCAGACGACAGCGGCATAGGGGTGTAACTTGGCGATCTCGGGTTCATTTCGCGGCCGATTGATCTACCCTCGACTACCGCTCTCAACTTGGGCTGCTGAGCTCAACGCTGGCACGTTTGTCTTGAAGGGCCGCATAGCGACGAACATCTGATGCCTTGAATCGGCCCGAGGGCGACGCGACGGCAACCTCGCAGAAGACGTGCGGGTAGCGCCAGAGTGCGGTGTACCTTTGGAGTCGGCCGCCATCGAGCGTACCTCTGAAATAATGGCTCTCCTCGCCGAGCAGAGGACCATCGAATTCCTCATTGCCGGTTTCTCTCAAGGCCTGCATCGCCCCGAGCAGGTAATCGGGCGGGGCGTCGTCGCTGTTGGCGACGGCCGCGTGGCTAATGATCACAGGCCCGGGCGACTCAGGCCGGAAAACGGCCCTGTAGCTGCTGGTCGAGCTCTCGCTCGGGTTCGGAAGTGGCCCGCATGAGGATTGCACCGGAAAGAGGTCATCGGGAACGTCCCAGGGACCAAGCACCATCTCTGCGGCCGGCATCGTTGGACCCTGCGAACCCGCCCGCTTGTCGAGCGCCATCCGGATGCGCTTCGGCACCGCACCACTCAGGCCGTCCTCATCGGTCGCGTAAAGCTCCCACTCACCGACGGTCGGCACTTCCGATCGGGATCGTTTCATTGGCGCCATCCAGGACTCGAAACGGCCCTTTTCCGCTATCGCCAGGAGGAGCCGTTCAGTTCGTTTTGGGTCGTCAACTGGCCGATCCTCATAGTTCGGATTACTGCTGGCCCACGCTGACGTGCGAAAGGCGATCCGTTGAAGGCTGCGGTTCGCGACCAGCTCGGGCAACGCGCCACCCAACCAATGGACATGACCGCGATCCTTCTTGAAGTAGATCGGCGGCACGGGAACGACATGAAACGCGCCGTAGTCGTCCAGACCAAGTAGAACCTGGAACTCATCGTCGTACGGGTCCTCCCAGCGGCGGGCAGCCTGGAGGCTCCGATCTAAGGCCCAGCGCCGAAAGTCTTCAAAGGTCACGGCCGCCGGAATTGTACTGCGGCGCCCGTCTCCCGGCATCGATCTTCAGGCGCACCCCTTTCGGTTGGGGCATGATTGACCCTTGATGGGCGATGGAATCGGCGCCCTCGTCAGCCTTGGAAGTCTTCGAAGCCTGGCTGACGGACGAACCTTCGAGCGTGGCGAGGATTACGCTATCGCTGGAAAGGTTCGGGACCTGGTCGAACGGGACGGAGAGATCACGGCCACGGTTCGTGGAACTAACCGATACCTCGTCCGGGTCTGGGAAGAGAGCGGCGACCTGGCGTTCGAATGCACGTGTCCGGTCGGGGACGAAGGCGAATTCTGCAAGCATTGCGTGGCGGTCTGCCTCGTATGGCTGTCCAACCAGGACGGCGCCAGCGACATTCCCCCGAGATATGACGGCGTAACCCGCCCGGACAAGATTCGCTCCCACCTCGAAGGCCGAAGCAAAGAATCGCTGATCGAGCTCCTGTTGGATCAAGCGGCAAGAGACGAACAGCTTTACGATCGCCTTCTCCTGGAGGCGGCGAGCCGCAGGTCGAAAGGACCGGATCTTGCCGGTCTGCGCCGGGCCATCGACCGCGCCGCCGATCCTGGCGAGTTCGTTGACTACCGATCGGCCCACGCCTACGCGACCGGCGTGGACCAGATGGTTGGCGCCCTGGCGCGGCTCCTGCGTCAGGGGCGCGCCGCGGAGGTTGTCGAGCTCACCGAGTACGCGATTAGCGCGGTTGATGAGGCGACGGGATCGGTCGACGACTCGGACGGCTTGCTCGGCCGCGTCCTGGAAGGACTCGGTGATCTACACCATTCTGCGTGCATCGCTGCTGGGCCTGATCCAGTGAAGCTGGCGGGCCGGCTCTTCAGACTCGAGATGGAAACCAACTCCGGGTTCTTTTACGGTGCCGCGCTCAAATACGAGGATGTTCTCGGCAAGCCGGGTCGGGCCGCCTATCAGAAGCTCGCCGCGGCCGAATGGGGCCGCGTGCCAGCCGTCGGGCCCGGTGAAGACGATCCCGATCGCTACGGCAGGCGATTTCGAATCACGCACATCATGGAAAGGCTGGCGGAGCAGTCCGGCGACCTCGAGCTGCTGGTGGACGTCAAGCGTCGCGATCTGTCGAATGCTTTCCACTACCTGGAGATCGCGGATCTCTATAAAAACGCCCGGCAGTTCGACCGAGCCCTGGAGTGGGCCGAACGCGGCGTGGCGGCCTTTCCCATGAGAACAGATTCGCGGTTACGGGAATTTCTGGCAGATGAATACCACCGCCGCGGACGCCACCCCGAGGCGATGGCGCTTATCTGGGCGGAGTTCAGCGACCATCCCTCTCTCGAAAGGTACAAATCTATCAAGACGCACGCCGACCGCCACGGCGAGTGGCCCACCTGGCGCGAACGCGCACTCACCACCTTGAGCCAGCCACACCCAGATCGCCGGCCGGGCAGCCGCGGCATCGCGTGGGGAACTGTATCCGACCGCTCAGAACTGGTGCGCGTATTTCTGTGGGAAGGCGACGGCGAGGCAGCCTGGCAAGCCGCTGTCAAGGGTGGTTGTTCTGACCACCTCTGGATGGAGCTTGCTGCGAGGCGTGAACGCGCGCACCCCGAGGACGCTCTTCCCCTTTATCGCGCCGCAGTCGACCGGGCCATCGCGCTAAAGCAGAACCCGGGTTATGAGGAAGCGATCCGTCTTCTCGACAAGATTGATCACATCATGAACCGGCTTGGCAAGGCGACGGATCTCGCGGCCTATCTGCTCTCCATCCGGGCCGCTCACAAGCCGAAACGCAACTTCGTCAAGCTTCTCGATCGAAAGTACCCGCACCTGGCAGCTCAGCCTGCCGGACGGTAGCTCTCCTGTCAGGATGAACCCCGACAACAGGAGCCGGCTGGAGCAGCGGGTTGTCAAGGCGGCAGAAGCAGCCTTGCAGGACCAGAAGTATGTCAGCCCAATCGATGTCCTCGTCGGGATTGGTTGGCTCCCACCCTCGACCGTCGCCGCCTGGCGCCAAGGGCGCCTCCCCTATCTCGAGCGGGGAGTGACCGTCAACTTGCACAAGACTTCCACCGCGATGCACGTCTTCCGCAGTTGGGCGGTGCGCAAGAAGCTCGCGCCTAGTGAGGCGGCCTATATGGCGCGTACCCGCGACCGCCGGCCCCTGCGATTCAGCGCCAGCGGGCAGGAGGCGATCGAGCGCAGTTACCGAACCCACTGGGTCTCGCCAACGCTCTCAGAGAGGAAGCGGGAACAGCTCGCCGAACGGCAAAGCCGAGCGCCCGATCTCGTCGTCATCTCGGCGCGTCATGACTGGACGTGCACGGTGTGCGGAGACGCCGGTGGCGGTCTTCTACTGATGCAAGACAACGGACCGGTCTGCATGGCCTGTGCGAAGCTGGATCACCTGGTCTTTCTATCCAGCGGAAATTCCACGCTGACGCGCCGCGCGAAGAAGGCAAGCCAGCTCTCTGCCGTCGTCGTTCGTTGGAGCCAGACCCGGAAGCGCTATGAACGGCAGGGGATCCTGGTGGAAGAATCTGCCCTTGAGCACGTCGAGTAACCGCGAGGAGGCGCCGCTGGAGGCCGTGCTGATGGTGGACGCGATCGTCGAGTTACAGGATCGCGCTGGCCTTAGGGCGTTCTTGCCCGAGGCTGAACGCATCCGCCAGGCGGTCGCTGCTGCTGGGAGGGCGTGCTCCGGGGCGGGATGACGTAGGCGGCCGATCATCCCGTGGAACAGCTCCCAGGGAATGGTGCACCTGCATTGGTAAGACGAGCGCCTCCAGTGACGTTGAGCGCCTCCCTTGTCAAACGGCTGAGCCGGCCTTATGATCTGCGCGCCGGGTCAATCGCCCGGCTGGGGGAGGGTCACATGAACCGTCGGTTTGGATCTAGCGTCGTTGCCGCCTTGATCGCCTGCGTCGTGGGTGCGACACCGCTCTCCGTCGTCAATGCGTCGGCAGCCAGCGCTCGCGGTGGTCCTCATTTCACGCGAGTGGCGGCGGCCGCGGCAGGCACAGTAAAGGTTAAGGACCTCCAGGCGCCAACGACGAGCTCGCATCCCGGTGGCCTCCATCCCTTCCGGCCCACCTCCACGCTGGTGCACCCGCAGCGCTCGGCCTCGGTGCCCGTTGTCACGGCCCCCGCGACGGCGAGCGCCGCGACTGTTGCGACGGCGGCGACCGAACAGGTCCTCACTGGATTCACCGGGGTCACCGTGAGCCAGCAGGTCACCGCGCTGGGTAACGATCAGGCGGTCACGCCCCCGGACCCGCAGATCGCCGCCGGGCCCCAGTTCCTGCTGGAGATGGTCAACAGCAGCGGATCGGTATGGAGCAAGACGGGAGGCCTCGTCAAGATCTTCGACCTCAACACGTTCTTCCTGGTTCCAAGCGGCTATACCTTCTCGGATCCTCGTGTCCTGTACGACGCCATCAGCGGACGCTGGTTTGCCTCCGGCGTCGCATTCGTCACGCCTTCATACGGGAGTCTTCTGGTCTTTGCTATCTCCGCCACGGACGATCCGGGTGGCGCATGGAAGATCTACTCGGCAGACAACAATGCCAACGTGACGCATGATCAGCCAAAGATCGGGGTCAGCACTGACAAGTTCGCGATCTCGTTCAACGACTTCCTGAACGCGGCGTCCTTTCAAGGATCGTCCACGTGGGTGTTCGGGAAGGCCGCCATGCTCCAGGCACTGGGCAGCATTCCGGGCGAGGCGATCGGCCCGGACCGGTCGCGGGTCAGCATCGTGCCGGCGATCGAGCTTTCCGCCACGAGCACCGAGTACATGACGTACAACAACAGCGACTGCTCTTATACCGGATGCAACACCGGGTCTCCGTCGGTCGGCCTGGTCTCGCTCACGGGCGACGCGTCAAACGGGACCCTCGTCTGGAGCGAGGCCGACCCCGGAATCGCGGGAACCTCACAGCCGCCGGCGGCCGATCAACCGGGACTGCCTGGTTCGCTTCAGACCAATGACGACCGGTTCCTGACCACCGTCTTCGAGAACGGCCTCTTGTGGACGGTCGGCAACGATGCTTGTATGCCTTCGGGGGATACGGCGGTCCGCCCATGTCCGCGACTGATTCAGCTATCGACGGCCGGACCGACGGTCAACCAGAACTTCGACCTCGGCTCCACGGGGCGCGACCTGTATTACCCGGCGGTCCACATGGACAGCGCCGGCGATATGTTCATCGTCTACAACATCTCGTCGACCGCAGACCAGGTGGGCGTGCGCATCACCGGTCAGCCCGCCGGCTCGGCGCCACAGGTGGTCGTGGCCCCGCAGACCATCCAGCCAGGTGCGGGTCTGTACACCTGCGCCAACAGATGGGGTGACTACAACGGCGCGGCCCTCGACCCTGCAAACCCGAATAACGTCTGGGTCGTGGGCGAGTACGCGGGAGCCAGCAGCAGTAACTGCGAGTGGGCGACGTTCGTCGCGCAGCTGACCCTGGCGGCTGCCACGGCCGGCGACTACAGCCTGTCCGTTGCGCCCGCGAGCCAGACGGTTGCGGCCGGAAACAGCGCCAGCTACACCGTGACCATCACACCGAGCGGCGGTTTTACGGGGCAGGTCAACCTGACGATCGGCGGGCTTCCTGGCGGAGCGACGGGGACGTTCAGTCCCAACCCGGCGACCACTTCATCAACGCTCGCCGTCAGCACCAGCACCACAACGCCCACCGGCACCTACCCCCTTACCGTGACGGGGACGAACGGGAGTCTGTCCCACACTGCGTCGGCCACCCTGGTGGTCACTGCGGGTCCGGACTTTTCGCTAGCCGCTTCACCAACCAGCCTGACGATCGCGCGCGGAGGTACGGACAGCTATACGATCACGATCAACCAGCTCAACGGCTTCAGTGGAGCGGTCAGCCTGAGCGTCAGTGGACTTCCGAACCGATCCAGCGCCGCTTTCAACCCGAACCCGGCAACGACAACTTCGACGCTTGCCGTAAGCACCAACCGCAGCACGCCCCGTGGAACCTACACCTTAACGATCACGGGGACATCCGCCGGAACGAATCACAGCATCACCGTGACACTCCTGGTGACGTAAAGAGCCGCCGACACGTCCGCATTGAGTCAAGACGAGAGCGGGCCACGGCCCGCTCTCGGCGAGTCTTCCCTAAAGGCGAGCTCCGTAGATGTTCTGGTCGAGCCCGCCCTGCGAATTGCAGGACGCGAGAGTCGAGGCATTGCACTGGAGGACGTCGAAGCCGTCAGTGGCGGTTGGATCCCGAGGATCAACCCCGGGCACGAGGTCCCTGGAGTCCGTCCATGTCACGTTGACTCCGCCGTGCACCGCCGAGACGTAGATGTAGTCGCCCCAGAAGGGGATCATCCGAGAACCGTGCGTTTCCCAGTTGTAGTTGCTGGAGAAGTTGCTGATCCGCGTCTCGGTCCAGCTGGTGCCGCCATCGCTCGACTGCGCGACAAACGTATCCACCGCCCCACCGGAGTTCCGGCCGTCCGCCGTATCCCCGGGTGGAAGGTTGGGCGAGTAGGCCGCGTCGGCTCGCGAGTCGTAGAACACGACGGTGATGACCCCGTCCGCGGAGGCAATGTCAGGCAAGTACTGATGGCCGCGACTATTTGTGTCGATGGTTGCGGGTGCTGACCAGTTGCTCCCGTCGGCTGAGTTGCGCACGAACACCTTTGATTGGCCATCCGCCAGTTCGCCGTTCCAGACCAGATGCACCCCGCTTCGATCGGCCGTCACGGCCGAGAGACTGGCAAATCGGGAGAAGGTGAGCCCGCTGGGGCAGGCGAATACCCCATCGCCGCAATCGCCGCCGCCATTGCCGCTGAACTGGTTGGAATCAAACGGTCG
>Ga0070699_100000188_pt1 | contig 60070 bp, 53 predicted proteins | sample KBSK1503metaG_FD_65473 | JGI IMG/M metagenome (GOLD analysis project Ga0070699, IMG submission 65473) | Corn, switchgrass and miscanthus rhizosphere microbial communities from Kellogg Biological Station, Michigan, USA - KBS K1-50-3 metaG | ecosystem: Host-associated > Plants > Roots >... | reverse complement strand
GCTGATCCTTGGTGTGAAGTTCGCCGACGGGCTCGAGGTCGTGCCGAAAAACACCGACGCTCAGCCCAACGTCGCCGCCGCCTGACCGATCAGGCCGTCACCCAGATTCGGCGATAGCTCAGGGCCGCGCCGGCAAGCCACTTGAGCGTCCCCGGCCCGCGCCTCCCGTCCGTTCAGAACCCCCGCCGCGCCACGCCCTGGCCGAGCTTCGACAGGGCGGCCTTGAGCGGGTCCACGGCTGAACCGTGCTCGCCGGCTTGCGGGGCAGCCGTCGCCGCCGGCTTCCGCGGCACCTCCGGCCCCACCGAATAGTCCGGCGTCGCCGTCACCTCGGTGGCGGCGCGGTAGCCGAGATAGCGGTTGACGCGCTCCACGATGTCGCGCTTGGCGTACTCCACGTCCAGCGCACGGGCCGGCGCGGCGCCCACCACCAGGCGGGTGCGCTGGCCGCCGGGCGCGGCGGTGCCGTCGGGGCGCAGGGCCTCCTCCTGGCGGCGCGGCCAGTCGATGCGGAGCGGCCAGGTCTGGTCCGCCAGCGCCGGGCCGACGATCTCGCGCCACCTCAGTACCACGTCGATGTTGGTGAAGCCGCGCCGGCGCAGCGCCTCGCGCACCAGCTGCGGTACGAAGCCGCCGACCGCCTTCCCTACAGGCCCCTTTTGCCGCTCCGATTGCATCGCCAAGCCCCTTCTCCCCCGCGCGATGCTATCCGATTCGCAGAGGGGTGGCTCGGTGCGCCCCCTCACTTCCCAGGCTCGGCCGACGGCCCGGTCTTTGGCGGCTTGGCGAAGATGCCTACCGTGATGGTGCGCGCGATGTATTGGGCCATGCAGTTGTAGCCGGCCTCGGTCAGCCCAAAGTCCTCCACCTCCGGCTGGCCGGTGCCGGAGCTCATGGTGCGCGCCAGCACCTCCATGGATTCGTAGCGCCCGATTCGCAGCACGTTCTCCGCCACGGCCACCCGCCGCAGGCTCATGCGGATCGCCTGGTAGTGGGCGTCCTTGGCCAGGCTCTTGGCGTACTGCAGCCCGACCAGGATCAGGTCGACGTTGTGCTCCTTGAGCCAGCGCACGGTACTGGAGACCGAGGCCTCGAATTCGTCCACCGGCACCTGGGCGAAGGCGTCGTTGGTGCCCACCTGCCACAGCACGATGTCGGGCTGGTTGAGGGCCACCTCGATCCTGATCCGCTCGCCCGCAGCCTCGGCCAACTCGCCGGAGAAGCCGCGGTTGATGATCTCCACATCGAGGCCCTTGATGGTCTTCTCCAGGATGCGCTCCAGCAGCGGGCTGCCGTTGCGGCCGGGGCCCAGCACGGCCGTGGAGGAGGCGCCGATGGCCAGGATCTTGATGCGCTTGCGCTGCTGCAGGGCTGCGGCGCTGTTGGGAAGCGGGCGGTCGGTGACGCCGGCATCTCCGCATTCCTTGCTGACGGCCGGCGGCGCCACCTCCGCCTCCGCAGCCGCCGCCACCGACGCGAGCGTGAGCCCGATGGCGAGGAGTGCGGCCAAGAGGCGTGAGCGATGCATGGGGTTAGCCATGGGACCCTAGCCGTTGTCTCCACTCCGCCAACCATGCGGTCAGACAGAGTAGCCCAATCCCCACAATCACCACAATCGTATCCACCGCCAGCGACCCCGAGTAGAGGAAACGGATGATCTGACCGCTCAGGCTGAGGAGTGAGCCGACGCAGAACACCTGCAGCGAATTGCGCCCCAGCATCGACAGCGGCCCCGTGATCCAAGGTACGGCGCGGGCGATGACCGGATAGACCGCCGAGAACACTGCGGCGAGCGCCAAGAACTGCAGGAGCCGCACCGGCGTGAGAAAGCTCTTGCCGTGGAGAAACAGCATCTTGGGCTCAGGGAACCTGGTGGGGTCGGGGTAGAGCCCGAACCAGGCCACGATGGCGGCGAGGACCACGAGGGGCAGCGAGATCTGCCTGATCCGGGTGATGTTGCATCGCACAAAATGGCCGAGTCCCCGGTCGTGCGAGAGCACGAAGCCGAGGACAAAAATCGCCTGCCAGGTGAACGGATTGAAGAACCACTCACCCTCCACCGGCCAGGTCGGCGCGGTGAAGTGCACGATGAGGGCGGTGAGATAGAGCCCGAGCGAGAGCGGCAGCAGGAGGGCCGGGGCAAATCGGTCGATGATGACGAAAGCGGGCGCGATCAGCATCAGGACGACATAGAGGGGGAGGATATCGAAGTAGCCGAGCTGGTGTGTGAGAAGGGCAATGCCGAGCTGCGTCCGCGCCGGGTCCTGGAAGAATGCGGCAGCGTTGTGCCAGTCGAGGATGGGCGGGGTATCGGTCAGGTAGGCGGCTCCCGCCAACATGGAGAGCGCAAGCCCGCTGATGAAGATGTGGGCCGTGTAGATCTGGAGCGACCGCCCGCCGAGGCGGAAGGTAAGCGGTGTCGCGCGGCCCTTGTGGAGGCCGTTGCCGTAGACCAGCAGGCCCAGCGACCAGCCGGCCAGGAAAACGAACAGCTCGGCGGAATCGGAGAACGACAGGTTCCGATGCGTGAACCGCTCGTAGTAGATGCCCGGAATATGGTTGACGAAGATCGAGACGAGCGCAAAGCCGCGCCAGAAATCGACGGCGTTGGCTTCACGCGGCATGCGACTCTCGACGCTCGCGATTCTGCGGCATGGCGGCGGGCCGCACGCCCGCCGGGGCCGGCGGTGGACTTTCGGGGCACATCGAATAGCGCCAAGCACCCTGGCTTGTCACGGGGGGCGACACGGCGGCGATTGCCAGCGGGGACCCTGGCGGCATGCCTTGGCTTCCGCCGGCCGCCGCTGGAGCCGTCCGCCCGGCGCCGCCGTCACGCGTCCTCGACGAAGCTCGCGATCAGGGCGTTGGCGATGGCCTGCCTGCCTGGAACGTGCCAGCCCTCCGGGTGCCGTCGCTCCAGCATCAGCCGGGCATCCTTGCGGCTGAACCAGCGGGCATCGGCGATCTCGCCCGAATCGATGGTGATGTCGGTGCTCTCGGCGCGCCCTACGCAGCCGATCATCAGGGAGTGCGGGAACGGCCAGGGCTGGCTGGAGTGATACCGGACCTCGCCCACCTTGATGCTGGTCTCCTCCAGCACCTCGCGGCGCACGGCGTGCTCGATGTCCTCCCCCGGCTCTATGAAGCCGGCCAGGGCCGAGTACATCTTTTCGCCGTAGCGGTGCTCGTGGGCCAACAGGCAGCGGTCCCCGTCGGTGACGAGCATGATGACCACGGGATCCGTGCGCGGGAACCACTCCATGCCGCAGGCCCAGCACTTGCGCCGCCAGCCGCCGTCCTTGACCAGCGTGTTGCCGCCGCAGTGGCCGCAGCAGCGGGCGTTGTCGTGCCACTGCGCGAGCGCGCGGGCTTGCCCGCACAGCGACAGCTCCTCCGGCGACATGATGCCCTGCATGGCGAGCGAGCGCAGGTCCACGATCGGCCTCAGCTTCTCGATGGCGCCGGGAACGTGCCGGGTGCGGTGCTCGGTCACGGCCAGGGCGAAATGGCCGTCGCCCTCGGCATCGACGCCCAGGAACAGCGCATCGGCGACCGGCAGGCCGAACCCGGCAAGCTCCTCCAGCGAGAACCACGCGAGCCTGGCGGTGGTGCGCTCGGCGTTGGAACGGATCACGGGCTTCAGGTCGGCCAGCAGCAGGAAGCGGGCGCCCGGAGCCTCACGCCTGGCGTTGATGTACTCGGCGTCGCTGCGCTTGTGGGCAAGCCGATCCAGCATCAGCGTGGCACCGAGTGTAGGCATCGACGGGCTCCCTTCCCAGGATATGTGAGCACAGGGCTGGCGCCCGTGCAACGCATTCAGTGCGCATCATGCCGCACCATAGCGCATGGGTTGCTATCGTGGGGACATTCGTAGGATAATTCGGCGGGAGGTTGGCGGCGGACGTGTCCCTCGCCAACCGGGTCAGGTCCGGAAGGAAGCAGCCCTAACGAGCCAGATGCGGGTCGTTTGTCCAGCCTCCCACTTTCGCGTGCCCCGCGTTCGGCCGCAGTGACGGGGTCAGACCCCTGGCCACAAAGCTGGGCTTCTGCCACAACGTCGAGGCCAGGGGTCTGACCCCGACCCCAGCACCGCACCCGTTGAGGCATGGCAAAGAAGAAGCCGCCGGCCGATCAGACCGTGACGGAGAGCGACGCGGCGGCACCTGCGCCGGCCGCGCATAGGGTCGCGTCCCCTGCTGCGCCCGCTGCCGCGCCCTACGTTGTGCTGGCCCGCAAATACCGCCCGGCCACGTTCGACGACCTGATCGGCCAAGAGGCCATGGTGACGACGCTCAAAAACGCGTTCGTCACTGACCGCATCGCCCAGGGCTACATGCTGACAGGCGTCCGCGGGGTCGGCAAGACCACCACCGCCCGCATCCTGGCCCGCGCCCTCAACTACGAGCGCGAGGGCGTCGACAAGCCCACCATCGACATGCCGCAGTTCGGGCGCCACTGCCCGGAGATCATGGAGGGCCGCCACCCCGACGTGGTCGAGATGGACGCCGCCTCCAACACCGGCGTCGACAACATGCGCGAGATCATCGAGAGCGCGCGCTACAGGCCGCTGGTGGCCCGCTACAAGGTGTACCTCATCGACGAGGTGCACATGCTCTCCAAGGGCGCCTTCAACGCCCTCCTCAAGACCCTGGAGGAGCCGCCGGCGCATGTAAAATTCATCTTCGCCACCACAGAGGTGCGCCGGGTGCCGGTGACGGTGCTGTCCCGCTGTCAGCGCTTCGACCTGCGGCGGGTGGACGTGCCGGTGCTGATGCGGCACTTCGAGGGGATCGTCGCCAGGGAGGGCGGGGAGGTCAGGGGCGACGAGGGCATCGCGCTCATCGCCCGCGCCGCTCAGGGCTCCGTCCGCGACGGCCTGTCGCTGCTCGACCAGGCGCTGGCGATGGGCTCCGGGAGCGTCACCGCGGCGAACGTGCGGGCCATGCTGGGCCTCGCCGACCGCGGGCGCATCTTCGATCTGATGGAGAAGCTGGTGGCCGGCACGGCGCCCGAGGCCCTGGAGCTGTTCGCCCGGCTGCACCGCGACGGTGCCGAGCCCGTGCAGATTCTGAACGATCTGGCGGAAACGGTGCATACCGCCACCCGCGCCAAGGTGCTGGGCGCCGAGGCGGCCGGCGAGGGCCTCTCCGCCGAGGAGCGGCGCCGCGCCGCTGATCTGGGCGGCCGTCTGTCGATGGCGATCCTCTCGCGCACCTGGCAGATCCTGCTCAAGGGCCTGGAGGAGGCGGCCGATGCGCCCAACGCGAACGCCGCCGCCGAGATGGTGCTGATCCGCCTGGCCTTCACGGCGGACCTGCCGCCGCCGGACGAGATCATCAAGGCCTTGGAAGGTGGAGCAGTCCGCGCGCCTGCGGCCCGCGCGCCGGCTGCGGCTCCGGCTGCATCCATGGCCGAGCCCGTCGGGGCCGCGATGCCAGCGCCGCCGTCGATGACTGAGCTTGCCGTGCGGCCAGAGACGGGCCGAGAGACGAGCCGAGGCGCGAATGGCATGGAGGCCGGCGCCGTTGAGTCCGGCCTCGATGCCGACGGCAATGAAGAGATCGACGACCTTGGGGAGACTGCTCCGGCTTTGCCGATCCTGCGCTCCTTCGCCGAGGTGGTGGAGCTGGTGGGGGCGCGGCGCGACGCGAAACTCAAGGATCATTTGGAGCGAAACGTAAGTCTTGTCAGGTTCGATCCTGCCGGCAGCATCGAGCTATACCTATTCCCCGCCGCTCCAAAGGAGCTCCCCAACGAGCTGCGTCAAAAACTCAACCTCTGGACGGGCATACCCTGGATCGTAGCCCTCGGCGGCGCACCGGGGGAACGCACGATCGACGAGCTTCGAACCGAGCGGGAAGCGGCTGAGCAGCGCGAGATCGAGCGGCATCCGGCCGTCGCCGCCGTGCTTCAGCAGTTCCCAGACGCAAAGGTCAAGGTAAAGCCGTTGCCAGGCGCGAAACTGTGAGATGGTCGGTGGCGTGAGATGTGAGTGATAGATCTGGGTCGCAACAGATGACACCTGTCGGGCTCCACGATGGGGCTGCAGCACCCGGAGCCTTTTAGGCTCAATAGCCATCCTCGCATTCCACGCGAAACTCACCATCTCACCACTCACCACCTCACCCAGACCGGGCGGAGTCGCCGATGAAAGACCTCATGAAAATGATGAAGCAGGTCCAGGACATCCAGGGCCGCATGCAGCAGATGCAGGAGGAACTGGCCGCCCTGCAGGTCGAGGGCCAGTCGGGCGGCGGCCTCGTGCGGGTGACGCTTAACGGCAAGATGGAGGCGAGGGCCGTGAAGCTCGACCCGAGCCTCGTCAAGCCCGAGGACACTGAGATGCTGGAGGACCTGATCCTGGCGGCCTTCCAGGACGCCAAGGCCAAGGCGGAGGCGGCCCTGCAGGAGAAGATGCAGGAGGTGACAGGCGGACTGCCGCTGCCTCCAGGGCTCAAGCTGTTCTAGGGGAAAACTCCCTCTCCCCGCTAGCGGGGAGAGGGAACCTGGGAACGCCAATGGCCAAGCAGACCGCAGGACCGGAAATCGAGCGCCTGATCGCGCTGCTGGCGCGGCTGCCGGGGCTTGGCCACCGCTCGGCCCGCAAGGCGGCGCTGGCGCTCATCAAGCGGCGCACCGACCTCCTGGAGCCGCTGGCGGCGGCCCTTGCCGAGGCGGCCTCCAGGATCGTCACCTGCCAGACTTGCGGCAACGTCGACACGCTGAGCCCCTGCACCATCTGCCGCGACCCGCGGCGCGACCAGTCGCTGATCGTGGTGGTGGAGGAGATCGGCGACCTGTGGGCCCTGGAGCGCGCCGGCGTCGTCACCGGCGTCTACCATGTGCTGGGCGGACACCTCTCGCCGCTCGACGGCGTCGGTCCGGCCGACCTCAACATCGGCCGGCTGATCGAGCGCGCCGCCCCGCCCGTGCAGGAGGTGCTGCTGGCGCTCAACTCCACGGTGGAGGGCCAGGCTACGGCGCACTACCTCACCGATCAGCTGCGCGGCCGCGACATCAAGGTGACGCGCCTCGCCCAGGGCGTCCCGATCGGCGGCGAGCTCGACTACCTCGACGAGGGCACGCTGGCCGCGGCCATCAAGAGCCGGCGTATGCTGTAGCAGCGCAGACCTGCGCAGTCGCAAAGGCCGATCTCGCTCAGGCTGAGCTGGGGTCTTCGCTGCCGCTCGACGCAACCTTGCGTCCGCTTAACGAATTGTCATGAGAGTGAGTCTCAGCCGCTGCGAAGCGGCTAGGCTCGGATGCCAAGGAGGCGCGGACAGGGGCGATTTCTCCTGTCGGAGAGCAGCGGCGTATGGACAGTGTGAAGATCACCCTGGTTGGCGGCCCAACCGCCCTGATCGAGGTGGACGGCTACCGCTTCGTCACCGACCCCACCTTCGACATGCCCGGCCAGTATCGGTTACCGCACGTCACGCTCACGAAAACCGAGAAGCCGGCCGTGGCCGTCTCCCAGGTTGGCTCCATCGATGCCGTGCTGCTCAGTCATGACCAGCATGCGGACAACCTCGACGACGAGGGGCGGGTGCTGCTGGCCAAGGCCGAGCGTGTCCTCACGACCGTTGCGGGTGCGCAGCGTCTCGGCGGCAAGGCCGAGGGGCTGGAGCCGTGGCGCAGCGTGTCGATGACGAAGCCGGACAGCGCCGGGTTGCGCGTCACGGCAACGCCCGCCCGCCACGGACCGGCGGGGATCGAGCCGCTCTCGGGCGACGTCATCGGCTTCGTTCTGGCCGGCCGGGATGGCAACGCGCGCCCGGTCTATATCACCGGGGATACGGTCTGGTACGACGGCGTGGCCGAGGTCGCGCGCCGGTTTCCGGCCGCCCTCGTCGTCCTGTTCGCCGGCGCCGCCCAGACGCGCGGGCGCCTCCATGTCACGATGGACGCCAACGATGCGGTCGAGACCGCGCGCGCCTTTCCGGATGCCGTCATCGTCCCGGTGCATTGCGACGGCTGGGCCCATCTCACGCAGGATCGGCACGACCTGGAGGTGTCGTTCAAGATCCTGGGCCTGGAGGCGCGCCTGCGCCTGCTGGAGCCCGGCGTGCCGGCCATCGTCAAGTGCTAGCGCGTACGCAAGTAGCGTCCCATAGCTAAGACGGCGGTGTTACCAGCTTGGTCAGCGCCTGCAGCACGCAGCTGTTTGCGCGTATCGTCTGGGCAGAAATCTTCGACCCTGACGACTCGTCCTCAGACTCGTTTCGCGAAGCAGCGGCCAGGGCCGGGCAGAGCTCAGGCCAACCCACCATGAGCGAGACGATCGCGTGGGTCGACTGGGAGATGTTCCAGCCGAGCGCGAGGGAAAAAGACTGGCGATCGATCTCGATCAGTGCGGCTTTCCATTTGTCGTCGTAGCCGTTCTGTGCACGGCTGGCCCGGCTGCGCAGCTCCTTGATGTTGTTGCCGTCGGTTTCGGCGAGCGTGCGCATGACGGCCTGCCGCGACACGAGATCGCCGACGCTCAGCAGCGTGTTGGCCGGCGCTACCAGATCGGGCGAGATCGTCCCGGTGAGGGTGGCAAACTTGGTTTTCGGGCGTGCTTCCGTGAGAACAACGAGGCGCAGGTCGACGTCTTTGGCCGCTTCGAAGGATTCGAGAGCCTTGTAGACCTCGAGCGCGGTCATGGAACCCGACGCGTCCGCATAGCCGCCGTCGACAAAATTCCAGCGCTGCACTGTCGCGCCGTCCGACCCCTGGGTGGTCTTGCGCACCGAGAAGGCGGGCACCACGCCCGGAAAGCGCGCGCTGACCACAGCAGCCCGAGCAACGGAAATGCCGGCGAGGCCCGGTCCAGCCAGCTCGCGATCTCCGAAGGCGTAGAGCGTGCCGTCGCGCATGCCGCCAAGCGCGAAGGGCGCGAAGGCGACACGAAAACCGGTCTCGACCCAGGTGGCGTTGAGCAGCAGCGCAGGTGCGCCGGGAGCGGACGTCCAGTGCCTGCTGAACGGCTCGCGCAGACTTCGCACCTTGCCATGATCGTTGACGGAGCGGATCAGGCTGCTTTCGAGTGCGGCGGCGCGGTCCTGCTGAAGGCCGAGCAGGTCGGCAGGCAGTACGCCCAGGAGAGGCGATAAATGGTCGTCGAGAATGACCGCCGCCGTTCGTGCGGTCAGCCCGTCCTTAGCAGCACTCCTGTCCTGGCCGGGGCGTTCCGTGCGGCAGCCCGCGGCTTTCCCGTCGTTGGCGTCCATCATGCTATGGAACACGGCCGCCCCCACCGCCCCGCCGGAGACGCCACTGATCGCGAAGACGTGGCGGGCGAAGCCGTCGCACTTGTCCTGCAGGCGCGACAGCAGGGTCGCTGCCGCGCTGGCGGCGAAGATGCCGCCACCCTGCACGGAGACGATCAGCACCGGGTAGGACTTGTCATGTGCCTTGAAAGTCCGCCGGTCGGCCTCGCGCTCCCCGAGCCATGTCTTGAAGCTCTCTTCGAGGGCGGGGTAGGCGGAGAGGACCTGGCGGGAATCCAACTTGATTTCCGCGCCGGCCGATTGGCCCCGACCGGCGACCTGCCACAGCGTCGGGGCCGCCAGGAGGACCAGCAGGAATCCATAGACGATGGCAAGAGCTCTATTGATCGGGAACAGTCCGATAGTGCCGACGATGCCGCAGATGAGGAGGATGGGCACAGCGATGTTATAGGCAGGCCAATCGAAGAACAGCACCGCCACGGCAATCAGCGCCACGCATAAGCGGATCAGCGGGAACCTGATCTGGGCCGAGAGCAGGGAAAAGACACCCAGCAGCGCCACCAGACCGGTCGTGACCAGGGCCGCCATGGCGACAGGGCCGAGAGTGCGATAGAAGGCAACGACTGGGATGCGCCAGAGGTTTGCCTCGCCGCCGAACAGCAGGCCGACTGCATCCCGCAACAGGCTGCCGATATCGGAGAAGACGGCCGGCACCAGGAATACGGCAACCAGCGCTCCGATGCCGACGAAGCGCCCTGGATTGGGCAGCTCCCGGCGAAAGCGATCGATCAGATAGACGACGAGGAGCCCACACAGCGCGATCGCCGCGGCCGCGAGATAGAGCCGCGCCGGCAGCTTGTCGAGCAGCTCAAGCCCGGGTTCGAGCTTCTGGACAGCACCGAGGGAGCTGCCGACCGCCTGCTTGATCTCCGCCCCATGCTCGCCTGCTTTCAGCCCCGCGATACCGACGCTGCAGGCAAGGCCAAGCCACGGAAAATATGCTGTCCCCCAGCCGACACAGCGACACAGCTTCCACATCCGATGATATTCGAGCTGGCTCCCGGCATAGTTTCGGTCGATGCGCTCTTCCGCGAACAAATGGATGGCGTAGTAGAGCGACGCGCTCAGCAGCGCGAGCGCCAGCGCCGCAAACACGAGGTGGAACACCTTGCCGGCGTCGAACGGCCCTTCGACCGCCGCGAAATAGACCTCGCGGGGCTGCCCGAACCAGCCCAGCAGCCACACGAAGAGAACCGCGGCAAGCGGCGGGAACGGGTGAACGAAGGCGACGGAATTCTTGAGCAGACGGCGGATGCGATAGGGGAGCATGACAATCAATCAACACTTGTTGCGCCGACGAACAGACGGCTAGCGGGGGGCTTCCGTCACCTCTTCGTAGCCAGCGCCATCGCGGATCGCCTTCTGGCACGCATACTGATCGCGATCGGTGAACGCCAGCAGAAAGACTTGCGCTAGGTCCGTGTCGGCGTGGTCGTCGAAGAAGGCGTCGACGGCCGCGACGATCGTCGGCGTGGTCGTCGAAGAAGGCGTCGACGGCCGCGACGATCGTCGGCGCGACCTGCTCCACAGCCAAGCCGCCGTCGCCGGCGCGGCGCACGCCGAACCCGGCAAGCGCCCCCGCCGTGGTCTCCACCACGGTGCCGATACGCACGAAGGCGCGTCGGCCGAGGGCGGTCCGCAGGGCCTCGGCGATCGTGTCCTCGCCCACGTTGCCCTCTTCGTCCTTCTCGGCGCCGCCGTATCGGATGTTGGCGGAGATGGTTCGCCCGATGATGCGGTCCATCATCATGTCGGTGTTCTCGGAGTTGACCCATACGTCCACGTCTCGGACCTTGAGGATCTCACCGGTCTTGATGCCGAGCCCCAGGCGCGGCAGCGCGCGCTTCCTGTATGTGACGGTTCCGGGCGCTAGCACCACTGGCCGAGACGCCTCGACTCGCAGCCAGTCGTTGAGGAAATGGGTGGCAATGATGAGCTTGGGATCGTCGAGAGCCCGGCCGCGCAGCCGGTCGAAGAGCTCGCGGACATCCAGGGGAACGACCTGGATATCCTCACCCTCGGTGACAGAGCCGCCCCCAGGGCCGGCCTTGTCGGCATTGGTCACCACGGCGAAGTAGAGGAAGATGCGTTCCGAGCTGCCGCCTGGAGAAGAGAAGAAGGTCGCGATCAGCTCAGGGTCGTAGATCCGATAGCCGGTCTCCTCAAAAGCCTCGCGCGCGACAGCCTGATCCGGCGTCTCGCCGGGCCTGATCATGCCCGCCATCGCCTCGAGGATGAAGCCGTTGCTCCGACTCTTCTCGAGGGTCGGGGCCTTGAACTGCTCGACCAGGATTACCTGTGCCAGATCGCGGTTGTAGATGAGCGCGGCAACGGAATCGCCACGTTCGAAGATGAGCGATTTCCGGTCGGCGCTCATGGCGCCGGTCGACAGGCGGTGCGAGACCGTGATCTCGTCGAGCTTGAAGAAACCATCGAATACGCGGCGCTTGTCGCGAACGACGACATCACGAGAGGACGCCATTATGCTGCTCCAAAATCTTGCAACCCGCACCAAGTCGGTTTGAAATCCGACCGATCCAATATCACCGAAACCAGACAAGACGCCCAGCGATCATCTACTATCCTCCGTGCTCCAGCGCAATTGCGAAGTATCCGAGGACCCGAGGCTCACCGACGGCGTGACGCTCGCGGTCGGCAGGGGCGCCCCTCACCTCTGCCAACGCCCGACGCTCTGGAGCTTCTGCCAGTTCCACATCGCAAGATAGAAGGCGATGAACAGGAGAAAGATCCCGCCCGGGAGGGCGAGGTAGGCGATGCCGGCGGCACAGGCGAGGCCGAGGCCGGCGACGATGCGCACTGACCACGCCGGTCCCAGCAGCCGCCCCAGCCAGGCATCGAGGGCGTGGCCACCGTCGAGGGGATAGGCCGGCAGCAGGTTGAAGAGCATCAGATAATAGTTGTACCCGGAGAGGTTCAGCAGCGGCCACGCCAGCAGGGGCGCGCCGCCGCGCGCCGCGGCGACGGCCAGGGCGTCGAGCCCCCAATACAGCAGCAGGTTGGCTGCCGGCCCGGCCAGGAAGATCACCGTCCGGGCGAATACGGAGCGGGGGAGGGATCGCTCGAAGTGGGCGAGACCGCCGAGCCCCGTCAGCTCGATGTGCGAGACGTGGGCGTTGAACAGCCGGCCGGCGAAGGCGTGGCCGAGCTCGTGCAGCAAAATCGACAGCAGCAAGCCGACGACGATCACGAAACCGGCCGACATGGCCTGGGTGTTGCCGCCGGTGAAGTAGGGATAGCAGAAGATCAGCAGCACCAGCACGAACATCATGTCGAGATAGATCGGGATGCCGGCGATGCGGCCGATCTCGAAGCGGGTGAACATGGGTGCTTACCTCTGGCCCTGTCTCGGTCCGGCCTGGCCCCTCAGTGCGCCTTCGGCGCGCCCGGCTGGCGCAGGGGATGGGCGCTGGCAAAGTGCTCGTCCGCCATGCAGCGACTATGGATGCGCTGCACGGTGGGGTGGCCGTCGAGCGTGCCCTTGAAGACCATATAGCCCGTACAGTGGCTGACGAGGCACAGGTCGGCCATGGTGGGCGTGTCGCCGTGGCAGAAGGTGCCGGTGGCCTTATCGCGCGCCAGGTGCGCCTCGTAGGCGTCGAGGCCCTGGCCGAACCAGCGCCGTACCCAGGCGGCCTTGCCCTCCTCGTCCAGGCCGAAGGTGGCGCCCACGTAGTTGCGCACGCGCGGCACGATCAGGGGGTGGGAATCGGCCACCGTGATCAGCGACAGCGCCCGCACCCGCGCCCGGCCCTTGGGGTCGGCCGGCAGCAGCGGGGGCTCCGGGTAGACCTCGTCCAGATACTCCAGGATGGCGAGCGACTGGTACAGCACGCTGCCGTCATCCAGCACCAGCGACGGGATCACCATCTGAGGGTTGACGTTCTTGTAGTCCGGCTGGTGCTGGACACCTGTATCGAGGTTGACCTCCACCGGATCGTACTTGAGCCCCTTCAGGTTGAGCGCGATGCGCACTCGGAACGTCGCCAGCGAGCGCCAGTAGGTGTAGACCTTCATCCTGTTGTCTCCTCGCTGCCTTGAGCGGTGCGCTTCGGGGTCAGACCCCTGGCCCAAATCGGTTTCAGTTATCACGAGACGGTGTGGACCAGGGGTCTGACCCCCGGCCCGTCTGCGCGCGTGTCTAGCACGTCGTCAGGCGGCAGCGTAAATGGCGGGCGCGTTCTCCACCAGCGGGAGGCATCCCAATGCGGCTCGCCGGCCACCCGGCCCTTGACTTGGGCCGCTGCACCGGTGCAGCACCGGCCGTGCATTGCGACACGAATCAACCGATGGAGCCTGACATGGCCTTCGTGACGGCGGACGTTGTCGAGAACCCCGGCGGAGAGCTTCCCTTCAAGGTGGTGTTCAAGCAGGGCGAGACGGTGCTCGGCGAGTGGCCCGTCGAGACCCAGGCCGAGGGCGAGGAGCAGATCGTGGAGATGATCCGCGAGGCGATCGCCGACGACGACGAGGAGGATGGCGAGCAAGAGGACCGGGACGACGACGAGGACGACAAGAGAAAGAAGCGCGACGACTGACGAAACCGTGGCGCAGCTGTGGCACTACATGCCGTGCCACGGCCGCGCCAGCCGCACGATCAGGCTGCGAAAACGCGGCGGACGGTCCTGCGCCACCACGCAGATGCAACCGTCCGTTCCCGCCACAGGAGCATGTTCGATGCTGTCGTCGATGTCGCACACGTCGCCGACACGGTAGAGGTCCGTGCTGTCGGATATCGTGCCTCGCAGCACCATGGTGATCTCGCTGCCCTCGTGCCCGTGCTCGGGCAGCATGACGTCCCGCGAGCACTTGAAAAGATGCAGCCGGCCGTTGCCGATCGGCACATGCCGCAGCCAGGAGCCGGGAGCCACCCAGCGCCAGCGCAGGCCGTCGAGATCGTTGCCGATCAGCCGGGCCAGCGGATCGGGGACCTCGCCCAGGGCGGCTCCCCGGGCCGCTCTCCGGCCCGCTCCCCGGGCGGTGCCCGGCGGGGCCACGGCCGGCGAGCCGGGTGAAGCATGGCGCTCGATCTCGGGCGCAGCGGGCAGCGGGCAGCGCATGGCGGCCCCCGGCAGGCCGCCCAGGAGGGCGCCGCCCAGCATCTCCATCGTGGCCACCTCGTCGCGGCAGCGCGGGCAGACGGACAGGTGCGCGGCGGCAACCACCGCCAACGCCTCCGGCAGGGAGCCGGCGGCGAAGCTCATGAGCGTCGAGTCGTCCAGGTGTCGGGTGATTGTCATTCCAGACTCTCGAGCGTCTGACGGATCTTCTGATAGGCGATGCGCATGCGGGACTTCACGGTTCCGAGCGGCAGCCCAAGCCTCTCCGCGATCTCGCTGTGCGAGAGGCCTTCCAGATACGCCAGTATCACCACGTCCTTCTGCTCCGGGGGCAACTCGGCCAGGGCCGCCTGCACCCGCTCCTGCCGCTCCTTCTCGGCCATGGCCTCGTCGGGCAGCGGCTCCGAGGAGGCTTCGGTCAGGCGCCCCTCGGGGAGCTGCTGCCACGGCACCTCCCGGCGGAGCCGGTCGATCCTGAGGTTGCGGGCGATGGCGAAGACCCAGGTCGTCATGCTACCCCTGTCACCGGCGTAGAGCGCCGCCTTGCGCCAGACCGTGAGCAGCGTCTCCTGCGCCAGGTCCTCGGCCGTGCCGGCGTCCGCACCCTGGCGCATCATGTAGGCCTTCACCCGCGGCCCATAGGCCTCGTACAGCTCGCGAAAAGCCGCCGGGTCAGCCCGCTCGGCAATGCGCTGCAGGAGGTCTGCCATGATGCCGCGATGAACGCTGAGCGGGGGTTCTCCGCCCGTTCCTGAGGTGATTGGTAGGTCCAACATAGCCCACAGCAGAGCCCTGATGCAAAGCCGTTACGCTGCCCACTGCGGTTTGGATCAGGCCCAATGTGACATTTCCTGGCCGCATTTGCGGGTCATCGGCTTTTCGCGGGGGCCGACAATGACTAAGGTGGCGGCGGCGGATTGGACCCCGGCAAAGGTGCCGGCGGCCGGAAGGCGGCCCGAATGGCAGCAGCTAAGCGTATTATCTGTGTTGGACATGCGGCGCTCGACCGCATCTATCGCATCGACGCCTTTCCGGCACAGCCCACGAAGGTGCGGGCGCTGGAGCATATCGAGACCGGCGGAGGCATGGCGGCCAACGCCGCGGTGGCCATCGCGAGGCTGGGCGGCGGGGCGGAGCTGTGGAGCCGAGTCGGCGACGACAATGTCGGCAACACCATCCGCGCCGGCCTGCGCGCCGAGCGCGTGGACGTGCGCTATGTGCAGGCCTTCGAGGGGGCGCGCTCCTCCACCTCGGCCATCATCGTCGACGACAAGGGCGAGCGGCTGATCGTCGGCCAGCGCGATGCCGGCATGCCGTCGGGGACCAGCTGGCTGCCCCTGGAGCGAGTCAAGAGCGCCCACGCCGTGGTCGGCGACGTGCGCTGGCTCGAAGGCGTGCGCGCGGTCTTCGCCCAGGCCCGCAAGGACCGGGTGCCGACCCTGCTGGACGCCGATCTCGGCGCCCGCGAGGCGCTGCCTGGCCTGTTGCAGCTCACCGACTACGCCATCTTCTCCGCGCCGGCGCTGCGCGACTTCGCTCCTGCCGGCACCGACGCCGAACGGCTGGAGCACGTGCTCACCCTCGGCCCCCGCCACGCCGGCGTCACGCTGGGGGCGGAGGGCTATCTCTGGCGTGAGCGCACCGGCGGCGGCCACACGCCGGCCTTCAGCGTCAGCGTGACGGATACCACCGGCGCCGGCGATGCCTTCCACGGCACCTTCGCCCTGATGCTGGCCGAAGGCCGGTCCGCGGCCGAAAGCGTGCGGCTGGCTGCCGCCGCGGCCGCGCTCAAGTGCACGCGGCTCGGCTCGCGCGCCGGGCTGCCGCTGCGGGCCGAGCTCGAAGCTTTCGAATCAAGCAGAACGCCCGTTTGAGGATCAGGTTTCAGGGCTCGCGCAACGGTTCGACACCCCTGCCTTCACTCAACGCTCGCTCTGTCGAATCTCTCCCTGGAAAGACTTGTCTTTGCGACGTAAGGTCACGTCGGGCTGGCGTCCCTCAAACCCCTTAGCAGCGGAGAACGACATGCCTGACAAGACCAATGGCGGGCGCGCCGAGGGCTTTCCCGCTCTCGCCGCGCCGTTCGGACTCGAGGCCTTGATGGAGCTGAACCGCCCCGCCCTGGCGGCGATGGCGCAGGTGAACGGCAAGGTCTACGAGAACCTCGCAGCCATGAACCGGAGCTGGGCAGACTTCCTCAACCGGCGCCTGGAGAAGGATCTGGGCGTGCCCCAGCAGCTGGCGGCCTGCAAGTCGATCCGGGACGTGTACGGTGTCTACGCCGAGTTCTTCCAGGGCGCAGTGGCCGACTACCAGGGCGAACTTGAGGAGATCACCAAGCTCGGCAAGACGCTCGCCGACGATGCCCTGCAGGCGATGCAGACGCGCTCCGAACGGCCCCGGTCCGAGGGCCGCCTCAACTGATGTGGCCCCTGCCAGGTGAGATGGTGAATGGTAAGATGGCGAATGACGGGCGGGGCCTGCGCCGCCCCTCGCTCTCCACCCGCGACGGTCGCAGCGGCATGGTCACCGGCGTCGTCAGACCTCACCACCTCACCATCTCACCACTCACGCCCAGCGCTGTATCCAGCGCCCCCATGAACTCGCCGTAGTGGTCGATCACGGCGGCGGGGTCGAGATCGCGCACGGGCACGGTCGTGTAGCCGAAGGTGACGCCGATCGAGGGCACGCCGGCCGCGGCCGCCGTGGCAATATCCACTTCGCTGTCGCCTACCATCACCGCCCTTTCAGGTCGTCCCCCCGCCATTGCGATGGTGCCGGTGAGATGGCCGGGCGCGGGCTTGAACACGTCGAAGGTGTCGCGGCCGGCGATGGCTGCGAAGCGCTCGTGCAGGGCCAGCTGGCGCAGCAGCGAGCGCGACAGCCCTTCGAGCTTGTTGGTGCACACCGCCAGCCGCGCCCCCGCCTGCAGGAGCTTGTCGAGCAGCGCCGGGATGCCCTCGAACGGCCGGCTTAGCACGGCGATGTTGTCGGCGTAGTAGGGGAAGAACAGCTTGTGCAGCCGGTCCACCTCAGCTGGCGTCTTGATGACGCCATGCAGCCTCAACCCCTCCTCGATCATGGCGCGGGAACCGCGGCCGATCATCGGATGCAGCTCGGCGGGCAAGACCGGGGCGAGGCCGATCAGGCCGAACACATGGTTGGCGGCGGCAGCGAGATCGGGCGCGGTGTCGACGAGCGTGCCGTCGAGGTCGAAGACGATGGTGACGCCGGAGAGGTCCAGGGACATGCAGGGTGGATGGGTGGCGGAGTGGAAGGGTGGGAACTGGGGCTGATGCGGGGCGGCTGGCTCGCAGCCTACTTGCAGCACGGTCGGGGCGTTTGGATGGCAGCCGGGCTTCCGCCCATCACGCTGCACCCATTTCGGGCAGGAGTATCAATCGTGCCACACTTGTACAGGCGCACGATCAGCCATGCCGTCAGCGTGCTGTCGGTCGAGACCGGCGTGTGATAAGAGATCGCGCCGATGGGGCGAGTTCAGGTTGGCCGGCTGCCGCCAGTTGGTGCCGCGTACGGAGACCGAGGTATGCGCTTGAGCGAGATTTCGCCTGTCAAGCACGCTGCTATCGTCCTTGCCGCCGCGGCTTGGCTGGGGTGGGCGCCGATGGCATCGGCGCAAACCGCCGCAGGCGGGCCGCCATCGCCTCTGGTTGACGAGGTACGCGCCGGCGTCATGGCGCACAGCATCAACGCCAACAACGGTGAAGGCGGGGCAGACCTCAACCTGGAACTGTTGTTCCGCCGGCCCGGCGGCCGCTATGACAACCCGCTGCTCGATTTCGCGCTCAGGCCCCGCGTTCACGTCGGCGCCAGCGTCAACACCCAGGGCGACACCAGCCAGCTCTACGCCGGCCTCAGCTGGGACGCGCAACTCATGCCCAGGCTCTCGCTGGAACTGACGTTCGGAGGCGCCCTGCACGATGGGCCGACCGGTGGCGGCCTCGATGATTCCTACGGTTGCTCGCTCAACTTCCGCGAGTCGGCCTCGCTCGGCTACGCTCTCGACGAGCGCTGGACCGTCTATGGCACAATCTCGCACATGTCCAATGCCGACCTGTGCGATAACAATACCGGTCTCACCAGCGCCGGCGTCCGGCTGGGATACAAGCTCAAGTAGCGAGCGTCTCCCTCCCCTGTCGCCCTTGGCCAACTGCTGGGCGACCTTGCAATGACCGCCCCCGATGGGCGACGGTGGTGTGACCACCAGAAGACCGGGGTGACGGGCACCCAGGGACCAGCCCGCCGACGGCCTTCCACGCGAGTGCCCCGGTTCGCGAAGAAGGCTGCGCGGAGAGAGGGAACCGCGCGGCGCCCCAACCTTGCCTCCCTCCACCAAGGGGCCTACACAGGTTGCAACGACGACGGGGCGCACCCCAAAGTGCGGAGCAGCTTGCCATGGACACGCCTACCCTCAACCTCGCCAGGAGCCAGTGCTACGTGGATGGCCGCTGGGTCGGCGAGCCCACCGTTCCTGTCACCAACAAGGCCACGGGCGAGATCATGGCCCGCGTGCCCGATTTCGGCGAGGCCGAGACGCGCGCCGCCATCGAGGCGGCCCACTGCGCGTTGCCGGCTTGGTCGAAGCTGCTCGCCAAGGAGCGCTCCCGGCTGCTGCGCCGCTGGTTCGACCTGATCACCCAGAACACGCGCGAGCTGGCGCTCCTGCTCACCAGCGAGCAGGGCAAGCCCCTGGCCGAGGCGGCGGGCGAGATCGCCTATGCGGCCGGCTTCATCGAGTTCTTCGCCGAGGAGGCCAAGCGCGTCTACGGCGAGACCATCCCCACCTTCAAGGCCGACGCCCGCATCGTCGTCATCCGGCAGCCCGTGGGCGTGGTGGCAGCCATCACGCCGTGGAACTTCCCAGCCGCCATGATCACGCGCAAGGCAGGCCCGGCCCTGGCGGTGGGCTGCACCATGGTGCTGAAGCCGGCCTCCGAGACCCCGCTCACCGCGCTGGCCCTGGCAGCGCTGGCCGAGGAGGCCGGCATCCCCAAGGGTGTGTTCAACGTCATCACGGGCAAGGCGAGCGCGGTCGGCAAGGAGCTGACCTCCAACCCCGACGTGCGCATGCTCACATTCACCGGCTCCACCGAGATCGGCCGCATCCTGATGGGGCAGTGCGCGCCCACCATCAAGAAGCTGGGCCTGGAGCTGGGCGGCAACGCGCCGTTCATCGTGTTCGACGATGCCGACATCGACAAGGCCGTGCAGGGTGCCATGGCCTCCAAGTACCGCAACGCCGGCCAGACCTGCGTGTGCGCCAACCGCATCTATGTGCAGGCAGGCGTGTACGACGCCTTCGCTGAGAAGCTGGCCGCCGAGGTGAGCAGGATGAAGGTGGGGCCCGGCACCGCCGAGGGCGTCACCACCGGCCCGCTCATCAACAAGGCCGCAGTCGAGAAGGTCGAGGAGCACGTGGCCGACGCGCTCAGGCTGGGCGCCAGCGCCGTGGTGGGCGGCAAGAGGCATGCGCTGGGCGGCAACTTCTACGAGCCCACGGTGCTCGCCAATGTCACGCGCGAGATGATGGTGGCGCGCGAGGAGACCTTCGGGCCAGTGGCGCCGCTCTTCAAGTTCAAGACGGAGGAGGACGTGATCGCCCAGGCCAACGACACCCCGTTCGGCCTGGCCGCCTATTTCTACGCCCGCGACCTGGGCCGGGTGTGGCGCGTGGCCGAGGCGCTGGAATGCGGCATCATCGGCATCAACGAGGGGCTGATCTCCAACGAGGTGGCCCCCTTCGGCGGCTACAAGCAGTCGGGCCTCGGCCGCGAAGGCTCCCACCACGGCATCGAGGAGTTCCTGGAGACCAAGTACATGCTGATGGGCGGACTGTGAGCGTGCGCACGCCGCGAGCCGCAACGTTCCCCTCCCCCTTGTGGGGAGGGGCTAGGGGTGGGGGGAACCCCTCCCTGCGATGTTCGGGATTTCCCCCCACCCTGTCCCTCCCCCACAAGGGGGGAGGGGACCTTGCGGCGCGGGCGCGGCCTCAATCCAATCCATGACCGCCGATCGCTACAAGCGCCAGGCCGCCCAGCGCGCCATCGCGCTGGTGAAGGACGGCATGGCGCTGGGGCTCGGCACCGGCTCTACGGCGGCGCATTTTGTCGATCTCATAGGGCAGCGGGTCAAGCAGGGCCTGCAGGTCGTGTGCGTGCCCACGTCGGAGGCGACGCGGGCACGGGCCGAGCGGCTGGCCATTCCGCTGATCGATCTCGACAGCCAGCCGTCGCTCGATCTCACCATCGACGGGGCCGACGAGATCGACCCGCAGCTGCGCCTCATCAAGGGCGGCGGCGGGGCGCTGCTGCGCGAGAAGATTGTGGCCGTGGCCTCCGGCCGCATGGTGGTGATCGCCGACCACACCAAGCGCGTCGCCACGCTGGGCGCCTTCCCGCTGCCCGTGGAGGTGGTGCGCTTCGGCCTCGCCGCCACGCGCAACCTCGTCGAGGCTCTGGCCGCCAAGGCCGGCTGCACGGGCGGGATCGCGCTGCGTCTGAAGCCGGACGGGGAGCCATTCGTCAGCGACAGCGGCCACTACATCCTCGACTGCGCCTTCGGCCGCATCGGCGAGCCGGAGGCGCTGGACGCGGCCCTGAAACAGGTCCCCGGCGTGGTGGAGAACGGCCTGTTCCTCAACATCGCCAACACGGCCATCGTCGGCGGTCCCGACGGGGTGGTCGTCCTGCATCGCGACAGCCACGCGCAATCCGGTTAGGCTCCGCGCTGTCTCCGAGTCGAGCATAGGGTGCTGCCCCCATGACGCCTGACACGATGTCTCGAAGCGCGTTTCGCAGCGCCCCTCGCGTGCTCCTTCCTGGCCTGCTCCTCGGCCTGTCCGGCATCGTGGCGGTGAGCGTGGGCGCAACCCGCGCCCAGACCCCCGGCCGCGCGCGCCACGAGGCCGCAAAGGAAATGATGGTGCGCTCCGGCGCCGTGAGGCAGTTCGACGAGGCCATGCCGCTGATCTTCGACCAGATGAGCCGCAGCTTCATGGTGCTGGCGCCGAACAAGGCGAAAGAGATCCGCGAGGTCTTCGACCAGCTGGTCCCCCGCTTCCTGGAGCGCAAGGGCGAGCTGATCGACCAGATCGCCGGGCTCTACGCCGCCGAGCTCTCCCTGCAGGAGCTGAATGCGATCATCGCCTTCTACAAGTCGCCTGTGGGGCTCAAGTTCGCCGGCGTGCAGCCGAAGATCGTGCGCGAGTCGACGACCCTGGGGCAGCGCTGGGGCGAGCGCATCGGCGCCGAGCTGGAGCAGCAGGCGCGCCAGGAGCTGCGCCGCCGGGGCGTGGACCTGTAGTCGGGGTCTCAGGCACGCACAATCTCGCGCAAGCCCGCACACGCGGCCCGGGCAGGCCGCCGTGACCGCTATGGCGGCTGTCCATCAAACAACCGCATCGACCCTTCGAGATGGCCGGCGCGGCGCGATGCTCCCGCGATCGGGCGCCTGATGGCGCTTGTCCGGGGGCCGCCCCCCGCTTGGGGCCTGGGGCCGGTCTGCCGGCGCTCGGTAGACTACGTCCGCCGTCATGCCCCGGTCTCGCGCAGTTGCGAGGCTGTTGACAAACCTCAAGGGCAAGCTGAAGCTCGGCTATGGGGGGAGTTCAGGGCCATGAAAGCGCGCCAGCTCATCGCGAGCGGGTCCTATGGCCCGGATCAGCTAAAGGCGCTCGGAAAGGCTTTCGATGACGCCTGGGGTCGGCTCGCCCCGACCGTCAGCGGACGTCCGAAGGCTATCGAGGCGGCCCGCCTGAAGCTCGCGGACATCGTTCTCGGCCTGGCCAAGAGCGGAAACTTTGACCCGCAATGGCTCGCCGATGCGGCGGTCCAGGCAATGCGCTCCCGTACGTCGAGCAATCGACCGTGAGCGCGACGATCCTCAGCCTGCACGTTCACTCGCCCGGCTTGGAGGCCATCCTCTTCTCTGCGCTCGATGCCAGCTGATCGTAGCCTTCCGCAATCTCTAGCATCGTCTTTTTGGCGTCCGGATCGTCGAGCTGGTCCGCTGTCGCGCGTGCGTCTTGAGCCAGCTGGCGCCAATGCTTCGGGTCGTCTTGCAACGAGGAACGGGTCATGGGTGTAATTAACACCGCCACCCTGGCGGGGTTCCCGGCCGGCAGCCATTCGCGAAAGGCTCAGGTGGAGCCTTTGTTGCGGCTCTCGGCGCGACGAGCCAGGCGCTCGTAGCCCTCCGCGATCTTCAGCATGATCTTGCGGGCCTGAGGATCGGTCATCTCGGTCGCGACCGCACGCGCCTCTGCAGCCAACGCCCACCACCGGGACGGATTATCTCGGTCCGGCGGCATTCTGGCTGCTTCCCCCAACGCCCTGCGGTGTGACCATCGGGAACGTGGCCGGGTCGGTAATGTTCCCTGCGCGTAGCGGAAGCCGCACACTCCGGACACACAGCGGCGAGCACGGCCGACCCGCCACAGGCAGCTCATCGACAAACGCCCCGTGATGGCCGATCCCAAAAGCGGCAAAGTGAAGCGAGGGCGTCTTCCCGGCCATGATAGCAAGGGCCAGTCGCAAGCGGCGGCGGCGCCTTGAACATTGCCGGCACGGAGAGCATCTTCACGTCGCCAGCGCCAGCGAGAGCGACGCCTACCGTGAGCACCCGACCGATGAGCCAATACGACTTCGACCTCTTCATCATTGGCGGCGGGTCGGGCGGCGTGCGGGCGGCGCGCGTTGCCGGACAGCACGGAGCCAGGGTGGCGATCGCCGAGGAGTACCGCTTCGGCGGCACCTGCGTGATCCGCGGCTGCGTGCCCAAGAAGCTTCTGGTCTACGCCAGCCGCTTCCGCGACGACTTCGAGGATTCGGCCGGATTCGGCTGGACGACGGACGGCGCCCGCTTCGACTGGCCGACGCTGATCGCCAACAAGGACAAGGAGATCGCGCGCCTGGAGGGCCTCTACCGCCGCACCGTCGGCAACGCCGGGGCCACCGCCTTCGACACCCGCGCCACCATAGCCGGTCCGAATACCGTGGCGCTGGCCGACGATGGCCGCAAGGTGACGGCGCGTGTGATCCTGGTGGCGACCGGCGGGCACCCGGTGAAGCCCGACATTCCCGGCGCCGAGCATGCCATCACCTCCAACGAGGCGTTCCACCTCAAGGAGTTGCCCGCCTCCATCATGATCGTGGGCGGAGGCTACATCGCGGTGGAGTTCGCCGGCATCTTCAACGGGCTCGGCGCCAGGACCACCCTGGTCTACCGCGGGCAGAAGGTCCTGCGCGGCTTCGACGACGATCTGCGCAGCGGTTTGATGGAGGAGATGGCCAAACGCGGCATCGAGGTGCGCACCAATGCTGACATCGCGGGCATCGCCGGCAAGGCGGGCGCCTACCGGGTGACCTTGAAGGACGGCTCCACCACGCAGACGGCTTGCATCATGTTCGCGACCGGGCGTGGACCGAACACCCGAGGCCTGGGCCTGGAGAATGTGGGCGTGAAGCTCGGGCCGGTGGGGCAGGTGCTGGTCGACGCCGAGTCGCGTTCCTCGGTCCCCGGCATCTACGCCGTGGGCGATGTGACCGATCGGGTGAACCTGACGCCGGTGGCCATCCGCGAGGGCCACGCGTTCGCCGATACGGTGTTCGGAAACAAGCCCTGGACGGTGAGCCATGACCTGGTGCCGACGGCGGTGTTCTCCACGCCCGAGATCGGCACTGTGGGCCTGCCGGAGCACATCGCCTGCCAGCGCTATCCCAAGCTAGACATCTACCGCGCCCGCTTCCGGCCGCTGAAGCATACCCTGTCGGGTCGCGACGAGCGCGTGGTGCTGAAGCTGCTGGTGGACGGCGACACCGACAAGGTGGTGGGCTGCCATATCGTGGGGCCGGACGCGGCAGAGATCGTGCAGATGGCGGCCATTGCGATCAAGATGGGCGCCACCAAGGCCGACTTCGACGCCACAGTGGCGCTGCACCCGTCCATCGCCGAGGAACTCGTGACCATGCGCGAGAAGGTGCCAGCGCCGCATCCGCCGCCGCCGAAAACGCCGCTGCCTGAGAAGAAGGGCTACGATGAGACGGCTTGAGGGACGCATCGCCCTGGTCACGGGGGCCGCCTCCGGCATAGGCCGCGCCACGGCGCAGTTGTTCGCGGAGGAAGGCGCCCACGTCTACCTCGCCGATGTGAACGGCGCCGGTGCCGAGGCCGCCGCCGCCGAGATGGCGGTGGCCGGCCTCACAGCCACGCCTGTCACGGCCGACGTGTCCCTGGGCCAGGACGTGACCGCCATGTTCCGGGCCGCGGAGAAGGGCCACGGCCGCCTCGACGTGCTGGTCAACAACGCCGGCCTCAACGTGAGAGGCGACTTCCGGCATCTCTCCGATGCGGATTGGGTCAAGATCCGCGAGGTGAACCTCGATGGTGTGGTGCGGGTTGCGCGCGACGGCTTCGCCCTGCTCAAGGCCTCGGGACGCGGGTCGCTCATCAACGTGGCCTCCATCATGGCGCACCGCGGCCTGCGTCAGCTCACGGCCTACTCGGCTACCAAGGGCGCGGTGACGGCACTCACCCGCGGCCTCGCCGTGGAGTACGCGCCGTTCGGCATCCGCGTGAACGCACTGTGCCCCGGCTTCGTGAACACGGCCCTGACGGCGCGCGCGCTCAAGAACCCGGCCATCGAGAAGGCGCTGGTGGAATCCACCGCCCTGCGCCGCCTGGGCCGGCCCGAGGAGGTCGCCAGGGCGGCTCTGTTCCTCGCCGGCGACGAGTCCTCCTATGTCACCGGCGCGGAGCTGGCGGTGGACGGCGGCATGTCGGCGGCCCTGTGACGAGCGAGAGCCGGGAGGGGGCAGCCATGCTGAGCCGATCGCTGAGCAACGAGCGGCTGGTCCGCGTCCAGTGGGGCGACTGCGATCCGGCGGGCATCGTCTTCTACCCCCGCTACTTCGAGTGGATCGACGCCTCCACCATCCTGCTGTTCGAGAAGGCGACCGGCCTCACCAAGATCAGGATGATGGAGAAGTACGGCGGCGCCGGCCTCGCACTGCTGGAGGCGCGCGCTGTCTTCAAGGTCGCGTCGCAGTACGGCGACGACATCACGATCGCCACGCGGGTCAGCGAGTTCCGGCGCACGGTGTTCCTGGTTGAGCACCGGGTCACCAGGGCCGACGGCGCTCTGGCGCTGGAGGCCTTCGAGACGCGGCTGTGGACAGTGCGCGACCCCGCCACCGGGCGCATCAAGTCGGGCGACATGCCAGCCGAGATCATCGCGGCGTTCGGCGGGACGGGGTCAGCCCCCTCGCCTTTGGGCTCGGCTTGAAACTCGTCCGTTCGAGGCGAGGGGTCTGACCCCGACGCCTCACCCCGGCACGTGGGATGCGGCCCGCGAGCGCGTGGCCAGTCGCTCGCCGTGCGTCTAAGGTGGGACGGTCCACATCAACGAGACGGCCGGCGCCGGGACGCCCCCGGCAGACCCGAGCAGGTTTGGACCTCGTGCGGCCCGCGTCCACCCCCCTGAGAGGAGCTCTCATGCCCGACACCATCGCCCCCTACCGTGCCGACGAGGTCGGCAGCCTGCTCCGGACCGCGCCGCTGAAGGAGGCGCGCGCCAAGCGTGAGAAGAGTGAGATCACCGCGGCGCGGCTGGCGGCCGTGGAGGACGAGGAGATCAGGAAGATCACCAGGAAGCAGGAGGAGGTCGGTCTCAAGCTTGCCACCGACGGCGAGTTCCGCCGCTCCTGGTGGCACTTCGACTTCTTCGGCGGCCTCAAGGGTGTCGAGATCTACCAGGCCGAGCAGGGCATACAGTTCAAGGGCGTCCAGACCTCGGCGCGGGCCGTGCGCGTGACCGGCAAGCTCGACTTTCCCGCCGACCACCCGATGCTGGAGCACTTCAAGTTCCTCAAGGCCAACACTAAGGCCACCCCCAAGATGACCATCCCGGCCCCGCCGGTGCTGCACCTGCGCAACGGCCGCAACGCCGTCAGCTCCGGCATCTACCCGGAGATGGACGCTTTCTTCGAGGACCTCGGGATCGTCTACGGCAAGGCCATCAAGGCCTTCTACGAGGCCGGCTGCCGCTATCTGCAGCTCGACGATACCACCTGGGGCTACCTCTGCTCCGCCGACGAGCGCGAGAAGGTAAGGGCGCGCGGCGAGGACCCGGGCGCGCTGCCCGGCATCTACGCCAGGACCATCAACGCGGCCCTGAAGTCGAAGCCGGCCGACATGGTCGTCACCACCCACGTCTGCCGCGGCAACTTCCGCTCCCGGTGGATCTCGGAGGGCGGCTACGAGCCGGTGGCCGAGCAACTGCTCGCCGGCATCGACTACGACGGCTACTTCCTGGAGTACGACACCGACCGCGCCGGAGGGCTGGAACCGCTGCGCTTCCTGCCCAAGGGCAAGAAGCGCGTGGTGGTGGGCCTGGTCACCTCCAAGACCGGCGACCTGGAGAAGAAGGACGACATCAAGCGCCGCCTCGACGAGGCCGCCCGGTACGCCCCGCTCGACCAGCTCTGCCTCTCCCCCCAGTGCGGCTTCGCCTCGACCGAGGAAGGCAACGTCCTCGCCGAGGATGAGCAGTGGGCCAAGCTCCGCTTGGTGGTGGAGATCGCCCGCGAGGTGTGGGGCGAGTAGCGCGCCGCTCGCCGTCCCCTGCATGATCGTTTTGGCCCGAATCATCGAAGGCTGCGGGTTGGTCCGGGGAGGGTGGCCGCCCTCCCCGGACCGGGCGGCCGTTCGCTCCGAAGTGGCACGACGGGAAAGAGAGAGCCCGCGCGGAGCCTTCTGAGAGTTGGCTTGCATGAGCCGCCGGTCAATCTGTTGGGCCGGCGCTACCGGGCGGATGGGTCGGTTTCGTCTCAGGTCTTAAGGATCAGGTTTCAGAACCTGTCCAACTTGAAACCTGAAACCTCATCCCTGAAACCCCGAACCTGTGCTAGACCGCAACACCCGAAGCCCAAAGGACCATGAAGCTCGTGTCGGGGGCAGTCCGGTGAACAACCTGCTTATTGCCATAGCCGTCTTCATCATCACGGTGCTAGGCGCGCTGTTCGCCGTCCCGCATTTCATCGACTGGAACAGCTACCGCAGCGCCTTCGAGGAGGAGGCGAGGAACGTCATCGGCCGCGAGGTGCAGGTGGACGGCGACGTGGCCCTGTACCTGCTTCCAACCCCTTATTTCCGCGTGGAAAAAGTGCGCATTGCCGATACCGCCACGCCACTCACCGAGCACTTCTTCAAGACCGAGAGCCTCAGCATCAAGCTGTCCATCGCGCCGCTGCTGCGCGGCGTCGTCGAGGTGAACGAGATCGAGTTCCAGCGACCCGTCCTGCGGGTGGCGCAGGACGCCAAGGGCGCGTGGAACTGGCAGGATTTCGCCCAGGCGTTGAGCTCCACGGGCTATATGCCGGCGAACGTGACGCTGTCGTCGCTCAGGATCGTGAACGGCGTGCTGGCCCTGCACGGCGCCGATGGGGCCGAGCGCACCCGGCTCGACGGGTTGAACGGGGAGCTGTCTGCCCCGGCGCTGGAGGGTCCCTACCGCTTCCGCGGCACGTTCACGTCCGGTGGCGCCACCCGCGAGGTGAGGATCTCCACAGCCTCGCCCGAGCCCGACGGCAAGGTGCCGCTCCGACTGTCGCTGCGCCAGCTCGACACCGGCGCCACCTATGTGCTCGACGCGCGCGCCATCGACCTGATGGGCAAGACGCGCCTGGAAGGCGACCTGACCGCGCGCCTGCCGATCGCGGGTCCGCCTCCCGCGGGCGCGCAGCGGGCGAGCAGCCGCTCGGAGGAGGAGCCCAGGATCGACCAGGGCGAGACGCCGCTGGAGGTGAAGGCGAAGATCAAGGCCGACGTGGCCGGCGCCTCGTTCTCGGACCTCACTCTCACCTTCGAGCTGGGCGACCGGCCCCAGACCGTCACCGGCACGGCGCAGGCATTCTGGCGCACGCCCGTGACGCTCGACATGAACCTGTCCTCGCGCTGGCTCGACCTCGACCGGCTTGCCGGGGCGGCCGAAGGTGCCGGCCCAGCGGCCAGCGTGGCAAAGCTTGCGGCCTGGGTGCGCGACCTTCTGCCCGGCGATGGCGTGGCGCGGGTCGGCATCGCCATAGAGCAGGCCAACCTTTCCGGCGAGGCGATCGGGCCCTTGCGGCTGGCGCTGGCGCGGTCGGCCAACAAGCTGGAGATCGGCGAGTTGCGCACCAACCTGCCGGGCGGCACGCGCGTAGACCTCAAGGGCGATATCTCGGGAGCGGCCGACGCGCTCGCCTACCGCGGGGATGTCGGCATCAAGGGCACGAGCACGGCCCGCTTCGCCGCCTGGGCCACCGGCAACGCGCTCGCCATCGCCCCCGAGGCCGACGGGCCGCTCGATCTCAACGCCAATATCGCCGTCGATCCGGCGGGCGGGCTCGCCGTGCGCGATTTTGCCGGCATGCTGGCCGGGACCGCGCTCAAGGGCAGCGGCGGATACAAGTGGCGCGACCGGCCTGAGCTGACCGTGGCGCTCGAAGGCCCCAGGCTCGACGCCCGGGGGCTGCTGCCCGCCGATATGAGCCTGCTCGACCTCTTCAACGGGCTCCTCCGCCTGGCCCCGGCGGCCAAGGCCGGCGACGGGCGCGGCTCCGAGGCCGGCAAGGCGATGTCGCGCCTCTTTCAGGCCGACATCGACCTGCGGCTGAAGGCCGGGCAGCTCGTCACGGCGGCGCGCACCTACCGCGATTTCAGCACCGCGGTGGTGACCAGGGGCGACAGTCTCAAGCAGCTCAACCTGCGTCTGGCCGGGGAGGACGGCTACAACCTCGACCTGGAAGGCCGGGTGGATAACCTCTCTGGTCCCGCGAAAGGCACGGTGCGCGGCCACGTGGTAGCGCAGACCGCAGACAGCATTGCCCCCCTGGCGGCGCTGCTCGGGCTGCCGGCCGCACTGCGTCCGGGCGACAGCCGGCAGCAGGCCATTGCGCCCTTGCGGCTTGCGGGGAGCTTGTCGTTCGGCAGCCGCACCCAGACCTCCGCAGACCTGGTGGTGGACGGCGAGGCCAACGGCGCGCCCGTCAAGATCAACGCCCGCTTCGATGGCGCTCAGGGGGGATGGCGCAACGGCCGCGCCGACGTGACGGCGTCCGTGGAGTCCAACGATGCCGGCAAGATCGTCGCCATGCTGCTGCCGGGGAGCGCCCAGCTGGGCCGAGCGGGAGCGGCGAAGCCGGGCCGCATCCTCATCCGCGGCGCCGGCGTCCCGTCCCAGGGGCTGATGTCGCTTGTCTCCGTCGATGCCGGGGAGCTGGCACTGACCTACCGTGGGCAGGTCACGATGAGCGATGCTGCGACCAGGGCCGACGGCGACCTGGAGCTGCGTGCGGGCAACGGCACGGCGCTCGCCTCGCTGCTGGGCCTGGCGCCGGCCCTGCGGGCCGACGGCGTGCCGGTCAGCGCCAAGGCGAAGCTGGGGCTCGACGGCAGCACGGTCAGCCTGGACAAGCTGGCCTTGCAGGTCGGCGCCAGCCGAATGTCGGGCAAGATCGCGCTGTCGGGCGGGAGCGACGGTCGGCGCCGTGTCGATGCGACCCTCAGCACCGAGGAGATCTCGGTGCCCACGCTGCTGAGCCCGCTGGTCGACCTGCGCTTCGGCGCCGCCGGGGCGGCCGAGGCGGTGCTGCTGGGGCGCCCGATCCCGTGGCCTGACGAGCCATTCAGCGCCGCCATGTTCGACGCCTTCGAGGGGCAGGTGCGGTTGAATGCCAAGCGCCTCACCCTCGTCGACGGCATGGGCGTGGAGGGCGCCAAGCTCCACGTGGTGCTGCAGCCCGGCAGGATCGAGGTTAAGGAGCTCGACGGCGCTACCTTGGGCGGCGAGATCAAGGCCTCCGTCAGCTTCAAGAAGGCCCCGGCCGGCGCCGAGGTGCGCGGCAACTTCGCCATCGGCCTGATGCTCGAAGAAATTCCGGGCGCCCGCTCGCCGAGGGCGAGCGGGCCGATGATCGCGCGCGTCGAGTTCGCGGGGCGCGGACTGAGCCCGCGGGCCGTCGTGTCGGCGCTGACGGGCGAGGGAAATATCAGCTTCGACGACGCGAAACTGCCGGGCCTCGCCCCCGGCGCGGTCGCCGCCGCCGCCGATGCAGCCGTCAGGGCGGAGCCGGGCAAGTTGGCACCGACGCTGCGGCAAGTGCTTTCGGCGGGGCTGGGCACGGGGAGCCTGCCGACCGGCCAGGCGAGCTCAGGGCTGGAGATCGTGGACGGCGTGGTACGCAGCCGGCCGCTCGTCATGGACACGAGCGAGGGCCGCGCCAGCGGCACAGCGAAGCTCGACCTCAAGACGCTCAAGCTCGACTCGCAGTGGCGGCTCGAAGCCAGGATGCCTGCTGGCGGTGCGGCGGCCAAGCCGCTGCCGGCAGCCGTGGTCTCCTACCGCGCGCCGCTTGCGACTTTGGGCGCGGCGGAGCTGCAGATCGACACCGCCGTGCTGGAGCAGGAGCTGGCCGCCCGCAAGATCGAGCGCGACATGGAGGAGCTGGAGCGGTTGCGAAAGCTCAACGAGGCCGGCAGGCCGCCGGTGCCGGCTCCTACTCCCGCGGGGAGCCCGCCGCCTTCAGGCCCGGCAGCACCCCCGATCCCGCCCTTCGGCCACGAGGTGCGGCCTGGCGCGCCGGGCTGACCCGCGGCGCGCCCCAATCTGGCGCTACTTGTTAAGCGCTCGGGCGACCAGGTCTGCGGCGTGCCAGTTGCCGGTGGAGCTCATCTGGCCGTAGCCCTCACCCTTGAGGTAGAGGTCGTCCAGGGCACCCGGGTTGGCGATGGCGAGGCTGCGCAGCGATTCGAACTGGTCGATCACCTCGATCCCCCCGGCCGCCGCACACGCCGCGACCTTCCTCACGTCGTCGCGCGGCTCAGTCTGCTCGAACACGGTCTTGCGTGCATGCTGCAACAGCAGAAGCACACGGACGCCGTCCCCGTCGGCGCGCTTCTTGAGGCGCTCCAGCAGAGCGCAGGTGACGGCCGCCGGGTCGTTGCCGGCGGACTGGAACACCCCCTCGCCCGCCTTGCCCTGCCAGTAGGCGGGGGCCAGCCGGCTCAGCACCGCGTCGAGCACCGCCGAGCGGCCAAGGACATCGCGCACGCCGGCCTGCCACCCGGCGAGGGCGTCCGGCTCCGCCCTGTGGGGCGCGTGATAGGCAAGCTGGCCGTTGTCCATCGTAAAGTACGGCTTCGACGACCCGAAGAAAGACTGGCCAGCGCGGGCAATGGTCTCCTCGAACAGGGCGACCACCAGCGTGCGGGGCCGCACCCGCGGCAGGAGCTGCTCGGCGCGCAGCACGATCTGGTCGGCAGCGTAGCCCGCGACCCCGGCGTTGATCGCCGGCTCGCCTGTCATGCGCTCCAGATGCGCCGGCCAGGTCTCACCGTCGGCGGCCTCGATGCCGCCCTCGGTGAACACATCGCCCACCGCCAGCACGCCGCCGGTACGGATCCCGTCCTCGCCGAAGTTGAGGCGGATGCCGAGATCGAGGGTGTTGTAGTCCTCGCTCTGGTAGTCCTCCCGCGGCGCCCAGCCGAGCAGCGGGTCGAACTGCGCGCGGCTGCCGAACATGAGGCGCTCGATGCGCGCGCTGCGCCAGTCGTCGTGGGCCAGCAGCGGCCGGTGCAGCTGGGCGCGATAGCCAAGATCGAGGGCGACGAACGCCAGGGGGGCCAGCGCGCACGCCAGCGCGAGCCGGGAGGCGCCGTGCAGGAGGGGCCTTGCGAAGGCTTGCATCTCAATGTCGCTCCAGATTGTGACCGCGGGCCGTCGTCGCGGACAGGTTGCGATGAACCGGCGAAGCTGAATGCAGGCTGAACATTCGTGCAGCGGGCGGCGAACGCGGCCGCATGCCTCATCTTCCGTGGTGCGAAGCGTCTCCGCCTCGATTCTTGGCACGGAATCGCCGATGGTAGTATCGGCACGCGTCGGGCAAAGGGGGGGCGAGGTGCCTTGCTTGCCTTACTGCGTGTTTCTCATTGAGAGGAGAAGATTCATGCGTGTTGCATCCATTCGGCTGCTTTCCCTCTGCTTGGGCCTGGCGGCCCTGATGCTGGCCCTCGGTGCCGACAGCGCCAGCGCGCAATCCCGCGACCGGCACGACCGGCGGATGGTGATTGTCAACGAGTCGGGCCGGGTGATCCGGGAGTTCTATGCGACCAACAGCGGCGTCAACAAATGGGGGCGGGACCTCCTGGGGAACGACGTGATCCGGCCGGGGCAGCGCTACGTCTTCAATTTCGACGACGGCACCGGCTTTTGTCTGTTCGACTTCAGGGCGGTGCTGGACAACGGCCAGCCCTTCGAGCGCTACCGCGTCAACGTCTGCGAGTACGTCGCCTGGACGGTGCGCTGAGCGGCTGCGGGAGCCACCTCTGGAACAGTCCGGGAGTAACTCCCCAGCGGCGGCCTAGTCGAGGCCCACGCTGATGCGGTCGCGCCACTGCACCGCGGCCGCCTGCGCCTTGGCCATGTCGGCGCGAGAGACCCGGGCCAGCAGCTTGTCCAGCGCCTCGTCCTCAACGCCGCCGGCCTTGGCGATCAGGTTCCATTTCGCAGCCTCGATAAGGTCCTGCGGCACGCCTGCGCCGTGCGTGTAGCAGCGGGCCAGCCGGTTCTGCGCCGTCGCCACGCCCTTTTCCGCCGCCAGCCGGAAGTATTCGGCCCCGCGCTTGGCGTCGGGCGGCACGCCATGACCGCGGAACAGGATGACCGCATAATCCAGCTGAGCCTCGACATGACCGGCCGCGGCGGCTTTGCCGATCCATTTCGCGGCCTCGAAGGCGTTGGGATCGGTGCCGGTGCCGGTCGCGTACATGGTGCCGAGATCGTACTGGGCCGTCAGCACGCCGCTCTCGGCCGCATAGCGCATGTGCATGAAGGCGCGGTAGGGGTTCTGGGGCTTGCCGTCGCCCTGCATGAACATGAGGGCGAGGTTGTAGTTGGCGAGCGGGTGGCGGCGCTGTGCGGCAGCCTCGAACTGGCGCGCGGCCTCGGCCCGGTCCTTGTCCACGCCGCGGCCCTGCACCAGCAGCATGCCGAGCGCGAACATGGCCTCGGGGTCGCCCAGGTCCGCCCCGCGCGCGAACCACTGGGCGGCAAGCGGCGCGTTGGGCGGGGTACCGAGGCCCTCGGCATAGATGCGCCCGACCAGGGTGTGGGCCTGCGGCTCGCCGCGCTTGGCGGCCTCCACGGCCAGCTCCAGGGCGGTGATGTAGTAGCCCTGCTCGAAGGCCTCGTAGGCCGGATCGCGGCCGGCCGGCGCCGGCGCCTTGCCTTGGCCCGCGCCGGGCCCCGGCGGAGGTGCGACCGCCGGCAACGGCGTGCCCTCGGGGGCGATTGGCACGGCCTTGATCACCTTCACCGCGCCGAAGCCTGGGGACGGCGCCCCCGCCTTCTTCTGGCTCTTCTCGATGGGGGCGGCGGGATCGACCCGGCTGCTCCACGAGCTGGTCTCCGCGCCGGCCCCGGCGCACGCCAGCAGCACGCCCGCAAAGACCGATGCCAGAACCGCTGCGTGGCGCGTCTCGACCATGATTTGGCAGCTCCTCAAGGCGTTTCCCAGCCCTCGTCAAGGCATCGGGCAATCCGGGCGAGCAGATCGGCGGCCGCAGCCTCGGCAAGCCCGGCCGGCAGGGTGACGGCCACGAAATCAGCGCCGTACGCGGCGAGCGCGGCGGCTTCCTCGCAGGTTTCGACATCGAAGGCAACGCAGGGCACCTCGAAGAGCGGCGCCCACCACTCCACCATCTCCCCGCGCCGCATGCGCGCCTTGTCGCGGTCCTTGAGGTGCGGCGGCGCGCCGAACCCCACGTAGTCCGCCCCGGCCTCGGCCAGCACCATGGCCGCGTGGCGTGAGATACCGGCCTCGACACCCACCGCGCGGTCATCGCCCAGCGCCTCGCGCGCTGCCCGATAGGCCGCCTTCGGGTCATCGCGCGCCGCCAGATGCACACCGTCAGCGGCCAGTGCGCGCGCCAGCTCCACGTCATCCAGGATGAGCGCTGTGATGCCGGCCCGCCTTAACCGCTGCAGGAGGGGCTTGGCCTCCTCCGCGCCCAGGTTCCGGCCGGGGGCGGGCGCGATCAGCACGGCGACCAGCTCCGCAGCGGCCAGCGCCGCCGCCAGACGCTCGCCGGCGCCGTCGCCGGCTTCCAGCACGGCATAGAGTCCGCAGCCTGTCGGCGGCTCTGTCACGCGGCCCTCCCAGGCCCGGTCAGTTGCACGTCGGTTGCATTGGCCGAGCCTATCCGAGCCCAATGGGGCGAAAAAGCGACCCCTGCCTCGGGTTCCACATTCCGCCAGGGCGGTGTCTCTCTTCGGCAAGGCCGGGGCCGAAGCGCGCGGGCCGGCCGATGCGCCTGCGTCACGGCAGGAAACCCTTCTCCAGATCGAGCGACTGATGGCTCAGCTGGCGGCCCGCGGCATCTCTGACGGTGATCGCCCACGCCACGTTGGTGCCGCGCTCATAAGAAGTGGTGGAGCGCACGCGGGCGGTCAGCATCTGCCCGGCGTCAACGGTGATCGGCTCCAGCACCGGCAGGTAGAGCTGCTCCCAGTGGGTGCGCGGGTCGAGGGGCCCGGTGGCGAGGGCGATGCCGTTGGCGAGGTCCGCCGTCCACCACAGGGCAAGGCCGTGGACCACGGTGCGGCGGCCCAGCGTCCAGCTGGCCTCGCCGGAGCGCGTGGTCTTGTTGTGCTGGAGGAACGACAGCTCGTCCCACACTTGTGCGGCCTGGGCCTCGTCCAGGAGATCGCCGGTCGCGAAAGTACGCACATAGATATTGTTGAGCGTCACGGCCTTCGCCGGGCCGAAATCGAGGCCGTAGCCCACACTGTCCCACGCCGCCAGCTCGTCGAGGAAGCGCCTGCCCACCACCGGGCATACGAGCTGCCGCACGCCCGCCGGGATCACGGTGCCGCCGGGCTTCAGGAACCGCTTGCGGGCGTCGTTGAGGGTCTCGACGATATTCTCCTCGAGGGCATAGTTGCCGAGCGTCTCGCACACCACCACCTCCACGCGGTCGGGCTCCATGACCTCGGTGGAGTGCATCTCGAAGAGGCGGCAGTTGCGCAGCCGGTTGTGGCGCAGCAGCTTCCGCGCCACGCTGGCCACGCCGGCCGCCTCGTAGAGATCCACACGCATGGCGCCCAGCTTGGCGGCCAGAAATCCCAGGAGCCCGGTGCCCGCGCCGATGTCGGCCACCGTCGTCTCGCCCTTGACGATCAGGCGTGCCAGCGCCGCCTGGAACGCCGCGTTGCGGACGCGGTCGGCGAGCAAGGTGCGGTGGTATTCGATGCGCATTGGCCGTGAGATGGTGAGTGGTGAGATGGCGAGTTGGGGTTGTGCCAAGTTCTATGGGCCATTTCCATCCCTCCGTGGCGGGCGCGGTCGGGGTCAGACCCCTGGCCAAGGTGGCCACGAGAATACTCCTGGGTGGAGGCCGGGGGTCTGACCCGGGTCTGACCTCACGATTTCGCCATCTCACGACCTCACGTTAAGCAGCCAAGTCCGCTCAACTCTGCTACCCAGACTTACCGCTCATCACTCACCACCTCGCGCTCATGTCCAACACCAAGGTCTTCCCCCTCTCCAGCGCCACCGTCCGCTCCGGTATCCCGGCCGTGGACCATTACCTCGACAGCGGCTACGAGACGGTGCCGGGCATGTCCTCGCGCTTTGCCGCCGCCGTCTGCGGCGGGCTCACGCGCATCCAGCGCGAGATGGGCGTCGCCGGCTCCGTGGCGGAATTCGGCACCTTCGAGGGCCGCTTCTTCATCGCCCTTTGCCACGCGCTGGGGCCGGGCGAGACCGCGCTCGGCATCGACCGCTTCGACTGGCCCAACCCGCAGGTGCAGGACCGCTTCGAGGCCAACTGCGCGAGGCACGGTGCACCGGCCGACCGCCGCGTCACCTGGAAGGCCGACACCCATGCCATGCGGCCTGAGGAGCTGCTGGCCAAGCTCGGCGGCGTGTCGCCGCGCTTCATGCACATCGACAGCGAGCACTCGCGCGCCGGCCTCACAACCGAGCTGGCGCTGGCGACAGCGGTGCTGGCGCCGGCCGGCATCATGGTGCTCGACGACATGCTGCACCCAGGCTACCCACTGCTGGTTGTGGCGGTGCACGAGTACCTGGAGCGCCATCCCGAGATGCGGGTGCTGTGCATCATCGACCGCGAGACCGTCGTGGCCGCCACCAAGTTCGTGCTGTGCCGGGCCGAGTGGCAGAAGCCCTACGAGGAGCGCCTGCTGGAAACCTACAAGGACAACGTCTGGCCCATGGGCGCAGACTTCAACCCGAACTGGTGCCCGGTCTTCTCACTCGACACACGCCTGGCGGAGATTCCCACGTAGGGGGCGCCCCTGCCCCTAGCCATATTGACGAGCGCCACAACGCCCCGGCCTGTGCTAGCTTGCCCATCTTACTGCCGCACGGCCCGGCAAGGACAATCCTGCGTCACAGCAGGCTCAGCCGACCGGCCGTGGGCCGCCGAGAGGAGAGACTCATGAGAGACTATCTAAAGCCACTCAGCCTGGCGCTCGCCGCGCTTGCCCTTACAGCGGCGCCGCTTGCCGCCCAGGAGCTGACCGGCACGCTCAAGAAGATCAAGGAGACCGGCAGCATGACCGTCGGCCACCGCGACGCCTCGATCCCGTTCTCCTACTACGACGACAAGCAGCAGCCGGTGGGCTTCGCCATGGACGTCTGCGCCCGCATCGTCGATGCGGTGAAATCCGAGCTGAAGCTGCCCAAGATCGACGTGAAGTACCAGCTGGTCACCTCGGCCAACCGCATCCCGCTGATGGCCAACGGCACGATTGACCTGGAGTGCGGCTCCACCACCAACAACGCGGACCGCCAGAAGCAGGTGGGCTTCACCAACACGCATTTCCTCACGGCCAGCCGCTACGTGTCGAAGAAATCGAGCAACATCAAAAAGATCGACGACCTCAAGGGCAAGACGGTGGTCTCCACCTCCGGCACCACCAACATCAAGCAGCTCAACGACGTGAACAACGAGAAGAAGCTCGGCATCAACGTCATCCCGGCCAACGGCCACGCCGAGGCGTTCCTGATGGTGGAGACCGACCGCGCCGTCGCCTTCGTGATGGACGACATCCTGCTGGCGAGCCTGGTGGCCAGCTCCAAGACGCCCGACGCCTACGTCATCTCCTCGGACGCTTTCTCGCTGCCGGAGCCCTACGGCATCATGGTCCGCCGCGACGACCCCGACTTCAAGAAGGTGGCCGATGCCGCCACCGCGAAGCTCTACAAGAGCCCCGAGATCGCCAAGCTCTACACCAAGTGGTTCGAGAGCCCGATCCCGCCCAAGGGCCTCAGCCTCAAGCTGCCGATGAGCGCGACGATGAAGAAGGCCTTCGCGAACCCGAGCGACAGCGGCGACCCCGCCAAGTATTGATTTGGCCGCCGCTGTTGCGGCGCACTTGTTGCGTGGCTGACGCCGCTGGCTCATAGTCGGCGGCGTTCGCATGTCCAGGCGGAGCAACAGAGGGCCGAGTGAGCTACAACTGGAACTGGGCCATTCTTTTCCAGCCCTCGCCGGAGGGGCAGGGCACCTACCTCGACATGCTCCTGCTGGGCCTGGCCTGGACCGTCGTTACGGGCATCTGCGCCTGGATCGTGGCCCTCATCCTCGGCTCGATCGTCGGCGTCCTGCGCACGCTTCCCTCGAAGGCGGCAGAGCGGATCGGCTTCGCCTACGTCGAGTTCTTCCGCAACATCCCGCTCGTGGTGCAGCTCTTCCTCTGGTACTTCGTGCTGCCGGAGCTGCTGCCGTCCGCCTGGGGCACCTGGCTCAAGCAGCTGCAATACGGCTCGTTCTACACGGCTGTGTTCGGCATCGGCCTCTACATGTCGGCGCGCGTGGCCGAGCAGCTCAGGGCCGGCATCAACGCCATGGCCGGTGGCCAGCGCCGTGCCGCGCTCTCGCTGGGGCTGACGCTGGCGCAGAGCTACCGCTATGTGCTGCTGCCGATGGCTTACCGCATCGTGCTGCCGCCCCTCACCTCGGAGTTCCTGAACACGCTCAAGAACACCTCGGTGGCCCTCACGATCGGCCTCCTGGAGCTCACCTCGCGGGCACGGGCCATGCAGGAGTTCTCCTTCCAGGTGTTCGAGGCGTTCGCGGTCGCCACCGTGCTCTATCTGCTCCTCAACCTGGTCGTGGTCGTCGGCATGCGCGTCCTGGAGCGCCGCGTGGCGGTGCCCGGCTTCATCGCCGGCGGGCATTAGGGACGCCCCATGTTCACCGGCTTCGACTTCGACGTGATCTGGCGGTCCCTGCCCTACCTGTTCCTCGACGGAATGGTCTTCACGGTGCAGCTTACCGTGCTGTCCGCCGCCGGCGGCATCGTGCTCGGCACGCTGATCGCCATGATGCGGCTGTCAAGCTTCGCGCCGCTGTCCCTGTTTGCGGGGGGCTACGTCAACCTGGTGCGGTCGCTGCCGCTGGTGCTCGTCATCTTCTGGTTCTTCTTCCTCATCCCCTGGGTTTGGCAGTGGGTGACCAACGCCCCCCGGCCGGTGCCGGTCGGAGCGTTCCTCTCCGCTCTCATCACCTTCACCATGTTCGAGGCCGCCTACTATGCCGAGATCATGCGGGCCGGCATCCAATCCATCCGCAAGGGCCAGGTGGGCGCCGGCTATGCGCTGGGCATGACCTATGGCCAGGTGATGGGCTACATCGTGCTGCCGCAGGCCTTCCGCAACATGCTCCCAGTGCTGCTGACCCAGACCATCATCCTGTTCCAGGACACCTCGCTGGTCTACGTGCTGTCCATCACCGACTTCCTCGGCGCCGCCAGCAAGATCGCCAACCGCGACTTCCGACCGGTGGAGATGTATCTGTTCGCCGCGGTCGTATACTTCGCCGTGTCCTTCACCCTGTCGAGCCTGGTGCGGCGGCTGCAGACGCAGATCGCCATCGTCCGTTGAGCGCACATGATCGAGATCGATAACATCTCCAAGTGGTACAGCGACTTCCAGGTCCTCAAGGGCTGCACCACCAAGGTGGCCAAGGGCGAGGTGGTGGTGGTGTGCGGTCCATCGGGATCGGGCAAGTCCACTCTCATCCAGTGCGTCAACGGGCTGGAGCCGTTCCAGCAGGGCGACATCCGCATCGAGGGCGTCTCGGTGGGCGACAGGCGCACCGATTTGCCCAAGCTTCGCGCCCGCGTCGGCATGGTGTTCCAGCACTTCGAGCTGTTCCCGCACCTGACGGTCATCGCCAACCTGTGCCTCGCCCAGATGAAGGTGCTGGGCCGCGGCCGGGAGGAGGCGACGAAGAAGACCATGGCGCTGCTGGATCGGGTGGGCCTCAAGGAGCAGGCTCCGAAATACCCCGGCCAGCTCTCTGGCGGACAGCAGCAGCGCGTCGCTATCGCCCGCGCGCTGGCCATGGACCCGATCGCCATGCTGTTCGACGAGCCGACCTCGGCGCTCGACCCGGAGATGATCAACGAGGTGCTGGACGTGATGGTCGCCCTCGCCCACGACGGCATGACCATGATGGTGGTAACGCACGAGATGGGCTTCGCCCGCAAGGTCGCCCACCGGGTGATCTTCATGGACAAGGGCGAGATCGTGGAGGACGCCCCGAAAGAGGAGTTCTTCGGCCGCCCCCGCAGCGAGCGGGCGCAGCTGTTCCTTTCGAAGATCCTGCAGCATTGAGGCGCCGCAGAGCGCAATAGCGCGGATGTGCGATTGGCGCCGATGCGCATACTTGCCGTTCCCGATCCAAATCCATCGGCGAACCGTATCGAGGCCGCTCAGGTCCGCCGCCATGTGGTTGCCACCACGGCCACATAGGTTGTCCCCTGATTGCTGCTGATGGTGCGGCTCACAGCACGAGGGGATGCGGGATGCGCGCCTTGCGCCATATCTTTTTGCGTCATGTCCTTTTGCGCAATGTCTTTGCGTTTCTGCTGCCCGCCTTCGCCACCGTGGCCCTCGGCGGCGCCGCCCAGGCTCAGGGCGCGGATCTTGTGCGCCTGATGCAGCAGATGACCGCCCTCACCAAGGACGGGAAGCTCGCCGAGGCCGCCGAGGTCGGCCGCAAGATGGTCGCCGCGGCAGAGAAGGTCGCGGGCAGGGACGATCCGCTGACGGCAACCACCTTGTTTGCCCTTGGTCAGGTCTACACGCTGCAGGGCAAGCTCGACCAGGCGGAAACGACCTTCAACCGCGCGCTGGCCATCCGCGAGAAGGCCCTGGGACGCGATCACGCCGAGGTGGCGGCCGTCCTCGACCGGCTCGGCGGCATCTCCATCGCGCGCGGCAACTATGCGGAGGCCGAGCGCACCCTGCAGCACGCCCTCGCCATCAACGAGCGCGCGCTCGGGGCGGACCACCACGACACGGCCATGACCCGCGTAGCCCTCGGCCGCATCCGCCATGCCGAGGCGCGCTACGCTGAAGCGGAGGCGCTGTTCGAGCGGGCGCTCGCGTCGCTGCGCAAGTCGCCGCAGCCCGAGCTGCGCATGCTGGGCGCCACGGTGATCAACAACCTGGCCGTCGTGGCCCAGGACCAGGGCCGCCTGGCCCTCGCCGAGACGCGCCTGCGCGAGGCGCTCGCCATCCAGGAGCAGGCTTTAGGCCCCGAAAGCATCGCGGTCGCGACCATCCTGAATAACCTGGCCGAGGTGCACATGCGCCAGGGGCGCTATGCCGAGGCGGAGCATCTTCACCGGCGGGCGCTGCAGATCAGGGAGACGTGGCACGGGCCCGACCACGTGGACCTTGCCAGCAGCCTCGGCAATCTCGCGTCGCTCCTCGTCTATCAGGGCCGCGCCGACGAGGCCGAGGGCCTGCAAAGGCGGGCCCTGGCCATCACCGAAAAGGCCCTCGGCCCGCGCCATCCGGACGTAGCCTCGATCCTGAACAATCTGGCCCATGTCGCCGCGGAGCTGGGCCGCGAGCAGGAAGCCGAGGCTCTCTACAGGCGCTCCCTGACGCTGCGCGAGGCCATCTTCGGACCGGAGCATGCGGTCGTGGCGGCGAGCCTGGCCAACCTCGCCGGCCTTATGTTCCAGCACGGCCGCTTCGAGGAGGCGCTGCCGCTGGCGCGCCGCTCGCTGGCGATCCGGCAGAAGGTGCTGGGCGCCGGGCATCCCCAGATCGGCGCCAGCCTCGACGCCCTCGGCGCGGTGCTCGACAATCTCAAGCGTCACGATAAGGCCGGGCCGCTGCTGCGGCAGGCGCTGGCGATCCGCGAGGCGGCCCTGGGCAGCAGCCATCCCGACGTGGCGTTGACCCTCAACGGCCTCGGGCTGCACCATCTCGAAGTGAGCGAATGGAACGAGGCGTACGTGGCCTTCAAGCGGTCCTATGCCATTTGGCTCGGCCGCAGGAACGCCATGTCGGGAACTGCCGAGGAGGGCCGGGGCCTGGAGGTCCGCAGCGAGAGCATAGACCCCTACATGGGTCTGGCCGTGGCCGCCTACCACATGGCCGAGAGCGCGCCCCCCGATGCGGCGCTGGCGCTGCGCGCGGAGGCCTTCGAGAGTGCCCAGTGGTCCGGCGGCGCCAGCGCCGGCGCCGCCATCGCCCGCATGGCCGCGCGCACCGCTGCCGGCGGCGGCGGGCTGGGCGAGGCCGTGCGCGAGCGGCAGGACCTGGCAGAGCAGGCGGCCGCCATCGACCGCGGCCTGATCGCGCTCATGTCGCAGCCGGACCAGACGCGCACGGCCGCCGCGCACGATGAGCTGCGCCGGCGGGCCGATGCGGTGACGCGCAGGCTGAGGGAGGTCGACGCGACCCTCGCCGCCCGCTTCCCGCAGTACGCAGCGCTGGTCAGCTCCGGCCCGGTGCCGATGCGCGATGCCGCCGACCTGCTGCGTCCGGACGAGGTGCTCCTGCTGTTCACCCCCACCAGCCGCGAGGTCTTTGTGTGGGCCATCACGCGCGAGAGCAGCCGCTGGATCAAGGTCCCACTCAGCGGCGCGAAGCTCCGCGAGGACGTGGCGGCCTTGCGCTGCGGTCTCGACCAAGTGGGGGCTTGGAGCGGAGAGGGTGCGCGCCGGTGCGTGGAGCTGTTGAAGCTCGGCTCGCCGCCGGGCCAAGCCGGCATGGCGCCGTTCGACCTGGAGCGGGCGCACGGGCTCTATCGCGCGCTGCTCGGGCCGGTGGAGGACCTGATCGCCGGCAAGCGTCTGCTGATCGTGCCGACCGGGCCGCTGGCGAGCTTCCCGTTCCATGTGCTGGTGACGGAGCCGACGGGCGAGCACTCGGCGGGCTATGCCGCCGCCGGCTGGCTGGCGCGGCGCCATGCGATCGGTGTGCTGCCGTCGGTGGCCAGCCTCCGGGCGCTGCGCAGGCTCGCTCGGCAAAGCCAGGCCAAGGCGCCGTTCATCGGCTTCGGCAATCCGCTGCTGACGGGCGCAGACGGCAACGACCGGCGGGCGTGGGAGCGGCAGGGCTGTACGCCTTCGCCCGTACAGCTGGCAGTCGCCGCCCGCCGGGTCTTGCCGACAGTGAAGCTCGTGCGCGGCGGGCTCGCCGAGGTGGGCACCCTGCGGCGGCAGCCGCCGCTGCCCGAAACGGCTGACGAAGTGTGCGCCGTGGCCCGGCTCCTGGGCGCGCCGGAAGCCTCGGTGCAGCTGGGCGCCGCCGCCACCGAGCGCAGGATCAAGGCGCTGTCGGCCAATGGGGTTCTGCGCGAGGTCCGCTTCGTGCATTTCGCCACCCACGGGCTGCTGGCCTCCGAGACCAGGCAAGTGGGGCAGACGCGCGCCGAGCCGGCCCTGGTGCTGACACCGCCGGCCCAGGCCAGCGAGGAGGACGACGGCCTGCTCACCGCGTCCGAGGTGGCACAGCTCAAGCTCGATGCCGATTGGGTCATCCTGTCGGCGTGCAACACCGCTGCCGGCGACAATCTCGACGCCGAGGTGCTCTCGGGCCTGGCCCGCGCGTTCTTCTACGCGGGCTCGCGCGCCGTGCTGGCCTCGCACTGGTACGTCGACAGCGACGCCACGGTCGCCCTCGTCACCGGCACGTTCGGCGAGCTGAAGCGCAACCCGGGTCTTGGCCCCGCCGAAGCACTGCGGCGCGCCATGCTGGCCCTCATCGGCCGCGGCGGGCCCGCGGCGCATCCGGCCAACTGGGCGCCGTTTGTCGTTGTTGGCGAAGGCTCATAGGTCTCGGCCGGCGCGGCCGGTCCGACCGCACGGCGCCGCGCGGAGAGGGCGGCGCCGGCATCCCCGTTGAAACCGCGCCGCGAAAATGTTCGACTGCCCTCGCGAGCAGAGCCGAGGGCGAATGGCCATGACAGGTCTCTATCTGGAGGATTTCGAGATCGGGCGCGTCATCGAGCACGCGATCCGGCGCACCGTCACGGAGATGGACAACACGCTGTTCTCCTGCCTCACCCACAACCCGCAGCCGCTCCACATCGACCACGAGTTCTCGGCCCAGACGGAATGGGGCAAGCCGCTGGTCAACAGCCTCTTCACCCTGGGCCTCATGATCGGCATCTCGGTGAGCGACACCACGCTCGGCACCACCATCGGCAACCTCGGCATGACCGAGGTGAGGTTCCCCAAGCCGGTGTTCCACGGCGACACGCTGAGGGTGACGACCGAGGTGCTCTCCAAGCGCGAGAGCCGCTCGCGCCCCGACGCCGGCATTGTCGAGCTCCTGCACAAGGCCATCAACCAGAAGGGCGAGGTGGTGGCCGAATGCCGGCGCCAGGCGATGATGCGCCGGCGGCCAGCTGACGCGACCGGAGCCTGATCGAGACCAATGCGCTCCCTGCTGTTCATCCCCGCCGACGACGAGAGGAAGCTGGCCAAGGGCCTGGCCACCGGCGCCGATGCCCTGATCCTCGACCTTGAGGATGCCGTGGCGCCTCCGCGCAAGGCCGCGGCGCGTATTCTGGCGGCCCGGTACATAGCCGAGACGCGCCCGCGCGAGGGCCGGCCGCGCCTCTATGTGCGCATCAACGCGCTCGAAACCAGCCTGTGGCAGGACGATGTGGCCGCCGTCATCGGCGCCCGGCCCGACGGCCTCCTGCTGCCCAAGCCCCGCTCCGGCGACGACGTGCACCGGCTGTCGCTGACGCTCCGCCACGAGGAGGAGCACGCCGGCGCGCCGGTGGGCTCCACGCGCATCATCGCCATCGCCACGGAGACCCCCGTCTCTCTGTTCCAGCTCCATACCTACGTCGATTCCAGCTCGCGCCTGGAGGCCCTGACCTGGGGCGCCGAGGATCTGTCGGCGGTGGTGGGCTCCTCCGCCAACCGCGAGGGCGACGGCCGCACCTGGACCTCGCCCTACCGCCTGGCGCGCGACCTGACCCTGTTCGCGGCGGCCGCGGCCGGCGTGGAGGCCGTCGACACGGTGTTCGTGAACCTGCGAGACGCCGAGGGCCTGCGAATGGAATGCGAGGCTGCGGCGCGCGACGGCTTCACCGGAAAAATGGCCGTCCACCCTGGTCAGATCGCCGCCATCAACGCCGCCTTCACGCCGGGCTCCGACGAGGTCGCCGCCGCGGAGGAGATCGTGCGCCTGTTCGCCGACAACCCCGGCACCGGCGCGCTGGCCCACCGCGGCCAGATGGTGGACAAGCCACATCTGGCCCGCGCCGAGCGCACGCTGGCCCGCGCCAAGGCGGCGGGGTGCGGTCAACCGGGCAAGGACTGATTCACCGGCGTGCTTGGCGTTGTTGATGCGCGACGGCGCTACCGGTCGCCAGTGGCGGTCTGGTAATGCCGCAGGGCCTCATCCCGCAGCCAGGCGACATCGCGGGTGTCCTCGCGCATCAGCGCGAGCATGATATCGGCGAGCCGCAGGCGTCCGGCATCGATGGCGGGTTGGTCGTTGCCGTAGCGGGGCGCGAGGATCGCCCACGCCTCGTCGTAGGCCCGGAACAGAACCTTGAGGGCGTCCGGCCCGAACGAGGCACCCGCAAAAATCCTGCGCACTTGCATCACCAGCACCCCTGCGCGCACGCGCACCGGTTTCTGGCCGGCCCCGCACCACTGACCCCAGGCTGCATCCTTAGCTTGCACATGAGCCTAAGACAATATTTCTTTTAATATCAAAGTATTAACCAGATTTACGGCGATGCAGACTTGCATCCAGCCGTGGCTTCTCGCCGGGGCGTCGGCCATCCGCGGGGGTCTTTTGGCGAGGGTTGGCGTAACAGGAACGGCCGCCGGACTCGTGCGCGGCCGGAGTAATTCCGGCTGCAGCGAGGCAGGGGCAGGCGCGAGGGGTCATGCCCTCGCGCACGGCTTCTTGGTGGGAAATGGCGAGGGATGTCGCGAGCGGGCTGACCCGCGTTCGCGCCCTACGAGCCCGTCGGAACCGCGCGCAGCTTCGGGCGGGCGGAGAAGGCGCGCTCCAGCCGCCTCAGCTGTGTCTGCACCGGCGCCTGCACGGAGCTGGCCAGGGGCGGGCCGTCCACCGCATCGGGCTGGTCCTCATCGACGCGCACCTGCATGGCGAGGTCCAGCCGCACCACGCGGTCGTTGAGGGCGAAGCTGGCCTTGATCAGGTCCTGCAGCCCCTCGGGCAAGGTGTCGAAGCCCCTGACGTGGGAGATGCGGCCCGGCTCGGTGAGGCGCACGCGCTCGCGCTTGCGGGCAAGCTGTTCGGCGGTGATCTCGCCGTCCTTGAAGGAGCGGCGGATCATCAACCACGACGCCAGCTCCAGGAGGCGGGTGGTGAGCCGCATGCTCTCACTGGCGTAGAGCATCGCTGCCGAGCCGGCGAGGGCCTTGGCCTCCTTGCGGCCGGGGCCGTCGAGGTAGGCGGCAGCGCGCTCCACGAGCGCCATGCCCTCGCGGAAGATCGCATCGAACTGGTCGGAAGCGGCGAAACGCTCGCCGAAAGAGATGGTCACGCCCCTTACCCGGGAGCCATGCCCCGCAAAGACGCCCATACCACAACCCTCACAACCGCTATTGTCAGCATTCAACCCGATGTCAACCCGGCTTCTGCAACCTTCGCAGGTGTGGGTTAACAAGTCTCAAAAAGGTGTCCGAGAATATTGACCGCAAGAGGGCCATTGTGGCGCACATGCAACGCTCCAAGCCCTTTCTCCCCAGCTGCCGCCGGTGTCAGACCCAGAGGGCCCGACACCTACTGGCACCTACTCCGCAGGCTGCTCTTGCGGGGCCGGGCCGGGGCGGGCGCGATGGGCGGCGTGGTCGCGGGCCACGTAGGTGTAGACCACCGGCGTCACAAACAGCGTGAACAGCGTGCCGATGGTCATGCCGGCGGCGATGACGAGGCCGATGGCGAAGCGGCTGGCGGCGCCGGCGCCGTGCGCGGTGAGCAGCGGGACCATGCCGACCACCATGGCGGCGGTGGTCATCAGGATCGGTCGCAACCGGATGCCGGCCGCCCTGTGGATGGCGTCGCGACGGCTGAGCCCCTCGTTCTCCTGCAGGCGGTTGGCGTAGTCCACCATCAGGATGCCGTGCTTGGAGATGAGGCCGATCAGCGTGACGAGCCCCACCTGGGTATAGATGTTGATGCTGGCCAGCCCGGCGATGTTCATGGGCAGCAGCGCGCCGAAAATGGCCGTGGGCAGCGCGATCAGAATGATGATGGGATCGCGGAAGCTCTCGTACTGCGCCGCCAGCACCAGGTAGATGATGATCAGTGCGAATACGAAGGTGAGGACCAGCGTGCTCCCCTCCTGCACATACTGCCGGCTCTCGCCCTGGAAGTCGTAGGTGAAGCCGAAGGGCAGGTGCTCCGCCGCCTTGGCCTTCATGAAGTCCAGCGCCTCACCCACGGTCCGGCCTGGGAATGGCACGCCCTGGATGGTGGCCGAGTTCAGCTGCTGGAATGTGGTGAGCGTATTGGGCTGCACCGACTGCTCAATGGAGACCACGCTCGCCAACGGCACAAGGGAGCCCGAGCTGGTGCGCACCTGATAGCGCTCCAGCCAGTCCGAGGTCAGCCGGAAATCGCGCGGCACCTGCGGGATCACCTGGTAGGCGCGGCCGTAGAGGTTGAACCGGTTCACGAAGTTGCCGCCCAGCAGCGTCGCCAGCGATCCGCCCAGGTCCTGCATGGTGATGCCGAGGCGGTTGGCCCTGTCGTGGTCGATCTTCAGCTCGATCTGCGGCGTCTCGAACTTGAGGTCGCCCACCGCGAAGATGAAGAGGCCGCTCTTGCGCGCCTCGGTCAGCATCTTGTCCATGACCGCCGCCAGCTGCGTGTAGTCGGCGGTGGTCGTGATCACGAACTGCACCGGCGGGCCGCCGATGGAGCCCGGCAGCGACGGCGGGCCGAAGGTGAACACCCGGGCGTTGGCGACGCCGGCCGCCGGCCCCTGCAAGCTGCCCAGTATCGCCTTCTGCGAGCGCTGGCGCTGCTCCCACTGCTTCAGAATGAGACCCGAGAACGACGATTGCGGGTCGGGGAAGCCGTTGATCGTGAACAGATGGTCCTTCTCAGGCACTGTATCGAACACCTTGCCGAGCTGGCGTGTGGCCTGCTCCAGGTAGTCGAGGTTGGCAGTGGCCGGCACCTGCACCATGCTCATCAGGAAGCCCTGGTCCTCCTCGGGTGCCAGCTCCTTCTGGGTCGTGATGTACATGATGCCGGTCGCGAACATCACGGCCACCAGCGTGAGGATCGTGACGGGCCGGCGATTGAGGGTACGGTGGAGGCGCCGGTCGTAGCGCCGGCGCAGACTGTCGAAGATCCGGTCGAGCGTGCGCCCGAACCATCCGGTGTGCTGCTGCGGCTTGAGCAGCCTCGAGGCCATCATCGGCGACAGGGTGAGGGCGATGACGCCGGACACGACGACGGCGCCGGCGAGCGTGAACGCGAACTCGCGGAACAGGATGCCGGTGAGGCCGGAGACGAAGCCTATGGGCGCGTAGACCGCCGCCAGCGTGATGGTCATGGAGATGACCGGCACGGCGATCTCGCGTGCTCCGACAAGGGCCGCATCGAACGGCGCCATGCCCTCCTCGATGTGCCGGTGGATGTTCTCCACCACCACGATGGCGTCGTCGACGACAAGGCCGATGGCGAGCACCAGCGCCAGCAGCGTGAGCAGGTTGATGGAGTAGCCGAGCGCCAGCAGGGCGAACATCACGCCGACGAGGGACAGCGGGATGGTGACAATCGGGATCAGCGTGGAGCGCAGATTGCCGAGGAAGAGGAAGATGACGACGATCACGATGATCACCGCCTCGACGAGGGTGGTGGCCACCTCCCTGATCGAGGCCTCGATGAACTTGGTGGCGTCGTAGGCGATGTTGCCTTCCAGGCCGGGCGGCAGCTGGCGCTGGATGTCGGGGAACGCTCCCCGCACCTTGGCAATCACAGTCAGCGGGTTGGCGGTGGGGAGGGCGAACAGGCCGACAAACACCGCCTTCTGACCGTCGAAGGCCGTGGACGTGCTCACGCTCTCGGGGCCCAGCTCGATGCTGCCGATGTCCTCCAGCCGGATCAGCGCGTCGCCGCGCGACGCCACCACCAGCTTGGCGAACGCCGCCGGGTCGCTGAGCGAGGTCTCGGCGTTGATGGTGGTCTGGACGAAGTCGCCCTTCACCTGGCCGGCCGCCGTGATGAAGTTGTTGGCGGCGAGCGCGTTGCGCACATCAAGGGGCGTGATGGCGAGCGAGGCCATCTTGTCCGGGTTGAGCCAGACCCGCATGGCGAAGGTCTGGGCGCCGAACACCTGGGCGTTGGCAACGCCTTCGATGGTCTGCAGGCGCGGCTGCACCACGCGGATCAGGTAGTCGGTGATCTGCGACGACGACATCACCGTGCTGTTGAACGACATGTACATCAGCGCGATCGGGTCGCCGGTCTGGCGGACGACGACCGGGTCCTGGGCCTCGCGCGGCAGCACCGCCTTGACCTGCTGGATCTTGGAGAGAACGTCAGAGACGGCCCGGTCGGCATTGGCGTCGAGGCGCAGGTTCAGCTCGATGGTGCTGATGTTCTGGTTCGACTTGGAGGTGAGGGTGTCGATGCCCTCGGCGCTCGCCACCGCCTGCAGCATCGGCGTGGTGATGAAGCCGCGGATCACGTCGGCATTGGCGCCGGGGTACGCGGTGGTGATGGTGATCTTGGTGTTGGTCAGCTTGGGAAACTGCCGAACCGGCAGGCTGAACCCCGAGGCCAGCCCGATCAGCAGGATCAGCAGGCTCACCACGCTGGCGAGCACCGGCCGGCGAATGAAGATGTCGGTGAACGACATGGGTCCCCCCGCTTATCGCCGCTAACACGGACTCGGCAGTCGGCAGTCGGGCGTCGGCAGTCGGGTGTCGCCGACAGGCGGCAAAGCTCTGAATGCTTCCATTACGGCTCTCTTCTCACGACTGCCGACGCCCGACTGCCGATGCCGGCTATTCCTTCGGCCGCTCTTCCGGCCGCACCAGCGGCTGGGCGTTGTCGATGCGGATGGCGGCGCCGGGATTGAGCTTGAGCTGGCCCGTTGTGACGATCTCGTCGCCGACCTGGATGCCGGAGACGATCGCCACGCGGTCGTCCCTGGCCTGGCCCGTCTTCACAAACCGCCGCTCGGCGACGAGCTTGCGCCCGCCGCCCGCCGTCGATGCGGCGGCCTGGCCGCCGGTGCCTTTGTCCTTGTCGGCCAACTCCGCCGCCTTCACCACGTAGAGGCTGTCGCCGTAGAGGCTGTAGGTGACGGCCGTGCGGGGCACAGTGACCACCGGGCGCGGGTCGCCAAGCAGCACCGTCACGTTGGCGAACATGCCGGGCAGCAGCTTGCGCTGCGGGTTGGGCAGGCTGCCGCGCACCAGGAGGGTGCGGGTGTCCTGAGCTACGCGGGCGTCGAGCGACTCGATGGTGCCCTTGAAGACCTTGCCGGTGTAGGCATCTACCGCGATCTCGATCTGCTGGCCCACCCGCAGCTTGCCGATGGCCTGCTCGGGCATGGGGAAGTCGGCCCGCATCGGGTCGAGGGCCTGCACGGTGACCAGCGTCATTCCGGGCGAGACGTACTGGCCCCGCTCCACCTTGCGGATGCCGAGGCGCCCGGTCACCGGCGACCTGATGGTCTTCTGCGCGATCACCGCCTCGATCTTGCTGACGGCCGCCTGCGCCGTATCGCGCTTGGAACGGGCGGTATCCAGGCTGGCCTCGGAGGTGACCTTCTTCTCGATCAGGTCGGCCTGCCGCTTGAAGGCCACCTCGGCCTCGGCCAGCACCGCCTTGGCGCTGGCGAGATCCGCCTCCTCCACTGCGATGTCGAGCTGGACCAGGGGGGCGCCCTGGTCCACGTCGGCGCCGCTCTCGGCATGCACCTCGGTGACGATGCCCGCCACCTGGGAGGCCACGTCCACGCCGTGCGAGGAGAACAGCGTGCCGATGGAGGTGAGTTGCTCTACCCACTTCTCCGTGCGGGCCGGCTCGGACGTGACGGTAGACGGTGGCGGCACGTTCGCGGTGATGAAGCCTTTGATCATGTCCGGCTTCCAGACGAAATTCCACATGGCCAGCACGCCCACGAAGATGGCGGCCAGGACGCCGGTCACGATGAAGCGGATGGTCATAGGAGGTCTGCGGTGCTCTGAGGGTGCTCTGGGGCTGAGAGATTTAGGAACTGGCGGGGCTCTACGGTCGCGAGGCGAGCGGTGAAGTTGGCGGCACTAACTTGGGAAGGGCGACGGACCCGACAAGACGCAATCGCAGCCAACCGCCGATTTCGCGCCGGGAGTGTGATTTCCTTGCACGCGTGAGGGGTTAGAGCCTGCGGGCTGCGGCGTCGGTGCCCGACGAGGGCCTTCACTCCCGCCCGAAAGTGTCAACACCAAGGCAACCGCATGCATTCGCGGTAGGCGCGGACAATACTGCTGCCACGCTGCTGGCAATACGCACGCGTCACATTTCAGTGAGAGCAGGCCGGACACGGGCAGCAGGCCGACGTCCGAACTTGGCTGGACGGTGTCAGGATCAGGTTGGGTCATGCCCGGCGAAAGCCGGGCGCCGACCCAACACCTGCAAGCTTCCGGCGGATCCGAAACAGGCTTGTCACGGCGGCAGGCCGCGATCCATCGTGCGGGGCAAGCACGATGGAGGAACCGAGGATGGGCCCGCTCGCCGGATACCGGATCGTCGAGATGGCCGGCATCGGCCCGGCGCCGTTCGCGGCCATGCTGCTCGCCGACATGGGCGCCGAGGTGATCCGTGTCGATCGCCGCGAGGCCGCCGACCTCGGTCTGCCGGGCCGCGACGTGAAGTTCGACGTTCTGCACCGCGGCCGACGCACCATTGCCGTCGACGTAAAAGCCGAGGCGGGCCGCGAGGTGGTGAAGCGCCTCGCCGCCAAGGCCGACGCCATCGTCGAGGGATTCCGCCCCGGGGTGATGGAGCGGCTGGGCCTTGGCCCCGAGGTGCTGCGGGCGCTCAATCCCAGGCTCGTGTTCGGCCGCATGACCGGCTTTGGCCAGGACGGCCCGCTCGCCGACGCCGCCGGCCACGATATCGACTACATCGCACTGGCCGGCGTGCTGCACGCTATCGGCCGCAAGGGCGAGGCGCCGGTGCCGCCGCTCAACCTGGTCGGAGACTTCGGCGGCGGCGGCATGTTCCTCGCCTTCGGCGTCGTCTGCGCGCTGCTGGAGGCGCAGCGGTCGGGGAAGGGCCAGGTGGTGGACGCCGCCATGGTGGACGGCTCGGCCACGCTGATGGCGCTGATGTTCGGCCTCTACGCCCAGGGCAGCTGGAAGGACGAGCGTGGCGTCAACGTGCTCGACACCGGCGCGCCCTGGTACGACACCTATCGGACGAAAGACGGCAGGTGGCTGGCCGTCGGCGCCATCGAGAAGCGCTTCTACGAGGCGTTCGTCCAGCGCCTGGGACTCAACATGAGCGAGCTGCCGAGGCAGCACGACCGCTCGGGCTGGCCCGAGCTGCGCCGCCGCTTCGCCGAGACGGTTGCCGGCAAGACCCGCGACGAATGGGAGGGCATCTTCGAGGGCAGCGACGCCTGCGTCGCGCCGGTGCTGTCGCTGGGCGAGGTGGCGCGGCACCCGCACAACGCCGCGCGCTGTACCTTGGTGGAGCGCGACGGTGTGCTGCAGCCCGCGCCGGCGCCGCGCTTCTCCCGTACCGTGCCCGAGATGGGCGCGGCTCCGCGGCCGGCGGGGGCGGATACCGAGGCCGTGCTCGCCGACTTCGGCTTCTCCCAGGCGGAGATCGGTGGGTTGAGGGATGCTGGTGTGGTCGGGATAGCGTGAGAAGACCCGGAGGGTCTGACACCACGACTCCAATTCCGGTCGTGCTATGGTGCCAGACCCAGAGGGTCTGACACCATCTCCCACCATGCCACTCCCGCTGTTCTCCCTCGCCGACCTCGAAACCGCCGCCGCCCTGGTGCGGACGGTCATGCCCGAGACGCCGCAATATGCCTGGCCGCTGCTGGCGATCCGGACGGGCGCGGAGGTGTGGGTGAAGCACGAGAATCACACGCCCATCGGCGCCTTCAAGCTGCGCGGCGGCCTCGTCTACATGGACTGGCTCAATCGCTCCCGCCCCAGGTTGAGCGGTGTCGTTACGGCCACGCGCGGCAACCACGGCCAGTCGGTGGCGCTGGCCGGCCGGCGCGCCGGCGTGCCGGTGACCATCCTCGTCCCCCGCGGCAACAGCGCGGAGAAGAACGCCGCCATTGAAGGCTTCGGCGCCGAGCTCATCGTGCATGGCCGGGATTTCGACGAGGCCAAGGCGCGCGCCGTGGAGCTGGCGCGGGAGAGGAGCCTCTACGACCTGCCGTCCTTCGATCCGCTGCTCGTCAAGGGCGTTGCGACGTACGCCTTGGAGCTCTTCAGGGCGGTCACCGGCCTGCACACGGTCTACGTGCCGATCGGCATGGGGTCGGGCATCTGCGGCGTCATTGCCGTGCGCGATCTTCTCGGGCTCAGCACCGACATCGTCGGCGTCGTGGCCGCGGCAGCACCGGCCGTTGCCCTGTCCATGGAGGCCGGCCATCCGGTTCCAACCGGCTCGGCCGCCACGTTCGCCGACGGCATGGCCTGCCGCGAGCCCCATCCCGATGCGCTCGCCATCATCGCCGGGGGCGCGGCGCGCATCGTGCGCGTCGAGGAGGACGAGATCGCCGAGGCCATCCGCCTCCTCTGGGCCGCCACCCACAATGTCGCCGAAGGCGCCGGCGCGGCGTCCCTGGCCGCTCTCATCAAGGAGCGCGACCGCATACGCGGCAAGCGCGTGGGGCTGGTCCTGAGCGGCGGCAATATCGACCGCGACATGCTGCGCACCGTTCTGGGCGGGCGGACGCCGGCCGTGGCGTAGCGGGCAGGTCCCTCCCGATGCCGCAGACGGATACGGCCGACGCATCGCCGGCCGTATCCTCGATTCATGTGGGGAGCTGATCCTCAAAGGCCCCGGCACGCCCGGTAGCGCCGCCACCAGTAGGGGCTGTCGGACGCGAGCGCCCGCTGCCTCAGCCAGCCGCAGCCGCCGCCCGGCGCGTAGCCGTAGCCGCGCTCGATGAAGACGCCGCCGTCGCGCCGGCCGTGGCGCCTGTCGCGGTCGCGCTGGATATAGACTCCGGAGCGCTCTCGGTCGCCGCGCAGGCCGCGATCGCGCTCGCGGTAGCCGAATTCCACGCCGCGCTCGCCGCGCGTGCCGCGCTCGGAGCGGAATTGCGCGCTGCCCTCGCTGCGGGTGCCGCGCTCGCCGGAGCGGAGCTGGGCGCCGCCTTGGCGCATGCCGCCGCCTTCGCGCGTCCCGCCACCGCCGCGCATGGCGCCCCCGCCGCCTCCGCCACCGCCCTCACGTGCTGCGGGGCCGCCCTGACCGGCGCCGCCTCCCGCGCCTGGGCCGCCACCCCCGCCCTTCCCTTCGCGTTGCACCTTCAGGATTGCGGTGTCGGCACCGGCCGCCGCCTCGCTTCCCAAGGGAAGCGACTGAGCGGGAGCGATCTCCAAGCCGATGGCGAGCACCGAGGCGGCCATCGTCGCCGTAACCAAGTATCGCACGTGCGTACTCCTCGTTCGCTGCTGTGACACCCAGCGCCTGCGTGGGCTTGGTGCGTCAACGATCGAATTTCCCAGTCGTTCCGATGCTTACGTTGCCTTTCTCATACGCGATATGCACTCCGCGCGATGGGCGCGGTGCTGCACATGCCGCCGCCCGCGCTTGCCTCCGACGCATGCCGTGGTTAACGCCCGTCATCGCCGTCGGCGGGAGCGGCGGGCTGTGCCTGCCGGCCGTCGCCTTATTGCGGAACGCTTTTGCCGTAAGGTGCCGAATCGCAATGACACGACATGCAACGGAGAGGTCTGCCATGCACACGGCTCTGAAGGTTGCAGCAGTGGCGACGGCGCTCGTCCTGGCGCCGTTCATCGGGAACCGCGTGGCCGAGGCCGGCAAGGCGGAAGGCGTCGGCATCGGCGCCGGCGTCGGCGCCGTGGTGGCGGGGCCGGTGGGGGCCGTGGTGGGCGGCGTGGTCGGCTACCAGGTCGGCGGCCCCAACATCTTCACCGGCCGCCGCTACACCTGCTGGCGCAACGACCACGGCCGCCGCGTCTGCCGGCGGCGGTGGTGAGGCGCCCGCGGGAAGCGAATAGCGAGTAGGGCGCACGTCGGGCGTACATACATCGCAGAAGACCCTATTCGCCATTCGCCATTCGCTTCCTCAAGGAGGAGCAGGGCGTCCAGGCTCGCGCCCGCTGGCCTCTGACCTGATCGCGAGGGGCGCGAAGAACGCCCTGCTCTGTCGTCTCCGACGGCCGCCCGGCGCGTGGATAGGCCTATCCACCTTGCCCTGCGGAGTTGCGTCGTCAGAGCGGATGGAGATGCGATGCATGCAAGCGCCTATTTGAAGGCAGGCTCCTTCGTCGGTTGCTTGATGTGCACCATGTGGACGGCGATCGAAGCAACAATAGTCCAACTAATTTGAGGGTCCTTTGCATAGGCTGTCACGCGGACCAGCCCCTTCACGGGCACCTCAAGCACACTCCCAGATATCGCGACTACCTCCAGGATATGAGCCACGCTTGAATCGACTGCGGAACTTGCTTGGTGCCTTACCCAATCTCCTCAATCCCCTCCACCCGGCTCGGATAGAACGCCAGGCACTCCCTGATCTCCGCCATCACCGGATACGGCGCCTCGTAGCTCCACGCCGCGTTCTCCGACACGCGGCCGTCCACCGCAAGCGTGAAATACGACGCGTCGCCCTTGTACGGGCAGTGGGTGGCGTGGGCGGTGCGCTGGAACAGGGCCATGTCGATGTCGGTGCGCGGGATGTACTGGACCGCCGGGTAGGTCGCCTCGCGCAGCGTCAGCGCGCGGCGCGTGTCGGCGACGACGCGACCGTTGAAGGTGACGCGCACGCGTTTCGGGTTCGGCGCGATGGTGATGGGATGATCGGGGCCGGGGATCTTCATGTCTTGGGGCATGACCTGCTCATATGCTGTTATGCTGTGGGAAGGTTGGCACTCCTGTCGGCACATGGTTTGACAGCCCGCCCGGGTCAACGGCTGCGCACCGAGGTTTGAAGCTGGGTCACACCGGCGGCCAGGGGCCTTTCCACAGGCTTCGCCCAAGCCATGTCAGCAGCCTGTCGCGGCCCTCCGCTTCCGGGTTGCCCGCCCCGGCTGCCCGCGCCATATATCCCCCATGCCCCGCTCCCCCAAGGACAGCACCCCACGTCCGCGCCCCTCGCGCGGCAAGTCGGGCAAGCCGCCGGCGCCGCCGCGCGAGGGCGTGAGCGGCACCCCGGAGACCAAGCACTCCGCCCGTGGCTTCGCTGAATCGCAGGCTCCGTTCCTGCCTGCGCCGGAGTCCGGGGCTGCCCCTCACCCTGGCCCTCTCCCCGCAGGCGGGGAGAGGGGATCCGGAGGCGACCCGAACGAGGCACGGCGATCCACACTCCCCGCGCTGCGCCAATCCGGCCCGCCGGCGCGCAACATCGACGACATGACGGCGTCGCTCAATGCGCTGCTGGCCAAGCCGCACGAGCGCAGCGAGCGGGCGCGCCAGGTGCTCCAGCAGCAGCCGATGCTGGCCGAGCACCCGCTCGTCTCCGGCAGCCTCCCCGCGTTCACGCCGCACCGGCCTCCGCGTCCCGAGAAGTCCGAGGGCGGCATCGCCTTCAAGATCGTCTCGGAGTTCGAGCCCAGGGGCGACCAGCCGACCGCCATCGACGAGCTGGTCTCGGGCGTCAACGCCCACGAGCGCAACCAGGTGCTGCTCGGCGTCACCGGCTCGGGCAAGACCTTCACCATGGCGCAGGTGATCGCGCGCACGCAGCGCCCGGCCCTCATCCTCGCCCCCAACAAGACGCTGGCAGCGCAGCTCTACGGCGAGTTCAAGAGCTTCTTCCCCGACAACGCGGTCGAGTATTTCGTCTCCTACTACGACTACTACCAGCCCGAAGCCTACGTGCCGCGCACCGACACCTACATTGAGAAGGAATCGTCGGTGAACGAGCAGATCGACCGCATGCGCCACGCCGCCACGCGCTCCCTCCTGGAGCGCGACGACGTGATCATCGTCGCCAGCGTGTCGTGCATCTACGGCATCGGCTCGGTCGAGACCTACACGGCCATGACCTTCACCGTGCAGGTGGGCGAGACCATCCCGCAGCGCCAGTTGCTGGCCGACCTGGTGGCGCTGCACTACCGCCGCAGCGACCAGAACTTCGTTCGCGGCACCTTCCGCGTGCGCGGCGACACCGTGGAGCTGTTCCCGGCCCACCTTGAGGACCGCGCCTGGCGCATCTCGCTATTCGGCGACGAGGTGGAAAGCATCACGGAATTCGACCCGCTTACCGGGCAGAGGACCGATGAACTAAAGCTGGTCAAGGTCTACTCCAACTCGCACTACGTCACGCCCAAGCCGACGCTGCAGCAGGCCATCAAGTCCATCAAGGCGGAGCTCAAGCAGCGCCTCGACGAGTTGCACCGCTTCGGCCGCTACCTGGAGGCCCAGCGCCTGGAGCAGCGCTCCCTGTTCGACATGGAGATGATGGAGGCGACCGGCTCCTGCGCCGGCATCGAGAACTACTCGCGCTACCTCACCGGCCGCAACCCCGGCGAGCCGCCGCCCACCCTGTTCGAGTACCTGCCCGACAACGCCCTCGTCTTCGTGGACGAAAGCCATGTCACGGTGCCGCAGATCGGCGGCATGTTCCGCGGCGACTACCGGCGCAAGGCCACGCTCGCCGAGTACGGCTTCCGGCTGCCCTCGTGCATGGACAACCGCCCGCTCCGCTTCGAGGAGTGGAACGCCATGCGGCCGCAGACCGCGTACGTCTCCGCCACGCCCGGCAGCTGGGAGATGGAGCAGACCGGCGGCGCCTTCACCGAGCAGGTGATCCGTCCCACCGGCCTCATCGATCCGGTGGTGGAGGTGCGCCCGGCCCGCACTCAGGTCGACGACCTCCTCGACGAGGTGCGCCAGGTCGCCCGCAAGGGCTACCGCACGCTGGTCACAACGCTGACCAAGCGCATGGCCGAGGATCTCACCGAGTACATGCACGAGCAGGGCATCCGCGTGCGCTACATGCACTCCGACATCGAGACCTTGGAGCGCATCGAGATCATCCGCGATCTGCGGCTCGGCGCCTTCGACGTGCTGATCGGCATCAACCTCTTGCGCGAGGGCCTCGACATCCCCGAGTGCGCCCTGGTGGCGATCCTGGATGCCGACAAGGAGGGCTTCCTCCGCAGCGAAACCTCGCTCATCCAGACCATCGGCCGAGCCGCCCGCAACATCGACGGCCGTGTGCTGCTCTACGCCGACCAGATGACCGGCTCGATGGAACGCGCCATCGCCGAGACGGATCGCCGGCGCGAGAAGCAGCAGGCCTGGAACGAGGCCAACTGCATCACGCCGGAGTCGGTGCGCAAGTCCATCGCCGACGTGCTGTCCTCGGTCTACGAGCAGGACCACGTCACGGTGGACACCGGCTTCGCCGAGGAAGGTACGCCGCTGATCGGCCACAACCTTGAGGCGGTGATCGCCGGCCTGGAGAAGAAGATGCTCAAGGCCGCGGCCGACCTGGAGTTCGAGACCGCCGCGCGTCTGCGCGACGAGATCAAGCGCCTGCGCGAGACCGAGCTGGCGGTGGCCGACGACCCGCTGGCCCGCCAAGCCGACGTGGAGGACCGCGCGGGCAGCTACGGCGGCGGGCGGAAGTACGGAAAGGCGCCGCGGGGGTCAGACCCTGCGGGTCTGACCCCAGGCTCCAACCCTGCGACGTCACATGGGGTCAGACCCGCAGGGTCTGACCCCGAAAGCCGCATCCAGCGCGAGTACCAGCCGGTCCAACCCACCTACGCCCAGAGCACCACGATCCCCGGCCACGGCACCCGCGCCCGCAAACCCACGCTCGACGAGATGGGCTCCGCTGCCAACCGCCCGATCCCCGCGCGCGACTCTCCCTCTCGCCGCTTGCGGGGAGAGGGGCGGGGTGAGGGGCCGGGCGAGCGGCAGGAGCTTGCTCCCCGCTCACCGCAGGTCGACCCCCGTGCCAAGGCCGGCGCCTACGGCGAAAAGGTCAGCGGCCCCCACAAGCCCACCCTGGACGAGATGGGCCCCCATGCCGAGCGCGGCCTCCCCGTCGCCGGCAAGCCGCTGCCCGCCAAGCCCCCCGTCAAAACCATCGACATCCCCGACGAGCGCGAGCAGAAGAAGCACCGCCACGGCCGCCCCAGGAAGACCGGCCGGCCGGGGCAATAGCGGATTTCCGACCGTCCCGCCGCGGCTCAAGATAGAGAGCCGGCGCTGCCTCCATACGCAGGCTCGGCCGCGCCTCTCCTGTTGATGGCACCGCAACGCATCTCGGTATCGAATCGCGGACGGATTAGCTTGCGCGCACCCGCGGATCGAAGGAGGATGCCCCATGGACACGCAGGCCGGTGCCGCCATGCCGCCCCTACCAGACATAACCGGACGCAGCTTCGCCCTTCTCGACCAGGCCGAGCGCGACCGGATCGCCCCCCTGTTGCGCCCCCTGCCGTGGATCGACGGCCTGATCGCAGCCATGGTGATCGCACCGAGCGCGGCCGATGCGCCCGAGGACTTACCGGAGATCGAGGATGTGGAGGCCGCGCTCGACTGGCTCGATTTCATCTGGAGCGAGGCGAACGAGGACGCGGTCGAGAAGCTGACGATGCCGCAGAGCATGGAGATCGTCGCGCCGGTGATGGACCACTACTGCCACGTTGCCAACTCGCTGCTCGACGCACCGGACACCTATCGGCCCTATCTCGCCGGCGCCAGCGACCCGGCCGAAGCGGCGGCGCAGTGGGCGGAGGGCTTCCGCGCCGGCATCACACTGGAGCCCGAGCCGTGGGGGCCTCTCTTCGCCGACGAGGATGCGCTGTCGCTGCTGGTCGTCATCTTCTCTCTGCTGCGCGAGGAGGACATGCCAGAGGAGATGCGGTCCCAGTCGCCGTTCCGCGACATGCCGGCGGACCGGCGCGAGCATATGCGCCGCTCGGCGGTTGATATGTTGCCGGAGATCGTCCTCGCCCTCCACGACCACACGCTCGGACTGGACGAGGGCAACGACAAGGATGGATGACGAGGGAGACGACGACCCCGATATGGAGCGTCCCCTCCCCCCTTGTGGGGGAGGGACAGGGCGGGAGGGAATCCCAGACCTCGAATATCGGGATGTACGACCGGGCTGATCCCTGACACTTTGGACCGGGCTGATGCCTGACACCCGTTCTATCTTTGTCTCAACGTTAGCAGCTTGCTGCAACACCCAGAAGTCCCA